>Ga0163151_10000557_pt1 | contig 65154 bp, 59 predicted proteins | sample OliLakLV19MP5IB2_FD_145596 | JGI IMG/M metagenome (GOLD analysis project Ga0163151, IMG submission 145596) | Freshwater microbial mat bacterial communities from Lake Vanda, McMurdo Dry Valleys, Antarctica - Oligotrophic Lake LV.19.MP5.IB-2 | ecosystem: Environmental > Aquatic > Freshwater >... | reverse complement strand
CTTCTAAAGAAATGGAAGTTGTTGTGCCCGATCACCAGTTAAGTTTGGCGATCGGAAAGCGCGGACAAAACGTAAAGCTTGCGGCACGGCTAACGGGCTGGAAGATAGACATTCTTGCAGAATCGGCAGCGTCGCAAAGAACTTCAGAATCTATTTTCAATATTATGTTGATTCCCGGGATGACCGAAACCATGGCGCAAAACATTTTTCAAAGTGGCTTTGGTTCTTTTCAAATTATCGCCGACGCCAATGTTGAAGATATTATGACAATTCCTGGTTATGATGCTCCTGAAAAGGCTCAGAAGCTTATTGATGAGTCAAAGCAGATATACGTTAAATATGAAGCTGAAGGTGGCGTGCCCAAGGCCCCTGTTAAGATTGAAACCAAAGTGGATATGGGCTCACATGCTAAAGCTAACGCAGATGAAATGCTTAAAGCAGAAATGGCTAAATTAAAAGCTGAAGAGACGGTTGCGATGGCAGAAACCCAGACCACAGAAGAAAAAGGCGGAAATTAATATTGCACCCCAGGAGATAAATTTGAGTCAAATCAAAGTTTTTGAGTTCGCTAAAGAAATAGGTCTAGAGACACTAGCCCTCATGGATAAGATCCGAGAGTGGAAGTTACCTATTAAAAGTCATATGGTAGTTTTAGATGACGATTTGATTAGTCAAATCAAGGGCAAGCTAGCTGCTGAAAAAGAATCGAAAAAATCTAAAAAAGCGCCAGTAAAAAAGAAAGCCGCAGCATCAGCTAAAGAAGGCGCGCAGGCAGGGGCTCCTAAAAAAACGGCGGCCCGTAAATCTTCGGCGGCGAGTGAATCTGCAAAGCCAAAAGCTAAGGGTAAAATTGAAGCGAGCGCTAAACCTTCAATTGTGCTTCGAAAGAAGGTAGAGCCTGTTGTTGTTCCTGTTGAAGAGGCGATAGTCCCTCCAGAAGAATTAGAAATCGCGACAGTTGAGGAAATTCAGCCGATAGCGACGATCGAAGAAAGTCCGGACACGGCCCCAGTGAGTGCCGTACCCGCTGCAAGTGTACCAGAGGCAATCGTTGAGAGTGCCGAAACTCGAATGGCCCCACGTCTCAAAAAAGTAATTGATGTGCCAGCACAGCCTCCTGGAGGAATTCGACGAAATATTGTTGGCAGGATGGATTTAACTAAGGCCAGAGAAAAAGAAGCTCAAATGAGAAGTGGAGCCCAAAGGCAATTCGCGCCACGTTCTGGGCCTACCACAGGTGCTCCCTATCGTCCCCCAGGCGTAGGAACTCCACGTCCGACTACCGGAGGGACTGCAGGTACTGGGCGCCCCTCAGGAGGGCCCGGCGGCGAACGGTCCATGATGGTCATGAAAGAAATACGAACGCCAAGATCTGGTGCCCAACGAAATGTACGAGCTGGATTTGTAGCAACAAGGCCCGAGACAGAAGAGGAAATTAAGGAGCGACAGGAGAAAGCACTTCGTAAAAAAGGTGCCGGAAGTGAAGAGGTATTAAGTTTTTCATCGACGGAATTTCGAAAACGCGAAATGGTTTTTCAGCCCAAAAAGAAAAAGGGCACTTTAAATCGTGAGGCAAAAAAAACAGAAATCACAAAACCTTCTGCCAAAAAAAGGCAGGTAAAGGTATTTGAAACAATTGCAGTTGGTGATTTGGCCCAGTCAATGGGAGTAAAATCTAGTCAGCTCATTAAATCACTGATGAATAACGGAGTCATGGCTACTGAAAATCAGGTCCTAGACTTTGATACGGTTTCTCTTATTGTGCCGGAGTTTGGTTTTGAGGCGCAAAATGTAGTATTAACCGAAGATGAACTCATTAAGAATGCGGAGTTCGGAAATTTAGAAATGGCGGCAATACTAAAGGCTCCTGTAGTTACGGTAATGGGTCACGTGGATCATGGGAAAACTACGTTACTCGATGCTATCAGAAGCGCCAATGTCGCCGAAAAAGAAGCCGGTGGAATTACTCAACACGTAGGTGCCTATAGAGTGGAGTTAAAAGACGGTAAAGGCGTGACCTTCATCGATACTCCTGGACATGAAGCTTTTACAGAAATGAGAGCTCGTGGCGCCAATGTCACAGATATAGCGGTGATAGTAGTAGCAGCCGACGACGGAGTGATGCCACAAACCGCAGAAGCGATTAATCATGCTAAAGCAGCTGAGGTACCGATCGTTGTGGCCGTAAATAAAATTGATAAACCGGGCGCTGATATGGATAAATTGAAGCGTCAGTTGACTGAATTTCAATTGGTACCTGAAGAGTGGGGAGGCACGACAATATTTTGTCCGGTGTCGGCTCTTAAGAAGCAGGGGATTGACGAATTGCTAGAGCAGTTGTGGTTAGTGGCCGAAATGGAAGATCTCAAAGCAAACCCGGATCGTTCAGCTAAAGGTGCCGTCATTGAGGCCCGTATGGAAAAGGGTCGTGGCAATGTAGCAACAGTTCTTATTCAAGAGGGGACGCTCAAGGTGGGCGATATTATTGTTTGTGGAAAGATCGCCGGTCGCGTTCGTCAAATGGCAAATGATAAGAAACAAATAATAAAAGAGGCAGGCCCCAGCGTTCCAGTGGACATTATTGGATTGGATGGATCTCCTTCTGCCGGCGATAAGTTTATGGCCTGTGTTGATGAAAAATCGGCCCAGCTGTTGGCGGACTTTCGCCGTAAGCGGGGAGAGAAAAAAGCTATTGCCGATACAGCACCACTTGATATTGAAGCCCTGTTTTTACAGATGAAAAGTGCTGAGGTTAAGGAATTGCCCGTGATTTTGAAAACAGATATGACGGGAAGCCTTGAGGCGATTAAAAATCTCATTCAGAAAACAAATACTGAAAAAGTAAAAATTAAGATTGTGCATTCGGCGGTAGGTGGAATCACGGAGTCGGACGTGCTATTGGCCTTAACTGCTAAGGGTATAATCGTGGGATTTAATGTGCGCCCAGACACCACGGCCCAAAGAATAGCCAAAAATAAAGGGGTTGAGGTTAAGTTTTACAATATCATCTATGAAATGGCTGATGATTTGAAGAACATGATGACCGGTCTATTGGCACCAACCGTCGTCGAAAAAACAATGGGTCGCGCTGAGGTTAGAAACACTTTCACTGTGCCCAAGATGGGCGTGATCGCTGGCTGTTCCATAGTGGATGGCAAAGTGGCGCGCTCGCACCAAGTGCGTTTGTTGCGTGAAGGCCGAGTGGTCTATGATGGCAAAATTGGTAGCTTGAAGAGATTTAAAGATGATGTTCGTGAAGTAGCACAGGGATATGAATGCGGTATCGGTATCGAAAACTTTAATGACATTAAAGTTGGCGATATCATCGAAGCCTACAGCAAAGAAGAGATTAAATCAGAGCTGGGAGCTTAAGGCATGAGCGCAGGAGTAGATCGCCGAGTATTGCGAGTTCAAAAATCAATACGAGATATTTTGTCACTCCACCTTATCTCTAAATATCAGACTGAACTTTCAAGTATGATTTCTATTCCTGATGTAAAAGTTAGTCCCGACCTGCGCCATGCAAAAGTGCTGGTAAGTTGTTTAGGGCAGGAGTCGCTATCTTCTCCCGGTGCCTCTCAGTGCGAAAAAGTTACCCAACTGCTCAATGAAAATATTCGTGATATTCAATCTCATTTGGCCCATCAACTTAATATGAAGTTTTGCCCACGAATTCAGTTTTTACCTGATCAGTCATATAAGATTTTTGATAGACTCAAAGAGATTTCTCAAGATCAATGAGCGAGCGCCAAGAGCATCACGGTGTAGTTTTAGTAGATAAGGAAGCTGGTTGCACTAGTCATGATGTTGTGGCCTACGCACGAAGAATCTTTCAAACCAAAGCAATAGGTCATGCCGGGACTTTAGATCCGGATGCCACGGGTCTTCTTGTTTTACTGTTGGGTGAGGCCACCAAAATGTCAGACTACATTTTGTGTGGTGATAAAGGTTATGAGGTTGGTGTAAAACTAGGTATAGAGACTGATACTGCAGATATTTCTGGCCAAGTCCTAAGTAAATGTGCAGTGACAGTTTCAAATGAGCAAATCACTACAGCCATTTTGAATTTAACAGGAGAAATTCTCCTACTTCCTCCAATGTATTCGGCCATCAAGATAAAAGGAAAAAAACTTTACGAGCTTGCTCGTAAGCAAGAAACTGTGAAACTCGAACCTCGACCCATGAGATTTTATGATCTGTCCATAGCGTCAATAGTCGAAGGAGAAATTAAACTTAAGATGAGATGTTCAAAGGGCAGCTATGTGAGATCTTGGGTCACTCAGCTAGGTAAACTTTTGGGTTGCGGTGCAACGGTTTTAAGCTTGCGTCGAACTTGGTCTGAACCCTTTTTGATTGATCAGGCGAATTCTTTAGACGCACTTAAGGGAAGGGAATTTGATTTAAAAAAGGTGTCTTCATTTATACCTTTAGCGGAATGTGTGCCCCGCTGGCAGTTGTTGATCGCTAATCTGGATGAAGAAAAGTCATTGCGAAATGGCAAATTGCATTCTTCACTCTCGGCCCACCTTTTTGGGGACAATGCAGGGAACAACATTAAGGTCATAAGCCAGGCTAGCGGAAAGCTAATCTCGATTTTATCTAGAGATGAGGCCAATCAAGTTCGTATTAAGCGAGTCTTTAATTACTGAAAATAAAATTTAAGACTCTTGACTTTTACCCTTTATTTTCGCTAATTTAGTCGGGCTTATAAGCTCTACAAAACGAAAGCCAAACGTTTTGTTTGGGGCTAGTTCAAAAACAATTATTTGGAGGTATCATGGCATTACTAAAGGAACACAAGAAAGAAATTGTAAAAAAATTCAAAAAGTCTGAATTAGATACGGGAAGCCCTGAAGTACAGGTTGCGCTTTTGACATTTCGAATTCTAGGTTTAACGGAACATTTTAAAGAACACAAACTTGATGTTCACGGAAGAATTGGGATGAGAGACCTCGTTAATCAACGAAAATCTCTTTTGGAATACTTAAAACGCAAAGACAAAACTCGCTTTGACATATTAGTTAAAGAGCTTGAGTTGCGCGGGTAGTGAAGTCTTAAGAAAATTTCAAAGGAGTAAGAATGAAGCACGAAGTTTTAGCCGTTGTCGGCGAGAGAGAAATAAAAATTGAAACCGGACGATTGGCAAAGCAATCTGATGGGTCAGTACTCGTAACCTGTGGAAGCAACATTGTTTTGGTGACAGTTGTTTCTAGCCACAAAGAATCTGATAAAGATTTTTTTCCATTGATGGTTGAGTACCAAGAAAAATTTTATGCGACCGGCAAAATTCCCGGTGGGTATTTTAAGCGGGAAGGTCGTCCGACAATGGATGCCATTCTAACCTGCCGCCTCATTGATCGCCCGTTACGACCGTTATTTCCTGAAGGCTATATTCAAGACACGCAGGTCGTGGCAACGGTACTGAGCAGTGACAGCACTTTTCCTTTAGATATCTTATCGAGCATAGGGGCTTCAGCGGCTATTCATATCAGTGACATTCCCTTCAATGGTCCGAGTGCGCCTTGTTTAGTCGGAAGAATAGACGGTCGCTTTGTTGCTAACCCTTCAAAGGCCCAATTAGAAAAATCAGATATTGAAATGATTGTTGCCGGAACCAAGAATGGTCTCTTGATGGTTGAAGGCGAAACTAAATTTATTTCTGAAGCTGATATTTTGGCAGCCTTAAAGTTTGGGCATGACAATATTAAACAGGCCATTTCAGCTCAAGAAAAGCTGCGCGAACTTTGTGGAAAATCAAAAAGAGAGTACACTCCCTATGAAGTAGACTCAGGATTTAAACAAAAAGTTTTAGATGTAATCAAAAGTAAGATCGGTGCAGCTCTGACAACTCGAGATAAAGGTCAGCGTTATACTTTGTATGATGAAGCGCTTGATTTGGCTCTCGCCAAAATGAAAGAGGGTGTCACAGACGACAAAACTCTTTCTAAAATTAAAAAAGATGTTGGAATTGTTGTTGAAGACACGAAGTATCGCATGTCACGAGATATGATTTTGGATCAAGGCGCGCGTATAGACGGTCGAAATCTCACGACGGTGCGTCCCATCGCATGTGAAGTGGCACTTTTACCCAGGGCCCATGGCTCGGGACTTTTTACTCGAGGAGAAACCCAAGTTCTTGGGACCGTCACCCTAGGCACTGAGGATGACGAACAGATGATTGATACACTTGACGGCAAAGTTAAAAAGAAATTTATGCTTCATTACAATTTTCCTCCTTATTCAGTTGGTGAAACTGGCCGGATGGGCGGGCAAAGTCGTCGAGAAGTAGGGCATGGATTTTTAGCGGAACGTGCCATTAAAGCGATCCTTCCAACTTTTGAGAAATTTCCTTACACCATTAGGGTCGTGAGTGAAGTTTTTGAATCCAATGGTTCTTCTTCAATGGGTACGGTTTGTTCCGGCATGCTGGCTCTTCTTGATGCGGGTGTACCTGTAATAGGAAACGTAGCGGGTATCGCCATGGGGCTTATTAAAGAGGGCAGTAAAGTTGCTATTCTTACAGATATTCTGGGCGACGAGGATCACCTTGGTGATATGGACTTTAAAGTTGCCGGAACTCGCGAAGGGATTACGTCACTTCAGATGGATATTAAAATTGATAGCCTGACTTTTGAAATTATGGAGAAAGCGTTAGCTCAAGCCAAAGAAGGTCGCCATCATATTCTGACTGAAATGGAAAAGGTGATGAGTAAATCTCGCAATGATCTTTCTGAATTTGCTCCAAGAATTGAAACCATAAAAATCAAACCAGAGAAAGTACGTGAAGTTATTGGATCTGGAGGAAAAGTCATTCGTGGAATTATTGAGCAGACGGGTGTTAAGATTGACATCGAAGATGATGGAACCATTCATGTTGCCTCGATTGATCCCGAAGCCGCTAAGCGTGCTATTGCCATCATTCGATCGATATGTGAGGAGCCTGAAGTAGGGAAAATCTATAGTGGACGCGTAGTCAAAATTATGGATTTTGGTGCGTTCATTGAAGTATTGCCAAACACTCAGGGGTTGCTGCACGTTTCTGAAATTTCTCATGAACGAGTACAAAATGTTAACGATGTTTTGAGTGAAGGTGATCAGCTGGATGTCAAAATACTTGATATTGATCGTTCTGGCCGAATTAAATTATCTCGGAAGGTCCTCCTAACTCAGACACAGTAGTGGGGGTAACGGAGCCAAAGTGGTAAAGTATCGCAAATCTATACTTGCGAATGGGATCAGAGTGCTTTCTGAGGCACACGCCCAATCACAAGTATTGTCCCTTTCAATTTGGATCGATGCCGGCAGCTCCGACGAAGAAAAAAAATTCAGTGGTATGGCACATCTCATTGAACACATGGTTTTTAAAGGTACAAAAAAATATTCAGCCTATAATCTTGTGGCAAATCTCGAAGCCGTAGGTGCTGACATCAATGCCTTTACCTCTCGAGAAAATACTTGTTTTCATACTTTAAGTCTTGGTGAGCACATGGACTTGGCCCTTGACGTGTTGAGTGAACTGGTAAATCGGGCTGAGTTTCCAAAAGAAGAGTTTGATAAAGAAAGACAAGTCGTAACCCAAGAGCTAAGAATGGGTCAGGATTCGCCCGAAGAACACATTTTTGATATGTTTTTTGAGAAAGCCTACCCGAATCTTGCCGTTGGACAACCTATTACCGGCACCATGAAGTCGTTAAAGTCGATTACGCGAGACAAACTAATTAAATACTACCGAAAACGATACGTCGGCGACAACATGTACGTAATTGCCATAGGTGCCGTCGATCACGACAAGCTAGTTAAAAAAGTTGATGCACTCTTGGGTGGACTGCCCAAAGGTGAAAAAACGCAGAAACCGATGGTCTCTAGTCTGATACCATTTGCCAAAGTCGTAGACAGGGATTTGGAGCATGTTCATGTGCTTTTTGGACTTCCGGCTCCACATTTTTTAGACCCATGGCGAATTGAAGGAGCCATCGTTAGTTCCATTGTGGGTGGGGGCATGGCTTCTCGGCTCTATCAAGAGGTTCGGGAAAAGCAGGCGCTAGTGTATTCCATCTACACCTATCAACACACTCAATTTGATACCGGTGTGGAGTTTATCTATTCCAGCACCGAACCAAAGCGGGTCAAGAAACTTCTGACTTGTTTGTTCGACCAAATTGATCGCCTGCGCACAGACGGAATTAGTAAAAAAGAAATTGAAATGGCTAAGACGCAATTACGTGGACAAATACTTTTGGCGGCCGAGGAGCATGATTTTCGAATGGGCTCTTTGGCGGTGGGAGAAATGCTTTTTGGCAGTTATAGAAGTATAGAAAACATCATTGATGAGGTTGAAGCAGTAAAACCTCGCCGAGTTAATGATTACGTGCAGAAGTTTTGGGATCCTGAAAAAATGGGTATTATGTTATTAGGACCCGTTGAGGAAAATCGAACTATAGACTTAATTTCAAAATTAATGGCTAAGATGACTAAGACAACTAAGACGACTAAATAGAGAAACTGGGTGTGGCATGATAACAGTTAGCAAAATTAAAATTAAAATTAAAACTTTGGAAAACTACAAGGGCGAATTACCACGTTATGAGTCTCAGTTAGCTAGCGGTTTTGATGTAAGGGCCTGCCTCAATGCATCTATTGTCCTGAGACCCGGCGAGAGGCAAATGGTGCCGACGGGATTATCTTTTGAGATCCCACACGGTTATGAGATCCAGGCAAGGCCCCGCAGTGGACTTGCCATTAAAAAAGGAATCTCATTATTGAATACGCCGGGTACCATAGATGCCGATTACCGGGGGGAAGTTAAAATAATTATCGTAAACTTTGGCCAAGAGAATTTTGAGGTAAAGGACCAAGATCGAATCGCGCAATTAGTACTTTGTCCGGTCTACCAGGTAGACTTTGAATTGGTAACTGAACTGACCGAGACATCGCGAGGGGCGGGAGGGTTTGGCAGTACGGGGGTTTCAACATGAGTAAAGTTTTAATGTATTCCAAAAAAGTATGTCCCTATTGCGTATCGGCCAAGAGGCTTCTGCAAAACAAAGGGATCGCGTTTGAAGAAATTTTAATTGATGATCGGCCGGACCTTTATGAAGAACTGAAAACAAAAACGGGGCATTTAACAGTGCCGCAAGTTTTTATAAATGACACATTTATTGGTGGCTACGCTGAGCTCAAAGCGCTTGAGGATGAAGGAAAATTAGATCAGCTTTAGAATTATCTATTTCAAGACTACTTTTTGAGAAATTTAAAATACTTTCCCTCAATAACATCAATTTCCGCCGCCTGTTTGCATTTAGAGCATGGAAATTGGGGTGGCACCTTAACACTACCATTTGCGATTCCCACGGGATCTGAGTAGAGGGTAGTGTCTAAGTTGTCGCAGCTTTCACAAAAGTAGGGCACGTAAAATGAACCGACTTTGGCGTTTGTTGGCAAAAATCCATCGACCATGTTGACCTGATCAATAATGACCTTTGGACAGTTGCTATAAGTGACTCTGGCTTCAGGTTTGATATTTTCAATCCAACGAATCCATTCGCGAATTCCGCAAGAGTTGATAGCAGTGACATTCATGAAGTCAAAGGTAACCTCTTGAAACGAAGAAAGATCGATATTTGGAAAATTAGCATCCTCGTCGATGGGCCCGGTTAGGCTCAAACTGACTGTATCACCGTGAACATCCTCACCAATCTTTAATGCTCCCATGCAAACTCCCCTTATTATTAAAATTATTCCTTATTTATTATAAAATGTATATTCTTAAAATTGATGTCAATAGCTCTGGCATTTGGTCCAATCGGTAGGCCCAGTGCCACAATCGTTTGCTCATTTTCTCTGACACCCAAGTAAAAGTTGATGCAGTTATCAAACATGAGTCGGCAGCCAATTCCTGCTCCATTTTTACCATATTTAATTGAGCCAGCAATTCCTTTGGCATAGGTGTTCAAAAGTTGATTGGACAGTTTCTCTAGGTTGAGTGACCCAAAAGAATCAGAACAGCCCAAGATAAGACGATGTTCATTGTGTCCGACAAAGATTTCACAAGCCTTTCGATCGGTAAGATCCACTTTTTCTTTTCGATCTAAGCTATCGCGTAGGCCGACAAAAAAAGGAAGAGCATTGTATATCGCATTTGTGAATAGCTCATCGACAATTAGGTAAATGGAATCCTGAATTCGGCTAGCTCCCCTGATATTGCTAACCCAGACTTTTACCTTCTCGATGGTCTCTTTTTTTTGGACAGACTCCTTAAACTTAATATGAAGTTGATTTATTAAGGTGGATCCAAGGATCGCCTTTAGAGGATCAGAAAAATAATTTAAAGAGTTTAGCTTAACGCCATCGACAAATTGCTTTTCTAATTCAAAATCGACACCATTTTTTTGAACGACATGCCCGACCTGACTGACCGTGATTATTTTAATGACTTCATCGGCCGGTAAATCTTTTACCAACACGCTGGGAATATAGACCTGCTTTTTAACTAACGAATTCATTTTTTACCTTCACAGACTACAGCATTATCGGAATTATTCACTAACACCGCTACTGACTAACGACGAGTTTTGTTAGTTGAGTCGCAGTCAAAGGCTTTGGTCCAGTTTGAGGTGTTTTTTGCTTTATGAATCCATTAAGAAATCCGATAAAAAGCTGAGGATAATCAAGGGAATAGTTTTGGAATATAAAATATTTGATTCGTTTCTTGACGCTATATTTGTCGTGGATCGGCAGCTTACCATTGTTTACTGCAATGAATCTGCGGCCAATCTCGTTGGCGTTTCCCTTCGTCGAATGACCTCAGGTCAAGCATTGAATAAGCTTATCAGTTTTGATGAAGGCTTTTTATTGGATACAAAGCTGCTAGATTCTACTCTGGAGCCGACGCCCTATGTGGAGCGGAAACTTACTTCTGCCGCGAACAGAGAGTGTATAGTTAAGGTTTCACTTCAAAAAGTGCCAGACCAAGTTGGCACTGAATCCCACTGGGCAGTCACCCTAAGAGACATGACTCTTGAAAATAAATTACAGGGTAAATACCGAGTTCAATTGACAGAAAAAGAAGGTATGATTACTCAGCTGCAGGATGCCTCAACCCAGTTAGAACAGTACTCCAAAAATTTAGAGTTCATGGTTCGACAGCGCACCAGTGCGCTTAACAAAACTAATTCAACCCTAAAAGCTATTTTAAACAGTCTTGGACAAGGTCTATTGGTGTTCAATGAACAGGGAAATATATTACCTATTCATTCGAAGGCGTGTGAAGATTTGTTTGAGGCAGCGGCACCCTTTTTGTGGATTCAAGACATTTTGAGAGTCGACAAAGCCGAGTTGGACACCTTTAAAATGTGGATGGGTCATTTGTTTTCAGAGACGATTCCATTTGATTCGGTTAAGGATTTGGGTCCCAGAAAACTACCCACGACCTCGGGACGGCATATTGAACTCGATTTCTCACCAATTCGAAATGATGATCAGAAAATCTCTAGTATCGTACTAGTGGCTACTGACAAAACCGAAGAGATGAGGGCAAAGTCTGAGGCCGATCGAGAGAGAAATTTTGTAAAAATGGTCACAAGAATTACACGCAATCGTCGTCAGTTCTTTACTTTTGTAAAGGACGCAAAGCTATTGATCGGGGGGTTAGGCACCGGATTGGCAGATCTTAAGAAGGACCTCGGCGACTCTGGAAATGACTTCGTTCTTGATTACACAAGCCCACTAGCAGTTTTCTTAAGAGCGCTTCACACTTTAAAAGGAGGAGCGGCGACATTTTCGATAACTTACTTGGCCGAGGTTTGTCACGAAATGGAAGACTGGCTAGTCACCATAAAAAATCAAGGTGACATATTAATGAAGGAAGAGTTTCAGCAGTTAGAAAACTATTATCAACAGATCTGTGACACCCTTGATGTATTTTTAAAACAAAATGAAGAAATAATCGGATCTTTTGGGACTTCTCAGTCACGACAGATTGAGATATCTATAGAAGAACTGTGGAATTTGATTTCTAAAGGACTGCAAATAAAAGATGCCGATGAAAGAGTGAATTTTTGGGCCAAGCATTTATTTTGTGAGCCTATTATAAATTCACTGGCTCATTACGACGAGGTCGTATTGTCATGCGCCACTTTGCTCAATAAGCAAGTCAGCCCTATTATTTTTAGGAATGCCATGGCCAAAATATTTCCGGAGAATTTTTCGAGTCTCAATGCGACGCTACTTCATGCTTTTAGAAATGCCGTAGATCATGGGATCGAGCCGTCAGAAGAGCGCGTAAGATCAGGCAAGCCGCCTACTGGCCTTATTCTTTGCACTTTTGAAGAGCTAAAGGTGGAAGGCAAGGATTGGATAAAAATTATTATTGAAGACGATGGGGGTGGGATTGACCCCAACAGAATCCGCGAAAAAATGCTTTCTATGGGGCTTCCGGTTGCGAAATCGGACACTGACGAAGAAATATTGCAGAATGTATTTATTAGCCAACTTTCAACCCGAGACGTGGTGACCGAAATATCAGGGCGCGGAGTAGGTCTTGATGCCATTAAATATGAAGCGACCAAAATGGGTGGTTGGGTAAAAATTTCCTCTGTGCTGGGAAAAGGAACGATAATTGAAATTGCTGTTCCCAACATATTGAATCAATCACTGATCGAAAAATCTATTCGTACTGCCGCTTAAAACTTAAACTCACTGACTACACCAAAATGGTCGGAAGCAACGAGCTCATTTTTGTTTGGGCGATCGGCAAAAAGAATGCTGGACACCAATGCCTTGTCAATATCTCCCTTAGAAAAGATATAATCAATGCGACGTTTGCGAAATTCATTGTCCATAAGGGCTAGTCGTAAATTATCTCGGGCGGCTAAATCAGTAAATTTTTTATTGAGAAACCAAGGAAAATGAAAATTTTTTCCCAGGTCATGATTCACTTTATTTTCCTGGGTGTTCCATGTGAAGTTTGTATTTGGTCCATTTAACTTTATATTGTTATCGCTAAAACCTAAATCTATAATATTTTGCCACTCTTGAGATTCCTCAGAACAGTTGAGGTCACCGGCTAATATCAAGCCCTGATATTTCTGGGCGGCTTGTATTCGCTTAAATGCTTCAGCCATTGTTTTGATTTCATGAAAGCGCCGCTCCTGGGCAGCGCGCCCAATAGCCATGATTTGGTCGTAATCCGACTGTGAAATCAGATTAGCCTCTCTCAAGCTATTAATATTTTTAACTAATGAAAGGCTGAGTTCCAACCCGTGATGTAAGTGGACGTTGGCACATAAAATTCGGCCAAAGGATGGATGAGATACTTCGACAATCAAACAATAGCGATGTTCGTGCAATTGCAGGCTGAGAAATTCATTACAAAATGAAAACCGAGGACCACTTAATTTTACAGATTCTACATGCTTTAAGCCCAGGTTTCTTTGGGCTAAAATGGTGATGCCGCCAAAAAGTTTTTTTGGAAAGCCAAACCCTAAGAGTTTTATACCGGCATTATCGATTTGATGAACTTCATCGAGATTTAAATGCTCTGCGAGCTCTTTTGATAGGCGAGGGCAGGGATTCACTTCTTGCAAAAAAACTAAATCAACTGCTAGGTCTCTTAAGATGTCTCTTTGATAATTAAGGCGTAAAAACTTTCGACCTTTGGGTTCAAGGCTTTCCATATTGATAGAACTGTCGCCGTTTAGGCCGTGCCAGATATTAAAAGTTGCTACTTTAAAAGTCATATATTCTTAGCTCAGACATTAATAGATAAATAACTGTTAAATAGCGTACCGAAAAGTCATTGAGTTGCCTAAACCCTTCTTGTAACGCTGGGCAGAATTGCTCGACATAAGTTAGCGCTTTCACTAATTTGTACGACGGCGTAGGAGTTTAGCTCAGTTGGTAGAGCGCCACCCTTACAAGGTGGATGTCGGGGGTTCGAGCCCCTCAACTCCTACCAAATTTTCTTTTGGTAAATCAAAAAGTTAGCGAGAGTGCTGGGCAGTAAAGGTGAATGTCACCGCGAATTTCACTGCCCACTACAGCCCACAAAAATTCAATTAAACGCGTTTTTAGGTTGGTCAACCAGCGACTCTAATGCCCGCACCAGGTCTTTTTCACCGGGGTGAAGGTAGGCTTGGGTGGTTCTAATATCCGCGTGTCCGGCGACTCTTTGAATGACGGCAGGGCTAATCCCCTGTGATGCCATTTTAGTCAAAGCCGTGTGACGAAGTAGGTGAGGGCTAAACTTTTCAAGACCTTCCCTATGTTGAACTCGATTCATCTCTTTCGTCATTTGCTTAGGGTGAATCGGATGCCATATCGAATTCAAAAACACTTTGTCTGTTTTTTTGCAGACTCCATGTTTAAACGCCAATTGCTTTTTCTGCTTTAGAAAAATCAAAAGTTCATTCGTCATTGGTAGCGAGCGGGGCTTATACCCTTTTGGGTGAAAGTCCTCTGATGATTCGATGTGAATCATTCTCGCATCCAAATCAATCGCGCTCCAACAAAGTGATATTAGTTCTTTTCGCCTCATCGCTGTTTTTAGCCCAAACAAAACAACATCAGCAAGCCAAGGCTGACAAGACTTTAAAGCCAATTCGATTTCTTTGTCTGTCAAAATGCGCTTCGCTTTTTGTTTATCGTTTTTTAGGTTTTTAATCTTAGCACACGGACTCTTATGCAAATACTCCCAGTCAACACACCTATTAAAAAAGTGTCTAAGAGTCGTGAAATGCCGATTAACAGTTTCAGCCGCGAGTCGCCTTCGCAATTTGCCTTGATAAAGTTCTAGCTGCTGTTGAGAGACGTCTATAATTCTTGATCCCTTAAAGGTCTCCAAAAATTCTTTAAAGATATCTATCTCTAGCTCCTGTGTACCCGGACTCTTGTTAATGCTTACAGTTTGTTTGTAGTCATCAACTAAAGTGTTCACGCCTGCTGACTTAAGCGGAGCGTAGCCAAGCGCTTGATCCAGCGGTCGTAAGCGTAGGTCTCTTATAAATTGCTCAGCTTCACGTCTAGTAGCAAACTCGGGTCTAAAACGAGTAGCTCCAACACGGTAATCAACAAACCACTTACCAGAATTGGATTGTCTAACTTTAGCCATAAAAATTCCTTTCTATGGCTTACTTTTCCGACGATATTCTATAGCCTCAATTTTCAAAGATCCTTGGGTCTGTTGGTTTAGTACCTTTTGTACGGCATCGAGGTCAAACCTAACGTATTTGCCAAGTCGGATTGATGGGATTTTGCCCGACTTTGCATTTTCATAGATCCAGGATTTAGGCACCTGTAACAGTTCAGAAAGATTGTCTGGTGTGATTAATTTGTTCATTGGTTACCGCCTGGGGGTAACGACATTGACGATGTTGACGACATTGGTGGGCTGGACTCTATTAGGTCGGTCGTCTTTGTCGTCTTGGTCGTACTTACTGGGATCCATATTTCGGTGGGCTTAACTCCGGGCAGTATTATTTTTTCGATAAATCCGCTCTGTTCTAAAAGCCTAAGTGAGCCCTCAATTGTGCCTTTAGACTTGTTACGATTAAAGAGATCTCTGATTACGGTTCGGCTCAGGCCATCTGGGTTATTGCGAATTTCGAACAAGAGTGTGTCTGCCGTGGGGTCTCCGAGGGAGTCTCCAAATAAATACATCGCTGACCGTTCACAATATTCAAATATCGCCAAGGCTGCCTCAAGGCATTCCCTGGTAATTTCAGATTTACGATTTAGTAACGCAGTTATAGTTGCCAATCGCATCACTTGAGCCTCTGATCGCCCTAAAATTGAGCCAGCAATGCCCATTCGCCCTTCGGAGAGCTTCGCGTAAATTGATCGCCAAAGATTATTTGCCTCGTCGTTACGTTTTAATTCTTTTATTTCGTGAGAATATTTCACAGATGATCTCAGCTCATCAGCCATTTGGTCGATAAAGCGGTCTTCGAGCTTACCGCCATCTGGGAGACATTTTGAACGGTGAACGCAAAAGAATAAAAATCTATTACCTAGGCCATTAGAAATTTCAATTTGGTTAAGAAATCTATTTAGCTCGATCTTGGTAATATGCCCAATGACTGAAATATGTGGTGACGTAACTTTAAGAGGGCTGTTTTTAGTTAAACTGTATAATGTTTTGCCGTCCCATGCTTCACGTAAAATTGGCGACAGAATGTTTCCCTCTCTACTTACAAGTTTCAAGATCGTGGCAAATTCGGACTCAATACATAGTAAGCGCTTGTCGGGCACTCCGGCGTCAGTAGTTTCGTCTTTTGATGAAATCACTGGGTCTCTGATGGCCCATAAAACCCCTTCGCCCGACGCGAGACCATTTTTTATATTGTTTGAGTGCCATTCGGGACATACTCGCTCAAATAGTCGTGATATGTGACCCCATGAAACTCCCTTTCGCCCCTTTGCGGTCAGACCCACATTCACAACAAACAAGTTTGTACCGTGTCGATCAGCTTCAGCCATAAAACAGGGATTACGACCTACGACATTACCGAAGGCAGCCAAGAGCTGAATTAAAAGTGCTACGGGGTCAGCTTCGGTATGCGGCTCAATAGTTTTGACTATCTGACCAGCGAGCCCCCAGTAAGCCATTTCGCTGGGAGGTGAGGGCCAGTTTGAATCATTGTTTTTCATTTGAATCCCTCAGGTCTTGAATCAAACTATTGCACTTTTCCTTACCAGACATAATTTGAGTGTAATTATCTGAGATCAGATGTTCATTTAGGCCAAGGGAAACGCTTTCTAGAATCTTAAAAGCCATATCTATGTGGTAGTTAGCGGCAGAGAGGTTTCCTGAATACTGTTTTTTAAAATTGTTGCGACTCATTTTTTTTCCTCCTGAAACTCAGAAAAAAGTTCGTTGACAGGCACACCAAGTATTTTTGCGATGCTTTGAGCCTCTGTTTTGGTGGGTTTCACCGCCTCGGGAAAGTTCAGTATTCTTGAAAAGCGACTCGAGCTTATTTTTGACGCTAGGGCGACCTGCCATGACGTCATATTTTGACCTTTTAAAGCCATTAAAAGTTTAAAATTCATTTTTTTCCTCCTTGGAAATAAATTGTGCTTAGAATATATTATGAAATTTTTTTAGGAGGAGGTTTGGTAGATTTTAAATTGCATGAAAAGAATACTGGCCTGATGCTCAATGGTTTCAATTACTTATATGTGCCCTGTCTGATGGAGCAACGAACAAAAGGGACTTAAATATTAAAAATGTTTCGCAAAAGATCGCGTGTATTAATTTTCTTCACATAAAAAGAAAGCATAATTTCAGCCTCAAAACATTTTAGAAGGCGAGGGTCAAAGCAAGGGAATCGTATTTTTGCGTTCTTATTAAGTGCTAACAGTCGATTTTTAACATCTTCAAAGTTTTTCATTAATAGATATGGATAAATTACTCTTATTCGATCAATATATGGGGCTTTCCCTAGCCAAACCTCGCCACGATGGCGCTTTTCTGAGACTTTAGCTCTGGCCAATTCTTCTATTTTTTCAATCGGACGTTTATTGTGGCTAAAATCAAGGACATCCCACTTGTCTGGATTTGTGGCTAGGATTTTCTGAATTGTCGGCCAAGCGCCTTTCTCAATTATGTCCTGATTAGACAGATCCAGATAAAACTCATGCATCTCCGCTAGTATGATCCGAAGGGGAACAGGTCTCGGCAATAAAATTGTGTTGCGAAGATCCATTGAGATTTTGGATGTCCTTTTTAAATGTTTTCTCTGTCCCGGTGTGGGGTTACACATGTTGCCGGATACGGGATCAGTGCGCAAAGCAATGAACGCAGATACATCAAGGTTGGGGTCCCGAATGAGTGCGCTCGGTAATGAACAGTGAGCAGCAAGTGCCTGAGAAATCTCGGATGTTATGACTCCAGAATTTTCGTTTTCTTTCATATTAGTGACGTTTTTAGTAAAGTGTATTGAGGCCGTCAAGAAGGTAATATTTTATGGATTACATAGCAGCAACATAGTGTAACATTTTGAGAATTGAACAATAGAATCTGCTGTTAACAGCCATAAAACTTCGCTAGAATATCAACATGGCGATTGGTAAAAAGACAGGTGGACGAAATTTTATCAAAGGTGAGTCCGGGAACCCCGGCGGACGGCCCGCTCTACCAGAAGATATAAGAGAAGCGCGAGCTCTGAATAGGGTTGAGTTTACTCGAATTCTCAATACCTATTTATATTTGAGTGAAAATGACCTCAAGGCCAGGGCTGCCAGTAACATAAGTGCAATCGAATTAATAGTCGCTAAAGTAATTCTCGCAGCGATTAAAGTTGGCGACTATAAACGTCTGGAATTTTTTCTTGAACAGACTCTAGGAAGAGAAGAGTCGAGACGTGCAGAACCGACACTTACCGAGCGGGTGAGAAATCCAAAATTTATGGATGAACTTTTGAGTGTTCCCGGCTTTGGGCATTCAGTTATGCTAAGGCTTATTAATTCGGATAGCGGTCGATAAAAGCATCTTTGGTAACTATTGAAACGCAGTAAAAGTTATTTCAGATAAATAAAAGGCGGGGGTGCCGCCATAGGCACCTGTTCCGGTATATTTCATTGATAGCTTAAGCCATGTGACACTACATTTATCTATTTCAATTGTACCATCACCGCTAACAAAATCGTTATTTGAGGACGACCTACTCGCCGCAAGTCTCCAGTAGCCGTTAACTCCATTGGTTGAATCATCAGAAACGAATACAGAGAGGTCTCCCATGTTAAAATTATTAGTATAGTTATCCACCACTGCGATCGAAGACAAGTTAACTTCCGAAGGCATTTGATAAGATATATAGACGGTCTGATTTAGGCTTACAGTGTTAGTTGTCATGAAGGTCAGTGGATCACCGTCTAGGGTGTCTGATATGGGATACGCGGGTCTGTCGTCATTACCGGTAGAGCTGGTTGGCACTACTAATTGTGTAGGTGCGTTTAGATTACAAGTGGGCTCTATAAAACCTGCCTCCGCCGGAGGCTCTGACTTTTTACACCCCACTAAACAACATGTTAATAACAGTAAAAATGTCTTCACATGTTCTTATCGGCAAGCCAATAAATTTTCCTTAGGGGATAATGTATGCAACTAGATACTTTCCCTGTGAATTTTTACCTAATATCGGTAGTACTCATTATCGGAGGTACATGAAAACCTCTTTAATATGCCGATCTCAAAAGAGGATTCTAAATTCCTAAAAGGTCTTGGGTTGCGACTTCGTCAGCTTCGTGAAGCGAGGGGCTGGACTTTAGAAGAGACTGAAGAGCATGGATGGTCTTCTTGGCGACATTTGCAAAGGGTAGAATCAGGTAAGAATGTTACTTTGGTTACGATAAAAAAACTTTCCAAACTTTATAAAATTTCTCTTTCCCAACTTTTGAAAGAGTTTTAATGAGACACCGTTCACTTTAACATTACGTGGGCACAGTCCTTTATTACTAGGCCAAAGAAGTAGTAATAAAGCATGATCGTTTCTAAACAATTTATATCAGAGTACCGAATAAAGTTTATGCAAACAAATCCTGTTTTGAGCGCAATTTTTGAAGTGGTGAAAAGGACTACGTCATTACATCCTCAAAAGCCAGAACACGGCGCGCAATGCCCGCGGGGTACATCTGAGTACTTGGTCGCGATAACCAAACTTAGTACAGCACTCGCCGCTCACCCAAGAGAACAAAGAGTTGAAATGAATAAAAGGGGCCAGAGGCAAGTATTAAATTCGATCAAAAATACAAGTTTGGCATTAGCAGCTGCGGTAGAAGAGGTTGAAAAACCCACCAATATTAGTCCTAGTATTTTTTCTGCAATTGATAAGACTTATGGTGAAAATCTTCATTCTGACGTTTTAGCAGGTTTATTAAATCCCGTTCGATGTGGGAAAGCCGCTCATTCATTGTTCAGTGGCCTACTGAGACATGCCGGAGCACTAGTTAAGTTTGATGCCGTTGAAGTAATAAGTTGTCATCGTGAACTCACGCTTTCGTCGATCGACCAGTCGCTAAATAATTCAGACATAGGTGAAAGAAGAATAGATATTTTGATTGAAGGGCGCGACCATGTCTTAATCATCGAAAATAAGGTGTTAGCTCTGGAATCTGATCATCAAACGGAGGACTATTTTAGTGCGGCAATGGGGCCTCGCTCTCCTTATCGAAAAAAAGAAGTAATCGGCTTATTGCTTTCTCCGGACGGTATTCCTGCAAAATCGAAAAAATTTAAGTCGATTACATTTTGGCAACTGTATAGCTTAATTCAACAAGCCAAAGTACACCTGTTGCCGGGCTCAATGGCCAGCGCATTGAACACATTTTACTTAAACGAGCTGTTCCATATTTTTATAGAAACGAAAGTAGAGCTAGCAATTGAAACAAAACGATTTTGGAATGAGGTAAAAAATGAGTAAGGACCACAGATTTTCAGAGGTTGGAGTCGCTTATAACACTAATATCGCCTGCCTTGACGAAGCTAGACAGATTTTCGAGAAAGAGCTGAATAACTTGAATGCTATCATTCTGGATCACCTTTTTGCCGCCACAAAAAGACTTAACCAGGATGAGAAGTCGAATAAAAAAATGCGCTGGCAAGAGCCAGAAGATGACTCTCGAGACAGAGAAGGATCTTGGCTGAATCATGCTGCCCGCGTGACACTAGGAATTGACGTGAAGATTCCAGGTGCGAAAGTTTTTAGAAAAAACTCTGCGTATCTGTACTTTGAAACAGTTTATGACAAGTATGTGGCAAAACAATTTGTGTTTCAGTGCCGCTTTGAAAACCAGGGACTTATTAGTGACGACTTTGATGAAAAGGTCTACGAGTTGGTAAAGGCAAAAGGAAGTGAATTTCAATCCTTCGAGCACATAAAAACAAGTACAACAATTCTATTTCGTCTTAAGTTGACAGATGCGCTCTTTGATCACCTGAACCATAATATCGATATCGCAATGCAGGCATGCTTGGACGCCGCAAACGCTTTATTTCCAGACTCTGCATATAGCAAAAACGAAACCAGCACAGAGCCGATAAGTGCGTAAATGTCTAGGTTGATTGTGGCGGGGATTTTCAATTCTTAGTTTCCTATTGGGCGTAAAGCTGGCACCAAAAAATTATAGATGATCAACTATTGGTTTAGCAGGATTTGGGTTATGTGGCGTAAGCCTTCACTGCCCACTACAGCCCAAACTAACCCGAACTATCATGATTTGTCAGAAACGTAGGCACACCATCAGAAGCAACTTAACTAAATGATAAAACAAAGAATATCGGAAAAAATAAGCCTTATTAATTGGTTAGTAAAATAAGCCCAGGGACCCTTACAAGGTGGATGTCGGGGGTTCGAGCCCCTCAACTCCTACCAAATTTTTCTAGGTTCTATAAAATGCCTTATTTTTTTTATTGGCGCAAAGCCTTTTGTCCTTTCCGAGTATTTTCAATGGAAAAACCTAATAAGCGTAAAGCTTCTTCGTGTGCGTGAAAGCCTGTTGAGTTTTCAGCTTCTACAAAGTCTAAAAAAAATGAGCTTTACGATGGTAATCTTGGGCCCGCTTTAACTTCTCAGTAGGAACTTTGCTCTTAACATTTTTAATCTCACCTATAAGTCCCTTTTTAGCGCGACGACGATTTCTCTTTCCGAGGATAAATTATTGGAATTAAAATCTGAAATGAAAGAGTTATTAGAAAGATATTTAAGCTTACCGAACCTGGAACAAGATAAAAAAGTAATTGCTCAAGCGTGCATTCAAATATTTCCGATAACGCGCAACTGATACCAATCAAACCTTGGCGTCTCGCTTTTAAATTAGACTTGAGGGTTTTAGCTCCTTTGACCTAAAGGCCTAAAGAAACTCAGAACGCTGTGCGTTCTGAAATCTTAGTCCGTGCGTTTTCTGCGATAACACTTAACATATTTCGATGTTCATCAATATTATTTTACACCTTACTTCCAGTTTACTATTCGCAGCGACCGAATTCGAAACGCGGGCTTTTTTGGACAACAACGTCTATCAAAGCCAAGCTCTTGAAGAATCTGATATGTACATAAGGTTTACGGGTAGGTTCTCAGATTTTAAGCAGAGCGGGAACATCTACTTTGAAAAATTTGTTCAAGAAAATAATCTTGATAGTTTGGGTGGCAGTTACTCGCGAAAATTAGCCACGCCATTTAACAAATGGGAACCTTTCGGAAAAGTATTGTTACAATATTATTTAGATAACGATTCTCGATTAGCCAATGAAAATATAAATCTTATATCCGCTGGTGCCGATATTCGACGAAAATTTTTTTGGGGAAAAAGTACGTTATTAATCATTCCCGATTTTATGTTATATAGGTTTTCGGGTGCGTCGCGGCGGACTGATGTACGTCCTTCAGGTGCTGTTGAATATTATTTTCAATTAAATACCCAGCTGCAATTGTCGACTGGTCTAGTTTTTTATTTTAATGTTTCAAGCGACTCTCAATATAGTTTTAATAAATCCCTTTTATTTGGAGAAGCTAATTTTAAGATCACAAATAGTTCTCTAGCTTTTGCGCGCTTAGTAATGAGCTCCACTAATTATCCCAATCGTTATGGGACAACGGCGCCCATTTACTCCAATCGCGGTCGTCTTATCGGAGTTGCTAACCGGCAGGAGAGTGTGTCCTCAAATAGTGTCAGCTTGGGTTATGAAAAACAACTAGACCCTAATAAAGGTATCGGCACACAAATTCTTATTTACAATCAGCGAAGTGTAAGTACACTACTTAACTACGCAAGTAGTTCTATAGGTGCGTGGTTCAGTTATTATTTTTAATATTTTTGGAGGTACGAAATGAAAAAATTAATTCTAGGTCTCTCTCTTTTCCTAATAGCGAATGCAACCTATGCTGATGACAGCAAAAAAACTGAGTGGAAAACAGAAGTTAAAACCGAATACAATTTAACAGATGATCAGGTAAAATATTTGGAAGACAAAGGCTTAACTGGAAACGACGCCGTTCGTATAGCCAACTTTTCAAAAAGCTCCGGAAAAACAATCGAAGAAGTTTCGGCAATGCGCCTCGATCAAAAAATGGGCTGGGGAAGAATCGCCAATGAATTGGGTGTTCATCCCAGTGAGATTGGGCATTCTGTTTCAGATATGCACAAGGCTGATAAAGCAGACAAATCAGACAAAGGCGACAAAGGGGACAAAATAGATCGGGCCAATGCACGCGGCGACAAAGGTGGCGGCGGTCGCGGCAAAAATAAATAGACTCCTAAAAAATTCTCAGAAGCTTACGTCTCAAATAGTAACAACCGTACTTTCTACCATCACCAACTCGGAAAGTGCGGTTTTTCGTCGAAGTCGTTACCACTAAAAATATAATCGAAAACAGCCGCTTTTGGTAAGTAATCGAAAACACTAATCTATCGTGAGTTAAGATTACCTTATCAATTAATTCACTAACAAAGCCGTTGGGATTGGGAGTTTTGACTTTAAACAAGGATAAAAGATAACATTAAATCAGTAATGTTATCCCGGAACGGAGAGGCGTAGTTATGGAATTCATAAAAAACATATCGTTAATTATTGGGTTTCTAAGTTTGACTCTTGTTGGTTGCAGCGAGCGAAATCCCAGTCTTAGTTTATTGCCAGAGACAGACACATTTATTCAAACAACCTCGGCCAACAATAAATTAGATGTGCTTTTTGTAATTAACGATCAGCCGAGTATGTCTTCATTTCAACAATCATTAGTTGTGAGTTTTTCAAGTTTTATGAACCTTTTTCAGTCGAAAGGTTTTGACTATAAAATTGCCGTGACCACAAGTTCCGGTTATATGGCTGATTCCACATTGAGTGGATATAACCCTCTCAACGTTTCGCTAGCAGATTTTAATGACTTCAACGGCAGCGTTTATTCAAATTACTTTGTGATTGAACCGACTAACCCCAATTTATTAAGCGTATTTGCCATTAATGCAAAACCCTCTAAAAATACAGCAGGCCAAGACGGTCGCGCCTTTTCTAGTTTTCGCCAAGCTCTCTTAAATACGCGTCCGATAAACGCAGGCTTTTTACGATCGGATTCTTATTTGGCCGTGGTTATTGTCGATAACCAAGATGACTTTAGCGGTAACGGTCGTTGCACAGGCTGTAATAATAGTGGTCGGTACAATGCCCCGACTTTGGATTCAGTAACTGTTTACAAAGATTTTTTAGATCAAGCGACGGGTACGAGCGGCTACACCGCTAGATATAGCGTCTCAGCTATGACCCAGAGCGCAGCTCCTTGTCAGGGCGGTACGAACATGGTTCGCATTATGGATCTCGTGACAAAAACTAATGGAGTTATCGGCGATATTTGCCAGGCCGATTTTGGACCGTCGATGGTGGAAATTTCAAATCAGATTGCCACACTCAGCACACAATTCTTTTTAAGTCGCGCTCCTATTGTCGCGACTATAACGGTGAAAGTGGGTGGAGTACTTGTTCCTGAGGATGCCATTAATGGTTGGAGTTATCGCGCTGATGCCAATTCAATTTCGTTCCACGGTTCGGCTATTCCTCAGCAAGGCGCTGCGATAGCCGTAGATTTTGATCCTGTCACAATATTGTAATAGGTTCTAAAATTAAATTATTGATTCAATACAGTGCTCAAAGCATCGATGAAACCCGAGCCCTGTTTACTCACAGTTGCACCAAGATCTCGAGCGACAATTCCTAAACTGTGACTTGAAACCGCTAAGGCAATGACACCGGCAACATGGGGGGCTGCCATTGAAGTTCCGCTGATAGTATTGTAGCCACTGTCCTTCCAGGTAGAATAAATTCCAACTCCGGGGGCTGCAAAATCCCCAATTGATAGTCCAAAATTCGACCAACTCGCGAAAGCATAATTCACGTCAACGGCAGAAACGGCAATCACCCCCGCGTAACCCGCAGGAGTATAAGTTGAAATATCTTTACCGCTATTGCCAGCAGCTGCGACGACATAAACACCATTAGCAAGGGCCGACTCAATCGCTGTTTTTAATGGTGAAGGCGCCAAGGGGTCGCCGCTTCCTCCTAAACTCATATTGATAACGCTCGCACCGAAGCCAATACAATCATAAACGCCATCAGCGATATCAGAAGTATAACCAGAGCCCTGTCTATTAAGAACTTTTACTCCGTAAAGTTTAGCATCCGGAGCAACGCCAAGGGCGCCGATGGAATTATCAAGCGCCGCAATTGTTCCAGCAACATGTGAACCGTGACCATTGTCATCTTCATAATTATCAACAAGTACGCTACCTTTTTGCATAATATAATTCTTACCGCCAAGAATGTTACCTTTTAAATCGGGATGTGCTTTGTTTATACCGGTATCTAAAATACAAACTTTTACTCCAGCTCCACGGTTATAAGCATGCGCTAGATTGGCGCGAGTTGCATTAATGCCCCAAGGGATTGACTGTGTTGGTTGGGCGCCCGGGCCTGGTGTGGGCTTTGCGGAGGCTAAACTTACTGATGGGTCGACTAGTTCCATAATAATGTCTTCAGAAATTTGAGCATTTGGAAATTTCTTTTTTAATCCATTTAAAGAGGGAGCGGGAAGACTAACTACTAGCGCCTTTACATGGTCCATTTTCCTAATAACTTGTCCGCCATCACGATTGACCTCGCTTGCGACAGCATCCAAATTGGAGTCTTCGATAATTAAACGAGATGGTAAACTGGGTTTTAGCAATGTGGAACTTACATCAGCGGTCTTGGCCGAGTTTTTTGAACAGCCGGTAAAAATCAAAGATGATGAAACCAATAGGCCTGTGAGAAAAGATTTTTGCATTTTTAAACTCCCGTTTTGTTTATTATGAGTTCTTGAAATGCAAAATAAAAGCCAGACGGAAAGGCTCTCATTTGGTTTTAGGTTGAGATAGCTGAAAAATACTTAGTCAGGGTAGTGACTTTATTGCAGCTGCCTCGAAATGAAACACTGGATAAAAAAAACCACTTAGATTTCTCTAAGTGGTTTCCATTTTTTATTCTCCTCATGTTAATAATCAGGGGGCAGCAACAACGGTTGATACAGGGCAAAAGCGAAGTTGAGCATGTAAACGGCCTGTGCTATCTACTTGCCAAAAATACTCTTGTAGTGCGCTATCGAATAGGGGAACACGCTCTACATCTCCATCTAAATCGAGGTCAGCGTAAACATAAAGTAGCTCTTGGCTGACGTTCTGAAAGCTAGAGCCACCTTTACTGCGAATCATATTCACAGTTTGCTCACTGCAATAAACCGCTCCTGTGGCATCGGTTCCACAAGTCGCCATATCTATTTTACTACCAGGTTTTCCAACGAGTCTCATAAATACTGAGTAACCTGTAACTCCTGAGTTTGTGGGATCGGGATTAGGTAAAGAAAAAGCCGCTGTTCCATCTGTACCATTTCGATCCAGGACGCTAAAAGGCCCCTCAGATAAATTAATTCTTGTGCGGGCATTTTGCGTAATAAATAAGGAGTGTCCACTAGTACCGGACATGTCAGCACTTTTTGCTTTTAAGGCAATGATCTGTAGATTATAACATCCCCCGCCGGTATTTCCTGCTCCTGGGCCAGCATAAGCTGCTCCTGAAACTAATGTGAAACATGTGGAAATCAATAATAAACGCTTTTGTATAAACATAGGACCCCCTAAAAAGTTTAGAAACGTGAACGGTTTGTTTTTTTTGACGGACTGTGGGAGGTAACGTGAGTTGGTAATTAATATTCACACAGAAATTTATTTTAAGCCATTTTTTAATTACTATTTCGTTTATATTTTTTTGTAATCACTATTTCTTTAATTACCACTCGTAAAAACTTGTCTCTTTTTGATAAATAAAAGCCTAAACATTTAAATCTGTAATCAGTTTCTCGGAATGAGATGTGATTTTTTGTCGATTTAATCGACGGTTTTTATAGGTTAGACATTAAATTTGCGCCGCTCGCGCTTAAAACCTCAAAGGCGCGGTATATAAATTGCTTATTATAATTGTATAAGATGTGCCAACTTGAGAAATAGGTTACGATTAAATTTGGATGTATTCAGAAAAGGATGGAACATGAAAAATAGTATTATAGTCTTAGTAGTTTGTATCGGCCTGATGGCCCTCTTTAATAACTGTGGTAAAGTCGGATTTTCAGGAGCTCCCGTATCACCAACGGCAAACAGCTCACTCAGCCAAACCTTTAGTTCAGAATCAGATCCCGGAGCATCTGACGAAGATTTATTGGCCAGTCTGCCCGAAGAAGAGCGAGGTATCTTTCGTCCCCTCTCAGATTTGTCTGATCCCGATGTTGCTAAAATCTATATCTGTGGCGATGGAAATAGTTATATGATTTGTCACTTCCCAAGCAGCATTGGCTCAGAACATACTCTTTGCGTTGGCCGCAGCGCTGTCAGAAGTCATGCGGACCATGAATTGACTTTTGCTGCCGATGGAAGCCCTCAAGGAGATTACTTAGGCCCCTGTAAGTCTGTGCCGAATCGATAGAAAGTTATTGGAGAGTGCTACCTGGGTCCCCACCCGGGTAGACGTCCAAACTTTTGACACTCGTCGAACAATAAAAGTGCTTAACCCCTATAGTTGAAATCCACTCGCCCACAGTGTACTTCACAGGCATAAGTCTTGAAATATCAATGCCTATAGGGAGTAAATATGAAAAAAATAGTTAAAATCATTATAGGAAGTTTAGCGCTTTTAACCACGCAGAAGTCATTAGCTCTTGAGCTTGAAACCCTAGTATTTAAAGGAAAAACCGCAAACGGCCAATATAAAGTAGTTTATGGCAACCAGAAGAGCGGATTTGCCCAAATTAACTGTGGGACTAAATCTTATATTTTTATTAGCAAAGAGAATTTAAAAATACCACTCGCTAGCGTTTCTGACTGTGCTACTCTGGAGACCCAACTCGGCGAAAAGTTAAAGACACATGATATTTATGTGCAGACTAACCTAAACAAAACAATTACCACGCCGGAACTAAATAGTAAGGCAAAAAGAGAATTAAGTCAGAAAAGATTTCTTGAGAATCTTGTTTACTTAAATAAAACCACCCTTAACTATGAAGAGAATCCTTCGGCCCTAAATGGGTTTGTCTTAGAAGGTGCACTGGCAACCTACGATTCAGGAGCAATAGAGGCGGGCTTGGGCGCAGATACGAGTGTCACACATACCATAGGTATAGACAGAGCTACTGCTAACGAAACACTAAAAGCAAAATAATGTTATTTGGTTTGAGAGGACGGCTCAGTTGCTAGCATGCGTTTTTTCGGTAACACCTCGGCGCAGCGCTGTGGGTCCAGCGGTTTCTTTTGACAACACGATTTCATTTTGAAGAGGTCAGCCCAACGTGGGAAAAGTCTTAACATACGATTCTTTATGCGGCTCGGGGAATGTTCCCAATCGAGAGCTATCATCGTATAGGACTTGGTTTTATCGAAGTCAGCTGGCCGATTACGGCTTCCCATGGTCAATACCTCAGGTTTAATAAATTGTAAAATGTCACTCTTATCCCCCTGAAAACCAATTTTAAAAGCTTGCAGAGGATCATACAAATCACTGTCTTCAGCCCACAGAATTTCATCACGATTATTCCAAACTAATTTTTTAAGCGACTTATTTTTAAAATCCGAAAGTGTCAACTTGCCATCTCCACACTGCAAGCTTATTTCAGGATAAATTTTTTCATAGGAAGACAATATGACATCACAATATTCGGGATGTGTTAAGAGCTCTCGGGCTTGATCTACTTCCTTGGCATCTAGAAATTTAAGAGTGTTCGGTAAGAAGCCATTGACATCGTCATAAGGGTCTAGTGGTTGGCCACATCCCTTTTTGTATTGCGCATACTTGGATTGATTGTCTGCAAAACAGCTAGTGCCGTCGGGATCAATTTCAGCGATTGAAAATACAAAAGTGACTTTACCTAGGGCTGTGCTAACTGCGGATGAAACTGCCGAGGCATTTGCCGAAGGTAGAAAAAGATTCCACATAGTGGCGCTAGTGGATGGTACCTTGCGGGCGAGAATTCCTTCACACAAGGCAATATCTTTAGCGCACTCGGCGGCGTCTTTTAGTCTTTGTATTTTCAATTTTGTGGTTTTCCACTTGTCGCTATTTAAATTCATGCTATCGAGGCATTGGCTAGCTTGAGCGCTAAATGAGTGACTTAAAATAATAAGAATGGCCCCTAGCATGTGTTGCAACCTTACTTTGCAGATTGTGCCCTATCGTCTAGCTGTTGTTTGTTTTGGGTTTCAATCAATTCATCGCTACATTTCTTTATCACGGATCCAATATGCTCATTAATTAGATTATGAAATTTTTGGTTTTGTTTTATTTCGACACCGTCGTTTTTGCCTAATTCATCAGTTGCAGGAATATTTATGTAGGGCAACTGTACTGATTTAGTGTCTTTGCCATTGGTTTTTTCATCGAATTTGTCATTGGGTATTTTTATCATTTTTAAAATATTTTTATGGTATTCGTAAACAGCAATCTCATTTGTTTTGTTTTCATAAATACGAGTAGTCATCAGTTCATCGCCTTTTTGTTCGGCTGCGGCACGAAAAATCCTTTCTTTAATATCGCCATGCTCGTCTTTTTCTAGAAACTCGGGTGCAAGGAGCACAAAAGTTGCGCGCAACGTATTAGTTTTACTTTCATGCAGACATGTTTTTGTGAGCGTGAAAAACTTTCGCGCACTCTCGGGTATTTTTTTAGCATCGGCGACTGCGGTTGCGGTAGGATTTTTTGCGAGTTCCTCTTTAAGTCTTTTTAGGTAATCTTTGCACATTCCGACATTGCTCGCGAAGTCAGATGAGCCCCAGCAAAATCCATCCATTATTTTTGTAACCGTTTCCGAGGTTATACTATCGACGCCCTTTTCCACAATTTTATAAACTACCGCGTAAAGTACCCATTTTTTTAGCGACGGAAATCCCATTACACTGCCTTCGCCTTCTGCCTTAGCGGCCGGGAGAAGGAGGCGCCACAAATAGCCAAATTTATCACTATCCTTAAGAAGTTTTCGCTGCATTAACTCGATTTGAAACTCAAGGTTTGAGCCAGGATCAAGGTGAAACTTCTCGCCGTTAAAGTAGGCGATTTTATTTCTAATTTGCCGCACGTCTACTGTAATCTTGAATCCGTCAAGTTTAACAATCCATCCATTTTCGTACTGTAAAAGTTCGGGCAATACCTTGATTTGACCTAGGCGCTTTTTAACAAGATCCTTTTCGCTTTTTGAAAGATTGCTACCAAATACTTTAATAAATTGATCGGCATTTTTTACCGTCCAATACTGAGCTGTAACATAATTGAATATATAACTCAGATAAGGATCATGAGTTTTAACTGTCTCTGAATGAGACGGAGTAACCAACGCAGTTATTAATAGGAGGACTAAAACTCTCATCAGCTGTTTTATCGTAAGATTTTTAAAAAAACTTAAGGGTTTAATTATTGATTTTACAGGTTAAATTTATATTCGAGCTGTCATATCAGGGCATGCAAATCTGGACCTTTGTATTTTGGCCGTATCTCTTGAACAGCGGAAACTCTTTTGCCAGGCAAAGTTTTTTCAAATGTTTTTGGCAATGTGATTCTGAAAATACATCCTTTTTCTGGGAGATTTTGAGCGTGGAGCGAGCCGTGGTTGAGCACAATTCCTCGTTGAGCGATGGTCAGACCAAGTCCGAGTCCTTTTCGATTCCAATTCTGCTGCTCGAATGGCTTGAAAAGATCTGTCTCAGCATTGGGTGAAAGGCCGCCGTACTCATCTTCTACTTCGATGATAATGTTTTCTCCAACCAAATTGCCTCTCACTTGAATTTTACCACCGTCGTGAGTATATTTGAGGGCGTTTTGAATGAGATTCGATAGGGCAGAGTGGAGTAGCTGCTGGTCTGCGTGCACCACGAGAGTCGGATCAATTCGGGTCTCGAGAGTTTGGTTTCGTGATTTTGCTTCGATTTCTGCAGTCAATAAAATGTGATCGACAAGCTGAAACAGATGAGCGGACTCAATGTGAACTTTGGGATCGACACGCATCCTGACCTCAGTCAACGATCGATCAATAAGTTCGCTGATTCGTTTTAGGCCTCTTTCGAGCACTTGCCCCGTGTTTCCCCCAGGAGTCACTGTTCCTGATTTGATCAATTGATAAGATAGAACAACAGTATTTAGCGTGTTACGTAGTTCATGGGCTAAAAATCCGAGATGTTCAACTTCACGACTTGATACCTTGGTATCCCGCTGAGAGGCATATTCGGTCACTGCGCCCGCAATTGCTACGTCGAGACAGTGGTTCAGATCATGAAATTCCTCACTCGTAATGGCCGCATTTTTCGCTGAAGAAAGTTCGGTAATCGACTGGCACATGGCGCCGTAGGCATGGACGACATGCGAAAGGGTGTAACCGAGTCGAAACAACTCTTGGCCATGGCGGCCGGCTGATTTCGCTACTTCAACTTGACCAGGGCGGCCTGATGCCGCGGCCATGGACGGTTCGTCAGCATTACGGGCTGCTTGGCGTTTACCTTCTTTATCTTCATTATCTTCTGTAGGATTTGAATCATTTTTTTGCTCAAGCAGTAAAACGGCCATGAGTTGATCATAAAAAATGGGAAGGCCCCGCTTGAGCTCTTCAGAAGTAGGTGCATGTCCCGCCAAATCGCGGCTTTTCTGTTCGGTCATAGCTAAAATTTCCGCCTGATTCTTAAGTAAAAATTCATATAGCATGCTAAATTCCTCGCTTTATTTATTGATCGCTTTCTGCTTAAATTGCAAGTGCTATACCAGCTCGATCTACGGGTTTTTTTCTTCATACTCTTTTTTGGCGATGAGGAGAATTAGTTCGGCAGTCAACGTAAATTCGCACGCTACTTTTGCCCCGTGAAAGGGGCAAAATGTCCCATTCCAATAAGGTCTAAATAGATTTTTTAAATAATTTTCGAATTGCTTTCGCGTCCAAACGTTGAATCTGCCACTGTTTGAGTGGTCGCGCCCCAAGCTCACGGTAAAACTTTATGGCAGGTTTATTCCAATCGAGTACTGACCATTCAAAGCGCTGACACTTCTCCTTGACTGCAAGGTTTGCTAAGTAGGCAAAAACTTTTCGGCCCAACCCTTGTCTTCGAAATTCAGAGCGAATGTAAAGGTCCTCGAGATAAATCCCTTTGCTGCCTAAAAAAGTAGAGAAATTATAAAAGTAGACTGCAAAACCACAAGGCACACCATTTTTTTCGATAATTAAAGTTTTTGCCACAGAATTTTTGGCAAGAAAAGATTTTTTTACTTTCATTTCTGTGAGGTTCACTTGATGTGAAAGGCGTTCGAAGGCCGCGAGCTCTTTGACAAATTGTAAAATTATTTTCACATCGGATTTGCGCGCAGGGCGGATTTTTTCACTCATGATCTAATTTGAAATCTTTAGCCAGCAAAAGGTCAAGATCAAATCACAGACAATCGGCGTGTCCGGTCTGGTTTGAAGGTGCTTTCGCGCTGGGGTGACTACCAACCTAGGGCCAATATTCAAAACTCCTCACGCCTTTCAATAAGAATGTCGTTAACCTTTTAGTAGGGTAACCCGATGTTTTGTTAGCGAAATACAAAACGTAAAAGAGGACAGCGATGATTCGAATCAAAAAAATCTCTTGCGTGATACTCGGATTATTAGTTTCTAGTACTGCCGTAGGTCAGAACAAATTATTCGAAGCACGATTGGGTTTTCAATATGCTCCACAAAGTTACGAACTAGATGGCGGGGGGTTCACAACAGAGTCGGGGTTGAGCACAGGGAATGGTTTTTCTGCAAGTTTATATTGGACCAAACCAGAAGCTAGTTATCATTTTGAGTTTATGTCTCTTAATTACAATCATGACGCTCCTGTAGGTGTCACTCCTAGTTCGGTGAATTCAGGATTTCAAAGATACCTGATTGCAAAAGAACCCACTCATCAAACTTCCCATGGTGGTTATCAGGGAGACAGTAAACTGCGTTTCAATTATGGATTAGACATAAGACAGCGTACAGCTGATCGGACAGCTCCCACTGTATATATTCCTGAAAGCTATACGGCAGGAGCTCGCATTGGTGTAAATCGTGGAATCCCTTATAACAGTCAGTCTCGGTTTAGTGTCGGTGGGGGAGTATTTATACCATTATATCATGATGAGCAGACCTCTAAAACGGGTCACTATCGGTTTAGTCTAAACCCAGATTTTCACTTTACTGCAGTTCATAAGATAAGTCCTTCATTCGACATTTCCACAGGCGTTGAGATTCTTTTGCAGAGAATAAGTTATTCGGCGACAGGAGAACGCGGTACATCTAATGGTGTGGAGACTTTCTTAAATTTACAGATTCCCATTGAACTTAGATTTCAATTTTAAAAAGGGTGGTAGCATGAGAAATTTTTTAATCCTTACCTTTGCAATGTTGGGTTTGGCGGCGTGTTCGAACGATCCAAGTGCAGGTGGTCTTCCGGCCTCAGGTGGCGCTTCAGCCACGGTTACCGCCAATCAATGTACAGCACCAGTTGATCAAGTCATCGATTACGGTCAGCGACGAACTGCCGGTGCGGCACTAAATGTACGCGGAGCCTTTAATGATATCGCAATAAATCCTGCTAACAACTATCCAGCTTACGTATTTGGTGAAACTAACACCACAGCAGGCGTGAATACTCTTAAGTATCAATTTTGGGATGGCACTAGCTATAAAACCGAAACCATTCTTGGTGGTTTGACTACGACGTTTGTGCGATTGGTTTTTTTAACAACCGGAAAACCATTGGTATTTTGGGGTAACGGAGCAACTTCTTTATATATGGCAACTCGTAGCACAGCTAGCATCTCAACCGTTGGTGTGTGGACAGCGGCAGTGATTGACTCCACAAGTACGGCGATTCGAGCTGTTGATGCTTCAGTTAATCCCAGCAATCAGGTTTTAGTTTCTTTTGCTGTGAACACAACCAGCGCCAACATTAAAGCGGCAATATGTACTTCGAATTGCGATGTATTCACAAGTTATACCGCCATGACGAGCGATCTGGATGCTACAGCTGGAACCGCAATGAATCAAATGGGAGTGGGTTGGTGCAGGCACGCAACGGGGTATTTTCCGATGGTATCATACTCCGACGCAGCCAATGCCATACTAACCTCGTGTCGTGATACCACTTTGTCGAACTGTACCAACGGAGCCAACTGGACCACTGATATAACTTTGACTGGTTCGGGCGCCAATTTGGTGGGCTCGCAACTTTATGTTGATAGCTCTACCCTAGATTCCACCGCGTACATGGTGGTCAAGCACGCCGCCGGATTAAGGCCCTATACTTATCCCACTTGCGGTACCAACGTTGCTGTCACTGCTGCTGACCCAGGTGCGAATCATGTTGTCGCAACAGCCACCATTGGAAATGCGTGGTTTAATCTTGGATTTGGACAAGGGAATTTTCACGTAGTAGCGAATGACGCCCTGACCATGGTAAAATATTTTAATCAGCCGACAGCTACATTCGATACAGCTGCTTGGACGGCATCAGTGGCACCGCATGTTGAAACAGCAGGTGCAGCAGGTTTGGGTGCAGCCGGTCTAACTCGTGGAGGAATCGCAGTTGATACAACCGGTGATCAAATGTTGATTACTTATGGTCGCACGCTCCTAGTCACTCCGACGCAAACTTTTGGAAATATTGTGCTCGCATATAATGAATGTATGAACGGCACCTGTAGTGCTACAACCCTCGGGTCGAGTGCCGCTGCAACAGGAATGTTTTGGGCAAATACTCCTATTGATAACACGGGCCAGATTCAAAGAAATACGACACAAGTTCCTAGTGTAGGAGTGGCGGCTACAAGTACAGGTCGTCCGGCGGCAGCCTACATTGATTTCTCAGTGGGAATCTCGGCTGAGCCAGTCACTGGCGCACTACTAAAATATATCTATCGTGACGGGGCAACTGTGACGGATCAGTGGATCACCTCTACGATTCCAACAAACTCCGCACCACAGTCACCAAGTATTGCATTTGATCATTTGGATCGTCCTTGGGTGGGGTGGTTTGAAACAGCAGTGGGTGGTTTACGATATTATTTGGCGATGAATCCTAGAAGCGATGGTTTGGGATATTGGAGTGTATTTGCCTACCCAATAACAGATGCAGCTGCAAATACTTTGCCCGTGATGAATCAGACTTCTGTTGCAATGTACTATAGCGCAGGTGTAGCAAAACCAGTTTTGATCATTCTAAGAAATCCGGCCGCAACAAAAGGTGTGAGTGCTGCTAGATTTAATTTGGCAACGCTTCAATGGGATTATCAACAGGAGATTATTGCTTTAACGGGAGCAGCCACTCCTGGCGGCGCATGGTTGACGTCTGATTTTGACACCTCTGGAAATATTGTCGTGGCCGTTCATGATACGGGAACTGGTGCGGGTGCGTCTTGTACTCCAACTGCAGCTCGATGTGTGCGAACAAATTATTCTATAAATGGTGGGCAAACTTGGGGAACAGCTGGGCAAATTTATTCGGGCGCAGCTGAGGGCTTGAAAGTAAAACTCAATCCTGTTACTAGCCGCCCTGCAGTTTCATTTTTTAATCGTGCCGTAAACTTAGTTCGTTACAAATATTGTACAGCCGCTCTGGCTTCTTGCAATAGTTCGATAAACTGGGCGGATATTGGCACAGGAATAGTAGACGGAATTACGGGAGTGAGCGGTCTTACTGACACCGGCGCAGCCGCCAACGCGGGCCTGCTAAATGTGGGACTGACCTTCACAGTTGAAGGGGTTCCCTTTGTGGTTTGGCCCCGAGGAGCAGGTGCGCCCGCGCAGGCTCATTTGATGGTGGCAAAAACAAATGCTGCAGCAACGGCGTTTGATACGCCGACCATTCTTCGCTACAACGGTGTAGGAAATGAATCGGCTCCTGTCGCAGCAAATGCTGGAAACTTTGCCTTAAGTTGGAATCCACAGTCTATTCGAACTGTAACAGGAGCCTTACATACTATTTATGTGGGTCCCGGAAACTTTCTTTACGCTACAAGTTGCGGTGACTAATAGATAAGTCCGTCTGTTAAAAATATTATGAGTAGTTCAAAAAGCAAATTTGATCTGAAAACAATAGAACAGCTTGATGCTGACTTGCGTGCAGGTAAGCTTGATCCCGTCAAAAGAAAACTCGAAGAAATTCGCTATAAAAAGTTAGACCGTCCTTTGATTGTTAGAGTGGCAAATCTTGCTCGACGTATAGGCTACCAACGATATGCCATTAGATTACTGGGCCCTTACGTGCGGCCGCAAAAGCCTGTCGTGCCTCCGGCCAGCCAAGAGGAGCAGGTAGAGTATGCTGTAAACCTAATGCGTCTTGGTGTCGTCGGTGAGGCCTACAAGATTCTCATCTCGGTGGATCAAAAGAAAAATCCCGATGCATTATTGTTTCAGGCGTTTTGTCTGTTTAACACTTGGGATTATTATACGGCTATTCCCCTATTAGAAAAATACCTAAGGCATAGTGATGTAAATAGTTATCAAAAATTAGTTGCCATGACTAATTTGGCTTCGGCCTACACTATCGAACTTGAATTTGAAAAGGCTGAATTAACTCTAAATAAAATCTTAAGCACGGCTGATAAGAATGAGCAAAAACTCTTAGTGGGTTATACTCACCAGATCTATGCCGAACTATCGATTAACCGTCGCCGAGCTGCTGAGGCTGAAGAGCATATAGAGCGCGCCAAAAAATTTTTACAAAACGCTCACTATCGTTATGGGATCTACAACTCTCAATGGACCGCCATTGTCAAGATGCTATCACCGAAATCTGTCGATGAAGGAAAAAAACTTTTAAAGCAGGTTCGGAACGATGCTCTTCAAAAGAAATTATGGGAAGTCTTGCGTGACTGTGATCTTTACGAAGCTACCTTGACTAAAAACGAAGAAATGGTAGTTAGTCTTTACTTTGGTACTCCCCACGAAAAATTTCGACAACGAATACTACGTATATTTAAAGAAAAGATTAGCCTTCCAGAAAATTACATTTGGCATCCTAATGCAAAGCCTAGTCACGAAAAGTACTTGTTAGAAGTAAGTTTGGGATTAGATAAAAAATCGGGGTCTAAATTGAAATTTGGTCAGTTAGTACATAAACTTTTACAGATTTTGACTTCTGACTTCTATCGCCCCTTTAAAGTTCAGACATTGTTCGGGTTATTATTTCCCGATGAAAACTACAATTTACTTTCGTCGCCGCACAAGGTTTACGATCTTATTGCGCGACTCAGAAGCTGGTTTAAGAAAAACCAAATACCACTCGAAGTTGCGAGTACGGCACGAGGAGAGTTTCAGCTGGAAACACTAAAACCCTATGCCATTAATGTTAAGCCATTTTCTCACCTCAAGGACGCCATAGAAGGTTTTTTTGAGCAATTGAAAAGTGAGTTTAAGGGTAATCCCTTTACCTGCAAGGATGTCGTGATGCTCACCGGATATTCTCGCGCACAAGCTAAACGGCTTTTGCATGAGGCGGTAGAATTAAAACGTCTCATTTTGAGTGGCAAGGGGAATACCACAAGGTACTTAATCAAAAATGCCGCGGCTAAATCTTAAAGTTAAAAGCTTGAAATGAGCTAAATTTATTGGCTCATTAATACTAATGTATTTATCGAAATGAGCGCGGTAATATTAATAAATACAGGCCGCAACTCTCTCCCCACCCACCCAAGAGTTGCGGCTTTTTTTTCCTGAATGGCTCAAAATGAGAGGGTATTAATAAATAAAATACGCCTCAAATTTATACTGGTTCTGTCCGATAGGACTAAAGTAAGTATCTAGACTAAAGTATGTACCTCGCGGGGGTTGATTTTGAACAGCGAAGGCCACTCAAAAAAAAGATTTCGACTGTTTGGAAGATTGACCTTTCTTTTTTTATTCCTATCTTCGATGAATTACCAAAGCTGTTCAAATTCAGAATCGGTGAAGTTCAGTTCAGTTGGTGAAAAATCGATTGAGGTTACGGCCGCACAAGGTGGCGGAGATGGTTTTGATGGTAAACCTAAGCTGGGTGATTATATTAGAACATATCCTGACTATCTTTGCTCAAACGTAAAATCGGCCCAAGCGGTAATGACCGTCAACAGTACCGACTTGGCGATTACTAAAGACAACTGTACCGTTACAACATTTACCTCGCCACTGGCCACTTCAGGAGTGCAAATTTCTTCATTTGACGAAGATTTTTTAGTTTATCGAAATTCTGTATTCGAGAAGGTGGAAGATGTTAATGCCCCGATCGAAAATGCCCCGATCGAAAACGCCACTGAGGCTTTTTGTCAATTTAAGGACAATAATGTGGGAATTGACGCTGTCATTCGATTAAACTCAAGTCAAAGGACAGAAAAGGGCAGGATTTATTTAGGCACATTCGTCAATGGAGCCGTCACCGCACAAAGGACTTCTGATTTTGCTGTAATTAAGTCTACTTTAGGAAGCCAAACCAGATTTTATTCTACAGAGTATAAATTTGACTTTAGAGTTGACGATAATTCTGCCGACAATATCGTGTTTAACGGCACCCTTGTCACCTCAATTAATAATACAGATTATGCCGTCGCAACTACCTGTCGGCGCATGAGCGTAGAACCCGTTCTACCGCCCACTCCTTTTGTGACTGCCGTAGGCGTGGGGATAAATTTTACGTGCGCAATTGTTAGAGGCGGCGTGCAGTGTTTTGGAAGTAATCAAAATCGGCAGTTGGGCCAACCTACATCTGTGGTTTCAAGCTCGGTGCCACTCAGAGTTCCCGGATTAAATTCGGGCGTGACTTCACTATCTGTCGGCAAGGAACATGTCTGTGCCATACAAAACGGAAATGTTAAGTGTTGGGGTTGGAATTCAAATTTTCAAGCGGGCAGTAATAATGGCGGTGCCGATGTTGAAACACCGGTTTTAGTGAGAGATACAGCTGGCAATTTACTTAGTAACGTCAGCAAAATTTATGCGGGCGTGAACCACTCCTGCGCTGTTGCTGGCGGTGCCGCTTTCTGTTGGGGAGCCAATAGGTATGGACAACTTGGTTTTGCGGAGGCCCCAGGATTACTACATGACGTTGGTGAACTTGATTACCCAGATGCCCGACCTGTTTTGGACATGGCGGTAGGGGTGACCTCAATAGCCACAGGGTTGGGCTACACTTGTGGCGTCAAGGACGGCGGAGTTAAGTGTTGGGGATTAAATGATTCTCGATTTGGCAATTTCAACGTCTGCGATCAAGGTTCCCGTCTGTTAGAAGCTAATCCACCCGCTGCTAGTTATAAGGTGTGTCTTCCATATGTTACCGAAGGAATGGTTTTACCTACGGTATCCAACCCCAATGTTTCATACGGCTTCTACTCGGACTGCGGACCTGTTACCGTGAACACGAGAGCCCTTCGCTGTAACCCTCGGCCTATTCCAACCACTTCATTTCCTGCAGGTTCAAACGTTCTACAGCTTTCAGCAATTTCATCCGGTATGTGCACATTAATGCCGAATGCTACGGTAAAGTGCTGGGGATATAATTGGGGAGCCCTGGGGCAGGGTCCTGCCAACATTGCGAATTCGTCCAATACAGCTCTTGAAGTTATCGGGCTTTCTGGTGTCACCATGTTGGGTGCGATCGCAGGCGGGTATTGTGCCATCTCAGGTGGTGACCTGTATTGCTGGGGAAGAAATGATATCGACAATCGTCAAGGCGCACCCGGCGCTAATTTTAATACCGCCAAGCCAACACCACTAAAAGTAGTTGGACTGCCCCCGGGGGACGTATCTTACTTTGCAGGTGGCAGCGTCGATGAAACGCATCACAACTGTGCCGTAGTTCAGGGGCAAGCATATTGCTGGGGAAATAATAGCGCGGGACAACTCGGCGATGGCACGACAACTTCAAAGCCACAGCCACCATTTAGCATGGTGAGTGCATGGCAGCAGTAAGTCGCCCGTTTAATTTCATTCTGATTTTCACATTGCTCGTGTTAAGTTATACCAACTGCAATAAATTTACGGCAACGGTAGATCAAGCCAGCTTTGAATTGCCTTTGGAAAGTTCAGCGCCTCCCGATCCAATACCCGCAGGGCTGCCGCCTAAAGGTCAGGGTAAGTTTTTTTTGTTTATGGCCCTTATCGATAAAGATGTCGACAACCTAGTTACTTTTGTTATTGACCCCCAAAGTGGGAAACTTACACAGACAAGTGCAGCCTCCATCGCGGGTGAAATTGTACCGCTCGGCATTCATCCCAATCGAAAATATCTCTATGCGGGTTTGAGTGCCAGACGGTCGGTCGCGGCATTTCTCATTGATCAGGCCAACGGAAGCCTGACGTTTTCGCAAGAGGTGGCAATCGGCATCAATCCTGTTTATATTCATGTCGATTCCCTTCAAAAAAATCTGTTGATACCTTCTTACTCCGACAGCAAAGTTGTTGTTCTGCCAATTCGGCCCGATGGCAGCCTCAGCGAAACACCAACAGACACACAAAATACAGACACTAATTCGCACGCTGCCATAAGCACTCAAAATAGTAAGTTTGTGTATGTCACCAACACTGTGGCAAATACGATCTCGCAGTTTTTACTTAATTCATTGACTGGTTTATTGACCCCTAATTCTCCGGCAAAAATTCAGGCGCCAATTGGTTCTGGTCCCCGACATGTCGTACATCATCCCACCAAGAATTTACTTTACGTAGTTGACGAATTGGGAGACAGCGTGACCGTTTATTCTGAGGATCCGACCAATGGTCAGCTGAGTTTCCAAAATTCACTTTCAACTCTCCCGGCAGGAGTTAACGGCAATTCCAATTTTTGTGCTGACATTCATATTACGCCGGATGCAAAATATTTGTATGCCTCAAATCGAGGTGATAATAGTCTAGCTATTTTTGCTATTGATCCCATAAGTGGGTTTTTAACGAGTAGGGGACAGCAAAAAGTTGAAGGTGTGCCGCGAGAGTTCGAGATTGATCCCTCGGGTCGATATATTTATGTGGCAGGTATGCGGACCAAAAAATTAACTTCGTTTAAGATCGATCAAGCAACTGGTCAGCTCGCAATGATTGAAACGCTAGACTCTATTGGAGATCCTATTTGGGTTTACAGCCTTTGGCTGCCGGCTCAATAATACGTAGATAATTTTTAGGAAATTTCCGATAAACTAGTGCTAAGGGGGATACTTGAGATTTATAGGATGGTTGTTTTTATCAGCTTTTCTTATTGTATTCTATGGAAATTGCGATGGGTTTAAGTCGACTAAAAATAGCGAATCGGGACTTAGTTCTCTAAGTGGCCAACCCACTCTTCGACGCCTCACAAACGATGAAATTAACAAGTCCCTAACACTTATTTTAGACGACAATTTATCTCGTTCTGAGACATTCTTGCCAGCTGAAGAAACTAATCCCTTTGATAATGATGTGCGCCAGCAAAATCCCTCAGCCCCGCTTATTCAGGGTCTGGACAACTTTGCTGCCGACGCAGCCCAAAGATTTATGAGCGACCCCGCCAAAAAACAAAGTGTTCTGGGTTGCTCAGGCCTCGCAGGCGCAGATCAGACGTGTATTGTATCAATAGTAAAAAAATTAGGCCGACTATTTTTTCGCAGACCACTTACTCAAGACGAAATTACAGGGCTGCAAGCATATGGCTTAAAGCAGGTGACACAGTTAGGAAGTTTTGATGCGGGTGTCGAAATGCTCATTCGCGTTTTTCTCCAGCATCCAAAATTTTTATATAGAATCGAAGGGAAAACCACCCTCACTGACTTTGATATCGCCAGCCGTTTGTCATTTTTTATCTGGGGCAGCGGTCCTGATGATGCTCTTTTGAAATTAGCAGAAAGCCAGCAGCTTTCTACTCCCAGCCAAGTTCGGCAAGTTGCAAGTACAATGCTGGCCTCGCCCAGAGCGCCCGCACAAATTCAAAAGCTCCATGGCTTTTGGTTAGGTTATGCTAAACTTCCGGCGGGAGACATATTGTCAGCAGCAATGAAACAAGAGGCTGACACTCTGGTAAGACGCATTTTGGTTACGGAGCAAAAGCCTTGGCAGGATTTGTTTACCTCTCGCCAAACAACCATTAGTAGTACGCTCGGCAATATTTATGAAATTCAAGGTCTAACAGGTACGCCTTCACTCGTAGGTTTACCTCCAAATCGACAAGGCATACTTAGCACGGCGGCGTTTTTGTCGGCAGTTCCTAAATTTGGTGACACGAGTCCCACACTGCGCGGGAAGTTTGTCACTGAGCGACTGCTTTGTAAAATCGTACCGCCAGCGCCCCCAAATACAAATGTTGACAGTCCTCCACCATTGGTTGTTGGACAGCCTGACTGTAAATACAATCGCTACGATTCACATCGTCGGCAAGGGTCCACTTGCTTTGCCTGCCATCTACAAATGGACCCCATTGGCTTTGGACTCGAGCGCTTTGACCGTACTGGTAAATATAGAGAGTTTGATTATAATAGTGATGGCAGCTTAAAAAGTACGTGTTTTATAGAGGGCAAGGGCCAAGTATTTGGCTCAAATGCATTTTCGGGTCCAGCTGAGTTATCTGAGATTCTCATTCGCTCCAGTCAATTTAAAAGCTGCTTTGTGCGCCAAGTCTTTCACTTTGGCATGGGCAGTGAGCCTGAAACTAAAGACAGTGAAATGTTGGCCGGCCTACAGACGGAATTTAATAAAACGGGATTTTTAAAAGATCTTATTTTAGCATTAGTAACTTCTGATCGATTTTTAAGGCGGTAGTATGGGTGCACAGAAAATACATCGAATGAATCGCAGGACATTTTTAAAAGGTGCGGGCGGAATTATGCTCTCACTGCCAATATTAGATATCATGTTAAATAGTAACGGTGCTTTTGCTGCCGGCCCAGTGCCGAGTCGCTTTGGAATATTCTTTGATGGTCAGTCGTTGGGACCTGATGGAGACCCATTGAATTTTACAATTCCCACAGCGCTTGGCAGAAACTTCCCTCTTTCTCCGGGACTTAAACCCTTGGGCACATACAATCTTCAGAGGGATATCAGCATTGTTTCAGGACTCACTATTCCAGGTATCGGGTTACCGGGTGGCCGCGATGGCGAATTTCATGCCGACAGTCACTACCCACAAATAACAGGAGTTCGAACCACTCAACGCAGTGAAGGAGCAGATCAAATTGTATCTAAGATCATTGGCGCAACGTCTAAGTTTCGCACTCTCAACTATCAAGCCTCTCCGGCATTTTATGTGCAGGGATTTGATTTTTCTGGTCGAGAAATTTTAACTTTTAGGGACGCGGGAAACGGCAATATTCAGGGACTGAGAAATGAAACTTCGCCACTTCGGGCTTATCAGGCCTTGTTTACTTCGTCGGGAAGTTCCCCTGAACTACAGCAAGCACTTATTAAAAAGCGAAGTGTGCTTGACTTTATTACCGGTCAGAGAACAAAAATATTGTCAGAGGTCGGAGTGAATGATCAACAACGTCTGGCTCAACATTTTGATCAAATTCGTGATTTTGAAAAAAGCTTGTCAAGCGGCGGCACGTGTCAACCTTTTGCGAATCCTGGCGCAGATCCCGCAATTGGCACCAATTACAGTGACGAATTTAAACGAAATAGAATTTTCTTAGATTTAATTTATATGGCATTTGTGTGTGATGCTTCTCGGGTCGCGACACAAATGTTGACCACGGCACAAAGTCACATGGGTGTGACTGGACTCTATCCTGAACTAAGTAATTCTGCTGGTGATCAACATGAGCTGGGCCACGGTGCCGGGCGAACAGCCCCTCCGGCAGGAACACCATCTGTTAAAGTTGCTGCTAATTTGAATTCTGGAAACGGAATTAATGCTTACTCTATGTCACTTGTGCATGCCTGGCATATAGAACACTTTTGTTATTTACTTAATAAACTTAAATCAACTCCTGAGGGCGCTGGAAATATGTTGGACAACTGTGCGTTGACTTTTGTCTTCGAGGGTGGCCATGGCGTTGTGGATAATGCTGGTGGGGATGTCAGAGATATTGGCTCACACTCTACAGACAATATGATGGTTCTTATCGCGGGTGCTGCGGGCGGATTAAAACCTGGTAAACATATTATTAAACGGGGAGAGCATCCCGCAAAAGTATTGATCTCAGCCATGAAAGCGGTCGGTGGACCCACGAGATTGGGCGAGATCTCGGGCGACATTCCGGAACTCTTTATTGTTTAAATAACTGTTTATTTTTTTTACAGGTTTTCTCAAGTTGAGACAGTTATTTTTTAGTTTTTTTTTGCTCGTGTACATTTTAGAGACCAAGAGTTAAGCTTAATAGATGAGTCGGGGATACAGATGACCAGTCATGTTTTCATGGGGATTCTATTATTTTTATTGTCGAACTCTGCCCTCGGCCAGGATCGTTCACGCGAGCCTCTTTCAGAGCTAGCTCTTTTTAGTCGATGCTATGCCCATCTCACCCAAAAAAGTTTGCCACTTTCTCATCCGCTGCGTGCCCAGGTAAAAGCTGGTACGCTTAAAGCTGTAGATGCCTGTATGAGAGTTATCAATGGGGTGCAACTAATTGCGACCCAGCCTAACGAGGGTAGCCTCGTCAACAGTAACGACGAAGCAAAACAAGTGTTATTAAATATGAACGATTTTCATCGCTCGTGGTTTCCCAATGATAATATTATGAAGGCCATTCCCTTTTTAGAGGATTTTAATTACCAGCCCTACATTCATGATGAGCAAGAGGCGGGATTACATGTCACTCGCGTTTTGCTGACTAATGGTCTCCGGTTTTCTGAGATTGTTACAGGTAATAGTGCCATGGAAGCCCTGCGCTCTATTGGACCGTCGCCTTACGATAGAAACGCATTGAATGGCGATAAGCTGCAGCAGTGGTCTACAAGTGTTCCAAATGCGGGGGCAACGAGAGTTAATTGGAATCCACCTTTAGTGCAGACTGGCGAGCTTTTGGGAGTTCGTCGTTTATCTTTGAACACAGAAAAAATAAATTTGGTTACAAATTCTTTAGATGGTACCGAGGTTGCCAATAGATATTTTGGTAGTCCCGGGCCGTTACGTCCCAATGAAGCCCATGGTGGGGGAATAATTGGAACCCCTTCCTATTTGTTATTAAATTTGGGACGTCCCGATACGGGTGCCTCCGACGGCGGTTTGGTTATGAATCGACGCTGGGCCAAGGCTGTTTACAGCGATGTACTATGTCGTGAGCTTCCGGCCGTTAGAATCACCGACGCAACACCACTTATTCAAACAGTTGTTACGGCATTGACTCCGCCTTTTCGTAAAGCCGGTAGTTGTATGAGTTGTCACTCCTCTATGGATGGTATGGCAAGTGTTGCTCGCAATATTAGTTACGCTACAAACTCCTATGTTTTATTTGGCGGCACAGTCCATACTAGAAAGTGGGCAGCAACTCAACCTGCAGAGAATGGCTTTGTAGACGCCGATTCTAGTTATTTTCAGCGCCCCACTAACGGGAAATTATATTATCGGAGTTATAACGGAAATCTCATCGATCGACAAGTTAGCAGCCTAGCAACTCTAGGAGAAGCGCTTTCGGAAACCGAAGATCTATATGTATGTACGGCTGCTAAATATTTTCAGTTTTTTACCGGGATCAAAGTCAATTTGCAGGATCCCGGAGACACGAGTTTGCCAGCATTGAGCAGTAGTGAAAAATCTTACCGAGACATCGTCATAAAATTAGGCTTGGATTTAAAAAATAGTCAAAATTTAAAAGCTCTCATTCAATCAATTTTTAGTAGTGACTTATATCGAAGTTCAGCGCAGCGGTTATAGAGGAGAAACATGGGCAGAGAGAAAAATAAACCAAAATGTCATCTCCCACGTCGGCAGTTCCTAGGCATGTTAGGAGCCTCAGCTGCTGTGACTTTTCCGGGCCCGCTGCAAATGTTGATTTCAAGCCTAATCGACGGCATGACGATGAGTGCCCAAGCTCAGGTTACAGGCGCCATAGTGAAACCGCGTAATTTTATTTATGTTAATTTACCTGGAGGTCCGCCTCGGTGGGTCTGGGATATGCCGCTTATGCCGTATAGGACTGAGGCCATTATTGCTAATCCTCATGTAGCGACTCGCTTTACTAGTTCCACCCAATCAGGCTACGTAACCAATGCTATTACTCGCGCAGGTGTTACTTTGAATATGCCAAGTCTATGGAACCAGAATATTCCCACTGTCGGTGGCGGCCAAGCACCAATGGCAAATCTTCTCGAAAATATGTTGATGATTCGTGGAGTAAAACTACCTTCAGACGGCCACACTAATAATAACTTTAAAACCTTAAGACCTTTGAACTCTTCGCCGAGTCTACATGGCGCCGTTGCCGATCGATCACAAGCTCCAGTACCGGCAGTAAATCTACCAGGAGGTTTTAGCGACGCCTATAAGTCGAGAAAGGGTGTTGCTCAAGGAAAACTAAATGATTTTGCCAATGATCCTCTGAGAAGACTTTTGTCGCCATTTGATCGCTCTAGCGACGCGCTAGACGCCGGAGTTCTCAGCCGCCAAAATGCACTTGATATTTCTGTTAATGCGGCCCTCAGGGATTTAGCGGCGCAAGCAAAATCAAATATGCCCGGCACTGAGAGCCTTTACGCTATGAGAAATGATGCCGAAACTCTTCTTCGTCGTGGTATTGGAGATTTAAGTACAGCTTATACAGGCATTAGAGATAAATATGCAAATCTAATTAGGGCGGTGGGTGCTGGCGGAATGGATGGCGTTACCAATGTCCCAGTTGCCGTCGGAAACCTTCCTCGCCCGAATGGTTTTGTTATTAATCATACGATCAACGCAGATCAAAATTTTTTAGGACCCGCTGCTAACTTAGGACAAATGATTACAGCAAACTCCAACGTAGCTAATTTGGCAGAAGGTTTCGCTGTCGCTGAATATTTATTAATTAATGGCTACAGCTCAAGCATAAATTTAGCGGCAAGCTATATTTCGGGACTTAGTTTTCAGGATGTCTTCGAACCCACCAAAGATGCCGCAGGACGAGTAACGGGAGCAAGGGCAATCGGGAACCAAGTTAACGGCTGGGCACATGACGAACATTCGGGTGGCTCATTTTGTAGTTTGATTATTAATAGTTTTCATTTTAAGGCGATTGCGGCCTGTCTTTATGAAATGGTTTCAGTTTTAAAAACAGCGAATATATTTAAAGAAACAGTTATTCAAGTTGGTGGTGAATTTAGTCGTGATCCACGAAATGATAATTCAGGTTCAGATCACGGTTGGATGGCTCATGCGACGTCTTTGGTTTCTGGTGCGATCATTAAACCAATGGTGCTTGGGCATACACTTTTTGAAGGCGCGAATAGTCCAGCCGGCGGCAATTACAGAGGTACTTGGGGAGCCGCTGCGCCCGTAAAAGTTGACGGTATTGAACAGGAACTTACCATTGGTCACGCGACATCAACTGTTGCAGAACTCTTAAGGGTAGAACATCCGATGTCTAACAATGGTGCCTTGATACAAGAAACCACTGGCGGAATTACCAACCTAGTTGACTTGGCGATTAATAAGTAGGAAGTGATATTTTGAAAATCAAATTTTTGAAAATAATTATTTTTTTACTACTACCCATGGTTTTATATAACTCCTGCGGTAAGTTTAAGTCTATTTCCGAATCTGAATTCTCTAGCAGTTCGGATGCCGGTAAATCTGAAAAGTCAGGACAGCAGGCATTTGGTGAAACAGTTTATTTAATTACACGCTCTAAATGTATTAGTTGTCACGAAACACAGAATAGTCCGTTGCATGCTGCGGCCGATGTCGATGTTGCTTACATGGCAGCACGCTCAAAGGTTAACTTTACAAATGTGCCAGGATCAATGTTGGTCATAAAGATCAGGGATGGGCACTGCAAGCTTTCTAATTGTATGACAGACGGAAGTGAAATGATAAATGAAATTAATAAGTGGAAGGCTTTCGAGAAGTTTAGTTCTGGCCCTGGGGTCGATGCCTCCGACGCGCAACCGCGTCATGGAGGTCGAAAATTTGTCGCAAGTAAGTTGCGTGATGTTTTTGGCGCCACTGCCAATGATCCGGTTGTTAGGTTAGTTGATAACGACGCCGGTAATTATGGAGACCCCTGTGACAAATACAGTAGAGACTTTAATGGAAATCAAAACTTCGGGGATTGTCGCGACCTCGGGGAATCTCAGGCGTCGTCAGTAGGTCCCGCAACTCCGACTCGGCAATCTTTGACAATTAGAGCATGCACCAAGATTACACAAAGTGATGCAGCGGTTATTAATGCCGTAACACTTGCGGTGGGTTCAGATGCCACAGCGAGGACATTAACCGCCGGAGATATACAGTCTCTTTATGATTTATTTTTTACTGGTAGGCTGGCGCAGACAACTACCACGACAGCTCTTAAGGCGATAGCTACGAGTGTGGAGCAAAAGGCTTACGTTAGTTTGGATCAGTGGCGCTTTGTCCTCTTAACTTTGTGTATGAGTCCTGACTGGCAAGTTCCTTAAAAATTAAAACTGATACTCAACAACGTGTATCTGTTTTTTTTAAGTAACAGAAAACGTAAAACTAACATACAGGTGTCAGAAAACACCCTGCAGTTGCCGCGTAAAACCCATTGTGACGGGAATAGGAATTGCAACATACCCTAGTAGAATCAGCAACTAACATGTATCAGAGCGAGACACTGTTGGCTCATAAGAACTCATAGATTTTAGCGCAAATTGCCGATACTATTTTAGGAGGGGGAAGCTTGAGAGTTACTGCACTATCACTTATTTATTTCTTTAGTTTTAATGCCTCAGCGCAAATTGAAAACTTAAGTGAGTTGGCCTTATTTAACCGTTGTTATGCTAACCTAACAGGAACTCGACTTCCCTTTAATCATAATCTACGAGCAAGTGTAAACAGTGGTACCTTAACTGCGGCAAACGCCTGCTTGCAAGTACTCGATAGTGCCAGACTCCAGCCCTCATCAGCAGGCGCGGGTTCAGAAGGCCGTCTGGTTTCGGACACGGCGCAGGGGCGACTTGTTTTACAAAGACTTAATGACTTCCATCGAAGTTGGTTTCCGACAGATAATTTTGGGACTGCCATTCCTCACGGACTTAGTTTTAACGCTGCCACTCGATTTCTTTACGACCAGGGCGAAAGCGCGCTTCATATTTCAAGAACTCTATTTACTCAAGGTGTAAATTACTCTGAGGTAGTACTTGGAAGAAACTCAATGGAGGCTCTAAGAACGAGTGGTCCCATACAAAATCCGCCACCTCCACCTTATACAGGTCCACTAGCGAATGCCACAATCGGGATGCGCACTTCTTTGGCGCAGGCAGCCTCTTATACAAATACGGCGCGAGTTAATATTCAGTCAGAATTAGTTCAATTCGGAGATCTGATCGGCTTACGTCCCATTACTTTAAATCCTACAAAAATTAATCTAAGTGTTATTGGCGCCCAAGGGGCACCTGAGGGTTATGCTCAGCTTAGGCAACCTATGATGCCCCATCAAAGTTTAGGTGGTGGCGTTCTAGGGACCAAATCTTTTTTAATGTTAAATTTAGGAAGGTCGGACTACTACCCAATGGACGGGGGACTTCGCGTACCACGCCGTTGGGCACGCGCGGGATATAACAGTTTTATGTGCCGAGATCTGCCGCTTATCCGTCGTGCTGATGCCGAACCCTTTGTGCAGGCAACGGGGATCCCGTTTCGACAAAGTTCGAATTGTATGCAATGCCATGCTAGTATGGACCGAACAGCTTATGTTGCACGCCATATATCTTATAATTCTGTACCAATGTTAACTGACGACGCACACATGCACCTGACGGTGTGGCCGACGACAGACCCAGCTGAGGCGGGGCCAGTTTCCAGCGACAACAGGTTTCATAGTAGACCGACAAGCGGTGTTTTGTTGTATCGCAGCTACGACGGTCGATTAATAAATCAGAATCTTTCTAGTATCCAAGATTTGGGTAATGCTTTTTCTGTAAATAATGAAATGTATGTTTGCGCAGCTTCGCGGTACTTTAAATTCTTTACAGGAATTGAAGCCAATCTAAATGACATTGGTGATACCACTAAGCCGGCGCTAACTGCTGACGAAGTCAAATATCGAGATATAGTTATTTCGTTAGGTTTAGAACTTAAGTCGACGCAAAGTTTGAGGCAGTTGATTCAGAAAATTCTGAATTCCGACACTTACCGGAGGTCGTCGTTAGAATGAAAAAACGTCAACAAAAAAAACAGCCTGCAATGAGCCGTCGAGACTTCATGAAGTCCATTGGCCGCGTGGGAGTCGCTCTCGGACCCATGCAACTATTAATGGATGGCTTAGTCGATGGACTTGTTAATAAAGCACATGCCCAAGCTGTCAATTCGGGTCTGCCAGTGCGCAATTATGTCTATTTACATCTCGGCGGGGGAATGACCCGTTGGTATTGGGATCAGCCGTTAGTTCCTTACGAATCCAATACAAGCATCATACAACCCGATGCTAGGACGGCCCATGTATTTACCAGATTTACCGACAGAGGTGGTTTTTACGATAATCCGATATATGCCACAAGAGCTATTACCCGAAATGGTGTAACTTTAAATATGCCACACTTGTGGGGATCAAATATTCCCACTTCAAATGGCGGTGTGGTTCCGATGGAAAGCCTTTTGGACAATATGTTAATGATGCGAAGCTTTGACGGACTTATTGATTTTCACGCGGAGGCGTCGTCAATGCAAATTAGGCCTTCCGGCTCAGCACCAAGTTTAGATGGCTTGGTGGCTGATCGTTCAACAAAATCACTACCTGCAGTTTCGTTTGGCGGCGCTAATAACTTTCGTTCAGGCATGGGCGGCGGCATAGCTACATGTACTGGTGGAGATCCACTCAATCAATTATTAGCACCTTTTGCTCGCTCAGGTGATTACAATCCCTTTCTTCCGAATAGAGTTGTTAACGACGGGCTTTCTGCAACTTTTATGTCACGACGTGATGCGATTGATTCTGCACTCAAAGGCGCGCTCACACAGTTAGGTATTATTGCAAAGTCTAGGTATCCGGGCTCAGAAGCTTTATTTTCGGTTCGAAATTCTGCCGAGCCATTAATTAAGCAAGGTATTACAAATTTGCTACCGGTTTACCAACAGCTTTTAGCAAAATACAGAGGTCTCATTGCCAGGTGTGCGACTACAGCAATGCCAGGAATTACTGATAAACCGGTATCTACAGCAAATATTGCTCCCCAGACTAACAACGAAGCCAGGTATAATGGATTCCGAGTTCAACTTAGAATTCCTGATATAATGGAAGTCAGGAACGCAAATTTGGCGACGATGATACAAGCTAGCACTATGATAGATGAGGTTGCAGAGAGCTTTGCTGTCGCTGAATTCTTAATCGTCAATGGCTATTCGAGTTCGGCACGAATGAGTTTAGGTGAGACAAAAAGTCTTTTGGTTCAAAATTCAGTTGATTTTGATAGCGGACAAATAGTTTCAAGAAATGGCTACTGGAACGGCGATGCCCACGGCGGAGGAGCTTGGACGGGACTTATTATAAACTCATTTATTTTTACCGCACTCTCGGCTTGTCTTTATGAAATGATTAGCCAGCTTAAGTCTAAAAACTTATTTGATGAAACGGTTTTTCAGATCTCCTCTGATTTTGGCAGAAACCCGGGGTCAGACGGTAGCACAGGTCATGAATCCAGAAACTCTAATACGACACTTATTTCGGGAGCCATTAAGAAACCCATGGTCGTTGGCAACTGTCTTAACAATGGCGGAAATGGTTTTGGAAACTGGGGCGGTTGGGGATTGGCGGCACCCGTTACAATAGATGGTGCCAGTACTACCTTAGGCATAGGCCACATTTCGTCGACCGTGTCGCATCTTTTACGAGTTGAAAAAATTAATCCTAATAATAGTTCTTTGGTTCTTGAAACTGCCACTAGTGGCATTGTGAATAACGTGGAGCTGGCAAAAAATAGATCCTAACTGTAGAATTTGGGGAAATCTAAAAATGAAATTTAACGTTAAACTTATAATAGCTTTTCTAGCACTGGGCTTGACGCTATTGATGGGTTTTCAAAACTGCAGCAAATTTACTTCACTTAAAAGTGACGAATTTGGCAGTAATAGCCAGTCATCAGTTGACATCTTACTGGCCAAAGAAGTTTTTCGCACCTCTGTTTACGCCGTCACCAGAAAAAACTGCGCAGGTTGCCACAGTGCAAATCAACAGCCTTTATTTGCGCAAAATGATCTCAACTTGTCCTACGAGATTTCTAAGGCGGGACAAACATCTGACAATCGTAAATATGCCGATTTCGAAAATGTATTAAATTCTTATTTTATAGAACAATCAAAAAATAATCATTGCCGTAAGAGTGATATTGCCAATGCTCAGTTTTGTACGAGCGACGGTTCAGAGATGTCAGCGGCCTTGGTTACCTGGGCGGCATATGAAAAAAAGAATGGCGCCAATCCGCCTCCCCCAAAGGGCGGCACGACGGGAGTGAGAAGGGTGATTCGCTTGGAAACGCGAAGCTATGTAGCCACTACTTTAAATGAAATTTTTGGACCAGTGGCAGCGCCATTAACCAAAGGTGCGATTGCAGATAATGTGATACAATTTGGTGGACCTTGTGATTCTTACTCATTTGGGTGCAGCTCTGCAGAAAGTCAGGCCGCAATAATACCAGGCATGACGTCACCCCGCGCAGCACTAGTCTATCGTACGTGCGATAAAATATTATCTAACGATGGTGCGGTAGAGTTTGCTCGAGGACTTGCTGGTGCGGGCTCTAGTACCGTGTTACCAACAGCGGGACAAATTTCTAATGCCTACGGGTTATTTTATGTTGGCAGAACTGCTCCGGTTACTGTGACCACGGCATTGCAAAGCCTAGTCAATCAAACAACCACTCTACAATATCCTACGATAGAAGGCTGGCGCTCTCTATTTTTAACCCTATGTCATGCACAAGATTGGCAGGTTCCATGAAAAGATCAATAATTTATTTGGCATCTTTGTTTGTAGTCGCCGTTTTTTATAGTAACTGCAGCGGTTTTAAAAGCCAAAAGTCAGAACTCGCTTCTTCAGGATCATTCTTGTTTGTGCCTCCGGAGTCAATAACTCTTGGTCTTTTTAAAATAGATAGGAGTGCAGTGCGAATTCTACCGTTTGATGTTCGGATCAATAAACTAAATTCTCTGATCGGTAGCACAGATGTCGCACTTTATGCTCAACTTAATTCTAAAAAAATTGAATTGGGATCTTATGATTTTGCCAGAGGAGTATCGCAAGACTTAACTTGGACAGACTCTCGATTGGCTTCATGGACTCAAGCTCTTCAGCCTTACTGTTCATCGCTGGCACTCCGGACCAAATTCCCCTTTCCTGCTGCAGCTAGGGGATTTATAGAATCCGCTCTTGGAAGAGATTTGAACGCTGAGGATCAAAGTAATATAAATGATGTAACTGCACTGGCCGTATCAAACGACGTTCGCCTCGAAGTACTCTGTTATGTAACACTTTCTTCTTTGGAGTATGTAGCACAATGAAAAATCTAATATTTATTTTAGTTGTTTTGACAGGATTGAATAGTGCGCAAGCGCAATCAACCAGTTCGTTTACTCCGCAGCAGATAGAAAACTATATGGCGCGGCTGAGCTCGATGCTCACTGGTCGACCCTTGAATGCTGCGGAGAGAAGTACCCTTAGGAGCGAGGGGTACGTGGGTTTAGAAAGAGTTTTACAGTCTTGGGTGGATTCTGAATTTTTTGTTAAATCTAGCCGAATTCAAATTCAGACCCAGCTCGGTGTTAGCGGAAACGATGGCACTATTAACTATGAACTTCCGGCAAATCTTCTCGATTATTTAATTCGCCAGAATCGGCCTTACTCTGAAATCTTAACAGCGGATTACTGTGTTGATAATAATAGGCAGAGAATAAGTTGTGATACGGGCTCCCCATTTGTGGCAGGCGTGTTAACGACTCGCGCTTTTCTAAAGCAGTATAGCGGACGATTTAATCTTTCTCGTGCTAGTAATACGTTACGTCAGTTTGCGTGCCAGTCTTATCCGATGTCCACCACTTTACAGCCGCGACTGCCGAGAGAATCATTAATACCTATGTTTGCGGCTGACTTAGCAATAGGAGCTGCAGAGTTTGGCAATGGTACGGCTTGCTATGCGTGCCATGGGCAATTCAGTGCTCACACTCAATTTTTTGTTAAATTTGACGCTTTTGGAGTTTATAAAGCTGCCGCCACAGGCCTGCAAAATCCCAATCTTGAGCCCGGACTTTCTGTGAATGATCTTTTTACTTCGCATATGGTGACTTCCGACCTTGCGAGATCCGAAGTTTCTCAAATGTTTGGGCAGACCTCAAATAATTTGAGAGAGGCTGCTCAAGCCTTGGTGAATAATGCTAATTTTACAGAATGTTCCGTTAGAAACTCTGTTCGGTACTTTATTCGACTTACAGACGGCAATGAAACTATTAATCGTGGGGTGGTCAAAGATATTTCTGCCAAACTAAAGCAAAAATATCAGGACCCCAGTTTTAAACAGATTGTTTTCGAGAGCTTAAGACATCCGATGGTTATTGGTTCTTTACTTATGGCGGGGCAATAATATGAAAAAACCTTTAGATTTTGAGAGAATGCCTATTACAGAACGTCGACAGTTCTTAAAAATATTGGGACTAGTCTTGGCTTCACCATTTGTGCCCCCAGCGCTACGTTTTGGTTGCTTGGATATAGTTATGGGCGAGGCCTACGCTCAAAGTTTTGAAAGTACAATTCCTACAAATTTTATAGAAATTAATTTACGAGATCAATTCGATTTTTTAAATGCCATTGTGGCGCCGGGCCTCGCGACTTATCCGAATCTTCGTCGGGGTTTCACAGGCCGAAATGTGGCATTGTCACAGGATCCTAATACTTTGCGAAGAGGTGGCAATAATTTTTATCTTGGTACAGATGGACTTTCTTTGATTCCTCATTTGGATTCAATTGCCGTTATCGAAGTGGGTGAGCTATCTATGGGAACGATTCATGGCCATGAGGCGGCAAACGCTTTACGTTCTCCAGGGCGAAACTACAACGCAGGTGCGGGACGCACGTCAATGTGGAACATTGACGGTCAGTTCTCACCAGCTATTCAAGCGGGAGACTTTGGCGGCAATGAGCGACATTACAGTGCTACGCCGACCTCAGCCATTCTTCATAATTTTCATCAAAGGCAACTCGATCGAAATTTAAGACGTGGAATTGCCTATAAGGGTTTAGGTCGCGGCGACCGTAAACATGCCATTTACCATCACGCCGCTAATTTAGTAGACGCACAAATTGACAGAATTACGGATACGCCTACTTTGTTGAGTAACTTTGCCAATGTGACTAGTGCCACTTCCATTTTGGCTCAACAAAAAGATTTAGTTACAAGATTGTTGAACAGAGTGGATGCGAGTTTTTTAAATAGACTTAAATATACTGACTTGGCTTCGAGTGATCACTTAACCCAAATACAAAACTTTAATTCTAAGTTAGCGCGGCCTACTACTGCTCTAAATTTAAATCTGACTGCTCTAGAAAGACAGTATTGGAGTTCCGGTGTACCTGATGTGGGTTTTACTACTTTTGGTGGTTCAGTGGCCTCAATTTGGGAACAAGCGGCTTACGCAGCAAAACTTGTTTCGGCAGCAGCTTTGCGGACCGTGGCTTTGGAATTTTGTTACGGAGATGTTCACGGTTCACGTCCAGAAGCAGCCATGCTAGCGCAGTCTAAGCAGTTTGCACTTCCGTTAGCTCGACTTATCGAGACACTTAAAGCCCGAGGCGTTTACGATCGAACACTGATTGCAATTTATACCACCGACGGTGGCCGAGGTATTGAATGTGAATCGTTCGGTGATCGCGGTAAAAATGCCGTAGTTCTCGCTGGTGGTCGAATAAGAGGTGGTTATTACGGAGATATCCGCATAGCGGCGAATAATGGTACGAGTTACACATTTAGTTATCATAGGCCTGATGCTAATGGCGTTACTATGGCCAATGGTTCTACTGATAACAGCGGGCGAGTTTCTGGTGCCAGCGTTTGGAAAACAGTCGCCAAATCATTAGGAATCCCGGCTGCGGTTTATAACAGCTATTCGGATGTTCAACCCGCGCCAGAGCTGAACTTTTTGTTAAGGGCTTAATTCCTTTAAAAAAATATTTTCAATTCGAGCCATTGTTCAATGGCTCATTAATACTCATTTAATTCACCATTTGAACCACGTAGTATTAATAAAATAGAGTCACAAGTCTCTCCCACCCACCCAGAGATGTGGCCTTTTTTTTGCAGTTAAATATACTATTAGGAAAGATTAGAGGAAAATAATGAAGAGATCCCCCCAGAGTATTTTAAGGTTGGCGCTATGTATAGGAACCGTATGTCTGACAACTGGATGTGCGGGTGTCAAGTTTTCGACAAGTGCCAATAAGGTAAACGGGCCTGTCACGCCTTTTTCTAACCCTCCGATATGTGATATAGGCACTGATCCCATCGATCCTGACTCAGGTTTACAGAGCGATATTTATTATTTAGATCAGAGCCAGCCGCGCTATAAATCGGTTGACGAATTTATTTCTTTTGGACACAGGTCAAATAATCCGTTGTTTCTCTCTCAGTTAAATGTTCCCACGCGTATGTTTGATGTGGGATTCCTAATCGATGGCGGAGATTTTGTTAGGGATGAACAAAATAAAGTATTGATCGAATACTTCGCACTCGACATCTATAGTGAATTAAGACTTACGAACCAAAACGTGCCAGGCAATTATCAAGTTGCATTGCTCTCTGACGATGGATCAATATTAGATGCTAAAATATCTAGTGACGCTTATTCGACTATAGTTAATAACGATGGCAATCATCCGACGCGCCTGGGCTGTGGAGCTACGACTCTACAAATGAACGCAGATACGCGATTGCCCATTCGCCTTAAATATTTTCAAGGCCCTCGTTACCACATCGCTCTCATGATGTTATGGCGAAAAGTAAATGGCACTGTGCCGCCCTCAGAACCACTATGTGGGGTCACCGGAAATGAAACTTGGTTTGACCCTCAAAATCAGCAGCCAACGGCAAATTTTAACAGCTTGCTTAGCCGAGGTTGGCAAGTGGTGAAGCCTAATAATTTTAAGCTACCCAACAATCACAATAATCCTTGTATCTAGTGTTCTGTGTCTCAAAATGACACAGACTTTTCAAATATTATTTAATTTATTCCTATAGGAAAGTCTAGGTTGCGCCGAAAGGATACATGAGATGGGAAAATCAAATAGTATTTTCACTGTGATTTTATGTGCCTTCCTGGTGTTGAGCTACAATAATTGTGCAAACGATTCAGGTATTTTGAAAGGCTCTCTCGAGCTAAACAGTGAAGGGGAATTAGTGGGCCCCCCGATCGAACCACCGCCCACCGAGCCGCCGCCTCCGCCTCCACCACCCGTTTTGCCGCCACCAAATACTCCGGCCTATGTCATGGGTGTTGTTGCGACCGCCACTGGGGCCAAGGTTACTCTCAGCGGACCAGTGCAAGGGCTTCGTTTCAACTATAATAACTCGGGCGGCTGGATCAATCTTATCGCTCCATTTAATTCGCCCTACACCGTAAATCTTATTTGGCCTGAACCGGCGACTACTTTTACTTGTTTCCAAGCTCTCGGAACTGATGGAGTCTGGCGAGGCCCTCTTACAACTGATCCCCTTGATTTGCAACGATGCACCCAGGTGCCCACCATATAGTGCAGCGTCTCTAGATGAGATGACAACTAGTATGGCTCATTAATACTCAATGAATTATAAATAGGGTCCTTGTATCCTAAATGGGTACGTACTACGTCCGGGGGACCCTTGAAAAAATACACTTTGATAGTTTCTACGCTTGGTATAATTCTGAGTTTTCAAAATTGCGGCGGGTATAAAGCCACAAGAGATTCTAGTAATTCTAGCCTTAGCAGCCTTGACGGAAAATATAATGACCCTGCGAACAATCCTACGATAATGTGTTCGACCACTGACCCTGGCAAAACATTGTTGCGAAGACTTAATAAGGATGAGTTCGCAAACTCACTAAGAGATATTTTGGGGCTGGGTGGTGTAGCCACTAATAGTATTCCCACTGATATAACTAGCACCGAGGGCTTCTCAAATAACGCCAGTTTCTTGACTTTAAATTCCATATATCTCTATGAACTGATGAAGATTATAGAGACTAGTGTTACAGCTTCAATGATAAGTCGCCCGGAAACTTTTAAGTGCGACCCAGTTGCTGGTCAGGTAGTTTCCAATCCCGTTTGCGCAAAAATTTTGGTGCAATCATTCGGGCGCAAAGCTTATCGTCGTTCATTAGCCAGCGCTGAGGTCGATCAATTGGTTGGTTTTGTTTCAAAGCAGCTAGTAAGTGGTGCTGTTTTTAGAGATGCGGTGGGCCTCGCCTATCAGCGTATTTTGATGTCTCCTTTATTTTTATTTCGCACTTCGTTTGGCAAGGCAGGAGCCCCAACTGGTATAGCATTGCTAACGCCCCATGAGTTTGTGACCCGCTTGGCGTATTTCTTATGGAACAGTCCGCCTGACGAAAAGCTACTAGCTTTAGCTGACCAAGACAAATTAAGCACCGTTGATGCCGTGAAGGCCGAAGTTACGCGAATGCTTAAAGATCCAAAAGCGCTGCGCTTTAACGAAAGTTTTGTGGGGCAGTGGATTGGAACCCGTGGGCTCACTAGTGATATTGCAACTCGTACTGGGTTGACACTTCAAATGCAACGGGACATGAAAACAGAGACGGAAACATTTACGGCCGCTATTATTCAAGGCAGTGGATCGCCGATGGATTTTATTTCTGCCGACTATTCTTATATTAATGAAGGTCTTGCCAATCATTACGGGATATCAGGAGTTGCGGGGCCTCAATTTCAAAAGGTGAACATTGCTGGAACTCCTCGCCGGGGCCTCTTAACACAAGGTGCTTTTTTGACTCTCAATTCTGCCGATGATCGCTCTAAACCAACAGCTCGGGGCAATGCAATCTTAGAGAACATCACCTGCACACCACCCCCACCTTTTCCTGACGGCCTAACTGTTACTCCGCTGGATGGAAACGACTCAGGAACATTAACATTAAAACAAAGGCTCGCAAATCACACTAAATCAGTTGCTTGTGCCGGTTGCCATGTGGATATGGATCAACTGGGCCTGGGATTAGAAAATTTTGACCAGATTGGACGCTTTCGACAAACTTATTTAAATGGTTTAGTTATTGATCCTAGCGGTGCTCTACGTGGCAAAAGTTTTAGAGATAGTGCAGATCTTTTAAATATTTTGCGGCAAGAAAAAGATTTTAAAAAATGTATCACTAAAAAACTGATGACATATGCGCTAGGGCGTACGATCGCTTCCACTGATCAATGTGCCCTATCTGTGATCGGCGACTCTGCCGTGCAGCCAGAAAAATCATTTTTGGATTTAGTTGTTTCTATTGTATTGAGTGAGCAGTTTCGAATGAACCGCACCGATAGCAGGGGAGAATAATATGAGAAATAAACCACTAGATAGACGTACATTTTTAAGAGGAGCAGGAACTCTTATAGCGTTACCATTTTTAGAGGTAATGCTGCCCCTAAGAGCCTTTGCCCAAGCTGCTGGCGTTCCACAAAGATTCGTGGCTATTTATTTTGGCAATGGAGTTATAGATTGGAATTGTACTGGCACAGAGAATAACTGGACACTGCCACAAAATCTTCTAGGACTATTACCTTTTAAAGCCGACATTACTCCCATTCAGGGTCTCATTAACGACGCTGGCTTATTTGGCTATAGAATGGATGGCACTACGGCACACTGGCAAGCAAGTACTGCTTATCTCACTGGACAAACATACGATTGGCCCAATCGAGCAACTCGTGTGGCCCTTTACGGAGCCGGAAGTTCGTTAGACCAAATGATTGCGCAAGCTACTCCCAACAATAAAAAATCTTTAGTTATGGGTTGTCATCCCAACTATTTATATGCAGGGGGGAGCTCTGCAAGAGGGAGCCACCAGTATCTGACAAACATTTCGTGGACTAATCAAACCACACAGACGCCACGGTTTGTAAGTTCGAAATCCGTATTTGATTATTTATTTTCTAACGGAATCCCGACGCAATCAAATGCCGCGGCACTTGCTCGTGCTGCGCAGAAAAAGAGTATTTTAGATGACGTCTTAGGTGATATACAAAAACTAAATTCACGTTTGGGTGCTAGTGACAAGCAAAAGCTTGACGAATTTTTTACTTCTGTAAACGAAGTTCAAAGGAGAGTGGCGGCCGAAGTCCCTAGCTCACAAGTTATCTGTACCGTTCCTAATAATCCTTCTTATATCTCTGATGCCAACAATGGTGGTGATGGTTATACAAATCCCGTCATTAATCAGCGAGCTCGCAACATGGCTGATATGCTTACAATAGCCTTTCAATGTGATATTACTCGAGTTTCAAGTTTTATGTTGACGGTAGAGCACTCCTACGAAAACGTATTTTATTACGAAGGCGCAAATGGTTCAACAGTTCGCCATCATGATGCCTCCCACTATCTTGATAACGCTACTGTATACAGGCCCGTCATGAATACCTTTAAAAGGTGGGAAGCTGCTCAGTTTGCATATCTACTTGGTAAGTTGAAAAATACTTCTGATGTGAATGGCCCATTGCTGAATTCAACCTTGCTAATGTTTGGAACCGGTATGGGTGATCCCCATAATCATGACCTCAGAAGAGTACCGATGATATTGGCAGGTCGTGGAGCGGGCCACGTGCCGGGAAAATTACTAAATATGAATGGTGCCCGACACACTGATTTACTAGCAACCATTGCTCAGAAGTTTAAATTACCTGCCAAGGTGGGAATGAGCCAGGGAACCTTCGGAAATATTTAACTTACTGGCCTTCCTTTTTTTAACGTTTCTATAAGTCTTTTGTGGACGCTGGCCATTTTGTTTTGCAACACGGTTACCGAAAATGGCTTGACGATATAGTCGGATACGCCAGAGGCAATGGCCTCTAGTATATTGATTTTTTCAGATTCAGTAGTGACGAGAATAAACGGCAGAAACTCCCATTCGGGATCTCGCCGAACGGTTTTTAACAGATCGATTCCCATCATCCTTGGCATGTTCCAGTCGCAAAGTACGAGATCATATTGACGCCCTAATTTTTTCTGTGACTTAATCATTTCCAAGGCCTGCATTCCATCTTGGGCTTCGGTGATGTTTTCGTACCCCAGTTTGTTTAAAGAAACACGAACCAAATCGCGAATGCTGGTCATATCATCTACGATAAGAATTTTGGCCTCTTTAGCAAACATTTGTTCTGACTTCCTTTATGCGACTAAGTCTTCTTCCATATCAGGGCGCTTGCGGTAAAACTCTACTGGCAATACTTTTTTGTTGGGGATATGAATTTTAAATGTAGAACCCACATTGAGTTCACTCACCACCGAAATTAATCCGCCCATACTTTCAATGATTCGCTTAGAAATTGGCATGCCTAATCCGGTTCCTTTATGGTGTCGACTCACTTCGGTAACAGTTTCAAACTCGTTGAAGACTTTTTCCATACTGGCGGCGTCGATTCCGCGTCCAGTATCGGTTATGCAAATAATTGAAAAATTTTGAGCCTCGTCTTCTTCGAGGGTAATTAAAACCTTACCATTTGCTTTATTAAACTTAATGGCGTTATTAAGGATGTTGCCAATAACCTGAGAGAGTCGGAGTTGGTCGAAGTAACACCTCCACTCCTTTTTTGAGGGATTTTCAAAGTCCAAAGATATATTTTCTTTGGCCCCCATGTTTTTGTAATGATTGGTCTGTTCCGTCAGTACGTCATTGAGAGTACTGAGCTCAACATAGTATTCCATTTTTCCCGCTTGGATTTTTGCAAAATCAAGTATGTCGTTGACGAGTGTCAAAAGTTGGTTGCTCTGTTCATGGAGAGTTACAATAAAACCATCGCGTTGTTTACCATCGTCGTAGAGATGATTAACAAGCACGTCGGTAGTAGCCACAATGGCTGATACGGGAGTGCGCAATTCGTGAGTGGTGAGCGCAATAAAACGATCTTTTGCCAAATCCAGCTCTTTTAATTGCTGATTCTGCTTTAACAGGTCTTTGTAGGCCTTGTTGATTTCAGTTTGTTTAAGACCAATTTCTTTTTGCAACTTTTTTTGAAAAGTAGTGTCTTGAAACATTAAGAGAATTTGGTTTTGGCCATTTACGGTAAGATGTTTAATGCCGATGTTGGCCATAAAATTCGAACCGTTGAGTTTTGATAGCACGAGATCTTGAGTCAATCCTTCGTGTTTCAACAGTTCTTCGCTAAAGACGCGAGAATTTCCCGTAATTTTTTTTGGAAAAAGCATGTCAACTAGAATCTCTGATAGGGGCATTGAAGAAGTGTGGCTAATGATCTCTCGTGCTAGTTTATTAATATAGATGCAACGTTGTGGCTCACCTGAAAAAGCCATAATACCCATCATAGCTTCTTCAGCTATAGTTGAAAATAGGGGACTGTTTTTGTCTATATCGGCCATGATTCTTTTCTAACCCTTGGTGCCGAGGACTCTTAGAAATCCGTCAGCACTCTGTAAATTATCTTTGATTTTTAATATTAAAGTCTTTATTAAGTCGGGCTGAATGCTTAAGCGTTCGAGTAGAGATTTGGGCGCGCCCTCAATTTTGTTATGTCCACTAGATCCAAACTTTAAGGCATGGATCAAGAGATTAGCTAACATTACGATATCAACGGTTTGATTCATCTCGCTGGAGACCCCACCACGGCGCAAGGAGTCTGCTTGATGATGGTGTCTTACGACATTTTCAATGAGACCTGGGAGTTTCCACTTTTTCGCCAGAAGTGCACCCACCTCAGTGTGTTGAGGAGCCCCCATTTGTTTTTCCGCTTCATCCATAGATATTCCTGCTTCTATGGCAATTTTGCAGGTTTGAACAAGAATTTCAGGAGCAATGTTTGCCAGAGCGATTTTTCCCATGTCGTGGACTAATCCTGACGTGAAGATATCGGTCTGTTTAGTTAATTTAATATGTTTGGCGATAGTTTCACTCGCAATAGCCACTCCCACTGAATGTTGCCAAAAGGGTTCAAGCTTGAAATATTCGTTATCTTCACATTTAAGTGATTCAATTATGGATGATCCGAGCACTAATTGGTTTACGGTATCGAAACCCAAATAAGCGATTGCTCTTGAAACAGAAGTTACCCCACCCGGAATTGCATAGTATGCCGAATTGACCAGTCGTAACACTTTGGTTGTCATACTCTGGTCATTAATCATTACTTTTTCAATTTCAGCCGTCGAAGACATGGGGTCATTTATTAACTCGGTAAGTTCATAAACGATAATGGGTAGAGTTGGGAGAGACTCCAAGTTTTGCAATAAAAAATCTGTCGATGCTGCTTCGTTATTCTCCATAGGACCTGCAAGTTCCTCAACCAGTTAATTTCGGGATTTCTCTCGTTGGATATAGCTCACGCAATTTATTTTTCACGCGTTCAGATGTGACCGGCTTCAAAATGTACCCATTCACATTTAATACCTTGGCTTCAGTAATATATTCTTTCTCAGTGACAGCAGTTATCAATACGAAGATCATGGTTTTATATTGACTGTCGCTCCGCACTTTTTTTAAAAATTCGATGCCACTCATGTTGGGCATCATGATGTCTGAGAACACCCCAACAATTTTTTTATCTCGCGAGCTCTCTAGAGTTTTCCAGGCCTTTTCGCCGTCGTCACAATCCAAAACTTGGTAGCCAAATCGTTTCAGAAGATGTGCCAAAATATTGCGATTGGGAGCTGAGTCCTCGGCAACTAAAATGTACTCCTCGGTCTTGGAGCTTTCTGTAATTGTATTATCCATTAGGGTATCTCCCTTCCACTTGTTTGTCGGCTTTAGAGGGAGAAGATTTTAGTCTGGAACTGCTCTTGTCGGGTCTGGATCTGGGGGTATAAGGCCTTTATTTTACGAGGTTTTGGTTAGCAACTCTTACTTTAGTCTGTAGCTTCATTTTAAAAATCTTAAGTTTACGTTTCAATTTAGGATTGTCCCGGGCCAGCATGCGTACCGCTAAAAGGCCCGCGTTATAGGAATTATCAATAGCCATTGTGGCAACCGGTACTCCTTTGGGCATTTGGGCAATTGACAGAAGCGCATCGATTCCCTCGAGCTTATTCTGATTAATGGGCACACCGATAACTGGAAGATCTGAAATCGACGCCACCATGCCAGGCAAGTGTGCGGCCCCGCCGGCAGCGGCAATGATAATTTCTACACCGCGACGTTCGGCTTTTTCGGCATACTCGAACATGAATTTCGGTGAGCGATGAGCTGAAACTATTTTTATTTCAAAATTGACATCAAATTCTTTGAGAATTCGACTAGCATCTTTCATCTTTGCAAGATCCGAATCACTACCCATAATAATGGCGACTTTTGATTTCATTTAGAAAACTCTTTTTCGGCCTGTCGTGCTTTCGCCAGCGCCTGCGCCGGAGTATCACCCAGAGAATTAACGTGTCCCATTTTTCGGCCCTTTCTTTTTATGGACTTTCCGTACCAATGAAGAAAGGTATCAGGAGAGTTTGCCAATTGCGAGTTCTTTTTGCCGCTTCCCAATAGATTGACCGTGCCAAAAGCGGGCTGAATAGTTTTACTGACGGGGAGGTCATGACCAATAATTGCCTTGAGGTGGTAATCAAATTGGCTGGTGGTCAGAGCGTCAATACTGTAGTGGGCAGAATTGTGAACTCTCGGTGCCAACTCATTAATGACGAGTTCTTTTTTGGTTTCAAAAAACTCAAAAGATATTGCTCCAACATAGTCTATTTTTTTTAAAAAACGACATATTGGTTTCACCATCTTATTAAAAAATTTAGACTTCACTGGACCCTTGACCCAATGGCAAATCGAATTTTTCTGTTTTGTTTCTACTAATGGTAATATTCTAATTTGTCCCTTTTTGCTTCTGGCGATCGTCACGGCAAGTTCTCT
>Ga0163151_10000556_pt1 | contig 65167 bp, 58 predicted proteins | sample OliLakLV19MP5IB2_FD_145596 | JGI IMG/M metagenome (GOLD analysis project Ga0163151, IMG submission 145596) | Freshwater microbial mat bacterial communities from Lake Vanda, McMurdo Dry Valleys, Antarctica - Oligotrophic Lake LV.19.MP5.IB-2 | ecosystem: Environmental > Aquatic > Freshwater >... | reverse complement strand
GAATGATAAATTTCATAAAAAGAAGCAATATTGGTGAAGAACACACTCTGAGCAATAATTGAACCAGATATTACGAATGAACCTCTTTATTGCATCCGCAAAATAGGAAAAATAAGTTGACGCATACGATAAAAGCAAAGCCCCCTTCCCGCAAGTTTGCGAGAAGGGGGCTGCTTTTTTAAAGGATTGGTGGCCTCGCCATAACGAAGGAGTGGCAACCAATCACCAATTAACCGATCACCAAGTTTTAGAACCTCACCGTCAGATTGGCTGCCAACGTTGTTCCCAACTGGCTGAACTGCGAGCCGTCGTAAGTCAGGGTAGCGTAGCGCTGGTTGAATGTGACCAGATTTGAGTTGGATTTGACCTGTGCTGGGTCTGCCAAAACGGCTTCACCTACAGCATTACGCGCCTTGAACTCCCATTCGGGCAACACGTTTAGTAGGTTGTTCACATTGACCCCGAAGCTGACTGTTTTTGAAATCTGGAAGTTAATGCCCAAATCGGTCACAACAGCAGGCTTGAACGCTGTTTTCAGGTTCTGATTCAGCCCTGCTTGACGGAAAGTGGTAGGCCCAAATAGCGTGTTGTTGAGGGCAAAGTTGAATTTCCCAATCGAATAGTCAATGCCCAAGATTGCTTTGTATTTTGGGCGAGAGGTCAACAACAGTGCCTCTTGGGTGAAGTCGAATACGCTTCCACCTGCATCCTCAATAATTTTCGGGTTGATTACATCACCGTTTGGCTGACTAACGTAGTTTACATACATTGAATCGCGACCATCGGCGTCTTCATACTCACTGGTGCCTTTTGCTCCGGAAAGTTTGTTGAAAATCACAAAATTGCCTGCAAGGTTGAAGCCTAATTTGCCGCTTCCAGCTGAAATGTTTCGGTAGCTGGCCACGAAATCAATACCGCTGGTGCGGGTATTAATACCATTGGTGAAGAAGCTGGCAGCAACGATACCGTTGGAGCTAAGTACTTGGTCAAGCACATTGGTCGTGTCACCGGTTGGACCAATTTCAGAGCCGAGGATAATACGGTTGTCCACTGAAATGTTGAAGTAGTCAAGCGTGAAGCTAAGGTTATTGCTCGGTTTGAAGCCCAGACCCACGGCGATGTTGGTGGACTCTTCGGGCTTCAATTTTGGAACGCCGAGCAATTTTGCCTGTGGGCTATTGTTGTTGAAAATCCCTTTGTTTTGAATGCCTTGGCCAGGCACGAAGCTTTGTTGTGCAATCTGCAGGTAAATCTGGTGCAATTGCGGCGCGCGGAAACCTGTGGAAAAAGAACCACGAACCGTCAACTTATCATCAAGCAATTTCACACGAGAGCTGATTTTGTATACGAAAGTATTGCCGAAATCGCTGTATCGCTCCGTGCGCACAGTTGCGTCCAACAAGAAATTCTCGGTAATGTCGAAGGCAAGGCCGACGTAGCCGCCAATGTTATTGCGGGTGTTTTTGCTCGCGTTGTTCGAGCGTGTGCCGGGGAAAGAGTCGGCCCCGGTTCCCACATACGATGCTGAATCCCCTTCAATGATTTCGTAGGTTTCTTGACGGAACTCTGTGCCTATAGAGAAGTTGAGGTTATCAATAAGCATTTTTGAAATGTCAATATTGCCTACGTTGTGTTTGAAAGAATAGCCACCCGGTTTGAAAGTGAGTGGTGTATTGAGGCCAAGTGAACGGTTGCGTGAGTTGTTAACGGTGTAGAGTTGTTCGTTAAAGCCCGTGGTAAAGCTGAGGTCAGTGCGCCAGCCATTCTTATCGCTCCGAAGGCCTGCCGTAGCATTGTAGTCAACCAAGTCGCCTTCGAAAGTGGGCGCATAACCGTCGTAGGATAAAGAATCAGCCGCGGCAAGCACAGCATAGGGGTTGTCAATAGTGCCGTCTTGCTGCTCCGAAGCGGGACGCCAGTACGGGGTGCGATAGTTGGCGAAACTGTTCACTTTTTTGTACACATAAGCTGCGTTGCCATACACTTCGGCATTTTCACCTACGGGGATGCCTGCGTTGATGAGGAACCGTCCAGCTGATTTTTCTGGGTCACCGTTGACATTGCCTGCGTCAGGGTATCTGCGCAAAAATTCCTCAACATCGGTAACATCTGCACCAAAGTCGCCTGCCTCACCTGCTGCGTCTACTTTGCCGGGACGGTTAGCAAGTGCCTGATAAGAAAGCGAAGCGGTGTAGTTAACATAGCCCCTATCGCCAAAGTTCGCACCATTGTTGAGCGTCAGGCCGACCATTTCACCGTCACCTTCGGTCGTGATGCCCGTGTTGAGCGTCACCGAGCCATAGTCGTAACGGTCTTTCAAAATCACGTTCATAACCCCTGCGATGGCATCGGAGCCGTATTGAGCCGAAGCACCGTCACGCAAGATTTCCACACGTTTAATGGCTTCGGTCGGGATGGCTGAAAGGTCTGCACCGCCTTCACCACGACCCGGAGAGGTCTGGATGTACACCAACGAGCTCGTGTTTTTGCGCTTGCCATTGATGAGTACAAGGGTGCGGCTCGGCCCCATATTGCGGATTTCATAGGGGTCTAATAAGGAAGTCGCGTCATTTACAGGTGTTTGCACACTGTTAAACGAAGGCACACGATAGGTCAGCGCACGGTCGAAAGATGGTTGGCCGGTCGAGCGGATGTCATTGGCCGAAAGAATGTCAATAGGCAGCGGCGAGTCAGTGATGGTACGCTGCGTGTTGCGGCTACCCGTGCTGATTACCACTTCATCAAGTGTCAAATCGGAAGATTCCATACTAACGTCGAGCATGACGTTGCTGCCGCTCACCGTGACGGATTGCGAGGCGGGTTTAAAGCCCGTGTAAGCAAAGTTGATTTGATAGCTGCCATTGGGTAGCGGGAGCGAATACTTGCCATTGGAATCGCTGGCAGTGCTTTTCCCTGTCCCAACAGCTCCAATAGACACGCCGATGAGGGCTTCGCCATTAGAATCGGTGACTTTCCCTTGCACGGTACCCTGCGCCCAAGCACTTGCACCAAAGAGAAGTAGGATGGCGACGAACGCCAAGTTGTTAAGTTGCTTCATACAAAAAATAGAGTTTAGTGATGGAAATGAAGGTCTTATCTGGCATTTTGCGACGGGCAAATGTGGAAAAAATAACTTGAATCTGCACATACGCAACAAGTAAAATTTTGCGAGGCATTTTTTTAAGCATAAATAACTGCGCCTTTATCTAGCTCAACGACAAGTGTTTTGGACAAAACCTCGAATATCAAAATCCCTTTCTTCGCACTTGTTCCTTGTGTGCTTAGGTTTTTGGGAATGTCTATCTTTGGCGAAAAAAAAGCGCTCAGTAGTTACTGGAAAAATATCCTAATATCCCAACAACCCATACCACAATGTTTCTATCAAACGAACTCCTGTTCATCGCTGCCGATAAATCTGCCCTTGCGGAAGCGGAGGGAGGTTTTGCGCGTCAAGTGCTGGTGTTGGCCATACAGGAGGCCAATGTTGCGGCCAATCGCGACTTTCTTGCCAAAGTACTGCTGGCTGCAAATTTGAATTTGAATCAAGATGCCTTACTCGCCGAAATCCCTGTCAATCAACCACGCAGCCTGACACCAGACCTGAAAGAGCGACAACCCAAGCAAGTGCTCGTTTTTGGCCTCGCACCAGCCCAATTGGGTCTATCGTTTGAGGTACAAGCTTACCAGCCACTGACATTTTATGGTTGTACCTGGCTTTTTGCTGACAGACTATCAGCCCTGGAGCCAGACAAGACCAAAAAGACACAACTATGGTCGGCGCTCAAACAAATGTTTCTCTAGTTCACCCTCCGAAGTCAAAAGGGAGGAGATTCCTAAACAGGCATAGTTTATAGTTCATCGTTCATACATCATAGTTCATACTTGCGCATCCTCCAACTCTGCCATAAATTCCCTTACCCGCTAAAAGACGGCGGAGCCATTGCCGTGACTTACCTGGCGAAAGCATACGCCGCGCTCGGCCATGAGGTGACACTGCTCTCGATGAACACGAGCAAGCACTGGTTTGATGTTGCCAGTTTGCCACCCGATTTTGATCACTATGTGGCCACACATACGGTTTTTGTAGAAAACCATATCCGCCCATTCCCCGCTTTGCGCAACCTTTTTTTAAGTAAAAAATCATACCATGTTGAGCGTTTTGAAAGCGCAGCATTCGCCAGAAAACTCACTGAACTCCTGAAGGCCAACACCTTCGATATACTGCAATTAGAATCTATTTTTCTAACGCCATACCTGCCCATCATCCGCGAACACGCGCCCACCGCGAAGGTGGTATTGCGTACGCATAACGTAGAGCATGAAATTTGGGACCGCGTGGCCGACAATGCCGGCCCTTTGAAACAATGGTATTTACGCAGCATCACTCCACGACTGAAATCCTACGAACTGGAACAGATCAACCATTGTGATTTAGTGGTAGGCATCAGTAAACGCGATATAGAACAGTTCCGAAACCTGGGCCTGCGCCAGCCCGCCACGGTTTGCCCTATCGGGATTGACTGTCGTGATTATCAACCCGACCCCGGGAGTTTTAGCCGACCGCTTAGCCTGTCATTTATAGGATCGCTGGACTGGATGCCGAATCAGGAGGGCTTGCGCTGGTTTCTTGATGAGGTGTGGAAACCCTTGCTTGCGCCAAATTTTCCAGCACTCACTTTTCACATTGCTGGTCGAACTGCTCCGCGCTGGCTACGCGAATTGGAGATGGAGCGCGTCACATTCCACGGCGAAGTGCCAAGTGCGGCAGACTTTCTGAATCAACATTCCGTAATGGTGGTGCCGCTGCTTTCGGGTGGCGGCATGAGGGCGAAGGTTTTGGAGGGAATGGCGGTAGGCAAAGTGGTGCTTTCCACCCGACTGGGGATGGAGGGCATCGAAGCCACAAATGGCCGCGAGTGCCTTTTGGCCGAACAACCAACGGAATGGATGGAAGCGATTCAATGGTGTTTTGCTGAAGGGGAAAAGCTTGCTGCGCTCGGCGCACGGGCGCGGGTGTTTTGCGCGCAACATTTTGACAATGAGGCAGTAGCGAGGGAGTTGGTGAAGGTGTTTGATGTAGCGCGAAATTCATTTCGCTAATGATTGGTGGCGAAATAGGCTCTTCGTGACTTCATATGGGTTGCCACCAGATGAGACTGTCTCTTAAGTGAACATCGTTCACAGCGCACAAATTTTCGAGCCCCAATCCTCGTAGGTTTTCAAAACCTACGAGGATTGTACCGTTAAGCATGAAATAAAATTTCACAACTTCTATAACCTTCTGACTTGTGTGACTGCCTCGATGAGTTCTTTTTTCATAATCTACCCATATAAAGTCACGAAGAGCCGCGAAATGTTTCGTCATACTGAAATGATCAAAAATGACAAAATACGGCCTAAGCCGACTACTACCTTTGCCCCATGAAACAGACAAAACTGCTACTGCTACTACTACTCCCCACCCTCCTGCCCGCCCAAGAAGTTTTTCAAAAAACCTACGACCATTTTTTCACCGATCGCGCCAATGCCCTGGAAGTATTGCCCAATGGCAACATCGTGTTGGCGGGCGCAACGGCATTGCAAAACAGCAGTCAGCAGAATATGCAAGTGCTGATGCTCAACAAAATGGGCGAAATACTCTGGTCAAAAACCTACTCGAATGGTCCGCGTACAGAAGCAATGGATATCATGCGCAGTTCCGACGGCAATCTTTTGGTGGCGTTCGATGCCTTCAACGCAAGCGGCGAAGCCAAGGCGAGTTGGATGAAAATCACTCCCGCAGATGGCTCGGTCGTATGGAGTCGTCGCGCCATACCGAGTTGCCGCCTGCCAAAAATCTCTCGCCTCCTGGATGGCTACTTGCTTACCGGCGATTTTGTGATTTCGTCCACAAATCGCGACGCAATGGCCGTAAAAATCAATGAAAATGGTGATGTGGTGTGGTATAAAATTTTTGGCGAGCCAGGGTATGAACAATTGGGCGAATGCTGGCAGGATCAGATGGGATTCATCCATTGTAGCGGCTATCACATCGAAATCAATGAATCTCAGGGCATTTACGCTCGTTTTAATTCCGTTGGGGATATGCCAGCGCCTATCCAACGCTATTCCATTGGCAGCAACACCGACCTGCTAAGCCATATTGCACCACTCGAAAACGGTGGGCTTATGTTTGCCGGGAATTCTCAAGGTTTTGACGACGATTTTGCCCGTGCCTGGACGCTTACGACCGATCTCGATGGCAATTTGAAAACTTCCTACACGTATGGGATTGACAATAAACATATCGGCGTTACGGACTTGATCACCCTTCCAGGCGACCAATTCGTACTAAGTCTTGGCAGGCCTTCTCCTAGCGGTACTCCCGCCACCATGATCAAAATCAATGCGCTAAATGATATGCTATGGCAAAATACCTACAAAGGCGAGGGTACAGGCAACGTTCTTTGGCAAGTAAAACCCCATGGTGACGGTTTTGCCGCTGTGGGCACCAATACCGCGGGCAACCAAAACAACTTTTTCTTGGCAAAAACTGATTGGAAAGGAGTTGCAGGAGATTGCTGCCCAATTGCCTCCGGTCTGAAACGCGAAACGGTGGTGCCAGAGCAAACGGCCTTTGTCCCCGACGAAACGACAGGCTTTTTGGCCCAAAACGCTATTCTAACCGTAGCAGACGCAGCCCTTGTCACGAATACTATTTGTTTGCCGATTGACCTGGATTTTGAGATAGCCGATAGTACACTTTGCCCCGGCGAATGCACCCAGCTTACCCTGATTGACAATATTGCTGGTGTAAATTATTCCCTCAGTATAGAAGGCGCGGAGCCTGACCCTACTGAACCGGGTCGAATTTGCCATACGAATGGGGGACGCATCGTGGTGACTCGAAAGGGGAAATTCAATGGCTGCGACAACGAACTTTCAAAAATTGTAGAAATAGGAGCAAAAGAGGATGTTTTTCCCAATGCCTTCACCCCTAACGGCGACGGAGCGAACGATGTCTTCCGCCCTGTTTTCCCCTGTGAAGTGATCTTTTCTAACCTGAAAGTCTTCTCGCGCTGGGGGGAGTTGGTATTTGAAACTAATGAGCCGCTAACAGGCTGGGATGGCCGAATCAATGGCCTTGACGCCCCTTCAGATGTATATGTTTGGCGGGTGGAGTATGAGGCGATTCGCTCCGGAGAGCAATTGCATTTTGTGGAGAAGGGCGGGGTTACCTTGTTACGTTGAGTATCCAGATTTTACAACTTTTTAAAAGTTGTCAAATCTCTACCGCTCTAATTCCGGGTAGCGCTTAAGTTGCAGTTCGAGGATGGCATCTGCTGTGGAGAAGTCGGCAAGGCGGCGGTAGAAGTAGTTCTGGGCGTTTTTGAACGTTAGATTGATCTCTTCTCGTTTGACATGAGCTTGCTCCAGAACAACCTCTATCTGCGTTTCAGCATACCGATGTGCATGGCCACTCTTTTGGTAAATACGAGCCACGAGGCCAAGCCAGGCACACACGCGCTTGTCTTCCACCCAGTCAGGCTCTCGAGCAGCGATGACTTTTCGCACACGGTCTCCAAGTTTGCGCGACGCAACGACAGAGGCTTGCATATAACCTTCCTGAAGGGCTGAATCGCCCAGTGTGTACACATCCCGTGAAACCCCATCTATTTGGGATAGCTTTTCGATGGCATTCATGACGGTGGGCAGGTCTTTCCGAATGACTGCGCACACGCCTACCTCTTTGATGCTGCTGCTGATGATGGTTTTAAAATAAGATTTGTCTTCGCCGTTTCCAATACGCCGTTGCCCTTGGTTGAATGCAAACGAAAGCACTTCGAGTGCTTTTTTCATGTTCTCCGCATTTGTTTTTTCAAGGCTATTGGTCACGCTTGGGCCTACGGTTTTTTCTACAATGTCGCCAATGGCCTTGTTGATTGCTTCTGGTTTTGAGCCTGCTACACTCAAAATATCTTCAATAAGTTGGCCTATACAGTCAAGAAATGCGTTTTTGATAGACCCATTCGGCAGTTCCACGGCCAAAAGCCCCAGATCTTCAAGGTCTTCTTTTTTTATTTCCTGCTTTTCTTTAAAATAGGATAGTGCGCTGTCTGAAATTTTTTTTGACAACTGCTTACCAATATGCTGCGAGGTTTGGAATTTCCAAATGAGGTGCATGTGACCGATCAAAAGAATCAGGAAGGTCATTCCAAAAATCAAGTATGCCAAAAAATCATTCCCCGGGCCATATTCTTCTATCCCACAGACTTTAGGGTTGACCATCCAAAGCAACATCACAATAAGTATTATTTGGATTGTAAAAACCTGATGTGACCTGCGCATAAGCCGCTTGTTGTACACATTGCGCAGTGCTTCCGGGATGAATGTCTGAAAGATAAGGGCGGGTACGCCCATGATAAACACGGCATAAGTGATCGCGATGCCAATGGCTGCTGATACCCATTCACCGCTTAGTCCAAGATGAAACCAGTCAAAAAGGAGAATGCTGGTCATGATTTGTATAGGGCGTAGATAAAGTTGATAAAGTCCTTTTCGTCGTACGCGTGGGTTTTCATTTTGTAATTCTGTTCAGGCAGGTTGATCGGCGGTACAAAGAGATCAGGGTTTTCTTCTTTTGTTTCGATGGTGAACACGCCATAACGGGTCTTGCTAAGGTGGTTGAATTTGCTATCCTGGTTTTCCTTGACCATTCGAAGCAGCACGGGGCCAAACTTGCGGTCTGCCTGTTCTGCGTAATCATTCCAAATGTCGTCTGGCCCGGCAGGATGTCGGAGGTCCATCAGCACCACATCGTATTCTTTTTCCCGGTCGGTGAGCAAGAAGTATGCTTCGGTGGCATCTCCCGCGAAATCAGATTCGATCTCATCTTCCATGAGCAGGCTCATGCGCTTTTCAGCTAGGTCTTGGTTGAGGTTGTCGTCAACCCACAGCAATTTTATCATGGTTGTTTAACAATGGGTAATGTGATGAAGGCTTTTGTAATAAATGGGTGGGAATACACTTCAAGCGGGTTGCCAAAAGTTGGTTCAGAAGTAAGGCGTAAAGTACCGCCATGTTTGGTGATAATATTGTGCGCATCGTAAAGGCCAATTCCTGTGCCAGAGCGCCCGCGGTCGTCGGCGATTTGACCGCGCTGCCCGAACTGGAAGATCAAATCGTTCTCCAGCTCTTGGCGGCGGATGGCCACCCCCCAATTTTCTATGATGATTTCCATGGTGTCTGCTTTTTTGTCCACCCGAATATCTATGTATGGAGGGTTGTCGCCCCTTTTGCTCCAGCTGTACTTAATAGCATTGTGCAACAGGCAAGAAAAAGCGCGGTTGAGCGATGCTTTGTTGCAATTGACCATAACATGCTCGTTTGGGTTGAGATGGTGCAAAATGGCAACTTTTCTAATGGAGGCAAATTCTTCCAAAAACTGCGTGGCGTCAAGCAGTATAGAAATGATGTTTTGAGGCTTAGCATCCTGCAATTCGGTTTCTTTCCGCCGCAAGTAGTCCCGGAAATAGTAAAATTCCGGGATACGCTCATTGAGCTCATCCAACGACAAGGAAAGCGAAGTGACCGTAGTGAGCCGCAAAATCTCATCTACTTCTGTACGGACACTTTTGAGCAGTTCGCGCGGTAGGCCCGTTTTTTTGAGCGCATCGAGGGCGTTGCGCATTTCAATCATGTTGCGTCGCGCCCAGGAGGCGTTGTCTTTTTCGCGTTCCATCTGCTTTTCGGTAAGCCTGCGCCATGGTTTGCGGATGCGCTCAAAAAAATCTTCGTTTACCCCTCGTTCTGCTCCCGTTTTTTCCAGCTCTGTCAGGAGCGAACCAAGGCGTTTTATATGTCCACTGAGCTGATTGGCAGTAATACTCCGGTCTATATGCTTCTCATTTGCCATTACATCGTAGCCATGTGCTTTTATCAACATGCCCATCGTATCGCGCAGGCCATTTACAGTGGCAATGTAAGTGTGCAGAAGCGCACCAAAATCAGCCTCAAGGATGCGCAATTGCTTTCCTACATGATCAGTCAGGTCGTATGCCACCCCAACACGCAAGCGGCGGTTTTCGCCGGGCATATAGCGCACATTGGTCACGATGTTGTGTTTTTTGCCGTGGACATCTTTCATGTCCAAAAAATAGTCCAGGAGCGGCAAATCATTTTCAGCGGCTTCGTCCAACGCCTTTTTAAAGTCAGCGTAAACGGCCGGGCTAACATGAAACTCATTGATCGGGCGGCCAATGATCTCTTCCTCAGTTTGAAATCCGTAAATGTGCGCAAAGGCTTCGTTGGCTCTGGAAAAAATCTCTTCGCCCTCCGCATTGGTGGTCACCATAAAAAGGCCAACAGGTACGTCTTTGGCGATGATGTCGAAGGTTACATCCCTGATAACACCTTTTGCTCTTGTGATCAAACCGGTTTCGTCGGGTACTGCAAGGCAGTGCATATTTACGATCACCATTGCACCGCCTTTACTGCGCAACTTAAGTCTTCTATTGTGCAAGTGTTGAGTGCTGAGCAATTCGTCACGAAGGGTTTTGACTTGGCCGGCTTCCCAAAAAAGTTCGCTTACAGGCTTCCCAAATAGCGCGTTCTTGTCGGTGTAGTTAAGTATCTCAGCGGTTTTTGCATTGCAGCTGGTTATAGAAAACAGTTCATCCAATTCAAAAAAGCCAGCGTCAAAGGTGTCTTCGAATTCGGCGAACCATTCCACGTCGGTCATGCTGCTGGTGATGTTCAGCATTGCTGCCAGATGGCCGTTGTTCGGATCAAAAAATGGCAGTGTAGACAGGCGGCTTTTGCGCTGTTCGCTGCCAACCTTTAAACGAATAGTGATGTTGTTATGCCATTCGCCGGGTGGACTATGTCGCAATTTGCGCAGCACTTGTTCGCGCTCCCTGGAATCTTCATAAAAATTTTGGATATTGATACCTTCCAAGTCTAGTTCTTGGGGCATCGCAAAAAACTCCCGTGCCGCCTTATTGGCCAAGAATATTGTACCATCAGAAAGCGTGGCATGAACCGGGAAAGGCAGGCCACTTATTTGCTCATAAGCAGCCCGAACCTGTTCCAAAAGGGCGGGGGACAAGGTGGGATTCATCGTTTTCCGTGCTGTTTAAAGGCCGTACGAAATTGAATTTCGCAAATCCAAAAGTATGAAGGTTTTTAATTTGTTCGAGACGTTTTCTCCGAAAACTTCATGTTTGTCATTTGTATTTTTAAACTAAAGACTTTAAAATCAATAAGTTGGAACTTAGGGGCAATGGCTTATCGAGCCTGCCTCTGCCTACTGCAACTGCCTACTTCCTGCTATCTTCGCCCATTCAAAGCCTCTCAGCCTCTCACGCAATGAACACCCACCAACAAAAACTCGAAGCTTTTAGCCGCCTGCTCACCATTATGGACGAGCTCCGGGAGCAATGCCCCTGGGACCGAAAACAGACCATTGAAAGCCTCCGAAATCTCACCATCGAAGAAACCTATGAACTCGCCGATGCCATCCTCTCTGCCGATCTCGCCGGGGTGAAGGAAGAAATTGGCGACATCATGCTCCACATGGTTTTTTACGCCCGCATCGCTTCCGAACAAGGCGCGTGGGACATAGCCGATTCCCTTCATGCCATTTGCGATAAACTGATATCGCGACACCCTCACATCTACAGCGATCCCATAACCGGGAAGACAATCGAGGTAAACGGCGAAGAGGACGTGAAACGCAATTGGGAACAACTCAAACTCAAAGAGGGCAAGAAATCCATTTTGGAAGGTGTTCCTTCAGGTTTGCCGGCCATGGTGAAAGCCTATCGAATGCAGGAAAAAACCAAACAGGTTGGGTTTGAATGGGAAAATACCGAGCAAGTGTGGGCCAAAGTAGAAGAAGAAATCGGCGAACTGAAGGAGAATATTCAGAATAAAGCCCCGCAGCCTGATATCGAAGAAGAGTTTGGCGATGTGCTTTTTTCACTCGTCAATTATGCCCGTTTTATAGGAGTGGATCCTGAAACTGCCCTTGAGCGTGTAAACCGAAAATTTAAAAAACGATTCGAACATATTGAACGCAATGCCCCCAAACCATTGAAAGACATGACTTTGGCCGAAATGGATATACTGTGGGAGGAAGCAAAAACACTTTAGACCGTCCGACTTTTTCTAAACAAACCGTTCAAATTCCAGAAAAACAGGAGCGCGGCAAGCCCCAGCCAAATATACATCCACACTTGGGCCGGGAACAATCCCACTACTTTTTCATACATCGCCAAATCGCTGCTCGGCCCTACATTGAAATCTTGGATGATGTATAACACTGCTGCCAAACCCAAGAACATCAGAACGTCCTGGTCAGCGCGGGTTCGAAGGGCAATAAACGCAAGTGAGAGCGCAAAAACCCACAAAATTCCAGTGCTCTCGAACGATTCGAACCATAGCACACTAACCAGACCCATAAATCCTGCCATCACCAACAAAGTAGCTTGTGCTAGATGGTGATGGCGTGCTCCAATGCGGAAAAGAATGTTTCCCAGTACCGCGCTGCCTAAATATCCGCCCATTAAGACAATACCAGGACTACCGCCTCGTGTGGTGGTGTAGCCGCTCCCGTCAGCATTAATTTGTAATCCTTCCACTGAGCCGCCCGTCAGTATTGCGCCCATCGCATGACCAAATTCGTGCAAAAAAGTGACGAGCAGGGTCACTGGATAAAGCAATAAAGCGCCGAACGAACCGCCCAAAAATTTGAGCAGCCCGTACACCAGAAGGATCGCAAAAACGCGAAAGTGAAGTTGTGTTTGCATAAAAAAGCCACGTTTCAAAAGCGACACTTTTTAGGAAAGTGTCATTTCTATGATTCAAATTTCCAAACCGTTATCCCGCGCTACTTGCTCATAAAACGCACTGGCTATGTTCATTTCGCGGTTCATGGTTTCAAAGTCCACCCGAACAAGCCCAAAGCGAAAAGTCGGACCCAAATGCCATTCAAAATTGTCCCATGTACTCCAGTGGATATAGCCCTGTAATGCTACTCCCTCCTCTATTGCCTTATGACACACTTTCAGGTAATCTTTTATCCCCTCGATGCGCGTTTGAGCATCATCCGTACAGATGCCGTTTTCCGTGATGATTATTGGTTTTGAATATTTTGAATAAAAGCTGCGTAGCACTTCGCCCAAGCCTTCCGGGCGGTAACCCCACATTTTGTCGTGCGGGATGCCAAGTTTTTCCAAATCCTTTTTTCTCGAAATCGCATCCATCGGGAAGGGGTCAAAAATCATGTAGGCATAATAGCTCAGTCCCCAAAAATCACATCGCTCAAAAGGTCGGGCTGCTCGCGTCATAAACCACCAGCGCACAAAAGTCGCCACCAATTTTCCCAAAATGCCCCGGCCTTCGAAGCAAGCTGTGTTCAGCGAAATGCCCACAGAAGCATTTGTTTTGTCGCGCAGCATCGTCACGGCAATGTCGTGTGCCTTGCCCATGTTGTCGAGAACCTTGTTGGCTAAAAGATAACGCCCTTTTTTTCTGGGCGGAAAATTGCCCAGAATGTAGGCATTCATTGCGTACACATTCGGTTCATTGAATGTATTCCAAAGCTTTACATATTCGCCAAAATGTTTGATGCACTGTCGCACAAAATCCAGGTAAAAAGGGATGTTGTCTTCGTTCGTCCAGGCGCCCTTTTGCTCAAACCAATTGGGATGCGCAAAATGGTGCAAAACGAACTTTAGCCCAACTCCGCGCGAGTGCAAATCATCAAAAAAGCGACGGTATTCTGCTACAACCGCTTGCTCGAATTTTGCAAATGGCTCCCGCTGCAAACGACTCCAATCAACTCCACAACGATAAATTGATCCAAATCTGGCAATGATTTTTGCGTCCTCCTGGCGGCGCAGTTCATGATCCGTTGTCCGCTCAAAAACATAGCCATCCAACGAGCTCTGTCCGCGCCAATTGTGATCGAATGCTGTTTCCACTTGCGCTGCTGCCGTAGAAGTGCCCCATAAAAAATTGTCAGGAAAAACGAGTCGCATGAACGGGTTGATTTTTTACATTGCCGGGTGCAATTTTCGGTAGTGCAATTGAAACATCGGATTATTTTTTTGCACAAACAAAAAGACCCACCGAAGCGGGCCTCTTTGCGGGGGGTAGGAAGATGATCGAAAACCCCGATTAAAACGGGAAAACCGAAAGGCCAAGGGCCATAGTTCAATTCGATTTCTTATCGGTTTGGAGTTTTCTTAAGTCTTTTCGTGCGGGATATCTGAAGCCAAAATCGGCATTTTTTGAAAAAAGCCCCTCACCGCGAGCCTAACCGGAAGGGGCAACCATGAGATTATAAATGAAACAAAATATGGAGCAGGTCGCTGAAATCGCCAAAGCGACAACAGCCCAGACCACAGAATGTAACCATACTGTCGTGGTGGCACTGATTAAAAAGTAAATACTTTAAAATCGGAAAAAATATCGGTTGGGAGAGCAAAATTCGGCTTGAATGCCGTGGATTAAAAAGAAAAGGTTGGTGCAAAGATAGACTGACTACCTCATGCACCAACCTTTTCAAAATATTTTTTACTGTACTAGTACAAAGTTACCAGACGTTTTTATACCTCGAAATGGGTATTTCTTATCGGCAACTTTTTGAAAACCAAATGATTGAACCGTTTTGCGAGGGCAAAAAAAGCAAGTCTAAAACTTGAACCCCAAGGTCAAAAGGAAATCATTGCTCACCACTTTAGTACTTGCCACGGGAGCGTTTTGGTATGGTTGCACGGAGCCTTGGCCTTGATTTCGGCGCCACCCAAAGTCGAGATAGAAGGCTTTTCCTCGAACGCCAGCACCCGCACTTATACCCGTATTAAAACCGGTTGCAGCTTCCTCAGGTTTTCCCAGTAGATTGAACCCTCCTCGCAATCGGAATTCGTCGAGCACAAGTTCGCCACCGAACCGCATGTTCATAGCTTGTTGATACCTGCGCTGGATATCAGTGTTTACTTCTCGCTCATACAGCTGGTTGTCTTGACTGGGAACATCTGCGGTGAAGTTGTAGCGGTTGGCAGCATAGTCCACCCATTCAAAATCGGCACTTAGGAAGCCAAATTTTTTCACGATCAACGCTGCGCTTGCACTGGCCCGCCAGGGAGTACGGAGTTTGTAGTCAAAGGTACCATCTGGAGAATTTTGTACCTGGCCGGTATAGGAGCCGGTACCATCTGTATAATCGTAAGCAAAAGTGTTGCTATATGAATCGGTGAGGCTCAAGGCAGTAGGCGTATGAAACGCTGCACCAAGGCGAAATGCCTGGCTAAATTTATAGATTACGCCGAGTTTGAGGTTTATACCCACCCCTGAGGAGCGCAGATATTCTGTATAGGTCAATTTGTCAAAAAACGCAACAGATTCCGTTGGGTCGCTCTCAATGTATTCACCGTCAACACGGTAATTGACAAATGGAACCCCAACGGTAGCACCTACCATTAATTTCTCATCATAATTGCCTGCAAAAGCAAGGGTCATTTCGTTCATGCGTCCAGAAGTGGTAACGGCATGTGAGCGGTTTATCACTGCGTTTTCATTGCCAGCAAAATCATAGGTCAGGTTATCATCGTCATCCGAATAAAAAGCACCTGAATTAGAGGCCAATTCCGAACCAAATGGATCAAGATTCCCGGAATTTGCTTCGGAAAAAAAGCCATTCATGATGGTTCCGGAGGCATCCCCCTCATAATAAATGGCGTGGTTGTAGTCTGCTTGCCGATTGTAGCCAATACCAAAATTGAAGGTCTTCCATTTCTTACCGCTTGGATTCGTGTTGAAAACAAGTCCAATATTGTCAAACCCAAATTTGCTCTTATCATCGTCATAAACTTCTCCTCCCTCCAAATTGGCATTAGTATGAGCAAAATGAAGCGATGGAGTTAAGGTAAGTTCGTTCGTGCGGAACAGGGCAAGGCCGGCAGGATTTTGGCTTATCGCCCCAAATTCTGTCCCTAGGGCGCCAAACGCACCACCTGCACCGATAAATCTGGCAGTTCCGCCAGGTTGTAAATAAGAATACCGAATGACATCACTGGCATTCTGGGAAATGGCTGCGCTTGTGCATAAAAGCAACAAGGTCATTATGACTATATTTTTCATGGCTCAATATTGTTTTGAAAATAAAGGGATACAGATTTTTGGAAAGAAAAAGGGCGGAAAAGGCGACATGCACCGATTTCCGCCCTCTTTCCAAATTTCAATGCTTGTGTTAATTGCGACCACCACGGCCATTGCCACCACTCTTGCTGCCACTTGAACTCTTGCTGCTTCCCGAATCACTGCCACGGCTGCTGCCGCCACTGTTGGAACCTGCACTATTGCCACCTTCAGACGAACGGCTCGGACGGCTTTCTTGCGATGGCCGACCGCTGTCATTGTTGTTCGAACGGCTCGGACGCTCATTAGAACGTTCTTCTGTGCGGCGTGCAGGACGACTTTCTTCCGTGCGGGATGGCGCTGACTCTGTGCGTCGAGGGGTTGAAGTTCCACCTTCGTCGTTGATGCGGCGCGTAGGAGTTTCAGTGCGCTGTGGACGCGAAGGCGTTTCTTCCGAACGGCGTGGCTTGTAGCCTTCCTCATTGCGCGGTGAAGGCGTTTCGGTGCGCTGAGGTTTGGCATCTTCCGTACGACGCGGCATATTGCCTTCATCATTACGAGAGGAAGGATTTTCAACGCCCCGGCCAACAGGGGCTGTTTCAGGAGTGCGGGCACGACCAGTTGGTTCAGCGGTAGAACCGTCTGGGCGGCGCACACTTGGGGTGGCTGTATTACCACGGCCTGCTGCGGAATTGCTTTCTATGTCGCCTGCAGTTCGACCAGGGCGAGTCGCTGTTCTTTCGAGCACTGGTGCATTGGTCTGCGAAGGGGTTAAGCGGCCGTTGCTGTCTGCTATGCGGGCATAACCTGGGTTGACACTTGAACCGTTTCGACGCGGGCCAGTATAGGTTTTAGGGGAATAACCGCCACCATTTCCATTGCCGTTATTGTTGTCATAGTAATAGTGGTTGTTCGACCAGCCATTGCCATAAAATTGGTTTTGGAAATAGGGGTTGTACCCATTACAGGTCCAGTAAGGATCGTAGTAGTAGTTATTGACTACCCAAGGGTTGTACCATGGGCTGTTGAAGGAATAGGCGCTATTCCAGCCCCAGGAGTTCCAACCAGCGCCCCAGCCGCCGCCCCAGCCGGAATTCCAGCTGTTCCAACGGTTCCAGCGCTGCCAACGGCGGTACGACCAATAATCGTTGTAGTTGTAAACGTAAATGGAAGTGCCCGGGGAAAAGAACGGATCATAGTTGTAGAGGTCTACAAAGTAAGGGTCGTAATAGTCCACTACAGGCGAACGACGTTGGAAGCGACGGATGCGCGAAGAATATTCATAAGCGTAGTCGTCATCGTCGTCGTAATAACCCTCGTCATCGTCGTAACGGCGAGTGACATTGCTGTTCCCGTTGGGCTCTTCGGTGTATGTGGGTGGCGTGGAAACAGGAGCATCCGTAGCCGGGTCGTAATAGAGGTCATCTTGCGCGTTGGCAGCAGGATAGAAAGCCACTGCGAACAGGCCGACGATTGCCCAAAGCAAAGAATTATGTACTTTTTTCATGGTTTGTGAATATTTGAATATTTGCGCAATTTCCGGTGCGCATATTTTCTGGGTCAAAAATAGGTTCTTCCGTCCTGTATTTTTCGTTAAGGTGGCATTAAACTCGATTTTGCCGGAGGTTAAAGTTGGTTAGACCGGACTTGTTTTTGTTAAAATTATCATGCGTTCGGGTTTCCCTTAGGAACGGTGTCAAAATAACTTTCCAATTTCAGGCCAATTATTTTGGCGTTAGCCAACTATCTTTTGAGGCGAATAGTGGGGCTATTTAACGAAAAAGACAGGATGGATGGCGGCAAAAGAATGGCATCAAATTGGGAAGTTATTTTGACACCGTTCCTTACGCCAAAACACGATTTTACGGGGTGCATTAAAAGCTCAAACCCGCTACTTTTGCACTTGCCGGATTTGAAGCGCTTCAAATTATTTGAGGCAAAACCACAAAAATGAAAGAAACGAAATTCATAGAGCAGAACCAAGAAAAATGGGCTGACTTTGAGCAGATGCTCCGCGACAAACGCCGCGACCCCGACAAACTCAACGACCTGTTTATCCAGATAACGGACGACCTGTCGTATGCCCGCACTTTTTACCCAAACCGTTCGGTACGGGTTTTCCTCAATTCATTGGCACAACGGATTTTCCACAATATCTACCGGGGGCGGCGTTTCCCTACTGAGCGGCTGCGACTGTTCTGGGCCGATGAACTGCCACGGATTATGTGGGAATCGCGGATGGCTCTATTACTGTCCTTTGCGCTTTTCGTGCTTTCCTTTGGAATTGGCGTAGTGTCGAGTATCATCAACCCTGATTTTGCGCGCGTCATTCTTACCGATGAATATGTTGACATGACACTGGCGAACATTGAAAGTGGTGATCCAATGGCCGTATACAAAGATTCCGGGCCGTTTGGCTCCACTGCGGGCATTACAGCAAACAACCTTTTCGTTGCACTTCGTACCGCCATTTTTGGGGTTTTGGCATCCATCGGCACGGTGTTTATCATGCTTTACAATGGCGTGATGGTGGGCGCGTTCCAGTATTTTTTTGTGGAACAAGGCGTGTTTTGGGAGTCGTTTCTGACCATTTGGATTCATGGCACTTTGGAAATCAGCGCAATCATCATAGCAGGTGCATCGGGCTTAGTGGCCGGTTCGGGGCTGCTGTTCCCTGGCACTTATCGGCGCACACAGGCTTTTCAGATCACCATGCGGCGTGGCCTTAAAATATTTATTGGCATTGTGCCCATTATTATTTTGGCTGGCTTTTTTGAGGGATTTCTTACGCGGTATACTGAAACACCCGATGTCATCCGCGCCGCATTTATTTTCACGTCCCTGTTTTTTGTGCTTTGGTATTTTGTATGGCTCCCATGGCACAAGGCCCGTACTGGAGGGTTCAGATCAACAACTTTGGACAAAGAATTGCCTCCTACACGAGAACATGCCATAGATTTTCGAAGCATAAAAACAGTGGGCGAAATACTCTCCGATGTTTTCACAACGCTGTCGCGCCATCCCCGCACTACACTCCTGGGGCTATTTGCTACCACTGCGGCTTTTGCAGCATGGGCTTTCGGGTTTTCTGAAAAATCGGCGGCGGAAACCTTCAGCTATCCTGATGTTCCATTTTGGCCACTGGATATCCTTGGCGGCTTGGGCGGTTTTTTTGGCAATGAAGCGACTTCGGGGCTTTATTTTTTTCAAATTTTCCTGCTTGCAGGCGTAACTGTGGCAGCGTTCCGCGCATTGGAACAAGAGATGGATACGGAAAAACACTCAGCTTTCGAGCCGAGCCGAGCCTTGCTCGCAGGGCTTCCGCTGCTACTCCTGATGCCGGGTTTTGCATTTGGGCTAGAGTCATTGTCGGGCTTTTTTGGAGTGCTGCTTTCTTGGGCGGCGTTCCCATTTCTAGCCTTATGGGCGGCAGTAATTTATTTCGAAACATTAAACCCTTTTGTTGCACTAAGCCGTGCATGGGGATTGATGCGCTGGGGGCCCGCCATCGGGCTAGGACTTCTGGCGGGAGCACTCAACTTGCTGTTTTTCATGTTTTTAGAATCCCCCATTTGGGAAATGACCGTTCAATTGTTTAGTTGGTTTGTGCCGCCCACAGAGGGCGCAATGGCCGCATTTAGTACCATTGCCACGACTTGCGCAGCGGGCGTATTGATGTATTTTTTCTTTCTTATAACGGTATTGAGCGGCGGATTGCAGTATTTTTCTTTCCGAGAAATCGGTGATGCAGCAAGCCTACAAGAAGATATTGAAATGATAGGCCAGACTCGAAAAATACGAGGATTGGCAAGGGAGTAGAATGGAATATTGAGGTATTGGGATATTGAATGTACCAACAAATGACACAATGACCAAAATGACGCAATGACCAAAATGACGCAATGACCAAAATGACGCAATGACCAAAATGACGCAATGATTTTATGAAACACATCCTATTTTTCCTGCTTTTCCCATTCGCGCTCTCGGCACAAATCGAGGAGACGCTGGAAGATACTTTGCAAGAATTCGAAGTGGCTGCCGACACCGCCTACCTGGAGGAGGAAATGGAAGAAGAATTCGTACCTGAACCCTACAGTGCTCCTCCACTTGCGCCCATCGCACTCCGGGAAGTGCCAGATGATAAGTGGGACAAAGCTTCTGGAGGGATGGATTACAGCAAAGACGTACCCAAACCACTCAAAGAGCGCGAAAAACGAAACCCAAACGAGTCCGAGCCGCCTTTCGACTGGATTGGAATGACGCAGGGTTTGGCTGCATTGCTTCAAGTGCTGGCCGTCATTTTTGCGCTTGGAGTCATCGGTTATGGAATCTATTGGATGATGCAGGCCCCGCGCAACCGTACGATCTCCCGCGACGGTACCGAAATCACCCTTGCTAATCTGGACGAATACATACACGAGACTGACTTGGACCGATTCCTTCGAGAAGCCCTCGCGGCCTCCAACTGGCCCTTGGCCGTGCGGCTTTATTTCTTGCAGTCCATCAAGCAGTTGTCAGAAAAAGAAGCCATCGTGTGGTCAAAAGAAAAAACGAACCGCGACTACCTGCGCGAGATGCGTGGCCACCGCTTGGCAACACCGTTCCGTGATGCTACGCGGCAATATGAGCGGGTTTGGTATGGGAATCAGCCGCTCACTACGGAGGAGTTTGCAAGATTAGAGCCGGAGTTTAAGGCGTTGTTGGGGGAGATTTGAGGGTGTGTGCAAGTTTGATAGTCTGCCGTTTGTCCTGACCCCGACGCCAAACGCCATGTATCCAAAAAGATATTGACTTTTCCAATACACACGCTACTTTTGTGGGAGTAAATAACATGACTAAAGCGGAAATCATAACGTATTGGGCAACCGCTTCCAATCGTGACTGGAAGGCTTCCCAAGATTTGGCTATATCTGGAAATTTTGTCCAGGCTTTGTTCTTTGCGCACTTGGTGATTGAAAAACTGTTGAAAGCACATTGGACAAAAGACAACGAGGGAGATTTCCCACCTCGTACGCATAATCTCGAAATATTGCTTTCTCAAACCACGCTCTCCATGCCGATAGAAGACATTGACGAACTGCGTATCATGAGCGCATGGAATACCGAAGGCCGCTATCAAGATTACTAAGACCAGATTTTCAGGGCTACTACGAAGGATTATGTCACCGAAAAATTTGAAACTGTAAACTGAATCCGCGAATGGTTACTCGAACGATTGCAATGAATCAGATAGCAGAGCTGATTGAAGCCCTCTCGGTTTTGGGCTATCGGCCCACGCAGGCCTACCTCTTTGGCTCAGTGGCCGAAGGCCATCAGCACGCATATTCCGACATTGATCTTGCGCTTTGGGACGAACGCTTTTCCGGTAGCCTGACGCTCGATTATGAACCAATCAAACATATCCTATCCCGTTTTCCGCTCATCGAACTCCACACGTTCGCCGCTACGGATGACGAGCATACAAACCCTTGGGCAAAGGAAATTATCAAAAAAGGAATTAGGGTTGAATTGAACAGCCTTGTTCCAATGACGGCCGCTTTGGTTTAGGAACCGTAAAAAACCACCTCCACCCCCTGCCCCTCCATCACAAACACCACCCAGCACTGCACCACACGGTCTGACGGCTCCAAGTTATCCGACCGCTTTCTAAATTCTCGCCACCAGGCCAAGCCTGGTGCAAGCGCCATTGCTACCTGCTTCCATTTTTTCATGCCCTCCGCAAAAGGCGCAAACGAGATGACTACTGAGCCGTTTTCTGTTTCTATGTACAAATCGGCTTCCAATTTTAGTAACCGGTTGCCTTGAAAACGCTCTGCCATATACTTCCTTAGCACCTTTTTCGGTTGAAATTTCTTCTCCACGAACGCCCGAAATGCATCTGACTGTCGCAGCAAATGCTCCGCAGAAACCAGCTCTCCCGCGCCTCGAATTTGCAACTGCTTTTGAGCAATCGCCAATCGCACTGAATGATCAAGCGTTGGGTCGTCCGCGATCAAAAAAGTGGAAACGGCCTTGCCCAGTGCAGGGGTGTACTCGCCTTTGAATTCCAGCCAATTGCCCCAGACTAAAGGCTCGCCCAGTGTAGCTTGAATGCTCGGCGGCATTTCGTGCTGGGTATCAATCAGCAATGGCAGGCGAATCTGTGGGGATTTGCCCCGGCGCGTGGCGTGATAGTCCACATATAACTCGTTGGACAAGGTTTCAGGGAAATCCTTGGGTTTGTAGGAGATTTCGGTTTCAATCGGAATCGGCATTCCCGCGTGGTAAAACGGCGTTTCGTCAGCGTTTGCGTCGAGGGTAGGGATGCTATCGTCTCCGTGGCTGAACACACGGTTGAGCCAGCCCGTGCCTTTTGCAGTGGTGGGGAACACAAGGTAGTCGCGCGACCGTGTGAGACCGACATAGAGCAGTCGTGCTTCTTCTTCGAGCGCGATTCGGCGGGCTTCTGCCCATTCTTCGGTTTGCAAAAGTGCTTCTTCAAGGGGCGTGTTGCGCAATTGATCGGCGTAAGGGTTCACCCAAAAACGCAACCAGCGATTGCCCAAAATATTGTCCAAATCTGGCTCCTCCACTTCGCTGACGAGGTTGAGCCCCCAGACCTGTTCCTTCAAGTTTTGCTCTAAGGAATGGCAGATGGTGAGCGGGTATTCCAGGCCTTTGGAGCGGTGATAAGTGAGCACTTTCACAGCCTCATCGGTTTCGCCGGAACCTTGGGCATCTAGTTCGTTGTTGGCCAATTGGTTGAGCCACAGCAAAAAACCACCGAGCGAAGCCGCCGAGTGCAGCCGTTGGCATGCAGATTCATAGTCCAATGCATAGCGGCGCAGGCTGTCGAGATTGTCAAGTCGTTGGTCGGGGTTGCCAAGTTGGATGGCGGCGCGACGCAGATCAAGTTCTTCCAGCACCAGATTCAGTATTTCAGAAGCAGAAAGGTCGGCGGTGCGGAGCCGTAGGGCGAGGAGCTGGTCAAGGGTCAAAGCATCCCCCCAGCCGCCACCATAAATCGGCGAGTCTGCATTTTCTGACAAGTATTTCAACCGGCGCTCCACGATTTCTTCTAAATCCATACTCCCGGTGAGGAACAAAATCTCTGCTGCGGCAAGCGAATCGGAAGGCGTAAGCAAGTATTTCAAACAGGCCACGGCGAGTTTGGCTTCCGGGGTTTCCAGCAGGCCATTGCGGGCGATGGCGGCTTTAAGTCCGGCGCGGTGCAGGGCATCGGCCATGCTCAGGCATTGACGGTTGCTACGGCACAGGATGGCGATGTCGCCAGGACGGATGGTGCGGGTTTCGTCTCTTTTTTTGTTGAAAATAAAAGGCTTCCGTTCAAGTAAAATCCGCACCTGATCGGCGATGCAATTATCAAACCAAGGCTGTCCCGGCACTTTTTTTTCATCCAAATCTGAGCGGAAATGCCAGTGCTGTAGTGCTGGCCCCAGCCCCCCCTGAAGGGGGGAAGATGGGGCGAGCGCTGGCTCAAGCACAATTTGCTCCCTAGGCATTGCCTCAAAAGCCCGTTCAAAAATGGCGTTCGTAGCGTACACGATGTCGGGCCGGCTGCGCCAGGATTTTTTGAGAATATTCTCATCTTTTACGCCACCCGTGGCGCGGATGATGGCTTGCATGAGCGCGGGTTCAGCACCCCGGAACCCGTAGATACTCTGTTTAGGGTCGCCAACCCAGATAGAATGTCGGGCCAATTGGCTGATTTGCAGGAAAATGTCGAGTTGGATGGGCGAGGTGTCCTGGAATTCGTCTACCAGAAGCAGATCGAGCTCTTCGCGGAGGGTTTCTCGCACAGTTTCTACGCGCAACAAGCTGCTGACGTAGGTTTCCATGTCGGTATAGTCAATAAGGCCACGCTTTTTTTTGTACTGCTCGTACTCGCTTAGTGCATCAGAAGCAATGTCGAAAACCAGTTCGATGTATCCCCGCAGGTCATCTCTGAATTGCGGATGCTGGTCGTGGCTGAGGGCGATTTGCCGGAGGTCCTCCATGAGTTCGCGACTTTTTGCGCCCGGACTGGTTTTAGCGATTTTTACCCACTCGTGCCAGTAAAGTTCTCCTCGGTACTTGAGTTGGTTTTGAAATTGCTTCAGCACCTCGGCGGCATCGCGGGTCACTTTTGTGGTATCGGCTTCGTTTGCATCTAGCGCGGCAACCGTTTGGTCTATGGCTGAAAGCAGGCGGTTGTTCCAGATTAACGGATCAGTGTTTTGGACGGGTGGGAGCAACCGTTCAAATGATGCCCAAGAGCGCAATTTGCTCGTTTCCAGTATTTTTTTGTCAAATTTATTGGCTCGCGCCACATCTGTCAAATTGCGAATGTCACGCCGCCAATCATAGGCTTCGCCGATGCTTTTTTTGGTTAACCCAAGACGGTCGGCGAGCAAATTCATTCGCTCGATGCGCTGTTCGGTCAGAACCTGGGAAAGGGATTCGTTGAACAATCGCTGTTCATCGCCATCGGCGATAATTTCCACAAGAGGCGACACTCCGGCTTCAAAAGCGAATCGTTGCAAAAGCCTTGTGCCGATACTGTGTACCGTGCCGATGAGGGCTTCGCCGAGTTCGTTGGCGGCCTCTGACATACCGGCTTCGAGGAGGCGGACACGTACCCTTTCTTGGAGTTCGGCGGCGGCTTTTTTGGTGAAGGTGGTGGCCATGATGCCCGCTGGGCGCACACCGTTTTGCAACAGTGCTACCATGCGCTGCGTGAGGGTGTAGGTCTTGCCCGAGCCAGCTCCGGCGGAGATGACTTCTATGTTTATTGGTTTATTGGTTGAGTCGTTGATTTGGGTATTCGGCACGGCTTGGCTTTTGTATTGGGCGAAGGTCGAAAAACGCCGGGAGTATTTTTGAGTGCTACTTGCTACTTGCCACTTTTTTCTTCTGCTGTTTTTCCCCTTCAAAAATCATTACCGACAAGGGTGGGAGTTTGAACGTGACAGAAAAATCTTTGCCGTGTTCCGGCTTTTTTTCTGCTTTCAAATTCCCGTTCAGGATGCCGGAACCGCCAAAGCGTTTGTCGTCACTGTTAAGCACTTCCTTCCAGGTGCCGCCCTGCGGAACCCCCACTTTGTACGCTGGCATATAATTGATGTTGAAATGGCAGACAACCAGCAGCATGGGGTCTTCAGCATCGCCCCTGCGAACGAAAACCAGCACCGAATTTTCTGTATCGCCGCCTGAAATCCACTCGTACCCATCGGGATGGAAAGCGTTTCGCCAAAATGCGGGGTGGCTGACGTAGGCTTCGTTTAGCGCTTTTACCCAATTTTGTACTCCTTTGTGATAGTCGTATTGAAGTAATTGCCAAGGCACGCCCAAGTCGTGGCTCCACTCGGTACTTTGGCCTATTTCGCCCCCCATGAACAAAATTTGGGTGCCGGGGTGGGTCCATTGATGACCGAAAAGTGCACGGAGATTAGCGAATTTTTGAAACTCGTCACCGGGCATTTTGTACAGAAGGCTGGATTTCAGGTGTACCACTTCGTCATGACTGAGGGGCAGCATAAACCTTTCTGAGAATGCGTACACCATTGAAAAGGTGATTTCATCCTGATGCCAACGGCGGAAAATAGCGGGGCGTTTGAAATACGAAAGCGTGTCGTGCATCCAGCCCATCATCCATTTTTGGCCAAATCCCAGGCCGCCGTCAAAAGTTGGTTTGGTTACGCCCGGGAATGCCGTACTTTCTTCCGCGATGGTTTCGATGCCCGGGAATGCGCTGTAAGCCGCTTCATTGAACTCTTTTAGGAACGAAATGGCTTCGAGGTTTTCTTTTCCACCGTGGATATTTGGCAACCATTCACCCTCTTTTCGAGAATAGTCGTGATAAAGCATGGACGCAACCGCATCCACGCGAAGCCCGTCAACGTGGTATTTGTCGAGCCAAAACAAAGCATTGGAAATCAGGAAGCTGCGTACTTCATTTCGCCCATAGTCAAAAACATAACTGTTCCAATCGGGATGAAAACCCCGACGCATATCTGCGTATTCAAAGAGGTGTGTGCCATCGAAAAAATAAAGCCCGTGAATATCGCTGGGGAAATGCGAAGGCACCCAGTCTAGTATGACCCCTATGCCCGCCTCATGGAATTTTTCAATCAAAAACATGAGGTCTTCTGGCTCACCAGAACGGCTTGTGGGTGCGAAGAAACCCGTAATCTGGTAACCCCAAGATGGGAAATACGGGTGCTCCATGATGGGCATGAGCTCCACATGGGTGAAGCCCATTTCTTTTACGTACGGCACAAGTTCATCGGCGAGTTCGCGGAAACTGAGCGAGCGGTTGCCATCATGGCCGATCTTTTTCCAAGAGCCTGCGTGGACTTCATAGACCGACCAAGGCTGTGGTTTTCCGGCTTTTTCGCGCCTGGTTTTCAACCATTTATCATCTTTCCAAGCATGGTTGAATTCCCAAACTACGGAGGCTGTTCGGGGGGGTGTTTCCCATAGACGGGCAAATGGGTCGCCTTTATCGAGTGATACGCCCAAGTGGGTTTGAATGTGGTATTTATAAGTTGCCCCCTTGCTTATTCCCGGGATGAAGCCCTCCCAGATGCCACTTGAATCCCAGCGCGGCAGCAAAACGTGACTGTCTGGATTCCAGTCATTGAAATCGCCCGTGACGCTCACGCGTTGTGCATTGGGTGCCCACACGGAAAAGCACACTCCTTTTTTGCCTTCCTGTTCCACGAGATGGCTGCCCATTTTTTCATACAGGCGAAAGTGCTTGCCGCTCTTAAAAAGTGCGATGTCAAAATCGGTGAGGAGGGAGTACGGCTTGACCATGTTTTTAGAACGTCAAAATAAAAAAGGCTGAACAGCAAAATGTAAAACAAGGGAAAGGTAAGACGTGCAAAGTGTTTTGCACAAAAGAAAAAGAAGCGTACGCTACAAATGGTAAAAAGCCAGAGATTCAAGGTCTTGGCACAGTTTTGGCTTAAAGGTCTGTGCCCCCCGTATGTTCTCGTTTCCAACCAAAGACAATCGCGCATGAACGGACAACCTTTACACGCTGTTTTCCAACAATTCCCAATGTTGGCGTCGCTCTCGGAGGCTGAGCTGCAACGCCTTGCGCTCATGGCCGAGCGCCGTACAGCACCCCGACACTCCTTTATTTACTTAGCCGACCAACCGAGCGACTTTGTTTGCCTGCTTGCTTGCGGTGCGGTCAAAATTGGCATCTATTCTCCCGACGGCCGAGAAATCATCAAGAATATCCAGCACCCGTTTACGGTATTCGGCGAACTGGGCCTAACAGGCGAACATGCCCGGGTAGAATTTGCTTCGGCTATGAGCCGCGACGTGGATTATTTCGCCGTGCGGGTGGAAGATTTCAAATACTTGATGCAGCAAAATTTTAGCCTCTCGCAAGCCGTGATGCTTTATCTCGGAGATCGGCTTCGCCGTGCCGAAAGGCATTGGGAGTCCTTGATCCTCAAGGATGTGCGTACGCGTATCGTGGAGTTTTTGAAAGAAAGTGCGGGGGAGCGTGGCCGCCAGGTAGGTTTTGAAACATTGGTTAAACACGGCCTTACACAACAAGACATCGCCAACCTTGTGGGCGCAAGTCGCCAAACCGTGACCGCTATCCTGAACGAATTGAAAAAATCAAATTTAATCCACTTCAACCGCAACACCATCCTCATCCGGGATATGGACAAGTTGAATTGATTCCAAAGTCCTTCACGAAATTGAAAAAGGCCTCTTGCATGGTGCAAGGGGCCTTTTTCTTGGGGAAGTGATAAGAGAATGGAACACGGAAGGCACGGATGAGACACAGCTTTCCACGGATTGTATCTGTTGCTATTCTCCGTGGAAATCCGTGTCTCATCCGCGTCATCCGTGTTCCAACAGATTCGTTAATCATCTTCCAAAAGTCAAGATCGTGACCTCCACCCGCTGGTTTCTTCTGCGACCTTCTGGGGAGGTGTTAGGTTCCACAGGTTTTGTCCAACCATATCCCTTGTATTGTACCCGATCTTTTGAAACACCTTTTGAGATCAGCCAATCGGCCACCGATTGGGCACGTTTGGTAGAAAGATCAAGGGCTCTGGGTTCGTTAGGATACATGAGGTTGTTGGTATGGCCTCCTATTTCCACACTGATGTCGGTATTATTTTTGAGCATCGTGTAAAGTTCTTCTAAGCCCTTTTCACTGCTCCCCAAATCAAAGGTGAACTCATTGGCTTTGAAATACACGTCAAGGCGATAAGATCTTCCGCGTTTGGGGTTTTTGAGTTCGGGTGTTGGCGTAACAGGGGTGGGTTTTGCAGCCGCGACAGGCGGTTTTGTCGAAGGTTTATCCGCGCCTTTTCTGGTGAGTTCCGGTTTTTTCTTTGCTGTTGGCATTTTATCCGGCGCACAAACTACAGACTTGATAGGCGTAGCGTTGTCTATCAGTACATTGCCATTGGTATTCAAGGGAAGTGCAGGGTTAAATGGGTCTTGCGAACCATAGTAAGCTTCAATGATGAGGTGTGACCAAGCGCTCTTTTTAGGGCTAAGGCGGCAGTTATAGGTGAGCCATCGGGGGTGTATGATGACCGAACTTTGATAGAGCACTTCCCCCTTGTCGCAGTATCCATTGCCCCCCCAAATGATGACACGAGCAGGGGTAGTAAATTTTACCGCAATGCCGCTGCCCGCCAATGGGCTCATATAAGAAGTATCCCTTCGCAAGTCGAGGTTAAATTCATAGCATTGGTTTATTTCCAAGGGCTGCGGAAGGCGCTGGCCCACACTTTCCCAAGTGCCGGTTTGGCGCACAACGAGGCCGAGGTAAGTGTTGCCGTGGCGAGGGGCAGTCAATACCTTGAAAAAACCTGGTTGCAGATCGGGAGGGGTCTCAAAAGCGGGGCCGCAGTTGTACCACCCGGGGATATCAATGCCCGCTCCGGGGTCACCCTCAAAAGACGGGTTGGCCAAATAAATAGGCGTACTCGATTGCCCCCAAGCCGCGAGCGGCAGCGCGAGCAAAACGAACGCCCGGATAATTTTTGATTCAAAAAACATAGCAGTAACTGTTTTGATTAAAGTTTGCACAATAAGGTCGGCAAAGCCTGTGCCATTTGTAGGCTGGTTGACAAATTCGCCGCCCGTTTTGATAAAAACCGTGCATTAACGCCCTGCCCTGAGTTTTTAATATCCCTTTTCGATGAAAAGGATGTTAAAACGCCCGATGGCTCAATATGAACGGTCGGGCGTTTTAGAATTTGGATATTGAGAAATTGGGATATTGGGTTACGGGTAGGCCTAATATCCCAATTTCCGAATATCTAACCATTCCTCACCATCGGATCAACGCACTCGCCCAAGTGAAGCCGCTGCCAAATGCGGCAAGGCATACCAGATCCCCTCTTTTCACTTTGCCGGCTTCCCATGCCTCGCAGAGCGCGATAGGGACCGAGGCAGCTGTGGTATTGCCATATTTTTGGATGTTGTTCCACACTTGGTCGTCGCGAAGGCGGAGCAAACGCTGAACCATCTGGCTGATGCGGAGGTTGGCCTGGTGTGGAATCAACATTGAAATATCGGAGGTTTCAAGACCAACTTCATTCAAGGCCTCCATGATGACTTCGGGGAATTTCTGAATTGCAAGTTTGAAAACGAACTGGCCTTCCATGTTTGGAAATAGGAGGCCGTCTTCTACCATTTTTGGGGTAATAAATATTTCACCATAAGTATCAGGCGGTGGGTAGCCTAGGTCGGTGGTGTCGCCTATTCTTGTTTGATGATAGCCACCATGTGCGCCTGGGTTTGTAAAGGCAAGCTTTTCTGCATACGTGCCGTCAGAATGAAGTTTGGTGGTCAGGATGCCCTGGTTTTCATCCTCCGTTGGTTGGATAATGGCAGCGCCTGCCCCGTCACCAAAAATGACAGTCACATTGCGCCCACGGGTGCTAAAGTCCAGACCCATGGAGTGCATTTCGGCGCCCACCACCAGCACGTTTTTGTACATCCCGGTCTTCACAAACTGGTCGGCAATGCTGAGCGCATACAAAAACCCGCTGCATTGGTTGCGAATATCGAGCGCCCCTACTTCCTTATGGGTAATGCCTAGTTCGCGTTGGAGCAGCACACCGCAACCAGGGAAATAATAATCCGGGCTAAGGGTAGCAAATATGATGAAATCAATATCCTCTGGCTGTATCCCTGCTCGTTCGCATGCTACCAAGGTAGCTTTTGCACCCATGCTGGAGGTGGTCTCCTCATGTTTTTTGCCATATCGGCGGGTTTGTATACCCGTTCGCTCCTGCACCCACTCATCGGTGGTGTCCATCACTTGGGCGAGGTCGTTGTTCGTGACGATTCGTTCGGGGAGGTAGGAGCCGATTCCGGCGATTTTGCTGCGCTTCATGCGGAAAAAGGAAGATTTTTGAAAAATTTTAAGACTACCCTTGTTGATAATCAAACTGTTAGGCACTGCATTTGTTCAGCACAAAATGACAATTAATGCCGAGCAAATTACGGCCAAATCAATCAAAGGTTATTATATATTTTTTGGTTCACCCTCGTTTTGAATTTACGATCCAAACCCCTACGATGGTGACTGCCATACCCACAACTTCCCAAGGGGTTAGCCTTTCGCCCAACAAAGCCCAACCGAGCAAAATAGCCACCACGGGATTGATGTAAGTATAAAGTGATGATATCGTGGCGCTTAGGTGCTTGAGTACAAACATGTACAGCGTGAACGCCAATGCGGAACCTATCACCGTCAGATATGCCACTGAAATCCAGCCTTGTGTAGTGTGGTGAATAGTATGGGTTGAGTCGAAAAACAAACTCAGCGCGAAACCGCCCAAGCCTCCTGCCGTAATCTGCAAACCAGCATTGAGCAGTGGGGACACACTATTGGAGTTCCATTGCTTGGCCATGACCGTGCCCAGCGACCAGGTAATACAAGAAGCGAAACAGCCTGCGATGCCCCAACGATATTCGGGGCGGATGAAATCCTGCCAGCCTTCTCTGAAAATAAGCGCTAAGCCCCCAAAGCCAAAAAGCACCCCCATTACCATGCGCCCGTGGATGCGCTCTTTGCCATGCCAAGCCAGTGAAAATAGTACAACCAACACAGGCGTGAGTGACCCAATGATGGCAGCCAAACCAGAGGATACATACTGCATCCCCCAGGTAATGAAGCCATTGCCACCCGTAATGGTGGCGAGACCTGTGAGTGCTTGCAGCGCCATGTATCGCGGTTGGGGCATTTGAGTTTTTCCAGAGCCAAAAGCCAAAAACAAGAGCAGCAGCCCCGCCGCTGTTTGGCGTATACCGACCAAAAGAAAAGGTGGGAAATCAAGGATGGCGTACTTTATTGCAGTATAGGTTGTACCCCATATTATGCAAATTAGGGCAAGAGATAGATAGGCGCGGCGCGTGGCTGACATGAGCACAAAGTTAGCAGCTTGCCTTAAACCTTCATAGGGTTTTGTGGTTCAACTTTATTTTTGTTCTGTTTGATGGAACTTTTGAGGGGCTTTTTGGAATTTTATTTGACGTTCGTCGAAAAAAGATGGAAACGATGGAAACGATTTGTCACAAAAACGTTTCCTCGGTTACCTTTGCGCCATGTTTACAGAACAGCAGGAAAAATGGTTGAAAAGGGTAGAAGAGTTGTTTTTCAAACTCGGAATCAAAAGCATCACGATGGACGACGTGGCGCGCGAGCTGGGCATTTCCAAAAAAACACTTTACTCCTTTGTAGAAAGCAAAGATGATTTAGTGAGCAAGGTCATGGACCGGCATATCACGCATCAGTGCAAAGATGACGAAGCACTACACGCCGAATCTACAGACGCGGTAGATGAAATGGTGCGCGTGATTAAGAAGATTATGGCGGATCTGGGTCAAATGAAGCCCAATGTCGTGCATGAAATGCAAAAATATCACCGCGATGTATGGGAGCGGATCAATGACTTTCAGCAGTCCTATATCCTCAACATGGTTCGCGAAAACATCGAATGGGGGCGGCGAGACGGGCTTTACAGGCTTGATTTTGACTTGGAAACAGTCGCTCGATTTTATATAGCTGGTGCGATGTCCATTTTTGACGAGCGCTATTTCCCCAAACCTCCTTACACTTTTGATGGTTTATTCAAAGAATTCATTGTCAATTATTTGCACAGTATTGTTTCGGAAAACGGAATGAGAATTCTGAAAGAAAAACTACAGATCGGCACAAATATCTGAACGCTCAACTTGCCCGAAACTCAACAACAAATCAATTCGCCGAACGCGAACCCAGTATCCAGTTTCGCGTGATAAATCAACATAATCATGTTCAAAGAAATTGCACAAAAACTCCTCCTTGTTGCTGCCCTGGTTTCTTTAGGCACTTATGCCCAAGCCCAGAGTAGCCCGTCTATGAGCCTCTCCGACTGTATACAGTTCGCATTCGAAAACCACCCGGATATCAAAACAGCACAGCTCCAAATCAAGGATGCTGATTGGCGCGTGAAGGAAAACTTTTCCACTGGCCTCCCGCAGGTATCAGCAGGGGCAACCTATTCGGGTTTCATTCAGCGGGGCGGGTTGCCGAGCAGTGCGCTCGGTATAGGGGGCAGTGGCCCGGTGGATTTGACCACATCGCTGCCTAGTTTCAATCAGGCTCAAATCACTGATCTCAATGGGGTATTTGGCAACCTATTCGCGTCTGATCCGGATTCCAAGATATTCTTCAACCCCGTCCACAGTGTTTCGGGCAATGTTTCGCTCAACCAACTGATTTTCAACAACTCCTACCTCATTGGTCTGCGCGCTGCACGATACTACCGCCAATATGTGGAAAATCAATTGGCCGTAGCCCGACAAACAGTGCGCAACAACGTGACGGACGCATATCTGCCGGCCTTGCTGATTTCTGACAATCTTTCCATTCTGGACAAAAACATTGGAAACCTCGAAAAACTGTTCTCCGATACGAAAGCCATCAACCAGGCAGGCTTTGCGGAACAATTGGATGTGGACAGGCTTGAGCTCTCGCTTTCCACCCTCCGCAGCGAGCGCGGCAGCCTCGCCCGCCAGCGCGAGATTGTGGTGAACGCCCTGAAATTCAACATGGGAATGCCCATAGCCAACGAACTCAGCCTCTCCGACAACACAGGGTTGCTGCTCGCCGCATCGGGCGATGTGGACCTGACTTCTCCCGCCGATTTTATGGCTCGTCCTGAATACTTGCTCCTGCTCAAAGGCCGTGACCTGAGCGGTGTTCAGGTGGATCTGTACCGAAAGCCTTGGATGCCCACAGTAGCGGGTTTTGTGCAATGGCAACCGAGTTACCAGGGCGGTTTTGGGGCAAAAGACTCGGACGGTTTTGATAAGTGGTTCTACATTTCTTCGGCAGTGGCCGGCCTATCGGTAAACATTCCTATTTACGATGGAGGCGGCACAAAAGCAAAACGTGAACGGGCGCTGATTTCTGCACAAACGGTTGAAATACAAAAGGGTATGCTGGAAAATGCCATCTCCCTGGAACTCGATGGCGCGCGCAAACAATTTCTCAACGCCCAAGAGCGCGTGGCAAACCAGGAGAGAAATCTCGCACTTGCCCAACGCATCTACGACACAACCCAGACCAAATACAAGGCAGGCGTGGGAAGCAGTTTTGAAATCACGCAGTCCGAATCGGGTTTGTATGCCGCACAACAAGGGCTGTTGCAAGCGCAATTTGACTTGCTGACGGCAAAAGTGGCCATTAAAAAAGCAATGGGACAGTAAGCGTAACCCGGAACTCCGTTCCGGTGAATAAAAACTCGGCACAGCGTGCCGACATACACTCATACAAAAAATTGATTTTCAACATGACAAATAAGCACCTTCTCCAATTTACCTCCATCGTACTAGCGATTGTCCTGCTCGCATCTTGTGGCGGCGGCGGCTCCAAAGACCCCGCTGCTGAACTTGCATCACTAAAAGACCAAAAAGCCAAGCTGGACATCCAAATATCTGAACTTGAAAAACAAGTGAATGCCACAAACCCGGCGGTGAAAAAAGTGCGGACAGTAGGTCTCACAGAAATTAATACAGCGCCTTTCCGCCATTTCATTGACCTCCAAGGCAAAGTGGATGCTGACGAAAGCGTGATGGCTACCGCTAAAATGCCCGGTTCTCTCAAGCGCGTGCTGGTGAAAAATGGCGATAATGTGCGTAAGGGTCAGCTCATTGCCGAAGTGGATGATGCCGTGATGCTCAAAAGCCTCGCAGAACTTGAAGGCCAACTCGTGACTGCTACCGACATTTTCAACCGCCAAAAAGGACTTTGGGACCAAAAAATTGGCACCGAAGTGGCATACATTCAAGCCAAAAACACAAAGGAAAGTGTGGAACGCAGCATATCAACCATCAAAGAGCAATGGAGCATGACCAAGATTTACGCCCCCCAAAGTGGCACGGTGGATATGGTGATGTTGAAGCAAGGCCAGGCCATCGCGCCCGGCATTCCACTCTGCAACATCCTGAATCTGAGCAACTTGAAAATAAAAGGTGAGGTAACAGAAGCCTATGCCGCTAAAGTTCGCAAGGGCGATCAAGTGCAAGTTTTTTTCCCTGACATGAACAAGGAAATCACAACCCGAGTCACTTATGTCAGCAAAAGCATCAATCCTACCACCCGCACATTTACTGTGGAATGCGCATTGCCGGGCAGCGGTTACAGTGCCAATCAGATAGCCGTGATGAAAATTGTAGATTACCAGAGCATGAACGCGCTCTCCATCCCGGTCAACCTCATCCAGACTGCCGAGGATGGTGATTTTGTGCTGGTAGCCGAAAAAACAGGCGAAAAACAAGCCACGGCCAAAAAAGTGACGGTGAAGCAAGGCCAGAACTATAATGGCCAGGTAGAAATCCTGAGCGGCTTGAAAAAGGGGGACTGGGTTATTTCTACGGGGTTTCAGGATGTGAACAACGGGGAAGTGGTTGGTTTTTAAGCGCGCGCCCTGAATTGATCTTCTAAGGCTTTAAACCCTTCCAATGAAGGTTGAAGTACTTCCAAGTCTTCTCGGTTTAGTTGGCCTATGCGATTTGCCAAGCGGGACAGATTGTAGTTTGCCATATCGAAATATGCGGTCAATGCGAATACCCGGTCTTTGTCGGAGGCAAGTGAAGCCAGAAATGGTCGCCATTGTTCATGATCCAAAGATTCCACTTGTTCAGCTTCAACAGTATTGAAAAGATGAAGCAACTCTGCAAGGCGTAGGTGCTGTTCTTGTGTCATAACAAAAAACGTTCTTTAAGTATTTTATTGATGAAAATGATTTTGTCAAGAGCGCGGTTTCGCATTTCTTCTAAAGATCGGATTCCACGTTCTGCAATCAATACTTTTTCATAAATGACGCTGTATTCAAGGACCTTGTATTGCTGGATTTTTAGTATTTCAAGGTCTTGCCTGGAAAGGGGTTTCAGGTAATTCAATTCTTCCATTTGCTTTCTGTTTTGGTTTGGCTTTGCAAATATAATAGTTCAATGACAAATTTCAAAGTACAAATCACTAAATCCTCAACTTCCCAAATAACCAATCATCAGATACCCCCTCCTTCGCCCCCGCCTGCCGAGACTTGACGAGCAGGAAGGCTTCGACGGGTAAAAAATCAACATCAATCATGAAAGAATTCAAACCCACCAGTTGGTCTATTGACAACCGCGCCTCGATTTTTATTATCACGGTGCTCATAACACTGGCAGGCATCATGTCGTACAATGCCCTGCCAAAGGAGCAGTTCCCCGATGTGGTGGTGCCCACTATCTTCGTTTCTACCATTTACCCGGGTGCCAGCCCGAGCGATATGGAACAGCTCGTCACGAAGCCCATTGAAAAACAGTTGAAGGGCATCAGTGGCGTGAAAAAAGTAATGTCCAATTCGGTACAGGATTTCTCCAGCATTATCGTGGAGTTTAACACCAGTCTCGATGTGCCGTTATGCAAGCAAAAAGTAAAGGATGCTGTGGATAAAGCCGCCCGTGACCTGCCGACCGACCTGTTAGAAGACCCCACCATCACGGAATTCGACATTTCTGAAATCCCGATCATGAACGTCAACATCGCGGGCGATTTCAGCCTTGACAAGTTGAAAGACTATGCCGACAATTTGCAAGACCGCATCGAAGAAATGCGCGAAATCACTCGCGTAGACCTCGTGGGGGCGCTTGAAAAGGAAGTGCAAGTAGATGTTGACAAGTATAAAATGGCCGCTGCCAGCCTCACTTTCCGCGACATCGAGAACGCGCTGGCCTTTGAGAACATGACCATTTCGGCAGGTAACGTAGACATTGGTGGAATGACCCGCTCGGTATCCATCCGGGGCGATTTCAAGGATGTGGAGCAAATTAAAAACATCATCATTGCTTCCCAGTCTGGCGCAATGCTGTATTTGAAAGACCTCGCTGATGTGCGCATGGGGCATAAGGAACAGGAGAGTTTCAGCCGCCTCAACGCTCGCAATGTCATTTCGCTCAACGTAATTAAACGCACTGGCGAAAACCTGATTGACGCGTCCGACAAAATCAAAAAGGTGGTGGACGAGATGAAGGCCAATGAGTTTCCGGCCAACTTGGAAGTCAGCATCACGGGCGACCAAAGCCGCGCCACCCGCACTACGCTGCACGACCTCATCAATACCATTATCATCGGCTTTATTCTCGTGACCTTCGTTTTGATGTTTTTCATGGGCGCCACTGACGCGATTTTTGTGGCCATGTCAGTGCCGCTATCCATGTGTATCGCGTTTATGTTGCTCCCAAGTTTTGGCTTTACCCTCAATTTTATCGTCTTGTTCGCCTTTTTGCTCGCCTTAGGCATTGTTGTAGACGACGCGATTGTGGTAGTAGAAAACACGCACCGTATTTACCATGAGGATAAAAAACTGACCATCATCCAAGCGGCAAAAAAGGCAACTGGCGAGGTATTCCTACCTGTGCTTTCGGGCACGATCACAACCCTCGCGCCTTTTATCCCACTCGTTTTCTGGGGCGGTATTTTTGGGAAATTCATGCACTACCTGCCTGTTACTGTGATCATTACACTTACGGCTTCATTGGTGGTGGCATATATCGTCAACCCTGTATTTGCAGTATGGTTTATGGGCGATGCCAAGCGCGAAGGCACAGAATTGCCGCCAGATAAAAAACGCCGTCGCACTATTTTCGGCTATGCGCTTTTTGTCCTGTCAACTATTTATTTCTATGCGAACGGCAACTATTTCATGGGCAACTTGCTGGTTTTCATTGGCTTATTCGTGGCATTCTACCGGTTTGTGTTGGAAAAAGCCGTGCGTTGGTTTCAGGTAAAAGGATGGCCAGCAGCACAACGAGCGTATGCCGGATTCCTCAATTTTGCTCTTGACCGCCCTTGGATTATGATGGCCAGCGTGGTATCGCTGCTCTTCTTTTCTTTTGTATTCTTTGCTATGGGCAAACGCAACATCGTGCTATTCCCAAAGGCCGATCCGAACTTCATCTATGTTTATCTAACACTCCCGGTTGGCACAGACGTGAACACAACAGACTCGCTCACAAGCATCATGGAGCGCAAAGTCGTGGAGGTTGTTGGAGAAAATAATCCGATCGTCGAGTCCATCATTTCAAACGTTGCGCTCGGTGCGTCGGAGGATCAATTTGACCGTACTGCAACTTCCAACAAAAGCAAAGTTGGCGTAGCATTTGTCGAATACAGCAACCGAAATGGCGTGAGTACCAAGGATTACATGGATAAAATTCGCGAGGCAACAAAAGGAATTATTCCCGGTGCAGAAATCGTGGTGGATCAGGAGGCTGGCGGGCCACCTTCACCCAAGCCTATTTCAGTAGAGATTCGTGGGGACGATTTCAAAAAACTCATCGCAGTGTCGTCTTCCGTGAAACGTTACCTCGATTCGCTCAACATCCCTGGCGTGGAGGAATTACGCAGTGATATGATCGTGTCAAAACCCGAAATCAACATTCAGATTGACCGCGACCGCGCCAATCGCGAGGGGATTTCAACGGCGCAGATCGGCTCTGAATTCCGCACAGCCATTTTGGGCAAAGAAGCCACCAAATTCAAGGACGGCGAAGATGAAATCCCCGTCGTCATTCGTCTCCGTCCTGAGCAGCGTGAAAACATCAACGCAGTTGAAAACCTAAATATCACGTTCAGAGACATGAACATGGGCGGTGTGCTGCGTTCTGTTCCAATGGCTTCCTTGGCAGATGTGAAATACACCACAACGTATGGTGGTATCCGTCGTCTGGACCAGTCGCGTATTGTCACGATTTCTTCAAACATTACCTCTGAATATCAGCCCAGCCAAACCGACGTGGTAAACGCGGTGAAAGCCGCCGTTGCCTCCTGGCCACCGACTGATGGCGTGACGGTTGGCTTTGCTGGCGAAGACGCAGAATTTCTGGATGCCGCTTCGTTCCTCGGAAACTCGCTCTTGATTTCAATTTTCATCATCCTCATCATCTTGATGGTGCAGTTCAATTCCATTGGTAAAACCCTGATTATCATGTCAGAAGTGATTTTTAGCATCATTGGTGTACTGCTCGGGATGGCCATTTTCGATATGGACTTTTCGGTCATCATGGCGGGTGTGGGCATCGTCGCTTTGGCGGGCATTGTGGTGCGAAATGGCATTTTGCTGGTGGAGTACACCGATATTCTACGCGAACGCGGGTCGCAAGTACGGGAATCCATCGTGGAAGCGGGGCGTATCCGTATGACCCCGGTTTTGCTCACGGCGACTGCTGCCATTCTTGGCCTGCTTCCGCTAGCGGTAGGATTTAATATTGACTTCTACAGCCTTTTTGCTACCGGCGACCCTAAAATTTACCTCGGCGGTGATTCGGTTGCTTTCTGGGGTCCGCTTTCCTGGACGATTATTTTCGGGCTTAGCTTCGCTACTTTCATCACGCTGATCATATTGCCGGTGATGTACTTGCTGGGCTGGCGGGTGAAAAATTGGTGGGCGAAGAAAGTATAGCGGAACTCTGTTCCGCTGTACGCACCGGAACGGAGTTCCGGCGTACATAAACAGCGCGTTTCGGAGGAATCTGGGACGCGCTGTTTTTTATTTTTAATCCAACATTTCTAATTATTGGTCTAGTCTAATAACAACAGGCTCAGGATTGCCTACACTTTTGTTGATAATGTGTAACTGCCGGATTCGGCTCACTGTCTTAGAACGTGCTTTAACTGGCAAAATCATTTTTCCCTACGCTTATTTATCTACTCATCATTTTTTCACGAACGCATGAAAAACAATCCTTTTCTCTTTCTGATTGCCACCCTTTTTCTTTCCATTTCCGCCCTTTCGGCACAAACCTTGGATGCCAAACTAAGCGCCGAAATTGATAAACTTCTCCAAGGTCATTTTAAGCCCGACGGCTCGGGCGCCACAGTGCTGGTTTCACAAAAGGGCAAGGTCTTGTACCATAAAGCCTTTGGAATGGCAAATTTGGAATTGGGTGTCCCGATGCGCACCGACCACGTTTTCCGCATTGGATCAATAACCAAACAATTCACTGGCGCGGCCATCTTGAAACTGGCCGAAGAAGGGAAACTTTCCATCCAAGACGATCTCACTACATTCCTGCCCGATTACCCCACTCAAGCCAAAAAAATTACGGTAGAACATTTACTCACCCACACCTCTGGCATTAAAAGTTATACTGGAATGAAAGAGTGGGATGAAGCAATGCATCGGAAAGATTTCACACCGACCGAACTGATTGCGTTATTCAAAGACCAGCCGATTGATTTTGAACCGGACGCTGAATGGCGTTACAATAACTCTGGTTATATTTTGCTGGGTTATATTATTGAAAAAGTATCGGGACAGACCTATGCTGAATATATAACCGAGCAATTTTTCAAACCACTGGGGATGAAAAACTCCTATTACGGCGACACAAAACCCCTCATCAAAAACAGGGCAACCGGTTATTCTCAAGGCGAGGCGGAGGGCAAATACGTAAACGCCGATTTTTTGAGCATGACCCAGCCGTATGCAGCCGGATCACTGCTCTCAACCGTAGAAGACTTGAATATCTGGACCCGTGCATTGCACGGTGGCAAAGTGCTGAAACCAGAATCCTTCAAAAAGGCCACCACACCTTACATCCTCCCCAATGGCACGAACACACACTACGGCTACGGCCTCCAAATGAGCAACCTCCTTGGTAGCCTTACCGTAGAACATGGTGGCGGCATCCACGGATTTTTGAGCGACTTGGTTTACCTGTCTCAAGAGGATGTTTGTGTTGCTATTTTGACCAATTGTGATTGTGAGCCGCCCCGTGAACTGACACCAAGAATCGCAGCCCTGGTCATCGGAAAACCGTACCAGCCTACAGCTATTACAGTGGATTCCAAGGAATTGGAGCAATATGTCGGCGTGTACGAAAATGAAAAAAAGGAACAGCGTATCATCCGTATTGAGAACGGCCAACTGAGCTCCAGGCGCACTGGCGGCAGCAAGTTCAATCTCAAACCCTACGCTCCGGATGCGTTTTTCTTTGAGGAATCATTTGCCAGAATCACTTTTATACGCGAAAAAGGCGGCAGTAAAAAGGTAATCGAGGCCAATGTAGACGACCGCGTCGCTGCCGAAAACCTATGGGTCAAAACCGATAAACCATTGCCTGCTATCCGTCCGGAAATACAACTGAGCGAGGCGCAACTCGCACCCTTCGCAGGGGAGTACGCCCTGATGCCGGGATTCAACATTGCGGTGACACAAGAGGGCAAACAGTTGTTTTGTCAGGCAACTGGCCAGTCGAACGTGGAAATATTTGCAACATCGCCTACCCGTTTTTTCCTCAAAGTGGTAGAAGCTGACATCGAGTTTTACCCTGAAGAAAATGGAACGGTGAATAAAATGGTGCTGTTCCAGGGCGGGCAGGAGATGGAGGGGAAGCGGGTGCAGAAATAGACTGCGGGGAAAAATATCCTGACGCACAAATCGACGGCGCGTCCTGGAGGAATCTGGGACGCGCTGTTTTTATTTCCTGAGCCTATTTCTAAGTAAATGAAACCTTCACGCTTCCTACCTTCGCCCGCATTTCGTGCAAAACGGTGGCACGACTTGAGGTCGTGCCACCGCTACTCAAAACCAATTTTCATGCAACTCGACAGTTTTGAAGTCCTCGGTGGCCAACGGCTCCAGGGCGAACTCCAGCCACAAGGCGCAAAAAACGAAGCCCTCCAAATCATCAGCGCAGTATTGCTCACAGACGAGCCGGTCACGATCTCGAACGTGCCGGACATCCTTGATGTGAACAAGCTCATCGAATTGTTGCGCGGGTTCGGCGTGACCGCTGAACGGCTCGCACCCGACACATACCGTTTTTGTGCCGGAACAATAGATATCGGCTATTTGCGCTCCGATGAATTTATGAAAGATGCCGCGCGGCTGCGTGGTTCAGTGATGCTCATTGGTCCTTTGCTCGCTCGATTTGGCCGGGCTACCCTGCCCAAGCCCGGCGGAGACAAAATCGGACGGCGGCGGTTGGATACCCACTTCCTTGGGTTCCAAAAACTGGGCGCGGAATTCAAATACGATGACGATAAGGATATTTACTATGTGGAACAACCAAAAAATGGCCTTCAGGGGGCATACCTCCACATGGACGAAATCTCTGTGACAGGCACCGCTAACGTGGTAATGACCGCTGTACTTACCAAAGGGAAAACCACCATTTACAACGCTGCTTGTGAGCCGTATGTACAGCAACTCTGCCGCATGCTCCAGCGAATGGGCGCAAAAATAGACGGACTAGGCTCGAACCTTTTGCACATTGAAGGCGTAGAAAAACTCGGCGGAACGGAACACCGTTGTCTGCCCGACATGATCGAAATTGGTTCGTTCATAGGTCTGGCCGCCATGACCCAGAGCGAAATCACGATCAAAAACGCTGGCGTCGAACACTTGGGCATCATTCCCCACACTTTTGAGCGCCTGGGAATTCAGATTGAAGTACAAGGCGATGATCTGCACATGCCAGCTCAGGAACATTACGAAATCCAAACCTTTATAGATGGTTCAATCCTTACCATTTACGACGCGCCCTGGCCGGGTTTTACGCCCGACCTGATGTCAATTGTTTTGGTGGTTGCCACACAGGCTCGCGGTTCGGTGCTCGTACACCAGAAAATGTTTGAAAGCCGGCTTTTCTTCACCGATAAACTGATTGACATGGGCGCGCAAATCATCCTTTGCGACCCACACCGCGCCACTGTAATTGGGCTTGACCGTAAATACCCGCTTCGTGGTATTGAAATGACTTCACCGGATATACGTGCTGGGCAAGCCTTGCTGATTGCTGCGCTTTCGGCCAAAGGCAAGAGTGTAATTCATAATGTCCATCAAATTGATAGGGGGTATCAGCACATTGATGCCAGGTTGAATGCTATTGGGGCGAAGATTACGCGAATTTAGACCCTTAGCGAGCCACGGAACCCCCTGGCGGCATAGTAAGATTCCGCACCGTTGTGATACACGAAGACGTGGTCGTAGCGGCGATCACAAAAGAGGGCGCCACCAAGTTTTCTTATCTCAGAAGGTGTTTTCACCCAGCTCGATGTTTTGGTATCGAAATTTCCAAGTTCCTGTAACTCCCGATATTGTTGTTCTGTTAAAATCTCAATGCCCATGTCAGCGGCCATCTCAGTAGCGCTATCTTCCGGTTTTTGTTCTTTTCTTGATTCCAGCGCTTCATGGTCGTAACAAACGCTTCTACGACCTTTAGGGCTTTCAACTGAGCAATCGTAAAAAACGTATTCGCCTGTCTTTTGATCGTATCCTACCACATCTGGTTCTCCACCGGTGCTTTCCATTGCATTAAGCGACCATAATTTTGGGGGACTTGTATTTAGTTTGGTTTCTATTTTAGACCATTCAAGTCCCGCTTTTGGCGGGATCATGTTTTTCTCAAAACGGACTTTTAATGTTCTGAGTAGTTCTTCTTGTTGTTCTGGTGGCAACCACTTCTTATTTTCCATAGTCAAAATGCAATATTTTGATTTGTTTACTACCCCCGCCACCGCCCCAAATGCTTCTTCACCCCATCCTTATTCTCCCGATAAACCTTGGCGCCGCGGGTAGCCGTGACAATGCTGCAAGGCACCTCCCGAGCCACTTCCCGCTGCGAACAACCCCGGTCAAAAGCCTCGAAAATGCGCCAGCGTTCGAGCATCATGGCGCGTTCGTGTTCCGTAAAGGTGATTTGTAGCAGATCATTGAAATCGCTTTCGCTGAGCGAGGATTGAAATAGTTGGTATAACATGATACGGGAAAGGCGAGGTGATGGAATAAAAGAAGCCCAAATTTAGGGCGGTTTTTTGAAATTTTGATCAAATGTAATGCTGGAGTGTGACGCACTCATCAGGGCAAGGGTGGTACACGGATGAGACACAGATTCACACTGGTTCTTTTTTCCAAAAACCAGTGTGAATCTGCGTCTCATCCGTGCCATCCGAGTTCCGCCATAAGCTACTGCTTGACGGGCGCAGGTGCTTTCAAATACGTATCCAAGAAGCTCAATACCCCGCTGTAGCCTTTCATCTCATTTTCTTTTTTCACAAAACCGTGCCCCTCATCGGGAAAGACGAGGTACTCCACCGGGACGTTATTTTTCTTGACCGCCTCCACGATTTCGTCTGACTCGATCTGGAGTACACGCGGGTCGTTTGCGCCTTGCAACACCATAATTGGGTTTTTCACATTTTTTGCATGGAATAAAGGTGAAATCTGGTGTAGGCGGACAGAATCTGCCGTGGTCGGGTCGCCCATTTCGGCATAAAGCGCTTTGCGGAACGATTCCCAATAGGGCGGGATTGAATTCAACGTACGCAACCAATTGGTCACCCCAAAAATATTTACCCCTGTTTTGAATTCGTCGGGCGTAAAAGTCATAGCCGCCATGGTCATGTAACCGCCATAAGAGCCGCCGATGATGCCAATGCGGTCTTTATCAATGTAATCGAGTGATTGGAGGTGTTTTTTGCCATAAACACAATCCTGCAAATCTTTTTCGCCGTGATTCTGGTCGTCCATTTTGTAGAAGGACTTTCCGTAGCCACTACTGCCCCGGTTATTGACCATCAGGACGGCATAGCCGTGGTTGACGAGGTACTGTATGAAAGAACTGTAACCCACCCGCGATTGACCGCCAGGGCCGCCGTGGACCCACACCAATGCCGGGACTTTGTTCGTGGCCGATGCATTCAGCGGTTTGTAATAAATGGCCGGAATGTCGAGTCCATCGAAGGATTTGTAACGCACCACAGCAGCCGTGGCGAGGTCATCAGGATTGATTTCAGGAGAGGCGTTGTTGGTGAGGCGTTTTAGTTCTTTTGTCTCGAAATTGTAAGTGTATAAGTCGTTGGGCGATTTGGAAGTGCCTACGGAAAGGCGCATCATTTTCTCACTGGAAGAAATATTGACTGCCGCTACATCGCCATCGGGGATAGCCGGGAATGCAACGTCTTTGCCTGCTGCATCGCGGATGATGAGTTTGTTTTTGCCGTCTTCATTGATGCCAATCACCTGGTATTTGCCGTTTTCGGATTGGTAGGCGTACATTACATCCCAATTGGTTTCGTACGCCGTTTTGCGTTCGCCTGTGGCAAGATCGTACTGCACGAGATAGGCAAATTCTTTTCCCACATCGGTGGTGTAAAAGAAAGTTTTACCATCGGCGCTAAAACCAGAAGAGCCATAATTCCCTGGTTGAGCGGGGTCAGAAATTTCTTTCAACTGCTTGGCTTTCAAGTCGTATAAAAACAATTGGTTCTCGCTGGTCGTAATGGATTTGCTGAGTGCCAACCAATCGCCATAGCGCGAAATAGCGTCTGTGCCATACCCATCTTTGTTTTCATATACAAGGGTTGAAGTCCAAGTCCCGGTCTCCATTTGGTAGAGATCGAAAAAGCGTTCGTCGCGTTTGTTGGATGTATAAAAGAAAGATTTTTTGTCTTTTGCCCAGTCTGAAAAACCAGTTACTTCCTTTTCGCCAGGGGTCAGGTCCTGACTGCTGCCGTCGGCTTTGAGCAGATAAATGTGGCTAATTTCGTTGCCTCCTTTGTCGGAACTGTAAAGCACTTCGTTTGTGCCGGGCACATAGTCAATGGAGAAATACGATTCTACGGTAGAATTGCTGAGGGCCTTTTTTGATCCATCGGCGATTTTGATTTCGTAGAGGTTGAAAATGCCCGTTTCGTTGGTGTGGACAAGCAGTTTTTGCTCATCGGGGGAGAAGACACCCGAGCCGGTGGCCTTGGTTTTGTAGAATTGTTCGATGGTGTACTGTTTTATTTCCCGTGGTTTTTCCTGTTTGCAGGAGGCGAAAACAAGTACAGTCAATAAGATTGTGAGTAAATTTTTCATTGCTAACGTGATTGGTTTGAATTTTGCCACAAAGTGAGCAAGTAAAAGGGCGAATGATGCGTTTTTCGTCCTTTAGCGTGATTATCAGGCTAAATAGAGTACTGTGGCCCATGAAAGGTTACAGTTTTGATACCCAAACCGATGCCGCACCACGTAGTTTTTTTCTCCCTGTTCCGCACGGACAACCCCTACTCTTCTATTTCGCTCTCGATGGCGAAAGCGTTGGCGAAAACCGTGCGGGTGCTTTACGTCAATCACCCCTACTCCCTCAAAGACATTTTCGCTGGAATCAAAAAAGGCGACCCCGCACTTCGCAAAAGGCTTTGGCACTTGCTTACATTCCGCAACCGTTACGAGCATCTGGATGCCATTCCTGAAAATTTTGTAGCCGTGACCCCGCCACCGACTTTGCCCATCAATTGGCTGCCACCGGGCAAGATTTATGACTTTTTCCAAAGGATCAACAATGGAATTGTGCTACGTGCCATAGGCCAGGCTGTGCGTAAGTACAATTTTCACAACTTCGTCTTTATCAATTGTTACGACCCGTTTTATGCCGGCTGGCTGCCTCCTGAAATGGGTGTCAAAGCCTCCATTTACCACTGTATTGACGACATTACACAGAACGCTTATACCGCCCGGCATGGCGAGCGTTTGGAAAACAAAGCCTGCAGAAATGCTGACTTGACATTGGTGACTTCTACCAATTTGAAACGCTTGAAAGCATCCGCACTTGGTCTGACGACTCCAAGTCGTCTGACCAATAAAGCCGTTGATGAGCGGTCGGACGACTTGGAGTCGTCAGACCGCAGTGCACGTATCGTCACTTTTTTCAACGCAGCGGAGGTGTCCGTTTTTCAAAAGGTTTTGACTGAAAAATACCTGCGCCCTGCCGAACTCAAGGATCGAACAGATCAGGTTATTGGCTTCATCGGCAACCTCGACGAATTGCGTATTGACTACCCTTTGTTGAAAAAAATCGCGCTTCATTTTCCAGAAAAAACATTGCTCTTGGTCGGCCCAATGAACAGCCCTGAACCTGCCGAAATTGGTTTGGACAAACTCCGAAACGTCGTTTTTGCCGGAAGTCGCCGCCTTGAAGATTTACCGCCCTTGCTTCAGCACATGGATTGTGTGTTGATTCCATTCCTTTGCAACACCTTGACTTTCAGTATTTACCCACTCAAAATCAATGAATACCTCGCTGCCGGGAAACCCGTGGTTACCACTGGTTTTTCCGATGACATCCGTACTTTCGCACACTGCACTTACCTTGCTGAAAGTCATGAGGAATTTCTTCAGAAAATCGAAGTCGCGTTGACTGAAAACAATCCAGAACTCATTCAAATCCGTACTCAAGTTGCAAATTCCAATACTTGGGAAGCACGGATAAAGCAACTTTGGGAGGAAGTAAAAACTATAAACGATGAACTATAAACGATGAACAAATCCCCAGAGATAACACCCTACCAACGATTTATAGAAACCATGATGCACCTATTCATCATCGTGGTGCTGGCGGGCATTTGCCTGAAAGTGCTGTTTTTTTAGTGATAAGTGTTAAGCGGTAAGTGTTCTGCCGCTCATCACTTACCACTTAACACTATTAAATGCAAGACCTCTTCACCCCGCGCGACAAGTCCCTTTGGGGAAAATTAAAGGCCCAAATGAGTCAGCAACTCATGGCCCAGAAACTCAACAGTCCCTTGGGATTGGCACTGCTGCTGCTCGCTACGCTGCCATTGTCGTACCTGCTGGCCGCCCTCGAAATGAAAGTGAGTGTGGTCGTGTTTATTGGATTGATCGGGGTTCCTTTGGTCATTTTTTGCCTGTTCAATATCACGTTCGCCATAGGGCTGATGCTGTTTGTCTCGCTGGCATTGCCGTATGCCTTGAAATACACCGATGCGCCCATTGGAACCTTGCTGGACTTGCTGATTTTATTGAGCACGGTGGGCATTTTATTGCGCCAAATAAAAGAGCGTGATTGGGCCTTTGCCAAATCGCCGCTCAGTTCCATGATTCTCATCTGGTTGTATTTCAACGTAATGCAGGTGTTGAACCCCGAAGCACAATCAAAACTGGCCTGGGTTTATACAGTCAGGAGCGTGGCCATCCAGCAGGTGGTTTTCTTTATTGGGGCCTACGCCTTCCAGCGCAATCGGGCGGGCATCATGGCCATCCTGAAACTGATCATCGGGATGTGTTTTGTGAGTGCTTTGTACGGCCTGAAACAGAATTTTTTTGGCTTCAACACCCAGGAAACCATTTGGATGATGGCCGATCAAGAGCGGTATCAACTCTATCATCAGTGGAATTTGGTGCGTGTCCCCTCGTTCTGTTACGACCCTACCACTTTCGGGATTTTGATGGTGTGTTTTGCGGTTTTCTGTGGAGCGATGGTGGCGGGCGCGACAAAAAAGCGGCATAAAATCCTGCTCGGTATCATGGGATTGATAGCCTTATGGGCTACGGCTTACACGGGTACACGCACGGCTTTTGGACTGGTGCCTGTGGGCGCGATATTTTTTGCGGGACTGATTTTGAGCCGGCGAGTGCTGGTCATTGGAGGGATTTTGGCAGTTTTAGGAGTAGGTTTTGTTTTAAAATCCACGAGCAGCGGCGTGATTTATCGCATACAATCTGCGTTCAAGCCCACGCAAGACGATTCTATGAACCTGCGCCTGAGCAACCAGAAGAAAATACAGCCCTACATTCAAAGCCACCCAATTGGGGCGGGCTTGGGCAGTAGCGGGATTTGGGGCAAGCGTTTCAACCCGGAATCGGAACTCGCCAAATTCCCGCACGACTCCAGTTTTGTGCGCATGGGGGTGGAATTGGGCTGGATTGGGCTTATTATCTACACGTTGTTTCACTATGTAGTGCTTCGCACAGGGCTTTACTATTTCGTCCGATGCCGCGATCCGTTTATTAAATCGCTTTATGCTGGCATCACTACCTGGCTGTTCATGCTCGCCGTGGCTTGCTACTTTCAGGAAGCCATTTTGCAATTGCCGATGAACGTGATTTACAACGTGTTTCTGGCGATGCTGGTAACGTTGAAGAATTTTGACCCGGCGTTTGAGGAGAAAAGTTGATTCTATTCTTCCAGACGAGAGAAATTAAAATGCTACTAAAGCGCAAAGGGATTGACTAACTTCAAGCCGGCGATGTTCCTAAAATCTGCATCGTTTCTGGTCAACAGCGTCAAATCATTTACCATAGCCGTAGCAGCGATGAGCGTATCTCCAAGCTTGATTTTGTGCAATTTTCGAATTTCAATCGCTTGGTCAGCGACTGCATCAGATAGTGGAAGTAGTGTGGAATCCTCGATAAATTTCTTGGCTTTCAATTCGTCATTTGTGTCAGGAAATGCGAAGCCAAGCAGTTCGATACGGGAAATTACAGACATTAAGCACCCACCATTGAGAATTGGCGCTAAAAATGATGCTGCATTTTCAGGCAAAACTCCTTTAAGCGTATAAATGGCTATACTGGTATCTACCAAGTATCCCGTTCCCATTCGCCTCGAAGTTTATCGAGTTGAGCATCTATTTCTTCAACCGTCATCTTGGAACTTAGCACACCATAGTGCCGCTCGAAGAAGGTCTTTCTTGCGCTTGCTGATCTTGTTTGTGGTTTTGCCTCCACAATACGCGCCGAGGAGAGCAACTTCACATATTGCAATAGCAATTGGAGTTCATTCGGGTTGTTTACCTCTAATACAACTTGCATAAGCCCTTGTTTTATCCACAAAAGCAGGGGGATTTCTCGAGGTATCTTTGCCCTCAACTTTTTGCCTTGCGTGGTCTTCAAGTTTTCCCTACCCAAGATACTAAGCCCAGCGCTTGCGCTTGCGTCTCTATTGCAGCTCGTTGGCAAACTTACCCCTATCCACGCTTTTCAAAGTGTACTTTTGCGCCAAAGCACTTGCTCATCATGCATTTTCAAAAAATCCTCGCCGCTCTCTTATTCTTTACTCCCTTTCTCGCGCAGGCCCAGCAAACCGCCACCGTCTACGGCCGCGTCACCGATGCCTCCGACGGGCAGCCCGTGGAACTGGTGAGCGTGTTCATCAAAGGATCTGGCAAAGCAGTAAGCACGGATGAAAGCGGAAAATTTGCCGCCCAAATCCCTGCTAACCAAAGAATTGTACTCTCCTTCAAACGGGTGGCGTATCAAGAAACTTCGGCGGATATTCTTCCCTTGCAGCCCGGAGCACGCTACGGACTGGATGTAACCATGTCGCCCGTAGGCGCTAATCTGGAAGTGGTGATCAGCGGGCGAAGGCTCGACGACGGGGGCATGGTGAAGGAAAAAAACATGGCGGACCTCAAACTCCTGCCCAGTACTACGGGCAATTTGGAAAGCGTATTGCCGCATATTGCGCTGGGAACCAACATGGGCACAGGCGGAGAACTCAGTTCGCAATACCAGGTACGTGGCGGCAACTACGACGAAAACCTCGTTTATGTCAATGACTTTGAGATTTACCGCCCGCAACTCATCCGCGCCGGGCAGCAAGAGGGTTTGACCTTTCCAAACATTGACCTCGTGCGCGATCTCTCCTTTTCAAGCGGAGGTTTTCAAGCCAAGTACGGCGACAAACTCTCCTCTGTGTTGGACATCAAATACAAACGCCCCGACAGTTTGCGTGCCAGCGCCAGCGCAAGTATGCTGGGTGGTTCTGCACATTTGGAAGGAAGTTGGAAGCCAAACAAAACGGGTTTTCGGGCATTCCGTTACCTCGTCGGGGCACGTTACAAAACCACCAAAAACCTGCTTGGAAGCCTTGACGTTGAAGGCGAATACGTGCCCAATTTCACGGACATTCAAGCGTACCTGACCTATGATCTTAGCCGCGATTGGCAAATCGGGGCAATTGGCAATTTCAATCGTTCAACGTACTCCTTCCAACCGCAAAGCCTTGCTCGCGCCTTCGGTTTGATTGATTACGCGCTGCAATTGCGCACAGCCTTCGAAGGACAAGAAGTGGATGATTTCACGCAGGCAATGGGTGGTGTTTCGCTTACGTATTTGCCCGACCGGGATCGCAATCCATTGTACCACAAACTGTTGGCCTCCACATGGAGCAGTCAGGAAAATGAGCGATTTGACATTCTGGGCTATTATATTTTGGGAGAATTGGAAGAAAATCTCGGCTCTGATAACTTTGGCGAAATCACCAATATCCTCGGACAAGGCACCCAGCACACCTGGGTAAGAAACTACCTCAGCGCCGATGTGCGCAATGTGGAATACAAGGGTGGCATTGAGCTTCAACGAGATCGGGACGACGAGGGTTTGATTCGCGCTCACTTCCTCCAATGGTCGGCCAAATGGCAAAACGAGCAAATTCAAGACAAAATAAACGAGTGGGAACGTCTCGACTCGGCGCTCTATTCTCTTCCCTACGATACGCTTGCGCTTCAAGTCCGTCGAGTGCTAAAAACACGCAACACGCTAAACAGTGACCGCTTCTCGGCATTTTTTCAGGACACCTGGACCTGGAAAAAAGACGGACTTCGGGAGATACAAGTCATGGCCGGGGTTCGGGGGCAATACTGGACCTTAAACGAAGGCTGGTTTGTGACCCCGCGGGCACAGATGTTGTACAAACCCTTGAATACCAAACGGGATGTATCCTATCGTTTGGGGGGCGGGCTGTTCTTTCAACCTTCTTTTTATCGCGAAATGCGGCGTTTGGATGGTACAGTGAACACCCATTTGCAGGCTCAAAAATCGGCGCACATCGTAGGCGGCTTTACTTGGGATTTCCTGTGGGGCAAACGCCGTCCGGTAAAGATGCGCCTCATCGCCGAAACCTATTACAAGAAAATGTGGGACCTCGTTTCCTTCGATCTCGACAACGTGCGCATACGCTACGCCGGGGAAAACAACTCGCAGGGTTACGCTACGGGTTTTGACATTCGCCTCAACGGCGAGTTCGTGAAAGGCGCGGAAAGTTGGGTCAATTTCTCGATGCTCCGTACCCGCGAAAGCATCAATGGCGTACAACACCAAGCCCGCAATGTGGGCGAGCGCGAAGGACACGATGTAAAGGACGTGCCGCGCCCGACCGACCGGCTTTTCACCTTTTCCACTTTTTTCCAGGATTACCTGCGCGGCAACCGCAATATACGGATGCACCTCAATTTCACGGTCGGCTCCGGTCTGCCATTTGGGGTGCCCGACAACAATATCATTTACAGAAATCCATACCGATTCGCGCCGTACCACCGCGTGGACATCGGCTTTGGTTTCCAACTTTGGAAACAACAATGGCGCAGTCGAAAGCCCCATCACTTCTTGCGGTTTACGCGGAATACCTGGGCCAGTCTTGAGGTGTTCAACCTATTGAAAGTAGCAAACGAGGCCTCAAACGTTTGGATAAAAACGATTGAAAATACGCAATATGCCATTCCTAATTACTTGACAGGCAGGCGCTTGAACTTTCGGATAAGGATGGATTTTTGAATTGGTTATCCTTAAAATCCGTGTCTCATCCGTGCTATCCGTGTTCCACTAAGCGAAGATGGAACACGGATAGCACAGATGAGACACGGATTTTTCTTACTGGTAACCCTATTCCGAAACATACAAAATCGTGTCCAGCACTGGCTTACTAGAAAGCGAAATTTCTATCCGCATACTGCCATAGACATCGTGTGGGAAATACAAGCTGTCATAGCCATAAGCAATCAGCCAATGCCTCCCTTCTGGCACTGGTTCTATGCAGCCGTGGGCATTGGCGCCTGTTTTAAACGAGGCATCAAAATAGGAAGGCGGCTTGTCATACCCGGGAAAAGTGTCTGTGTTGTACTTCAGGTACACCATAGCCTGAGGGATTGGCCAGGTGTGGTGCTGTGTGCGGACACAAATTTTGGTGGGCAATGGGATTTCATCCGGCAGTGCCGGGCGGCAGGCCATCTGGGCTACAATAGCAAGGACGAGAACGAGAGAAATCCTTTTCATGTTTGGGATTGAATATTTAAACATAACGCACGTACAAATGTGCTGATAAAACGCTTAGTTGTTTGTCAGCAATTGACAAATGCCGAACATTTAGGAACGTGTGAATAATAACTTGTCACTTTCATCTGATTCCTAAACCTGAAAAGAAAAAACAGCCCTTGAAAGGCGGTTCTTTCTACATTTGAGCCGCCATTTTCACCACAAAATTTTGTACTAACCAACTTATGGCTACCACCACAAAAAAAACCGCTGCCGCTGTCAAGAATTCAGCGAGCGAGGCCCCTTACATTGGCATCTCCGATCCTGCCGACTTGAGCACCATACCAAGCAATCGCATCGTTACACTCGACGAATTTATCCTTCGCTCCGAAAAAGACTTTGACTACGCCACAGGCGAACTCACAGGCCTGCTTCGCGACATTGGCGTTGCTGCCAAAATCATTAACCGCGAAGTAAATAAAGCGGGTCTGGTCAACATACTCGGCGTGGCCGACGGAGGCGAAAATCAAAGCGGTGATACCCAGCAAAAACTCGATGTGTATGCCAATGAACGGCTCATCGAATGTCTTCAAAACTCCGGCGAGGTCTGCGCCATAGCCTCTGAAGAAAACGACGACATCATCCACGTGCCGCCCGTAGGTTCTAAGCAAAGCCACTATATCGTGATGTTCGACCCTTTGGACGGTTCTTCCAACATTGACGTAAACATGTCGGTGGGCACTATTTTCGCTATTTACCGCCGCCAAAGCGACCCGAGTGGTCCTGCCACCAAGCAAGATTTTCTGCAGCCGGGCACCAAACAAGTTGCAGCCGGATATGTGCTTTATGGCACTTCTACGATGCTTGTGTACACTACTGGCCGTGGAGTCAACGGCTTCACCCTTGACCCCAGCATCGGTGAATTTTGCCTCAGCCACCGAAATATGCGCATCCCGGTAAATAGCCAGACTTACTCAGTCAATCAAGGCTATTATTCCAAATTTGACCTCGAAATGCGCAGATACATTGACCATTGCTCCGACCAAAACTATGGCCTCCGATACATTGGCAGCATGGTCAGCGACGTACACCGTATCCTCATTCAAGGCGGCATTTTCCTCTATCCCAGCACCCGCAAATACCCAAAAGGCAAACTCCGCCTCCTGTACGAGTGCAACCCACTGGCTATGCTCATCGAACAGGCTGGTGGCAAGGCGCTCAACACGCACCTAAAGCGCATCCTCGATCTGGCACCTGCCGAACTTCATCAGCGTTGCACCATCGCCATTGGATCGCCGGCTATGGTGGATGAGTTGAAAGCGTTTATTGAGCGGTATTCGGCGTTGCCACTTTGAATAAAATATAATTGATTGGCTCAAATTCCCGGTTGGCTGAACACCATCACTATTGAACCTTGCACAAATGTTTCTACAAAGCACGTCAGCCCGCATTTTGCCAAACCGCTGTTATAGCCAGTGCTTTTTGTCATTGTAGTTGTTTTTTATTTGAGAGAACGAAGTTGTCAAAAGATATTGGCTCTTGCCCCGTAATACTTTTTACCCAATCAGTTGTCTTTGGTGTTTTTTGAAATCTTGGAAAATAATGTAACATAATCATCACTAAAATAAGCATTGTCGGCACATTTTCTTTTCGTTTATTCCAAAAGAATTGTAACAAATTAGGTGAAACATATTTTATAGTCTTTCCAATTCCTTTACTGATTTTTTCAGCCATTTCAGTAAATGTCAAGGTTTCGTTATTGGTTAATTCATAATTTTTATTGAAATGGTTTTGTGGTTCGGTTAAAATTTTTGCTGTTACAGCACCAATGTCATTAACATCAACTAAAGTAAACTTTGCTTGTCCTGCCGGCAAATAAATTCTTTGATTATTTACTAAGTCATTGCGTAATGATGTTGTAAAATTTTGCATAAAATAGGCAGGTCGCAAGAAGGTATATGGAATTTTACTGGCTACAATTAGTTTTTCAATTTTATGATGGGGAATAATTTTGCTCTTCTCCACACCTTGCACAGATAAAAACACAATATGTTTTACTGAAGATTTCTTTGCTATTTCAATTAGTGGTGCAAAATATTTATTAACGTCTGAAATTTGTGGTGGTCGAAGCAAAAAAAGCAGGTCAATGTTTTGAATGGCAGGCACAAACGTCTCACTATTGGTAAAGTCAAATTTGATATTCTTGATATTAAAACTTGCTAATTTCTCATTGCCAAATTCTGAGTCTCTGACACCTGCAAATATCTCTAATTTATGGTCAAGTTTTTTCAAAGCAGATAGTGCTTCAATTCCAACATTTCCTGTTGCCCCTGTAATTAAAACTTTTATCATATTATTAATGTCAGAATGTTTCTACTGTTGGTGTCTTTTAGCATTGGCTATAACGTTTCGAGTATTGGCGGTGTGGCGGTTTAGAAGGACAAATGTTCAACCTACTACTACCGCTCATTAGAGGAACAACGCTCAAAACTTGCACATCACCCGCCTAATTCGCCAATACCTTGTTAGCAGCAGACTTATTTCGCATTTAGGAACTCTATAATTTTTTGTCCAATGTCGTTAATCGTCAATAATACAGCTTCACTTTGTATGCGACTTGCAGCTTCTGCATTATCAAGTTCTTCCTTTTTCTTTTGTGATAAAAAATCCCTTGTCACGATGGTGGAAAAGGAATTAATCCTGTCTTTACGTCAAGGATTATGAGCTGTGTCGTTGCAAAATCTTTTATGTCTGGCTTTGAAAAGACTTAATCCTTTGTGTAAATGTCACTCGTAATTGCATATACAACTACGATGTCTGCTTGCATTCTTACAGCAGCTTCTCTAATATTTGTAAACGACGGTGATTTAGAAATAAGAAGGTCTGGAATGATAGAAAGTTTTGTCACCCGTGATGATTGTTTAAACTTTTCCGAGAACAAGTCTAAATATGATTGCTGTGTCTTTAAGTATTGCTCGTCACTCCAATAATTCCAATAGTATCTTTTGAGTTGTGGTATTGGTTCAAGTTTTACAATAGCAACTCGTAATTGTTGCGGCAGATTATATGTTCCTTCAAGTATTCTTTGAATGTTTTCTTCCGAAATTGTAGAAGCCCCGTCGTTAAAAAGCGATTGTGTTATAAGGGTGTCTCCACTTGGTTTGTCAAAATCTGAATTGTCAACTAATGGTCTTGTTGTCCCACAAGCTGTCAATAAAACGATGGTAGCAATTAGAAAAGTTGTTTGCTTCATAAGTTTAAAGTTTGCCATAATTTCAAAAATGTCACTCGAATTTGGTCATTCAATTTCAATTTAGTCGAGAAAATTATGGCTCTTCGTGACTTTATATGGGTGACTGCCTGAAGTTGAGTTTGCCACAGGTGAATAGGATCATGTTCATAAAGTTGTCTTTGTTTCGGTAGCCTCTGGCTCTTCGTTTGGCAAGTTGGATTTTGGAGTTGATGCCTTCGAGGATTCCGTCGTTGATTTTAGATTTGATGTAGTTGATGATTCCAGACCAATGTGCACGTATTGTGTTTGCTGCTTTTTGAAATGGGAAAATGCCGCTTTTGGTGGCTTGTCGGCACCAGTCTTTGAGGAATTTTTCGGCCATTTTGGTGTCGTTGAAATTCCAGAATTCGCGCAACAGTTCTTTGAGTCGGTATCCTTCTCCGAGTTTTGGGTACAAGGTGATGAGTTCCAGTAGTTCCTCGAACTTTTTGTCACTGAGGTTTTCGTTGTTTTTTAGCAGGGTGTACTTATGGTTCTTGAGTTCGCTGCATTCTTGGCGTTCGATTCTGCGCAGGTCGTCCATGGCTTTGTTGATCACTTTGGTGACGTGAAAGCGGTCGAAGGTGATGGCGGCGTTGGGCAAGTATTCGTAGCAGCCAGCGATAAAGGCCGGCGACATGTCAATACTAACCTGTTCGACAGCCTCGCTGGGCGAGCCATTTTCATCCAAAAAAGCAGCTAAAACGCCTACAGAATATTGGTCTTTGCCCTCTGTGACGTCGAAAACCCGAGTGGTGTCCAAATCGACCCCAACGGTCACATAGTCGTGGCCTCGCCGAAAAGAGGTCTCGTCCATGCCAACCCGCTGGATGCCAGTGTAGTCTGTATTGGCGCGAGCCTTCCCGACGTAGTGCTTAAAAATGTTCCAGATGCGCTGGTCACGCTCGCCCACCAGGCGAGCAACGCTAAGGACAGGCATCTCTAACTCGATCAGACTCATGGCAAAGGCCTCGAAAAGCAAGGTGAAGCCAGTGTTGCGACGAGCCCAGGGCACTTGAACGGTTTGACCGACCCTCCGCTGTCTTTGATGCGAGGAACTCGGGCATGGAGGTAGCAGTGGTGCTCGAAGAAGTTGAGGTGGCGCCAAGTATGATCATTTGTGTCATGAGCCTTGCAGGGCACACCCAAGTCATCTAAAAAGGTGCTGCCGGCAGGAAAATCAAGGCGAATGTGCAACTCCTTGTTGCCCGATTCTCCAACCTCAAAATCAATCGAAACTACCTGCCAAGGGCGAATATCGCCCAAGGCAATCTCAAATAATTGCTTGCTGTTCATGGATGCAAATATCATTCAAAGAACTAAGTCACCCATATAAAGTCATTCCGTGTCAAAATTCACTTTCGTTAAGGTTTGCACGGTTGGTTCAATACGGTTGCAGCCAACGTTTTGCGGCTTGGCAAAGGGCGGGATTTTTAGCACAAAAGTTCATAGGAAGCATCCCGAAAGTTTCGGGACTAAACCTTTCACGAATGTTTCTTCGAAGCAAGTCAGCCCGCCTTTTGCCAAACTGCTTTTATGTGCAGTTTTTATTGTCCTTTTAGTTGCAAGTAAATTAATAAACCCGCAGCAATTGTCATAATAGTTAAGGCGGCAAAACCTAAAATGTTTATTGTTTTACTGTTGACGAATTCTCCCATAATTTTTTTATTATTGGAAATGTGAAGAATTATTGCAATTAAAACGGGGGCAGTTACACCATAGAGAATTGCAGTATAAATTAGGGCTTTTATTGGAGAAATCCCAATATAATTCATTGCTAATCCAAGTAATAATGAAATAGCTATTATTACATAAAATCCTTTTGCTTCGTGAAATTTTTTATCAAGTCCTTGCTCCCATCCAAATGTTTCGGTAAAAATGTAAGACAACGAGCCGCTCAATACAGGTATTGCTATTAGTCCAGTGCCAATAATACCTATTGCAAAGAGTAGGTATGCTAAATTACCGGCCAAAGGTTTTAATGCCAAAGCCGCTTGTTCAACCGTGTCAATTTGGTGCACTCCTCCTTGATACAATACAGTACCCGTTGTGAGGATAATAAAGTACATAACAAAACCAGAAACAGTCATACCAAAATCTACATCTTGATTCATCGCATGAATCATTTTTTTATTTACAACAAGATGCCTTTTCTTATTTTTCATTTCTTCTACTTCTACCGATGCTTGCCAAAAAAATAAGTACGGAGAAATGGTGGTTCCTAATATTCCAACAATAATGGCAAGAAAGTCCTTGTCAAATTTTATAGTAGGAATAAATGTAGCCTTCAATATTGCACCAAAGTCTTGTTTGTATAAGAAAGGAACAATGAAATAAACCAACATTACAATACAAACATATTTCAAAACTGAAGCTATTTTCTGATATGGCAAATAGATTATTAACCCTAATAATAAAACTGTAAAAAACACACTAAAAAAACCAGCATCTATTGATGGAAACAATAAATTACCTACAGCACCCATTCCTGCAATGTCCGCGCCAATATTCATAACGATGGCAGGAAAACTAAACAATAGCATAATATATAAAATCGGCTTTGGGTAATGTTTCTTGAGTGTTCCAGTTAATCCCTGCGAAGTAACCAAGCCAATTCTTGCACACATTTGTTGAATGGCAGCCATAAGCGGAAATGCAACAATAGAAGTCCAAAGTGTTGAAAGACCATAAGCTGCACCAGCTTGTGAATAGGTAGCTATTCCAGATGGATCATCATCGCTTGCGCCTGTTACCAAACCAGGACCTATTTGTTTCCAAAAGGAAGTTACTTTACTTAAGATATTTTTTTTACTTATCATTTTTGAGTTTACTTTGAATTATTGGTAATAGAACAAGTAAGTAAGGAACAATGCGGCAATAACATTAATTATGATAAATAATCCTGAATTGTCGTCTTTATGAAATAACCAATAAATATTTGAGTAAACACAAAAACAAATAAATAAACGTTATCGAAATGGTGTTAAATTTTACTTTCATTGCAGTCGTTTTAGAATTGCACATACCGGTTTTCGGCTTGGCGAAGGCTGAGATTTTCAGCATAAAAGTTCATTAGAAGCACAAATGATGAACCTTGCAAAAATGTTTCTAAAAAGCACGTCAGCCCGCCTTTTGCCAAACCGCTGTTAGCAGGTCGTTGTTTATTATTCGTCATTATGTCGTATCCTATTTCTCTCTGCAAGCACATTCGTGGTGTTCGTTTAGGTATGCAATTGTTGTTTTGCAAAGTTTTTCCAAAGTCAAAATATTTATGTCCGAAAGTTTTTTTACATAGATACAGGCTTTCCCAATTTTGTATTTGCCAAAATCGTCCAATAGATGCCTATTTTCATCTGTTGGAATGAATACATATAATGAAAATTCTGCTTTTCGTGGAGAAAACCCAATGAGCGGTGCATCTCCTTCGTGTCCGCTTGCATATTTATAATGATACCTTCCAAATCCAATAATAGTTGGTCCCCACTTTTTAGGTTCAAACCCTGCCCATTCACTCATTAACTCAATTAAACGAAAACTATCAACTTTTTTTTGATCGTTGTCTACGTAGGCGTTAATGAAATCAGTCACACTAATCTCTGTTTCGGTTGTCTTATTTTTCGCCATAATTGTTTAATTTTTGTCCCTTTGTTGTTTGCAGTATCATTCGTTACAATGCCCGCTAACGGTTTGCGGCTTGGCGAAGGTGGCGATTTTTAGCAGAAAGGTAACTGGATAGCCATTTAAAAATCATCCTTCGCAAATATATTCGCAGATCGGAAATCAAATAAATCGGATATCGGATATTGTAAACCCTCACCCAGCCCACCCTTCCCGATCCAAACTCCTATAATGAATCGCCTCCGCCAGATCCTCAATCCGAATATCCGCACTACCCGCAAGATCAGCGGCGGTGCGCGCCACCTTCAAGATCCGATCGTACGCCCGGGCGGAAAGTTGCAGTCGTTCCATGGCGGTTTTTAAAAGGATCAACCCTTCCGGCGTGAGTTTGCACACTTCCCGAACCATGCGCCCAGGCATTTGCGAATTGCTGTACACGTCTTTTAAATCTTTAAAACGCTCATCTTGTATGGCTCTGGCTACCAGCACTCGCTTGCGGATCTCTGTACTGTCAAGTTTGGCGCGTTCGGTATTGGTGAGTTCGTCGTAGCTCACGGGCGTTACCTCCACGTGCAGGTCAATGCGGTCGAGCAACGGCCCGGAAATCTTTGATACATAGCGTTTCACTACACCGGGGCCGCACACGCATTCTTTTTCGGGGTGGTTGTAATAACCGCAGGGGCAAGGGTTCATACTCGCCACCAACATAAACCCGGCAGGGTACTCAACGGTTGATTTGGCCCGACTGATCGTGACCCGGCGTTCTTCCATCGGCTGGCGCATGACTTCCAAGGCGCTGCGTTTGAATTCGGGCAACTCGTCTAAAAACAGCACCCCATTGTGCGCCAGGCTGATTTCGCCGGGCATGGGGTCGGAGCCGCCGCCCACGAGTGCCACATCACTGATAGTATGGTGTGGGGCACGGAATGGTCGGTTGGTGATAAGTGCCGCGTTGTCGGGCAGAATCCCAGAAACCGAATGAATTTTCGTGGTTTCCAGCGCTTCGTGCAAGGTGAGCGGAGGCAGGATAGTCGGCAGCCTTCGGGCCAGCATGGTTTTACCTGCACCTGGCGGACCGATGAGTATCACATTGTGTCCCCCTGCTGCGGCCAGTTCGAGTGCGCGTTTGATGTTTTCCTGACCTTTTACGTCGGAAAAATCCACGTCGTAGACGCCTGAAGCGTTGGCAAATTCATCCCGTGTGTTGACAACCAGGGGCTTAATGTCAGAATTGCCGCCCAACACGTCAATGGCTTCGAGCAGGTTTTCTACGCCGTACACGGCTACGTCGTTCACAATAGCCGCTTCGCGGGCGTTGGCTTTGGGCAAAATAAAGCCTTTGAAATTTTCTTTTTTCGCCTTGATCGAAATGGGCAAAGCGCCCTTGATGGGGCGCAGCGAACCATCAAGCGAGAGTTCGCCCATGATGATGTAATCTTCAAACCCATCCGGAGGAATCAAGCAAGCGGCTGCGAGCATCCCCAATGCGATGGGCAGGTCAAAAGCAGAACCTTCTTTGCGAATGTCGGCAGGAGCAAGGTTAATGATGGTTTTGAGCCTGGGCTGGCGATAGCCGGAATTTTTCACCGCCGCCTCAATGCGCGGGAGGCTTTCGCGAACGGCGCTGTCGGGCAGGCCCACGATATAAATGCCGAGTTTGTCGGTGTTGCCTAAGGCGCCACCACAGTTGGTTTCAACTGTAATCAATTGTGCATCAACTCCGTGAACGGAGCCTGCGTAAGTTTTCACTAGCATTTGGAAGCGTGTTTTAATTTGGAAATATCAGGGGCCGATACTAAAGGTAAGGAAAATCCAAATCTTTACCTATCCCACAAGTCCTGAATTTTTTTGTATATATCTTTCATAAGAAGTGAAATGCCAAGAGATTCGAGTTTGAGCGTAGCTTCAATTTCGGTTTCTCTGTTTTCACGCCAAAGGTTGGGTTCTACACGAAATCGCGTTTCTAGGAAGATTTTATTTTGCTCCACAAGCACATATTCACGGAAAGACGGCAGGGTTTTGTACAAGTCAAATTTCCCTTTGAGGTCGTAATTGCGGGTGCTTTTGGAAAGTACTTCGACAACCAGCACAGGATTAGTCAGCAGTAGTTGGCCATCATCGTAGAATTCAGGTTTTTCGCACACCACAAGCGCATCAGGGTATAACCCTACGTTCAATTCAGGTATATAAACCAACTGGTCACTCCCAACAACAGTATAATCTTTGTCAGATTTTTCAAGGGCTATGGTAAGTGCAACTAGAATATTTGCACTGATTTGGTTGTGTGGAAGCCTCGTATACGGCATAGCAATAATTTTTCCATTATGGTATTCGTGTTTGCGCAGGGCTTTTTCCTCTTTTTGGAGATATTCCGCAAGGGTATAAAGCCGGGGAGGCTTTGTGGGCTTCAACACAGCCAAGGGGTTGCTTGGCGTAGTCGAGGTTTTCGGTTCGACCCTGATGGCAGATGCTGTATCGCTCATCGTTTTAATGTTTTTTACAAAGTTAGTCCTATTGGTTCAAAATCTTCCACAAAGTATCTTTCAATTCCTGCAATTTTTGATTCGTCATGGCAGAAATGAATACTACGAGAACATCCTTGGGCAGGGTAGGCCGCAGCATTTTTTCCAACTCCTCGTCAATCAAATCGGATTTGGTGATCGCGAGAAGTCGGGGTTTGTCGAGCAAGTCCGGATTGTACTCTTGCAGTTCGTTGATCAATATATCGTACTCTGCTTCGATGCTCCGATCGGTGTCGGCGGGTATCATAAACAGAAGCACGCTGTTGCGTTCGATATGCCGCAAGAATCGGTGTCCCAGACCTTTGCCTACATGCGCGCCTTCGATGATCCCGGGGATGTCGGCCATAATAAAGGTCTGACCCTCCCGTACCTTCACGATGCCAAGCTGCGGCACGAGCGTTGTAAATGCATAATCGGCAATTTTTGGTTTGGCAGCCGTTACCGCACTCAGCAAAGTGCTTTTGCCCGCATTGGGGAATCCTACCAAGCCCACATCGGCCAAAACCTTGAGTTCTAGAATGATCCAACGCTCTTCAGCAGGTTCGCCGGGCTGGGCATATTGGGGCGATTGGTGGGTGGACGTTTTGAAAAAAGTGTTTCCCTTACCGCCACGGCCGCCAGGCAGGAGAATTTTTTCTTCGCCGGGTTCGGTAATTTCCAGCAGGAATTCGCCCGTTTCAGCATCGCGAGCCACCGTTCCAAGGGGAACTTTTATTATTTTATCGTCGCCATCATAGCCTGTTTTTAGCGCGCCACGCCCGATATCGCCGTTTTCTGCGTAGACGTGTTTTTTAAATTTGAGTGAAAGCAAGGTCCATTCTTGAGGCTCCGCTTGCAAGATGATGTGGCCGCCTCGACCACCATCGCCGCCATCGGGGCCGCCCATAGGTGTGCCAGGACCACGGTAAAAGTGAACACTGCCTGCGCCGCCCTTGCCTGAGCGGAATCGTATTTTGACGTAATCAACAAAATTCTCCATAATTGGGGGGCAAAGGTACACTAAGGGCCGTAGTTTGGCGGTCGAATTTCAAGAGAATGGCTGTATGGAAAAAATCAACAAGCGCCTTTTCGATCCCGGAGAATCTGTTTTTCTCGAAGGCCCCCGAGCGCGACAGTTCGAGCTGTTCTTTGCCCTGAAGGTCTTTTGGGAATTTCTCCGGGGCTTTCGCGCATTGCATTTTGTAGGCCCGTGTGTCACGGTGTTCGGCTCGGCCAGATTTAAAGAAGGCCACCGATATTATGAAGAAGCACGGGAAGTGGGTAGGCGAATTGCAACAGATCTGGGCATGACTGTAATGACGGGCGGAGGCCCTGGTGTGATGGAAGCCGCCAACCGTGGCGCAAGAGAAGCGGGCGGTCCTTCGGTCGGATGTAATATTGTGCTTCCCCACGAGCAGACTATAAACCCATGGCTCGACAAGTTCGTGACCATTCGCTACTTTTTTGTGCGGAAAGTGCTGCTCATGAAATACTCCTACGCATTCGTCATTATGCCCGGCGGCTTTGGCACCATGGACGAGTTTTTTGAGACGCTAACGTTGGTGCAGACCAAAAAAATAACTAATTTCCCAATTGTTATTATGGGCATGGATTTCTACCGGCCCTTATTGGAATACTTGAAGTTTATGGCAGAGCAAGGCACGATCTCTCCTGAAGACCTTGAACTCGTGCTCTTTACGGATGATCCGGCAGAAGCAACGGCGCACATCGGCCGCTATATTTCCACGAATTTTAAGGTAAAGAAGCGCAACACCAAGATTCCGAAATGGTGGTTTTTTGAACGCACCTGATCTACATTTCAAACACCAACTCCCCGTCGTCCATCAACCACATTTTCACCGTTGGGAATCGAAACATTATGTTCGCAAAAAGTATGTGGAAATCCTCTGCATTGATGTTGGGCGCATCGTCAGGATTGCGGTAAAGGTTCATCAAACGTCGAAAAATGGCCTCCTGAATACCCGTGTCGTATGCCAAGCCTTTCAGGCGCAACTCCAACGGCGACTCCTGCAACGTGGTGATGTACAGTTCGAGCAGACGCGAGAGGTAAAATTTGTCTAGAATCTGGTGCGGACGAAGGCGTTTCATTTAGACAGTCTCTGAGTTTGATATTCCGTGATTGGAGATTCAGCGAGCGGCAATAGCGATGGTTGCACAACTCAGTTTTGTTCCTTCAACATCCAAAAGGGCTTGTCCGCACACTTCCAACGTTGCACCCGTGGTCAACACATCATCCACCAAAAGCAAGTGCTTCCCTTCAATGGTTTGGGGCTTTTCTACGGAGAACACGTCCCCAACATTCTGAAATCGCTCCATCCTCTTTTTCTTTGTCTGCGTTTCAGTAAAAGCCCTCCGAACGAGCACCTTGCCCAGCATTGGTATCTCCATGGCTTCAGAAAGACCCTGTGCAAACATCGAGCTTTGGTTGTACCCTCGAAGGCGTTCTTTCTTGGGGTGCAGCGGTACAGGGATGATCCCTTCTATCGTTTTGAAAAAATCTGATTCCCGAAGCTTTCGCCCGAATTCCCGCCCGATCATCAAGCCTATTTCGGGTTTGTTTTTGTATTTTAAATGATGAACCGCCATTCGGATGGGGCTTTGTCTGGTAAAATAATACGCCGCTGCCCCGCTTTCGATATTCACCCGGCCCCAAAGCCGGTTGATAAATTCATTTTCTGCTACGAGGTGCATATCAGACTGCGCTAGCCTGGCGCTACATCGAAGGCAAAAACAAGTGGCGGAAGATGGCAGATCGCCACCACAAGCCACGCACAACTCCGGATAGAGCAAATGCGTGAAGCCAGCCCAAAGCTGGCGGAGGGAAGGGAAGTTTTTCATTGGATTCCAGTAGTTGTTTTTAAAATTTCAATTTTCCAAAAGGGCTATATCAGTTTCAAAAATAAGTGTTTGTTTTCAAAATAGCAAGCATTAAATAGCCTGATTGCCCCCAGAATGAATTATGCGCAAAAAACTTTTTGTGTGTTCAAAAAAACAATTGAAACTTCTTTGACAAAAACCAAATACCAGATTACCTTTGCGTCCCAATTTTAAAGACCGGAAGAAAAACAAAGAAAAAATTTAAGCCAACGGGCTTTAAACAAGAGTTCATTGACGTACTGACAGTGGAAGGAAAAGAGAAGAGATAGGGAGCGTTTCAGGTAATGGGAAATGGGATATTGTAGGGCTGAGGAACAAAGTTTTTCTGGTTTGATTTATCAGATCAGAGGCGAAGAATACACTATGGAGAGTTTGATCCTGGCTCAGGATGAACGCTAGCGGCAGGCCTAATACATGCAAGTCAA
>Ga0163151_10000555_pt1 | contig 65237 bp, 58 predicted proteins | sample OliLakLV19MP5IB2_FD_145596 | JGI IMG/M metagenome (GOLD analysis project Ga0163151, IMG submission 145596) | Freshwater microbial mat bacterial communities from Lake Vanda, McMurdo Dry Valleys, Antarctica - Oligotrophic Lake LV.19.MP5.IB-2 | ecosystem: Environmental > Aquatic > Freshwater >... | reverse complement strand
AAGCACAGATGTGTTGACCGGCTCGCGCGGCTGCGGCCGGCTGCGGATCATCATGAAAGAAATCACTACCGCGATGTAGGTCAGCGCATTGATCAGGAAGCAGTGCGCCTCGCTTAGTACGCCGATCAGGATGCCGGCAATCGCGGGTCCGACCATCCGGCCGCTGTTGGCCATGAGTGAGGTTAATGCAATCGCATTGGGCAGATCCTCCTTGCCGTCGACCAGCTCGAGCAGATAGGCGTGGCGGATCGGCAGTTCGAAGGCGACCAGCACGCCCATCAGCATCGCGAGTGTGACGATATGCCAGGGCGCGATGATGCCGGCCAGTGCCAGCGCGGCAAGCGTGGCGGCCTGCAGCAGTTCGAGGATCTGGGTCGCGAACATCGCGCGGTGCAGGTTCCAGCGATCCGACCACAGACCCGCCAGCGGTGACAGCAGCAGAATCGGCAGGCTGCCGGCAAAGGCCAGCACACCGAGCATCGTTGCCGACCCGGTCAGCCGGTAGAGCAGCCAACTCTGCGCCACGATCTGGATCCAGTAGCCGATCAAGGCAAAAACCTGCCCGGTCAGGAACAGCCGGAAATTGCGGTGTTGCAGAGCGCGCAGGGAAGGCAGGGCCATGTTGGACAGCAAAAGGGATGAATTCTACTTCATGGACTTCCGGCCGGGCGTGTTGCCGCACTGCGGTAAAATCACAGCCTCCCATGCCTGAAAATTCCACCGCAACCGGCATCCCATCCCGGCTCATCACCATTTACCAGATCATGTTCGTGGTGTTGTTGTGGAACAGCGCCTACAAGGGCGTGCGCGTGCTGAACACGCTGTATGCGCTGGAACTCGGTGCAACGCCGCTGCATATCGGCCTGCTGCTTGCCACTTACGGCGTGTTTCCCCTGCTACTCGCGGTACTGGCGGGGCGTATTGCCGACCGTTACGGTTCGCGGGTGCCGATCATTGTCGGCATGGTGGTTTGTTCCGTGGGTGTGGTGCTGCCCTGGTTCGCGCCCAGCCTGCTGCTGCTCTTTATCGGGGCGGCGGTGACCGGCCTGGGTTTCATTATCGGGCAGGTCGCTTTCCAGTCGCTGGTCGGCACACTGGGCGAGGGCATGGCGCGAACCCGCAATTTCAACAACTATGCGCTGATCGTGGCGGTTGCCGATTTCGTCGGTCCGGTGTTTGCGGGTTTTTCGATCGATCATTCCGGTCATGTATCGACCTTTCTGTTTCTCGGCCTGCTGAGCGCAACTTCGATCATTGCGATCATCGCACTGGCCAAGCGGGTGCCACGTCACCGCAAGCCGGCGCCGGCGCCCGCCGGCCAGCGCATGACGGATCTGCTCCGCGACGCCGACATGCGCCGCGTGCTGATTGCCGGTGCGGTGGTGATGACCGGCATCGACCTGTTCCAGCTCTATATTCCACTCTACGGCCATCAGATCGGCTTGTCGGCCTCGGCGATCGGCATGGTCCTTGGAGCATCGGCAGCAGCGACATTCGTGTCGCGCGCGGTGCTGCCGGCCCTGGTGCGCCGTTACAGCGAGGAAAAAACCCTGCTTTACGCGCTGTTTCTGGCGGCATCGATGTTCACGCTGATCCCGTTTTTCACCAGCGCCATCGTGCTCGCGGCCATCTGTTTCATGCTGGGGCTTGGCATGGGTCTGGGCCAGCCGCTGACGGTGATACTTTGTTACCGTTACTCGCCAGCGGGCCGCGGCGGCGAATCGCTGGGCCTGCGCATTGCAATCAACAATGCCATGCATGTCGTGGTGCCGGCATTGTTCGGCGCGGTTGGTGCGGTGTTCGGCCTGGCACCGGTATTCTGGGCCAATGCCGGCGTGATCGCCGCTGGCAACTGGTACGCGCGTAAACGATCCTCCAGCCAGGCGGCCTGATGCCGATCTTCCTCGCCATGCTGGTGCTGCTGTTGAACATGAGCGCATTCCGCGGCAGCAAGGTGCTGGTGTCGCTGTTTGCGCTGGAACTCGGCGCCCCGCAGATCATGCTCGGTGTGATTGTTGCCCTGTATTCGTTGTGCCCGATGCTGCTTGCGCTTTACGCCGGAAAAATGATCGACCGTTTTGGCGTGCGCTGGCCGCTGGCACTGGGCTCGCTGGGCATGTCGCTGTCACTGGTGCTGCCGGGTACGTTGCCGTCATTACACACGCTGTACCTGTCAGCGCTGCTGCTTGGCTTATCGCACGTGTTCTACAACGTGGCAGTGCAGAACCTGATCGGCATGCTGAGCAACGTCGAAACCCGCACCCGCAATTTCAGCAATCTGAGCCTGATGATGGCCAGTGGCGGATTCCTCGGACCGCTGATCGCGGGATTTGCCATCGACACCCTTGGCCATGCGATCGGTTATCTGTGCATAGCCGTGCTCCCGGCCATTTCGGCGGTGATCATGTTCAGTGCGCGTAGCGGTCTGGCGGCACTGACCGGCGGCAAGGCAAAAAACAGCGAGGCGGGGGGATACGCGGTCGGACTGCTCAGCAATCCGCCATTGCGGCGTACGCTGATCACCAGCGGCATCATTCTCACGGCTATCGACCTGTTCCAGTTTTACATGCCGATCTACGGCCATGCCATCGGCCTGTCCGCGTCGGCCATCGGCATGGTGCTGGCGATGTTCGCCGCCGCGGCTTTCATCGTGCGCAGCATCCTGCCGCAGATCGTCGCCTACTTCGGCGAGGAACAAGTGCTGATCGGTTCCATCTTCATCGCCGCCGGCACCTACCTGTTGTTCCCGCTGGTTGAGAGCGGCATATTGCTGGGCGTCATTGCATTCCTTCTCGGACTGGGCACCGGCTGCGGCCAGCCGCTGACACTGATGATGATTTACGCCCGCGCACCTGAGGGCCGGTCCGGCGAGGCGCTGGGCCTGCGCATGACCATCAACAACCTGACGCATATCATGGTGCCGCTGTTCTTCGGTGCAGTGGGTACGGCGTTCGGCGTGGCTCCCGTGTTCGTCGCCAATGCCGCCATGCTGGGTGCCAGCGGCCTGCTCAGCCGGCGGCGCTGACCCTGCGCTACATCGACGGCCGATATAGTCGACGCACCAACGAATTTACGCAACAATGCATACGCAGCAAACGAAAGGATTTCAGCATGAAAATTGCCATCATCGATGATTACCAGGATGCGTTCCGCAAACTGGAGTGCAGCAAAAAGCTGGCCGGGCATGAACTGATTGCCTTTACCGACACCGAAAAGGATCCGGCGAAACTCGCTGCACGACTGCAGGACGTGGAAATCCTGGTGCTGACACAGCAACGCTCAAAGCTGCCGCGTGCGGTGATTGAAAAACTGCCAAAACTGAAACTGGTCAGCCAGACCGGGCGCAATGCCAACCATATCGACATCGCGGCCTGCACCGAAAAAGGCATCGTGGTGTCGGCCGGCGGCGCCGGCAATCCGAACCCGACGGCGGAACTGGCCTGGGCGTTGATCCTCGCCTCGTTGCGCCGCATTCCGCAGGAAGTACGGCGCATGCAGGATGGCAAATGGCAAGGTTCTGTGGGTACCGGGCTCGCCGGCAAGACACTGGGCATCTATGCCTACGGTCGCATCGGCAGCCTGGTGGCGCAGGTGGGCAAGGCTTTCGGCATGCGCGTGTGGTGCTGGGGGCGTGATGGTTCGACGGCCAAGGCCAAAGCCGCCGGCTACGAGGTTGCGGCAAGCCGCGAGGCGTTTTTTGCGGAGTCCGACGTGATTTCACTGCATCTGCCGCTGAATGACGGCACCCGCGGCATCGTCACCGCGGAAGACCTCGCACGCATGAAACCGTCAGCACTGATCGTCAATACCAGCCGCGCGCCGATCATCGCCAAGGATGCGCTGGTCGCCGCGCTGAAGGCGGGACGACCGGGGCGTGCTGCGATCGACGTCTATGAAGATGAACCTGTGCTGAATGCCAATCATCCGCTGATCGGCATGGACAACGTGGTGTGCACGCCGCACCTCGGTTATGTCGAAGAGAGCACCTACGAGGCGTATTACAACGCAGCGGTCGAGCAGATCCTGGCGTTCATCGCCGGCAAGCCGATCAATGTTGCGAACCCGGATGTGCTGAAAAAATAACGTAAATAGAAACAGGAGGAGAATATGGCGGCAAAAAAAATGCGTTGCGGCGTGGCCGCGGTGGAGGCGCTGCGCGCGTCCGGGGTCAGCAAGGTGTTCGGCCTGATGGGCTCGAGCACGCTGGAAATGTATGACGCGCTGTACGACGTCAAGAAAGACATTGAATACATCGGCGTGCGCCACGAGAACTGCGGCATGCACATGGCCGATGCCTATGGGCGCGTGACGCAGACCCCCGGCGTGTTCATCTGCGGTCAGGCGGGGCCCGGGTCGGCGAACATGGTGCTGGGCCTGGCACAGGCGAAGTTTGCCTATTCGCCGGTGGTGGCGATCACCGGGCTGGCATCGACCGAACACCTCGGCCGTGATGCGTTCCAGGAAATCGATCAGCACACGCTGTTCCTGCCGGTGACCAAACGCGTGATGACCGTGCCGCGGCCGGAGCGCATCCCCGAATTCATTTTCGAAGCTTTCCGCATCGCTAATTCCGGCCGACGTGGGCCAGTGGTGGTGAATATCGCGCGCGACCTGTTCAACCACGATATCGAAGCCGATATTCCGCAGCGCGTGATGGTGGATATCAAGCCACCGGCCGCCGATGCCGAAACACTGGCGGAAATGCGCAAGCTGATCCTCGCCGCGAAAAAGCCGGTGATCCACGCCGGCGCCGGCATCAAGTGGTCGCGTGCCAGCGGCAAACTCGCGGCACTGGCGGAAAAATTGCAGATTCCCGTGACCAGTTCTGCGGGACATGCGGATATTCTGCCGATGGATTTCCAACTCCATGCGGCCGGTGTCGGTCCGCGCGGCAATCCTGTCGCGAGCGACCTGATGCGCGAAGCCGACCTGATCATTGCGCTGGGCACGCGACTCGGCTTCAACACCACGTTCTACAAGTACACCGATGTTTCTCCGACCGCAAAAATCATCCAGGTCGATATTGACCCGATGGCGCTGGGCCGTTATTTCCCGACGGCACTGGCGGTGGCGGCCGATGTCGGTTCGGTGATCGACGGCCTGGCGGCAGTGATGCAGCCAATCGCTGCCGATGCCGTGCCGTGGCGAGCGCGCAATGAAGTTTATTTCAAGGCGCGTGCGGCGCTGTGGTCGGAACGCGAGGCTTCCGGCGCGCGTACCGGTACGCCGATGCACCCGGACGTGATTTATGCCGAAGTGCGCAAGGCGGCGCCGCGCAATTCGATTTTCACGCTGGACGCCGGCACCACCGGGTTCCAGGCGACAGACCAGTTGCCGTGTTACGAGGCGCCGGCACTGCTGACGCCGCTGGATTGCGGCATGGTCGGTTTTTCCTACTCGGCGGCCATTGGCGCCAAGGTGGCCGCACCGCAACGTGCGGCGATTTCACTGATGGGCGACGGCGGTTTTGGCATGACCATGGGTGAAATGACGACCGCAGTGGCGAGCAACATCCCCGCGATCGGCATCGTCATGGACAACGGCACCTGGGGTTCGGAGATCGCCTACCAGCGCGACTTTTATCAGGAGCGTTATATCGGCGCCCATGTGCACAGCCCGCGTTTTGATGAAGTGATGAAATTGACCGGCGGCAACGGCTACCACCCGACCGCACCGGGCGAAACTGCGGATGCGCTGCGCGATGCGCTGAAAGCCGGCAAGCCCGCGATCATCCACGTCAAGGTTGATCCGGAAGCGACCATCAGTTTCCGCAAGGACGCGCTGCAGAAGCGCGCCTGAGTTCCGCTGTCGCGGGAGAACGCCGATGAACCTGCCGGTTATGCTTCCACCCATGTTTCCCCTTATGCTTCCCGTCACGCCGTTGCAGTTGATGGATTTTCTCGGCGTTGCGGTGTTTGCGGTCAGCGGTGTGCTGGCTGCGGGGCGCAAACATCTGGACTGGTTCGGCGTGCTGGTGATTGCCACGGTTACCGCAATCGGTGGCGGCACCTTGCGCGACCTGCTGATCGACCGCAACCCGGTATTCTGGATGGCCAATACCGGTTATCTGTGGGCGATATTCGCGGCAACATTGTTGACCTTGCTGGTCGTGCGTTTTCGCGAAATTCCGCTGCGCGCCTTGTTGATAGCTGATGCGCTCGGGCTGGCGTTGTTCACGATCAGTGGTGCGCGGATTGCCGAGATGGTCGGTTACGGCGGCATCGTGGTGGTGATTCTCGGTACCATGACGGGGGTGGCCGGCGGCGTGTTCCGTGACATGCTGCTCGCGGAGATTCCGCTGCTGCTGCGCGACGGAGAAATCTATGCCACCGCGGCGATTGCCGGCATTGTTGTGTATCTGCTGCTTCAGGCTGCGGGATTTGAGCGCCTGACCGCCGGTTATGCCGGCATGGCAGCCATCGTGGTGATTCGTTTTGCGGCGATCTTTCTCAGCCTGCGCATGCCCGCCCTAAGGCTGGGCGACCCCAGAAAACCGGATTGAGTGCAGGAGTTTCCGCTCCTCACTCATCACTCAGCGTTCCGCACTCCAGTTCAGTGCAGGTGCCGGTTGCGCGGGTGCAGCGGAATGACCGTGGAACTGCTGGTTGCAGAGGCCGGCGCATCGCCCGCGGGTTTCTGCGGATTGTGCGCGTCAAACATTTTGGTCACCAGTGCAGTGACCTGCTCGACTTCCGGTTTGCCGAGGTGGCGTGACAGCATGTGGTTGATGTCTTCGGTCACACATTGGCGGCGGAATTCATGGACGGCTTCCGGCGATGGTCCGACAAAAAACTGGTAGAACTCGTCTTCGCCACTGTCCGGGTAATAGGTGACTTCCACTTCGGATGCGTATTCGGTCAATGGGCCGAGGCTGTTGCAGGCTTCGGTCAGTTTGTTATGGAAGCTGCGGCCGACGTCACCGGTCCAGCAGATACTGACCACGCGATCGCCGGCGTCATAGACGATGCCCGGTTCTTCGCGCTCGAGACTCTTCGCGTCGGCAAGGTGGTCGGCGTCCACGTAATCCAGCCAGGGGCGCAGCGCGAGTTCGACCTGCGCCAGGCGCACGCCTTTGCACAAAAAAACGCTGCCGTGGACATGTACTTCGGTTTTCATTGCGGGTGACTCCGATGGTGGTGCAGACAGCGGCGATGCAGTGGTGCGGGGGCAACAAGGATAACATACCAAGGATTGATAAATTATTTAATAAAAACAAAGGCTTAGGTGATGTCCGCGCGTCGGGATCGCGGATCAGGAGAGCAGGCCCAGTTCTTTCAGCAAGTTGCCGAGCATCAGCCGCTCGCGATCCAGCATCCCGCCGATATCGGCGCTGCCGGCATAGGTATTGATCCAGTAGTGCCGCTGCAGTTCCTCGTTCCACTCTGCGCAGGCGATGGCTGTCCCCAGCATGCGATCCCACCAGTCGATTTGCACCGGATCGAGTCCGCGCGCGCCGATGACGCCGCGCCAGGTGCCGATCACACAGCCGACACCCTGTTCTGACCAGGTGGGGGTTTGTGCGTACAGGCCGGGCAGGCGCTGTGGCGCCGATACGGCCAGTGCGCGCAGGCTGCCCGCGGCCAGTTCCTTTGCCGCACTGACTGCGGTGATTGCCGCCACTTCCGCGCGGCCGGCCATGACATCAGCAGCGGCGTGCAGCGCCGAATCGAACACCTGCAGGCACAGTTGCCGCGGGTCACCGCCGGCATGGCGTGCCAGTTGCGCCAGTGCCATGTGGTTGGTGTTGCCCAGTGCTGTCGCCATCGCGATGGTCAGCGTAGCCGGATCACGCAGGCGTGCGAGCAGGGCGGCGCCATCGGTGATCGCCGAATCAGCGCGCACCAGGAAGGCAATGTATTCGGTGTAGAGGTTGACCAGCGGGGTCAGCGCGGTGTCGTCGAAATCGCTGACGCCCAGTTGCCGGTTGGTGATGATGGTCGGTGAGTTGATGGCCAGCACATGCGGGTTGCCCGGGTGTTGCGCCAGGTAGTCCCATGCGTTGCCGCCGCCGCGGCCGGCGATGTTGCGGAGTTTTACCGGGACATCGACCAGCCCTGCGAGCACGCTGATCAGCGCCCGGGCCGGGCGGTCCTGTCCGCCACCGGCAGGGGTACCGGCCACCAGTTCAATTTCATGTTCGGGGCGCCAGCCGCCGGCGCCGCTCGTCATGTACCAGCGGCTTGCGGGTTGCCGGTCTTGGGTATAAACACCACCAGCAGGTTGGCGGCAATAATAGTGCCGGCAAGGAAATAAAACGCTGCGTAGACACTCCAGGTGTCGGCAATGACGCCGAACATGGCGGGTGCGATGCTGCCGCCAATGGCGAGGATGGTGAACTGCAGGCCGACGCCTGTGCCAGCGAGGCGCTTCGGCGTGTTTTCTACGGCCCAGGCCTGCATCACCGGGCGCAGGGCGTAGAGGAAAAATCCCACCAGTGCGACGAACACGATAAACAAAAAGGATTGTCCGGCGAAGACCATGCCGATGATGGTGACGCCGGTCAGTAACATGCTTGACAGCACAACCTTGCGCCGGCCGACCTTGTCCGAAACATGTCCGGCAATCGGCCCCGCGATCAGGCCTGCGACCTGCAGCACAGTCATGCACAAACCGACGGCGATCGGCGAATAACCCTGCTCATACGCCAGATACACCGGCAGGAACACCAGCAGACCGACCTGGGTCAGCGTGCGGAAACCGCCGCTGATGCAGATCAGCATCAGGGTGCGGTCGCGCATCAGCGTGCCAAGATCGTGCAGGTACTGGCGCGCGCTCCAGGCTGTACCGCTGCCGGCGTTGACGTCATCCAGCTGGTCTTTTCCGCTGTCCGTTGCGCGGTTGGTGGCCAGCGCGCCGACCATGATCAGGATCAGTGTCGCCATTACCAGCCCCGGCACGATGTTGATCACCACCACTTCGCGCCAGGTGAACCACGCCAGCAATGTGCCTGCCGCCAGTGGTGCCAGCGCCTCGCCGACATTGCCGCCCATGCCGTGGAAAGACAGCACCAGGCCCTTGCGCTGCGGGTACTGATGGGCGAGGGTCGGGATCGCCGCCGGGTGCCACAGGTTGTTGCCGATGCCGACCAGCATCAGGCACACCACCAGCATCCACATACTGTGAGTCATGCTCATCAGCGCATAGGGAAAGCCGACCCAGAACAGCGAGGCAGCCATCAGATAACCCTTTTTGCCAATGGCATCGACCAGCATGCCGCCGGGCAGGTTGGAGAGCGCGCCGGCAAGGTGCTGCGCGCTCATCAGGAAACCGATCTGCGTATAGGAGAGACCGAGCTCTTTGCCGATCAACGGCAGCAACACGTAAAACGTCGCGGGATACCAGTGGGTCAGGCCGTGGCCGGCGGAAATCAGCCAGACGTCACGGAAGGTGCGCGGCGGTGAGACGGTGGCGGCGGTGGCGCTCATAATATGGTCTTGGCGGGGTTGCAATGCATCATAACATGCAGCTGAAGCGCAAAATTCGCGGCGTATAATCAGCGCCTCCTCCGCATCACCAACCGCACTTAAAACGTACTTAAATACGTAATTAACAATCACTTCAGCGACTTCATGCGTACCGACATCGAACGTTTTTTCAACCCCAAATCCATCGCCATCATCGGCGCCTCGCAGGACTTCGTGACCATCAGCGGCCAGCCGCTGAAACACATGCTGAGCCATGGCTACAAGGGCAAGCTCTACCCGATCAATCCCAAGTATCAGGAAATCGGCGGCGTGAAATGCTGGCCGTCGATTGAGGCACTGCCGGAGGCACCGGAACTGGCGCTGATCCTCGTCAATGCCTCGCGCGTGGTCGACATGCTGACCAGCTGCGGCAAAAAGGGTATTCCATACGTGATCATTTTCAGTTCCGGGTTTTCCGAAACCGGCGGCGAAGGCGTGGCGCTGCAGCAAAAGCTGGCCGACATCGCACGCGAATACAACATCGGTGTCATCGGTCCCAACTGTCAGGGCATGATCAACGCCGCCGATGCGGTGTATGCCGGTTTTGGTTCGGTGTTCAACGCCGATTACACCGCGGGCTCGGTCAGCATGGTGTCGCAGTCGGGTGGCTTCGGTTTTTCGGTGATGAACCTGTCCTCGCTGGACGGCGGTCTGCCGTTCCGGCAGATGGTGACCACCGGCAACGAAATCGGCGTGTCGACGCTGGATTTCATCGACTATTTCATCCGCGATCCTAAGACCGACATCATCGGTGCCTATATCGAAGGCGTGAAAGATGCGCGACGCATCCTCGATGTCGGCGACAAGGCGCTGGCCGCCGGCAAACCGATACTAATGTGGAAAGTCGGCAACACCGAGCAGGGGCAGAAGGCCGCAGCCTCGCATACCGCCAATCTTGGCGGTGCGATGGCACTGTATAAAGCCGCGTTCCGGCAAAAGGGCATTATCCAGGTCGAGGACATCCAGGACCTGGTTGATTACGGCCATGCGCTGCGCAGCAACCGCCTGCCGCGCGGCAATCGTGTCGCCATCATTACGATTTCGGGCGGGGCTGGCATCCTGATGACCGATGAGGTCGTCGCGGGTGGTATGCAAATGGCGCAATTGGCGCCGGCCACTGTGGCCAAGCTGCGCGAATTTGTGCCATCCTTCGGTTCAGTGGGCAATCCGGTGGATGTCACTGCGGCGATTTTCAACGACCTGACTTTGATCAATCGCACGCTGCAGGCGATCAACGATGACCCGGGTGTCGACTGCATCGCGATGATCAATGCATCGCTGCAGGGCGAAATCGCGCAAAAGGTGGCAGCCGAGATCATTGCCGTTGCCGCGAAGACCGACAAGCCGATTTTCATTTCGTGGAGCGCGCGCGATGCCGTGGCGCCCGAGGCCTATGCGGCGCTGGATGCGGCGCGCATCCCCCATTACAAGTCGCCGGTGCGTTGCGGGCGCGCGCTGGCTGCGGTGTCGTGGTATGCGGAAGCGAAACGACGCAACACGGCACAGAAAAACGACAAGCCACCGGTCATCAACCGTCCGACGGCACAGGCAATGCTCAAGGGTGAGACCGGCGACGTCACCGAATACGCAGCGAAACAGGTGCTGGCCGAGTACGGCATCCCGGTGACGCGCGAGGAACTCGCCAAAAACCGTGACGCTGCAGCAGCAATCGCGCAAAAAATCGGCTTCCCGGTGGCGATGAAAGTGCAGTCCGTCGATATTTCGCACAAGACCGAAGCGAAAGCGGTGCGGCTTGCGGTAGGGAATGAAGCAGACGTTGCCACGGCCTTCGACGAGATCATGCGCAATGCCAAGGCCTACAAAGCCGATGCGCGCATCGATGGCGTACTGGTGCAGGAAATGGTTGGCGGTGGTACCGAGGCCATAGTCGGTATCACCAACGATGCGCTGTTCGGCCCGGCGGTGATGTTCGGGCTGGGCGGTATCTTCGCCGAGGTGCTGAAGGATGTGTCCTTCCGCCTTGCCCCGATCACACCGGCCATTGCCCGCGAAATGGTCGAGGAGATCAAGGGTTACCCGGTGCTCGCCGGGGCGAGAGGTAAACCCGCGGCAGATGTGGATGCGTTGGTCGATGCACTGGTCAAACTGTCGGCGCTGGCAGTAGATCTGAAGGATCATATTGCCGAACTCGACATCAATCCGCTGATCGTGATGCCCAAAGGTCAGGGCGTGAAGGCGGCGGATGCGTTGATTAGAATGAAAATCTGAAGGGGCAGGACCGAAAGGCGTTAACGCAAAGGCGCAAAGGAAAAAGAGAGACGCAGAGAAAAGCGAAAGAATAACGAGGTGTTAAAGGATTTTGATTTCCTTCGCGTCTTTCACTTCCTTTGCGTCTTTGCGTTAAGGGGTTTGTTAAAGCAAGGCGTTAACGCAAAGGCGTAAAGGAAAAAGCGAGACGCAGAGAAAAGCGAAAGAATAACGAGGTGTTAAAGGATTTTGGTTTCCTTTGCGCCTTTCACTTCCTTCGCGTCTTTGCGTCAAGGGGTTTGTTAAAGCAAGGCGTTAACGCAAAGGCGTAAAGGAAAAAGCGAGACGCAGAGAAAAGCGAAAGAATAACGAGGTGTTAAAGGATTTTGATTTCCTTCGCGCCTTTCCCTTTCATTGCGACCTTTGCGTCAAGTTTTTGAATCTGAAGGTGTCGATCATGAGTATTTCCTCCGAAGTCCGGCAGTTGTGCGATGAAGTCGCGCGTTTCCTGCGCGAGCAGGTGGATCCGCGCTCGCGCGTCATCGAGGAAAACGATGCGATCCCCGATGATCTGCTGCAACTGGCCCGCGACATGGGACTGTTCGGGCTGACCATCCCCGAGGAGTACGGCGGCAGTGGCCTCGACCTCGCCGGCAAGTGCGCGATTGAAGAAGTCATGGGGCGGACCAACTATGGTTTCGCCACACTGATTGGCAACCACACTGGCATCAGCACCACCGGCATCACCGCGCTGGGCAATGACGCACAGAAGAAAAAATTCCTGCCGAAAATGGCCAGCGGCGAGTGGATCGGCAGCTTTGCGCTGACCGAGGCGCAGGCGGGCTCCGACCCGGCGGCGATGCGCACCATGGCGGTGAAAAAGGGTGACCGTTATGTGCTGAACGGCGAAAAAATCTACATCACCAATGCCGGTCTCGCCCAGGTGTTCACGGTGATGGCGATTACCGACAAGGCCAAGGGCATCAAGGGCATTTCGGCGTTCATCATCGAGCGCGATACGCCGGGCTTCAGCATCGGCAAAAACGAATTAAAAATGGGCATGCATGGCTGCACCACGGCGCCGCTGGCCTTCACCGATTGCGAAGTGCCAGCAGAGAATCTGCTCGGCGCCGAGGGCATGGGTTATGTGCAGGCACTGAAAACGCTGACCGCGGGCCGGGTGACGGTGTCGGCGCGCTGCTGCGGCATGATGGACAAGCTGATCGACCAGACCGCCGAGTACATGAAAACCCGTAGCCAGGGCGGCAAAAAACTCGCCGAACACCAGGGCCTTCAGTGGATGCTCGCCGACATGGCGGTGGCGCGCGACGCCGCACGCGGACTCACGCAGCGCGCAATTGATGTGCTGATGTGCGGCGAACGCGGCACGATGGAGGCGTCTACCGCCAAGGTGTTCTCCACCGAAGCGCTGGGCCGCGTGGTCGACGCCGCGGTACAGATCCACGGCGGCATGGGTTACATGCGCGAGGCCGGCATCGAAACCACCTTCCGCGATGCGCGCATCGTGCGCATTTACGAGGGCACCTCGGAAATCCAGCGCAACATCATTGCCGGGTTGTTGCTCAAGGATTGATGCTGCACCCGGAGATTGTTTATAAGAGGGACTAACAAAATGCCAAAATCTCCCTCATCCCCACCCTTCTCCCGGAGGGAGAAGGGCTTTTCACCCCTCTCCCTCCGGGAGAGGGATTGAGGGTGAGGGTGGTTTTGACGTTGTTTTTTATTCATTTTGTTTTTCGATATAAGTATTTGATTTAATTGATATTTTGTAAAAATACCGCAGGAGTCCATGATGGCAAAAGTACAGGAATTGATGAACCTCGACGGTCACGTCAGCGTGGTTACTGGTGGCGCCACCGGCATCGGGCTGCAGATGGCCAAAGGCCTGGCAGAAGCGGGATCGAACATCGTGATCTGTTCGCGGCGCCTCGACGTCTGCGCAGCCGCGGCGGCGGAGATCGAAAAAATCGGCGTCAAAGCACTGGCGATCGGTTGTGACGTCACCAAAATCGATCAGGTCGAAGCGATGAAAGATGCTGTGCTGAAAAAATTCGGCCGCGTCGATGTGCTGGTTAACAACGCCGGTCGTGCCTGGGTGGCGCCGCCGGAAGACACGCCGCTGGAGCGCTGGCAGCAGGTGTTTGATCTCAACATCACCGCGCCTTTCCTTTGCGCGCAGGCGCTGGGCCGCGAATTCATCAAACAGAAACGCGGCAAGATCATCAATATCGCGTCGATTGCCGGCCTCGTCGGGCGCAATCCGACTGCCTACAACTCGATTGCTTACGGTGCGAGCAAGGGCGCGCTGGTCAATTTCACCCGCGACCTTGCGGTGAAATGGGCGCAGCACAACATCCAGGTCAATGCGATCTGTCCGGGATTTTTCGTGACACCAATCAACGAGAAGATGTATGTGAAGAACAAGGACAACATCGAGCGCGAGATTCCGCTGAAACGCACCGGCGGCCCTGATGACCTGAAAGGCATTGCCGTGCTGCTGGCGTCAAACGCGTCGAATTTCATGACCGGCGCGATCATCCCGGTCGATGGCGGGGCAGTCGCCTGGTAGTTCCTATGGTTTTAATGCTTTCTTCGAAAATTTTTAAGGCTGTTAAGCTATATCCAGTTAGTAATTTAATGGATATCCCTTGGACACGGTTTAGCAGAATCTTTTCGCTTCATGCCAAGATTTTTAGGAGGTTCTCTCCATGCAAATTGAATCGATAGAGATTAAGAATTATCGATTGTTTAGAAACATACAGTTGATGGAGATTCCGCGCCTTTGTGTTTTAGTTGGCGCAAATGGGACTGGGAAGTCGACGCTTTTTGACGTGTTTTCATTTCTTAAGGACTCTCTTGCCGGGAATGTATCTAAGGCGCTGTCAAGGCGTGGCGGTTATAAAGAAGTTGCAAGCCGCGGATTCGCGTCCGATCCAATTGAATTTACTTTGCAATTTAGAATTGAGATTACCGGGCATGAGAGGCTTGTCACATATGTATTGAAGTTAGAGGTGGACGGCAACGGGAAGTCGGTAATCGCCAGAGAAATTCTTCGATATAAGCGTGGGAGTTATGGCGCCCCCTTTCATTTTCTTGACTTTGCATATGGCAGTGGCTATGCGATCAGTAATGAAGAAGATTTCTCTAAGCAAGATGAAGAGTTAAGGCGGGAAGAGCAACAGTTGGACTCCCCAGACATTTTGGCGATAAAAGGTTTAGGGCAGTTTGATCGATTTAAGGCCGCGAGCGCTTTCCGGCTCATGATCGAGAATTGGCACATCTCTGACTTTCATGTTTCTGATGCGCGGCCCAGCCAAGAGGATGGAATCGCTGAGCATTTATCCACCCGTGGGGATAACTTGCCGCTTGTAGCTAATTATCTTTATGAGCAGCATCGCGAGCGATTCAATAGCGTTCTTGCCGCAATGAAACGTCGCGTACCAGGGGTTACCGAAGTGGATGCGAAACCAACGGTGGATGGAAGATTGGTTTTGCGATTCCAAGACGGAAGTTTTAAAGACCCTTTTATTGCTCGTTACGTTTCGGATGGAACAATAAAAATGTTCGCGTATCTTGTGTTGCTACATGACCCGAGCCCCTTCCCATTGCTTGCGATTGAAGAGCCTGAGAACCAGCTATACCCAGAACTTTTGCCAGAGTTGGCCGAAGAGTTTCGAGGATACGCGCAGCGGGGCGGCCAAGTATTTATATCAACACATTCACCAGATTTTCTTAACGCTTTGAAATTGGAAGAAATTTATTGCCTCAAAAAAGTTGATGGCTTTACCAATATAGTTCGTGCTGTTGAGTCTGGGAATTTGCGTTCTTTAGTCGATGCTGGAGATCTTCCTGGGTATCTATGGAAGCAAGGATTGTTTGAGGGGGTAAACAGGTGAATGGAAGAATAATATTTCTTCTTGAGGAGCCATCCATGCGTGAGTTCCTTGATGGCTTACTCCCTCGGTTGTTCCCGCATTTAGTTTTTCAATGCGTGCCGCACGAAGGCAAGAGTGATCTTCAAAAAAGTATTCCTCGTAAGTTGACGGGGTGGCGTGAGCCAGGTGTTAAGTTTGTAATCGTTCGTGATAACGATGGCGCTGACTGCGTTGCTGTTAAGGCTCAACTTAAAGAAATCTGCGAGCGCGCACATCGTCCGGATACCTTAATCCGTTTAGTGTGCCAAGAATTAGAAGGTTGGTACATTGGTGATCTAAAGGCTTTGGCTACAGCTTATCCAGGGGCGCACGTTGATACGCAACCAAATCGGAAAAGATATAAATCGCCAGATGAATGGCCGCGCCCTTCATCTGAGGTCGAGCGATTGGTGAGTCAGTTTCAGAAGATTGATGGAGCTCGTCGAATGTCTAACCTATTGTCTCCAGACACAAATGCGTCTAATAGTTTTCACGTATTTTTTAATGGTGTTCATGATTTAGCCCTGACGATGGATTATCGAAAAGCAGGCTAAGACCTGGTCGACGGTTAGCGGAGCAAATAAGCTCAATTTGCTTAACTCGGTTGGATGCCGGCGGCCTTGATCACCTTCCGCCATTTGTCGATTTCAATCTGTATGTGCTTGGCGAATTCGGCCGGGCTGTTGCCCACCGGGTCCGCGCCCTCCCTGGACAGGCGTTCGTTCATTTCCGGGCTTTTCAGGATCGCCACGACTTCGGTGTTGAGCTTGTTGACGATGTCGGCCGGCGTGTTGGCCGGCGCGAGCAGGCCGTACCAAGTGGCTGATTCATAACCCTTGACCCCGGCTTCGATCATCGTCGGCAGATCCTTGGCTGCGGGGGAGCGTTGCGCGCCGGTGACTGCCAGCGGCAACAGCCTGCGGTTGGTGACCTGCGGCATCGCGGAAATGATGCTGGCGAAAGTCATCGATACCTGACCGCTGACGACGTCGATCAGCGCCGGCTGCACGCCTTTGTAAGGCACATGCAGCAGGTCGATGGCCGCGAGCATCCTGTACAGTTCCCCCGACAGATGGCCGCCGGTACCGTTGCCCGCTGAGGCGAAGGACAGCTTGCCTGGCTGTTTTTTTGCGATGGCCGTCAACTCCTTCACTGATTTCGCCGGCACCGACGGATGGACCAGCAGCATCAGGTTCTGTGTCGCCACCAGCGTGATCGGTGAAAAATCCTTTACCGGATCGTAGGGCAGGGATTTGCGCAGGCTGACGTTGGTGGCGAACGATGCGACGGTGCCCATGATCAGCGTGTAACCGTCGGGTGCCGATTTGGCGACGATTTCAGCGGCGATTGCACCACCGGCGCCGGGACGGTTGTCGACCAGCACCTGCTGGCCCCAGCGCTCGGCGAGTTTCGGGCCGACAGTGCGCGCCATGGTATCGACGCTACCGCCCGGCGTGCTGACGACGATGATGCGGATCGGCTTTGTTGGATAGTTCTGCGCCAGTACGGCGGAGGTTGTTGCCATTGCCGCGACTGCGATGATGGTATGCGTGAATATGGATTTCATCAGTAAGACTCCTCGTGAAGTATCGTTGCCTGTCTCGGCAACTAAAAATAAAAACTAGGGCTGAAAACCGACCGAGCCCTCGTATTTGGCCAGCACTTCGGCGCTGGGCAGAAATTCTTCCTCAAGCTTCTTGATCTCGGAAAAACCGATGAAAGCATGCATGTTGCCGGCAGGGTGATCCTTCGTCCGCTCTTCGAAACGTTTAACGGCTTCGACATCGTCTTTGGCGAATTCCGCGAAGTAATCGACCATCGCCACGGTGGATGAGCGCAGTGAGCCGGTGGCGTTGGAGACCATTGCGATGCCGATTTCGTTGAGACGTGACACCGGCAGCCGCGGCGAAACTCCCGTGCGGTTGAAATGCAGCGGGCCCTTGATTTCTTTGGCGCAGCGTTCCAGTTCGGCTTCCGAGGTCAGCGCTTCGGGGAAAATCATGTCGGCGCCGGCTTCGAGGTAAGCATTGGCGCGGCGGATCAGCTCATCAACGCTGCCGCCGGCAACACCGCGCGCGTCGCAACGTGCGATCAGCACAAAATCCGGGTCGAGTTCACGGCGCACACGGTCGGCGGCGCGCAGTTTTCCGGTCATTTCTTCCAGCGGGATGATCTGCTTGCCGGCGACATGGCCGCAGCGTTTGGGAGCCACCTGGTCTTCGATGTGGATGGCCGCCGCGCCGGCGGTGATGAAATCCTCGACCGTGCGCATCACGTTGATGGCGTTGCCAAAGCCGGTGTCGGCATCGGCGATCACCGGGATTTTCACGGCGCGTGCGATGTAGCGTGTGATCATCACGATTTCGTCCAAGGTGATCAGGCCAACGTCGGGTTTGCCCAGCAGCGAGGCGGATACGCCGTAACCGGTGACACCGCAGCATTGAAAGCCGGCCTTTTCAATGATTTTTGCCGACAGCGCGTTATAGGCGCCCGGCTTGACCAGGGTTTTGCCGCCTTTCAGCAAACGCCGCAGGTCAGTAGTGGTTTTGGTGCGCATGCGATTCTCCCGGTGAAGGAGGCATTTTAGTCCAGCACGTCACCTTTGTTCGTGTTTAAGTCCAATATCCGATAGTCGAGGCCAGTAACGCTCAGTCGTGTTGATAAAATGCACACATACATTTTTCAGGAGGATTTCACATGATGAGCAGAGGCAAGCAGTTCAAGGAATTGATGTACAGCAAGGAGATTCTCATACAGCCCGGCGTCTATGACGGCTACAGCGTGCGATTGATCGAGCGCGCCGGTTTCAAGACCGCGTCGATTTCCGGTGCCGGGGTCTCGGAGAGCCGCATGGGCTGGGCCGACCGCGGCGTGATGACCTTTGAGGAAAACCTGAATAACGCACGGCGCCTCGCCGATTGCTCGGACCTGCTGCTGCGCGCCGATGCCGACACTGGTTACGGCAACGCGATGACCGTGCATTTCGTGGTGCGTGCCTTTGAAAAGGCCGGCATGGCGGCGCTGATGATCGAAGATCAGGTGTGGCCCAAGCGTTGCGGCCATATGGCAGGCAAGTCCTGCATCCCCGCCGAAGAGATGGTGCAGAAGGTGAAGGCTGCAGTGGACGCGCGCCGGGATAATGATTTTGTGATTGTTTCGCGCACTGACGCCGCCGGTCCACATGGCGTGGATGAAGCGATCCGCCGCTTGAACATGTACGCCGAAGCAGGGGCTGACGTGATGTACGCCGATGCGCTGCTGTCGAAAGAAGATATCGCCAAGGTCGCCAAAAATGTACCGAAGCCGCTGATCGTGAATATGGGTCTGGGTATGCGTCCGCGCAAGACCACGCCGCTGATGTCGCCGAAGCAACTGGAGGACATCGGCGTCGGCGGGGTCAGTTACCCGCGTCTGCTGACGACTGCTGCGCTACGCGGCATGATGAATGCGCTGGAGGTGTTCAAGAACGAAGTGGTCGGTAAAAACATCGTCGTCGACCGCACCGATCTTCAGGTCGGCTTCGAGGAGTTGAACGACCTGATGGGCATGAAGGTGCTGGATGAGATGGAGCAGCGTTACAAGGTCAAATGACTGGTGACTGGTGACTGGTGACTGGTGACTGGTGATTGGTGATTGGCAAAGCGCGGACCCGGGTTTCTCCATTTTCCATTTTCCAATTACCAATTACCAGTCACCAGTTACCCATCACTCATAACGGGGGGTAGTACATGGGCATGACCATCGCAGAAAAGATCCTCGCCGCGAAAAGCGGCAACAAGACCGTGGTGCCCGGCGACGTGGTGACGGTGGATGTCGATACCGTGATCCTGTTCGACAACAACTTCATGCCCACAAACTGGCGGGAAATCATCAAGGTCGCGGATCCGTCGAAAATCGTGGTGACTTTTGATCATCGCGTGCCGGCACCGACGCAGCAGGCGGCTGCGGCGCAGGTCACCGGGCGCGCCTTTGTCAAACAGTTTGGTATCAAACGTTTTCATGATGTCGGCCACAACCAGGGCATCAGCCACCAGTTGGTGGCTGATTACGGTTATGCGCTGCCGGGCTCGGTGCTGTTGTGCAGCGACTCGCACACCTGCAGCGCGGGAGTGTTCAATTGCCTGGCCCGTGGCGTCGGTGGTCCGGACATCATCTACGCCGCGATCAAGGGCCAGACCTGGTTTCGCTGCGGCGAGACCGTACGTTATGAGCTGGTTGGAAAATTGCCCGAAGCAGTGACCGCCAAGGACGCATTCCTGCAGATCGCTGGCGTGCATGGCGAACACGCAACCATGAACGTTGAATATGGCGGCTCCGGTGTCGCCGGTCTGTCGATCAATGCACGCAAAACGCTGAGCGCGATGTCGGCGGAACTGTCGGCCGAGTTTGCAACTTTTGAAGCCGATGCGGCGCTGGTGGAATGGATCAGCGCGCGCAATCCGGCGCCGTTTGTGCCGGTGCGACCCGATGCCGACGCCAAATACCATGCGGTGCGCAAAGTCGATCTGTCGGCACTGGAGCCGCTGGTGGCCTTGCCCGACAGTGTGGTGCGCAATTCGTATCCGGTATCCAAGGCCGCCGGTACGCGCATCGACCAGGCCTATATCGGTTCCTGTGCCAACGGTACGCAGGATGACATCGAACTCGCTGCTCGCGTGGTCAAGGGGCGGCGTGTTGCGGCCGGTGTACGATTTATCGTGATCCCGGCGTCGCAGACGGTGTATCGCGACGTGGTGGCCAGTGGCGCGGTGCAGGTGTTACTCGAAGCGGGCGCGATGATTGCGCCGCCGACCTGCGGCGCCTGCGGTGGCGGCCACATGGGTGTGCTAGGCCCGAACGAAGTCTGCCTGACCTCGAGCACGCGCAATTTCAAAGGGCGCATGGGCGATCCGAGTTCGCAGGTTTATATGGCTTCGCCGGCGACGGTGGCGGCCTCGGCGCTGACGGGTGTCATCACCGATCCGCGGGAGTTTATGCAATGAGCACCGGTCAGGCGATGAATTTCAAAGGACGTGTTTGGATCGTCGGTGACAACATCAACACCGACCTGATCCTGCCCAACAAGGCCTTCTACCTGACGCACGAGGAACAGGCGTTGTACGTGTTCAGCGCCAACCGGCCGGGCTGGGCGGAACAGGTCAAAAAGGGTGACATCCTGATTGGCGGCAGCAATTTCGGCATGGGTTCCAGCCGCGCCGCGGCGCGTTCACTGAAAAACCTCGGCCTGTCCTGTCTGATTGCCGAATCGCTGAACGGCCTGTTCATGCGCAACTGTGTGAACTTTGCGTTCCCGGCGCTGGAATGTCCGGGCATACACGCCGCGTTTACCGAGGGCGAAGAAGCCGAAGTCGAATTCGAGCGGGCGCAGGTGTGCAATGTCACGCACGGCACCGCACTGTCCGGCAAGCCGCTGCCGGCGCCGCTGATGGCGCTGGTGCAGGCGGGCGGCGTGTATCAACTGCTGGAAAAAGAAGGGCTGATTGCGCCGAAAGTTTGAGAATTAACGGGTTCGTTGACACCGAATCCGCCGCCTTTGTATAGTCGCTAGCCAATCTGCGGGCCCTGCACGAAACGGCCCGTCCCCACCATCACGGAGAAACACATGTCCAAAATCACGCTGCAGCAGGCCAATACCATTATTGAGAAAGCTTTCGCCAAGGCGAAGGAAACGAAAGTGAATCCGCTGGCGGTGGTGGTGCTCGACGCTTCCGGCCATATCGTCGCAGCGCAGCGCCAGGACAACGCCACCATGTTCCGTTTCGACGTCGCGTTGGGCAAGGCCTGGGGCGCGGTGGCGATGGGCGCTTCCAGCCGCGCACTGGCCGGACGTGCCAAGGAAAATCCCAATTTCATGATCACGCTGGCGGCGACCGCCAACGGCAAATTCCTGCCGCAGACCGGTGCCGTGCTGATCAAGGATGCCGCGGGCAATGTCGTCGGTTCGGCGGGTGCCAGTGGTGGCACCGGTGATGAGGATGAAGCCTGCTGTGCGTACGGCGCAGAACAGGCCGGCCTCAAGCCGGTCATCTGAAATCATAAAGGTACCCGGGAATTTTTATGGCTGATACCGCAGAAACCAAGACCAAGGGCGCCGTCAAAGGCGGCAACGGCAAATTCATTTTTCCGCTGATGGAAATGGGCAAGATCGAGGCCGGCACCGGTTATTCGACGGCGATGGGGCCGGTGATCGAGGGCGAACGCATGCAGTGCGCTCTGGTGACCAAGGAAAAGGGCACCGGCTCGCGCCCGCACCTGCATCCCAACGAGCAGTGGAACTACATCGTCAAAGGCATGCTGCGGGTGAAGGTTGGTGACGGCCCCGAGCAGATCTGCGGTCCCGGCACGCTGCTGTATTTCCCGGCGAACATCGTGCATTACACGATTGCCATGCCGGAAGAGGATGCGATGTTTTTCGCGGTCAAGGATCTGTCGCACGGCATCATCGGCAAGGCGGCTGATGGCACCATGGCGGGCGGACACTACGATCCGGGCCACGGCCCCAAGCTGGTGTAATGCCGCGCGTACCTCCCGCACAGCCGGGCATGGCCCTGGCTGATGTCGATACCCCCGCCCTGATCCTCGATCTCGACGCTTTCGAGCACAACCTGCAAAAGCTCAACGCGTCGATCGCCGGTCGCAAGATCATGTTGCGGCCCCATGCCAAGAGCCACAAGTGCCCGGAGATCGCCTTGCGCCAGATCGCGCTCGGCGCCGTCGGTGTGTGCTGCCAGAAAGTCAGCGAAGCCGAGGCCATGGTCGAAGGTGGTGTGCCTGATGTGCTGATCACCAACGAAGTGGTTGGCATGACCAAACTGAAGCGGCTGGCGGCGCTGGCGAAACTGGCGAAGATCGCCGTCTGCGCAGACGATGCCGGCAATGTCGCGCAAATCGATACCGCTGCGCGCGAAGCCGGCGTCACCATCGACGTGCTGGTCGAAGTCAATGTCGGCGCCAACCGCTGCGGCGTGGCGCCAGGAGCGCCGGCGCTGAAAATCGCGCAGGCCATTGCCGCCTGCAAAAACCTGCGTTACGCCGGCCTGCAGGCCTATCAGGGCGGCGCGCAGCATTTCCGCAAAGTTGAAGAGCGCCGTGTGGCCATCGACGCCGCGGTCGACAGCGTGCAGAAAACGCTGGCACTGATTGAACAGGCCGGCTTGCCGCGCGGCAAGGTCACTGGCGCCGGCACCGGCACTTATCTGTTTGAAGCGGCGAGCCGGGTGTATGACGAACTGCAGGTGGGTTCGTACATTTTCATGGACGCCGATTACGCCAAAAACGACTGGACCGAAAGCGGCATCCCGCGTTTCGAGCACAGCCTGTTCGTGTGGACCACGGTGATGAGCCGCACCCGGCCTGACATTGCCATCGTCGACGCCGGGTTAAAAGCGTCGAGCATCGATTCCGGCATGCCGCGCGTTGCCGATTTTCCGCTGGCCGAATTCCAGAAGGCGTCGGATGAGCATGGCGTCATCAAAATGAACGGCACACCGGGTTTTGCGCTGGGCGACAAGATCAAGCTGATTCCCGGGCACTGCGATCCGACAGTGAATCTGTATGACCACTACGTCTGCATGCGCGGCGGCAAGGTTGAGGCACTGTGGCCGATTACGGCGCGGGGCGCGGTCTGGTAAGAGGCCTGAGATACTAAAGTACGTAACAAAATGAATGTCCCCTCTCCCCGCAAGCGGGGGGAGGTTTAGGGTTAGGGTGAGGGGCCACTGAAACCCCTTTCGTTACCGCCTCTGTGGCTGCTTTTGATCTTGGGGTTTTCTCATGAATGCGATCAAAAAAATCGGTTTCATCGGTGTCGGCAACATGGGCAATCCGCTGGCGGCGAATCTGCTGAAAAGCGGGTTTGATGTCACGGTGTTCGATACACGGCCGGAAACCGCGGCAGCCTTTGTCGCACAGCACGGCGGCAAGGCCGCGGCATCGCTGGCGGAGGTCGCGAGCGGCGCGGACGCGATCATCACCATGCTGCCCAACGACAAGATCGTCCGTGCAGTGATGCTGGATGTCGGCGGTGCTGCCGCTGCGATGGCGCAGGGCACGGTGCTGATCGACATGGGCACCTGTGACCCGACCGGCACGCAGCAGACCGCGGCCGAGCTGCAAAAACTCGGCATTCACATGATCGATGCGCCGGTGATGGGCGGGGTGGTGTTTGCCAGGGATGCGACGCTGGATATCATGGCCGGCGGCAGTGCCAAGCTGGTGGCGCGTTGTACCCCGGCGCTGAAGGCCATGGGCCGCGCGGTGACCCACTGCGGCGCCACCGGCTCGGCGCATGCGATGAAGGCGCTGGCCAATTATGTGAATGCCTGCGCGCTGATCAATGCCATCGAGGCGCTGACCATCGGCAAAAAATTCGGTCTGGACGTCAAAATGATGGCTGACGGGCTGGCAACCATGTGTGCCGGACGCAATCATCCGATCGGGAAAAAAGTGATCCCGCAGATATTGACCCGCAAATACGCCACCGGCATGGCGCTGAGCTTCATCGCCAAGGACGTCAAAATCGCTGTCGATGTCGCACATGCCATCGGTGCCGCGGTGCCGCTGGGTGAAAAGGTGTCGGAGCTGTGGTGCGACGCGGTTAAAAAAGTCGGCGCCAACGTCGACCAGACCGAAATCGTGCGTTACTGGGAAGAAGCCAGCGGCGTGAAACTTTAACTGCGGCTCTGACCGCGCCGGCACAGCATCCGGTAAACGCAGAACACGGCGATGGCGGCGAGCAGGTGTTTCACGGAGTGGCCGCTGATTGCGGCCCCGGTGGTTGCATAGATTTCATGGTCGAGCAGTTCGGCCACCTTGGCCAGCGCGTAGAACCCGACCCCGTAGAGCAGGAAATGCCGGTGCGTGTAACGCCCGGGAAATGCCGCGATCACATACGGGATTGCCAGCAGCGGTGCGCCCTGCACCCAGATATAAATCCGCAGGTCGCTGCTGTACTGCCACCAGAACACGCTGGCGATGCCGGTCAGCAATGCACCGGCCAGCAGCGCGGGTTCCAGCTTTGCGTCGAGATGTTCGCTGACCAGCGCCGCAAACAAGCCCATGAAGGCCACGGTCATCGGCAGCCGGTCCCAGACCAGCGTGTTGTCATCGGGCGCGTCGTGATAGTAGGCTGAACCCAGAAATACCAGGGCGACACCGGTGAAAAACACCAGCCACGAGCACCAGGCGCCGCTGCGCTTGCGCCAGCACCAGACCATGCCAAGGATGCCGGTCAGCAGGAACGGCAGGTTGGAGGCGACATTGCCGAAGTTCGCCACGCCGAGGCAGCTGCGGGCGTCGGCAAACAGGTGATAACCGCGGTCCTGCAGGATGGGCGCGCCGTGCCCGATCATCAGCCAGGCGAGCGGGCCCAGCACCAGCAGTACCAGTGCGGCAGTGCGTCCGGGGTGCGGCTGCGGGGTTTTGTCCATACCGCCATCGTACACCAGCGGAGTACTCCCTATTCCGCGTGATCGCGATTACTATGTTCATTTTGAACAAGCGACTCTCGACCTGAGGAGGAAGATGAATGGCAGCGCAACAAAAAACAAAAGTGGTGCTCGGCACGGCAACCCCCGGCGGCGGATTTCCCGCCTACGGCTGGCCCTATGCGGAAGCGCTGAATGCGGCAGATGCCACGCTGGACATCGAACCGGTCAACACCAAGGGCAGCGGCGAAAACGTCGGCCGCATCGACAACGGTGAACTCGACATCGCGCTGGCGACCGGCGAGGTGACCTACGAAGCGGTCAACGGCATCGGCCGCACGCCGTGCAAAAACATCCGCATCATCAACGCCACCTATTCGCAGGCGGGCATGTTCATGGTGCGCGCCGACAGTCCGTACAAAACGATATCCGACCTCGTCGGCAAAACCGTGGTCTGGGGTGCATCGAGCTCAGGTTTTGTCGTGCTGGCGCGTTATGTGATGGACGGCCTCGGTCTCGACATCAAAAAGGATTTCGACGCGCGGCTGCTGGAAAAAGCCGGTGACGGTCCGCCTTTGGTGATTAATGGCGATGCGGCGGCGATGTGGGGCGGGGGAGTGGGCTGGCCGCCGTTCATGAATATCGCAAAAAATCCCCAGGGCATGCGTTTCATCTCGCCGAGTGCCGATGAAATCAAACGCATCCAGGCCAAACACCTGTTCCTGAAACAGACCACGATGCCCGCCGGCAGTTATCCCGGGCAGCAGGGGCCGGTTAATTCTGTGGGGTCGTGGCCATTCGTGCTGGCGCGCGCCTCACTGCCGGATGATGTGGCTTACCGGCTGGCGAAGGCGCTGCATACCGGCCACGCTGCGCTGTCCGCCAAACTCGATCAGGCACAGGAATCGACGCTGGCCAATACTCTGGCTGCAGCACCGACCCGGGACATGATTCATCCCGGGGTGCTGCAGTACATGAAAGAGATCGGCTTGCTGTAAGGGTTGAGGCCAATACAGGGCTGGTTTTAACACAGAGGCTTCATGGCTGAGACCCGCGGTGACTTGCTGCATTTGCTCGAGGATTTGCGCGATGCCTATTCCGGCGCGCTGGAGGAAACCATTCTCACGGAAATTCTCGCCAACGCGCTTGATTCCGGCGCGGGATTGATCCGGATCATTACCAGTCCCGCGCCCGCGAGTCTGGCCATCATCGACGACGGCTCGGGGATGCTGCGCGGCGAGTTGCACCGTTATCACGCCGGCGCGCGCCCCGCAAACTGCAATTCAAGGTGATGGGCGGTTTAAAATCCGTACAGTCGTGCCGGATTGCTGACCAGCACCCGCTCGCGCTGCGCAGCATCCGGCACCCAGTCGAGCAGCAGGTCGGTGAGTTCGCCGTCGTTCGGCGTTGCGCCCTTGTGCATCACATGCGGCCAGTCACTGCCCCAGATCACGCGTTCTGCATTGGCTTTCAGCAGCGCATGTGCAAACGGGACGGTGTCGGCATGCGGCAGCGGTGCGCCGGAAATACGGTACGGTCCCGTGAGTTTTACCCAGGCCTTGCCGGCCTGCATCAACCGCAGCAGCGCCTGGAAGCCCGGCGCCTTCAGTCCCAGTGACGTTTTCATGTACCCGAGGTGGCCGAGCACGATGGGCACCGGGAAATCAGCGAAGGTACGGTCGAGATCCGGAAACTCGTCAGCGTGCATCAGGAATTCCATGTGCCAGCCCATGCTGGCGATACGTGCCGCCAGTGGCCTCAGCATGTCCATCGGCAGTGAACCCGCCTTGCGGTCTTTCACATCCACGATGTTCACGCGCACACCGCGCACGCCGAGGGCGTGCATGGATTTTAATTCGGCGTCGCCGATTGCCGGGTCAACCACCGCCACGCCGCGCAGGCGCTGCGGATCGGCTTTCATCGCATCGAGCATCGCCGCGTTGTCGGTGCCGTAGACGCTGGGCTGTACCAGTACCGCGCGGGTGACGCCCAGTGTGTCGAGCATGTGCCGGTACTGATCCAGCAGACAATCGGGCGGGGTGTAGACGCGTGCCGGGGAATAGTCGTAACGCGCCGCCGGTCCCATCACATGCGCGTGGCTGTCGCAGGCGTTCGCCGGCATGTTGAGGTTCGGCGCGCGCGGTTTGAAGTCGGGCCCTGCGCAGAGCGGGGCGGCAGTGGTGGGCGTGTTGACGGATGACATTCTTGGCGGCCAGTTGGGTTGTTGTTTTCCCTCATCCCCGGCCCTTCTCCCAAGGGGAGAAGGGAGAGGTGCAGGGTATTTATAAGTTATTGATTTTATTAATATTTTTACGCGGCCTTTAATCCCGGCATGGTGAAGTCGATAGCCTTCAATTCGGCGGCCAGCGATGCGCGCTGTTCCTTCGAGAGTTCGACCAGCGGCGGGCGCACTGTTGCCCACGATGCGTCGCCACTGTACTGCGCGACGCCGGCTTTGAGTGCGGCGATCATCAGGTACTTGCTGTTGCCGAAGGTGCCGCGCACGACGTCGAGCGCCTTTTGTTGCGCTTCGGCATCGGCGCTTTTCCATTCGCGGTAGAGCTTGTCGATGGCCGCCGGATTGACGTTGGCGGTTGCCGAAATGCAGCCGGCGCCGCCGTTTTTCATGTTGGCGAGCAGGAACGATTCACTGCCGGCAAACACGTCGAAGCCCTGCTTGGCAAAATTATCGAGGAAGGTCTTGGTGTTGTTCCAGTCGCCCGAGCTGTCTTTCATGCCGGCGATGGCCGTCGGATATTTTTTCAGCAGCCGCTCGACCAGTTTCGGTGTGATGCCGACCACGGCGACAGGCGGGATGTGGTACAGGTAAATGCGCAACCGGTCGTCGCCGACGCGTTCGATGATTTCTGAATAGTTCCGATACAAGCCCTCGTCGCTGACGCCCTTGTAATAAAACGGCGGCAGCATCAGCACACCGGCGCAACCGGCTTTCACCGCGTGTTCGGTGAGTTTCACCGAGTCCGACAGCGCACAGCAGCCGGTGCCCGGCATCATGCGCTGCGGATCAACGCCAGCGGCGAGCAAAGCTTCGAGCAGCGCCAGGCGCTCGTTGACCGACAGCGAGTTGGCTTCACTGTTGGTGCCGAAGGCCGCGAGCCCGGAACCCTGCGCGATCAGCCATTTGCAATGCGCAATGAAGCGCGCGGTATCCGGGTTGAGGTCGTGGTCAAACGGTGTGACCACGGGGGCGAGTACGCCCTTGATGCGTTGCGTCTTGCTCATGAGTGACTTCCTCGCGAAAGAGTGTTGAAGAAAGCGTTGAACGATGCGTGAGTGATCTGTTGTTCTGGAGCCGTACGGCCCGACGGATGTCCGGCATAGGATAGCATCGCCGAGGCAGTCTCCAAAACCGGCAGCCAAACAGGTGCCGCTTGGATTGTCAGCACTGAGAGCTGTTGTTAAGCTTGCGGGCCGGTTGTACTGCGCCGCGCCAAAACGAGGAGAAAAACATGAAGTCACGCCTGATTGCTGCCGCTGTTGCTTTCACTGCGGCCTTGCTGGCGCCTGCGGCTCTCGCCGCAGACTACCCGACCAAGACGGTGCGCATGGTCATCGCGTTTTCCCCCGGCGGCCCCAGCGACATCCTGTCTCGCCTGATCGGCGCGAAACTCTCTGAGCGCATGGGCCAGCCCTTCGTTTTCGACAACCGTCCCGGTGCGGGCGGCAACGTGGCGGGCGAAATCGTTGCCACCAGCCCGGCTGACGGCTACACGCTGATGATCGCCAATAACAGCGTGCTCGCCGCGAATGCCTCGCTGTACAAAAAAATGAACTTTAATCCGGCGAAAGACCTGGTGCCGGTGGTGTGGGTTGCCTCGCAACCGAACATTCTCGTGGTACATCCTTCTGTGCCGGCCAAGTCGGTGCAGGAGCTGGTGACCTATCTGAAGTCGCAGCCGGGCAAACTGAATTACGCCTCCTCGGGCAGCGGTGCCGCAGCACACTTGGCGGGTGAGTTGTTCAAGAGCATGACCAAGACCGACATGGTGCATATTCCGTTCAAGGGGGCAGCACCGGCCATTACCGATGTGCTCGCCGGCCGCAGCCAGATGATTTTCGCGACCGCGCTGTCGGTGAAGGCACACCTGGATGCCAACCGTCTGCGCCCGCTGGGTGTGACCACCCTCAAGCGCATGGACACCATCCCCAACCTGCCGACCATCGCCGAATCCGGCGTGCCGGGATTTGAGGCGTCAACCTGGCACGGGCTGGTGGCTGTGGCCGGCACACCGCGCCCGGTGCTGGTGAAACTGAATGCCGAGGTCAATGCCGTGCTCAAGGATCCGCAGGTGGTCAAGTTCCTTGAAAGCCAGGGCGCGATCATCGAGGGCGGCACCCCGGAAAAATTCGCGGCTTATATCAAGTCCGAAATTCCGAAGTGGGCGAAGGTGATCAAGGATTCTGGTGCGCGCACTGATTGATTGAAAGTCGGTAATTGGTGATGAGTAATGGTTGATGAGCGTGGCGCAGTGGTAGGGCGGGAGCAGTGCAGCAAATCCCGCCGTTCTGCGTGCCGTGTCATTACCGGCTTTGCGGCGGGATCCGTTGCACTACTCCCGCCCTGCGGGCTAACAAGAGCAGTAACAGGGAGCGGTAAATGGTTGAATTGAAAGTGCTGGGCGCTGGACCGGTGAAACGCGGCGTCACGCAACTCACCGCGCAGTTCGAAAAAACCAGCGGCCATCGCGTCGCGGTTGAGTTTATCGGTGCGCCGACGGTGCGTGAGCGCGTGCTGGCCGGCGAGGCGGTGGATGGGGTGGTCGTGCCGCAATCGGCGATGGAGGAATTTGTCACGCAGGGCAAGGTTGATGCAGGGACGCGCATGACCCTCGGCCGTTCGCGCATGGGCCTGGCGATGCGCAAGGGTGCAGCCGCACCGGATCTGGCGACCGTGGAATCCTTCAAGCGCGCGATTGCCGCCGCCGATGCGGTGGTGGTCAACGTCGCGTCCAGCGGCAATTACGTGGTGAAGCTGCTGGAAAAACTCGGCTTCGCTGCCGACAAGGCGGTGAAGCAGCCGGATACCGTGAAAGTCATGGATCATGTTGCAGCATCCGCGCAGAATCTGCTCGGCGCCGGCCAGTTGCCGGAAATCCGCGAACTGGTCGACAAAGGTGTGGCGATTGCACTGGCGGGCCCGCTGCCGGATGAACTGCAAAGCATTACCGCTTATGACGCGGCAGTGACCAAAGCCAGCGCGAACGCGGCGGCCGCGGCCGAATTTGCAAAGTTTCTGGATACACCGGCGGCGCGCGCGGCAATGGCGACCACCGGCATCGACTGAACGGGTATCGACTGAAATACGAGCAATGAAAGAAAAATCGTCATGACCACTCTCAAAATACTCAGCGCCGGTGCAGTCAAACGCGGCGTTGCCCGAGTCGCAGCAGCATTCGAGCAGGAGACCGGCACAAAGGTTGAAATTGAATTCACACCGGTGCCTGAAGTGCGCAAACGGGTGGCGGCCGGCGAGACCGCCGATGTGGTGGTGGCGACGCCGGCGGCGCTGGATGATTTTGCGGCGCAGAACAAACTCATCACGGGCAGTCGCGGTTTTCTTGGCCGTTCACGCATGGGCGTGGTGATCCATGCTGATGCGCCAGTGCCGGCGCTACCCGATACAGCGGCATTCAAGGCGCTGCTGCTCGGCGCCAGCCACGTGGTACGCAATGAGGCATCCAGTGGTATTTATTCCGAAAAACTGCTGAACAAGCTGGATTTGACGACACAACTCGGATCGAAAATCGCTGTCGTCAAAACCGGCTCCGGCATCATGCAGTATGTGGCCGACCACCCGGCGCAGGCGGTGGGCCTCGCGCAGATTTCGGAGCTGATGGTGATGATGGACAAGGGTTGCAGGGTCAAACTCGCGGCACCGCTGCCTGACGAAATCCAGAACATGACCAGTTATGACGCGGCAGCGATGGTTGGCGCGCCGGCGGCGGCAGTTGCGCTGGCGAAACGATTGTCATCGGACGAGGCCAAAAAGATTTTTGCCGAAACCGGGATTTCCTGAGTCCCGGCTGAAGCACGGGTGCGCATGTACAGCGACGAAGACCTGGATGCGGCAGTGGCTGCCGGCGCTCTCAGTGCCGAGTCTGTCGCCGCGTTCCGTGCGCATATGGAAAAGGCGCGTTCCACGCGCGTTGTCGACGAGGAGCATTTTCGTCTCGTCAACAGCTTCAATGACATCTTTGTCGCGATCGCCGGCGTGCTCGTCCTTGTGGCGGTGGGCTGGATTGCGGGAACCATTGAGCGCCACCTGATTGGCGCGGCGATTGCCGCAACGGCTTGGGGGCTCGCAGAATTTTTTACCCGCAAGCGGCGCATGGCTCTGCCGTCGATCCTGTTTCTGCTGGCTTTTACCGGCGGGGTCTTCGCGACACTGATGCCCACTGGCAATATCCTTTCCGACAAATTCGGCATCGGGATTGCGGTTGCAGCGGCCGTGGCGGCCGGCTTTACGTGGCTGCACTGGCTGCGTTTTCGTGTGCCGATTACCGTGGCGGCAGGCGCCGCAACTGTGATCGGCGTTGCGGTCGGATTGCTGCTCGCCATCACGCCGGACTTGTTCAAGTGGATGAATGCCATCCTGTTTGCCGCCGGCATTGCGGTATTTGTGTTTGCGATGTACTGGGACATGAGCGATCCGCTGCGGCAGACCCGCCGTGCCGACGTCGCGTTCTGGCTGCACCTGCTCGCCGCCCCTCTGATCGTGCATCCGGTATTCACGCTGTTCGGTCTGCTCGGCAAGGAGGTCGATGTCAGTGGTGCCGTGGTTGTGATGCTGCTCTACGTGATCATGGCCATCATTGCGCTCATCATTGATCGGCGGGCCTTGATGGTTTCTGCGCTGGTCTACGTGCTGGCTGCGATCAGCGCCGTACTGGAGAAGTTCGGCGCGGTTGGCGTCAACGTGGCATTGACCGCATTGTTGATCGGCTCGGCGCTGTTGATGCTGTCGGCATTCTGGCATGGCAGCCGTGCCCGGGTGGTCCGGGGCTTGCCTGCGGTTTGGAAAAACCGGCTGCCGCCGCTGCGTTGACTATCGTCGGCGCTTACAGGATTTTTTTGCAACACAACTTTCGTGAATATTTTCAAGGTGATCAGCATAAACAAGATGGTGACGGTTTTGATGGGCCTGGGTCTGGCCATGGGCATGACGGCGCATGCTGCCGAACTTACCTTGATCAGTGGCGGGGCTGTCGAGCCCGGCGTACATGCAGCGGTTCACGCTTTCGAGAAAGCCTCTGGCCACAAGGTCAAGGTCACCTTCAATACCACGCCGCAGATGCAGAAGCGCGTAGCCTCCGGCGATATCTTTGACGTGATCATCGCACCACCGGCAGCGACCGGCGGATTTGCCAAGGACGGCAAGGTGGATGGCGGCGGTCTCGACATCGGCCGCATCGGTTCGGGCGTTGCCGTGCGCCCGGGCGCGCCGGTGCCGGCCATAGTCGCGCTGCTGCTCGGCAATTGCCGCAATGCCGCCTTGCTTGCTGCATTCGAAAGGGCGTTGCCGTCCATCGAGTCGGCTGTTGCCGCCGGTGAACGGATTATCGAGTTGGTTTAGATTTTTCTGAACACGATTACTGATTGGTGGCGTCATGACCAAAAATGGTTTGCCGGCAATACATCCCGGCGAGTTTCTCAGAGAAATACTCGAAGAGCGGGAGGTCTCCCAGGCTCAGTTTGCGCGCGCCATCGGTGTTGCGCCGATGCGCATTTCGCATGTTGTCAAAGGTTCGCGGCCGGTTACGGCCAAACTGGCGTTGTTGTTCGGAAAAGCATTCGGTCAATCGCCGCAGTACTGGTTCAATCTGCAGACGACTTATGATTTGAAGCTTGCGGAGCGTGCGATGGGCGGGCGGTTGAAAGCGGTATCCGAGATGGTGGCGGCCTGAGACGGCATGCTTTAGGCGAAAAGTCTGGGCGGGGCGTGACTATGGCGACAGCCGCAAAATTCGATGCTGCTGATTACCTCAGGGACGACAAAACTGTTGCCGAATATATTACGGCGGCGCGGGAGGACCATGACCCCGACATGTTTCTCGCGGCGTTGCGCGATGTGGCCCGTAATACAAAGTACTGGAGTCGAATTCTTGTCAAAAATTGACGCCAGATCAGATGATCTGAGTTATTGACTACCGGCCGACAGGTTCCAGCCCGCTATTCGTGATGGCTTGTGCGGCCACCGGCGAAACCAGAAATTCAATCACCTTGCGCGCGATGGCCTTGTCCGCAGAGTTTGCCCCGACGCCGGCAGCAAACGCCGACACCTTCTGCACTTCTGGCGGCAGCGGCGTGATGCGATCTATGCCCGGCACGGGCAGCAGCTCGCTGATCTGCTGGAAACCGAAATCGAGTTCGCCGCGCGCAATCATGGTGCCGACGCGTTCACCGCCGCCGATCAGGCGGCTTTTCGGCAGCACCTGTGTTGCGATGCCGAGGCGCTGCACCAGTTCAGTGGTGAAGTATTTGCCGCTTTCGCTGGCGGAATAGCCGATGGCCTTTGCGGCGAGCAGGGCCCGCCGCAGGTCTTCGACATTGCGAACCGCGGGGTCCGGCGCGCCGGCGCGCACCGCGAACCCCATCATCGAGCGGGCGATGGTCGTCGCGTCATCGGCCAGAACCAGGCCGTCGGCGATGAACTGGCGCAGCACGCCGTCGGCGACGATGACGATGTCCGCCACTTCGCCGCGTTTCAGCCGGTTGGGGATGGAGCTGTCGCCGGTGCCGATGGAGGTGGTGACGGTGACGACGGTTTTTCCGGTCAGACGTTCCAGTTGCGGGATCAGTGCTTTGTAGGCGGCGGTAAAGGCGCCGGAGGTCATTACCCTGAATTCATTTGTGGTTGTGGTCATGATAATAATTCCTGATTAAATCATTAACGCAAAGGACGCAAAGTTAACGACAAGGCGTAAAGGAATTCAAAACCTTGGGCTGTTGCATTCTTTGTGCCGCTTTTTTCCTTTGCGCCCTTTGCCTTAAAGCAGTTTGTTGCAGTTCGTGCAATGCGCCGATCAGGGTCGTTTGAATTCCAGAATGTCAAATCCGCTGTAACGATCTACCAGATAAATCAGTCCGCGGTCATCGACATCGGTGTCATTGGTCTGCGGGCACGGTTTGCCGCCGCAGGGTTCCGGGATATACCAGCCCACTTCCTGCGGCGCCGACGGATCGGCGACATCGACGATACGCAGGCCGCCGGCAAACCACGCGCAGTACAGCAACGTGTCGCCGCCCTTCCAGTTTTCCTGGAACTGGTGCGCGCCGAAGCGCCCCGGGGTAGTGCGGCTCCACGGGCTGTCGAGTTCGCTGACTTCGAATAGCGATACAGGCTTTATGTTCCCGAGATCGGTGACGTCAAGCACCCACAGGCAGCCGTGCGGACGGCCACGGCGACGCGCCATTTCCTCGGCGTCGTGGGCGTGATCTTCTTCGTCGATGGCGACGGCGATGCGTTTGCCGTCGAGCTGTTTCAGCACTGGCATGAAGGTGTGCGAGGGCTCCGGATACGGCGGGTGGTAGTTGTAGGCGCCGGTGGTTTTGGGCTTGCGGATGTCGGTGACGTCAATCACGCGCACCCCGCCGTGCCAGCAGCCGGCCCACAGTTCATTGCCGAAACGCAGCGTGTGGTGCAGCCGGTGCTGGCGGCCGGACCAGGTCGGCTTTTCGCCGCCGGCGATGTGCTGCCCCGGCATCCACCATTTCGATACTTCTTCCGGTTTGGCCGGATTGCGGATGTCGTAGGTAACGAGAATGTTGCCAATGAAGCCCGGCATCTCGGTGGAGATGTAGGCGTAATCCTGGTCCATGTCGAAGCGGTGCACGCCGCGACCATGGGTTTTGTGGAAGTGGATCAGTTTCGGTTTGGCTTTGTTCGACACGTCATACAGGCTGAAGCCGCCGCGCTCATAAGTATTGCGTTCGGCTTCTTCCACTGCGGGGATGTCGGCGACGGCAACGCCCAGTTTTGCCGCGAGTTCGGCGTGGTTGGCATCGCGGCCCAGTTCGGCTTTGAGTCGGGCGCGCAGCTTGGGCAGTTCGTCGGCCTTGCGGCCGATGGCGGTCATGTTGCGTTCGCTGTTGATGATCATCAGGTCGCCGATGACGCGCGCCTTGTGGCTGTTCGAGTCCGGATCCTCAATGAAAATCTGCGACAGGATTTTCGGATTCTTCGGGTCGGCAACGTCGAGGATGGTGGTGCCGAGTTGCTGCTTGTTCGGGATGTGGCCGAGGTAGCAATGGCTGCCTTCGACATAAACCTGACCGGCGCCCGGCAGGTCGAGGTGCGACAGGCGTTTGACGTTGTGGGCGAGGGTCGGCTTGCTGATGGTATCCATGATGATGGGGCCGTCCAAAATGTGGTGTGGCTGCAGTGAGGTCGAAAGTCTACCGCAAGGCCCCGGCAGCGACTCGGTTAGAATAGAAAAACACCGCAAAAAAACCCCGTCTTCTCCAGGTGGATACAGGCGGATTCAAATCCAGGGAGGATCCCCGATGGCGCGCCAGAAAAAACGTCCCGAAGAACTGCGTAGTCACCGCTGGTTCGGCACCAGGGGGCTGCGTTCGTTCACCCACCGCTCACGTGTCTTGCAGATGGGTTATACGATTGATGATTTCGCCGGCAAGCCGGTGATTGCGATCATCAACACCTGGAGCGACATCAATCCCTGCCATGCGCATTTCCGTACCCGCGCCGAGGAAGTGAAGCGCGGCGTGTGGCAGGCCGGCGGTTTTCCGCTGGAGATGCCGGCGATCGCGCTGGCCGAGCCGTTCCAGAAACCCTCGACCATGCTCTACCGCAACATGCTGGCGATGGAAACCGAAGAGCTGCTGCGCGGTTATCCGGTGGACGGCGCGGTGCTGATGGGCGGTTGTGACAAGACGACACCGGCATTGATCATGGGCGCGACTTCGATGGGCTTGCCCTTCATCTATATGCCCGCCGGGCCGATGCTGCGCGGCAACTGGCATGGTGAGCCGCTGGGCTCGGGTAGCGATTCGTGGAAATACTGGGCGGAACTGCGTGCCGGCAACATCACCGAACATGAATGGGATGAAGTGGAGGCGGGCATCGCACGTTCATACGGCCACTGCATGACCATGGGCACGGCCTCGACCATGACTTCGGTGGCCGAAACACTGGGCCTGACTTTGCCCGGTGCGGCGTCGATTCCGGCGCCGGACGCCAACCATCCGCGCATGGCCACTGCCAGCGGCCGGCGCATTGTCGAAATGGTGTGGGATGACCTGAAGCCGACCGAAATCCTCACGCCCAAGGCTTTTGACAATGCGATCACCGTGGTGCATGCGCTGTCGGGATCGACTAACGCGCTGATCCATCTGGTGGCGATGGCGGGGCGCGCCGGCGTTGACCTGAAGCTGGAGCGTTTTGATGAACTGGCGCGGCAAACCCCGGTGCTGGCCAACATCCGGCCTGCTGGTGACAAATACCTGATGGAAGACTTTTATTACGCTGGCGGGCTGCGCGCGATGATGTCGGAGTTGAAGGATCTGCTGAATCTTGATTGCGCGACCGTCAATGGCCGTACGCTGGGCGAGAACCTCGAAGACGCGAAGATTTACAACGACGATGTGATCCGCAGACGCAATAACCCGCTATCGGCCAGCGGCGGCCTCGCGGTGCTGCACGGCAATCTCGCACCTGATGGTGCGGTGATCAAGCCAACCGCAGCCGAGCCGCAGCTGATGAAACATACCGGGCCGGCTGTCGTCTTCAAGAATTATGACGACCTCTACGCCCGCGTTGATGACGAGAATCTCGTGGTTGATGAGAACTCGGTGCTGGTGCTGCAGAATGCCGGCCCGCAGGGCGGACCCGGCATGCCGGAGTGGGGGCAGTTGCCGATTCCGAAGAAGCTGCTGAAAAAAGGCGTGCGCGACATGGTGCGGATTTCCGATGCGCGGATGAGCGGCACCTCGTACGGCGCCTGCGTGCTGCACGTCGCGCCGGAGTCGTACATCGGCGGACCGCTGGCGCTGGTGCGTGACGGCGACCTGATCGAGTTGGATGTCGAGGCGCGCAAACTCGAGTTGAAAGTCAGTCCGGAGGAACTGGCCAAACGCAAGGCCGAATGGAAACAGCCGCCGCCGCACTACACCCGCGGTTACGGCGCGATTTACTCGCAGCACATCACGCAGGCTAACAAGGGCTGCGATCTGGATATATTGCACTATGGAGATCCGACGCCGGACCCCGAAGTCGTCCACTGAAAAGTGCCCGTTCTCGCCATGACTTTGTCGTGTGTTTATGCCGTCATTCCGGCGCGCCGGAGAGTCGCGGGATTATTATCGGACAATCGTTTTTTACAGATACAGGGAGTGTGACCATGGATTTACCCGTCAATCAATTCAAAAAAGCCATCAAGGCTGGAAAACCGCAGATCGGCATCTGGTCGAGCCTGTGCAGCCCCATCGCCGCCGAAGTGCTGGCCGATGCCGGTTTCGACTGGGTGCTGCTCGACACCGAACATTCACCGAACGAACTGCCGATCGTGCAGAACCAGTTGGACGCGATGCTCGCCGGCAGCACCGAAGCCATCGTGCGCCCGGCGTGGAACGACACGGTGCTGATCAAGCGTTATCTCGATGTCGGCGCGCGCACGCTGCTGATTCCTTATGTGCAGAATGTTGAAGAGGCGAAACGTGCGGTTGCGGCCACGCGGTATCCGCCGCAGGGTGTGCGCGGCGTGTCGGGTTGCACGCGCGCCAATCGTTACGGCCGGGTGAAGGATTATTTCAAGCGTGTGCATGACGAGATGTGCGTGCTGGTGCAGGTCGAAACCCGCGCTGCGATGACGCAGATCGAGGCGATTGCCGCGGTTGAAGGCGTTGACGGCGTGTTCATCGGACCGAATGATCTGGCGGCCGACATGGGTTATCTCGGCAACTGGCAGCATCCGGAAGTGTGGAAGGTGATGGAAGACGCAGCGAAGCGCATCACCCGGGCCGGCAAGGCGCCGGGCATTCTCGTCGGTGAAGGCGACGGCCAGCGCTGCCTCGACATGGGATACCTGTTTGTCGCGGTGGGTTCGGATCTGGTGATGCTGGCGCGCGGCACCGAGGCGCTGGCAGCGAAATTCAAGAAATCATAAAAATATTAATAAAAACAATAAGTTATATAATTTCCCCGGCGTAATCGCCGTCTGCTGATGGTGATGCCGAAACCCGCAACGCTGCTGACCACACTGATTGTGTTGTCCGCAGTGGCGATTTTTTTCACGCCGCCCCCCGCTGCTGTGTCGGTCAATGTGATGCACACCGGCGGACTGCTGGTGCTGGTGATGGGCTTGTGGGCGATCGGCACGCTGCCTGAATATTTTGTGGCGCTGATTTTTTTCACGCTGGCGGTGCTGCTGCAGATTGCCGCCCCTGCGGTGATTTTTTCCGGCTTCGCGTCGGGCACATTGTGGCTGGTGCTGGGCGGCCTGGTCATTGCAGAGGCCGTGCGTTCGACCGGACTCGGTGAACGCATTGCGCGCCTTGCGTTGGGCGAAAAAACATTGAGTTACCGGAAACTGGTCACGGCAGCGGTGCTGGTGTCGCTGATATTGTCTTTCCTGATGCCGGCGACCGTTGCCCGCATCCTGTTGCTGGTGCCGATTTTCGCCGCGGTGGCCGAACGTCACGGTCTGGCGCGCGACAGCATGGGTTACACCGGCGTGATGCTGGCGACCATCCTCGCCACCTTTCAGTGCGGCACGGCGATCCTGCCGGCAAACGCACCGAATCTGGTGCTGGCCGGTGCCGCCGAGACGCTGTACGGCGTGCAGCTGATCTACGCCGAATACCTGTGGGCGCAGTTTCCGGTGATGGGCCTGGTCAAGGGCTGGCTGATCATCGTCATGGTGTGCCGGCTGTGCCCGGCAGAAACGCAGACAGCAGGCACCGCAGCGGCGCTGCCACCAATCAGCGCTGAGGAAAAACGGCTGGCGGTGATCGTGTTTGCATCGCTGGCGCTGTGGGCCACCGATTTCCTGCACGGCATCCGCCCGGGCTGGATCGCGCTCGCAGCGGCGGTGATCGCGATGATGCCGCGCATCGGGGCGGTGCCGGTGACCATGTTCCAGGAACGTGTGCGCTTCGGCACTTTTTTCTACATCGGCGGCATCCTCGGCCTCGGCGCGGTGATGATCGAGACCGGCCTCAGCGTCGCCATCGGCAACGCGATGCTCGGTCTGTTCAAGCTCGAACCTGGTGCGGACGCCGCCAACTTCGCGGTGCTGAGCCTGCTGTCGACCTTTGCCGGACTGATCACCACCAACCCGTCGCAGCCTGCGCTGATGGCGCCCCTGGCAGGGCATTTCGCCGAGGCCGCGGGATGGCCGCTGAAAACAGCGCTGATGACGCTGGCGGTAGGTTTTTCCACGTTGATCCTGCCCTATCAGGTGCCGCCGGTGGTGGTCGGCCTGCAGGTCGCGCATCTGTCGGTGCGGACGGCCATGCGCGTCACCGTGCCGCTGGCCGCGGTCAGCATCGCGGCGCTGATTCCGCTGCAATATGCCTGGTGGCGTTTGATCGGGTACTTTGGAAACTAAGTTGGCAACTGAGTGCGCATAACGAAAAGGCTGGATTCGATTTAAACCGCCGATGAACGCCGATGAACGCCGATGAACGCAGATCAACCCGGCGCAACAAGGGGCATCGAAGGAGAACAATAATTGACTGAAGACAACGGCCGGCTTGATTTGATGTGCTGTTTTTCCGATGTTTTTGATTTTACCGGCGTTAATCGGCGCGTTCATCTGCGGTTAACGTTTTCTGATCCTTATATGGGCCCTGAGTTGGCCATTGAACCGGAGACCGAATGACATCGCAACTGTTCACGCCGCTGCAGATCGGCAAACATACGCTGCCCAACCGCATCACCGTGGCGCCGATGTGCCAGTACAGTGCCATCGACGGCTCGATGACCGACTGGCACATCATGCATCTCGGCTCGCTGGCGATTTCCGGCGCGTCGATGCTGGTGATTGAAGCGACGGGTGTCACGCCGGCGGGGCGCATCACGCCGCATTGCGTCGGGCTTTATTCCGATGCCAACGAAGCGGCGATGCAACGGGTGGTCGATTACGTGCGCAGCATTTCACCGATCCTGCTCGGTGTGCAGATCGGCCATGCCGGTCGCAAGGCATCAACCCACCGGCCGTGGCAGGGTCACGGTTTCCTCAAGCCGGACGAAGGCGCCTGGCAAACGCTGGCGCCGTCTGCAGTACCGCTGGCTGCGGGCTGTCCTGCACCGCAGGCGATGACCAAAGCGGATATGCAGCAACTGACGCAGGCGTTTGTGCGAGCCACAGAACGCGCGGCAGGCATCGGTCTCGACTTCATCGAAATCCATTCGACCCACGGCTACCTGCTGTCGGAATTCCTGTCGCCGCTGTCGAACCGGCGCACCGATGAATACGGCGGCAGTCTGGAAAACCGCATGCGTTTTCCGCTGGAAGTGTTTCGCGCAGTGCGTGCGGTGTTTCCCGCAGATCGTGCGGTGGGCGCAAAAATCTCCGGCACTGATTTTGCCGACGGTGGTTTTACCCCGGACGACGCAGTGGTTTATGCCCGGGCGTTAAAAGCGGAGGGCTGCGCTTACGTGACGGTTTCCGGCGGCGGCGTGGTACTCGACGCCAAAATCCCCGTTGGTCCCGGCTACCAGGTGCCGTTCGCCGAGCGCGTGAAAAAGGAAACCGGCATCACCACCGGTGCGGTGGGAATGATCACCGACCCGCAACAGGCCGAAGCGATCATCGCCAACGCTCAGGCAGATTTCATTTCTCTGGCGCGGGCGATGCTGTTCAACCCGCGCTGGCCGCAGCATGCTGCCGTGGCGCTGGGCGTCGAAGCGGAATATCCGCCGCAGTATCAGCGCGCGGCACCGAAAGTCTGGCGACCGGGGCGTACTTTGGGGAAAATCAGCTAAAAGCCGGAAAACTGTGGCTGCAGGTGTGCGCGACTATAATGCGCTCCATGCAAGCCGTCGCCGCCAGCCCGAAAGACATTTTCAGCCACCGCAAATATTGGGCGGCGCGCTTCGGTACGGCTCCGTTCCTGCCGATGTCGCGCGCCGAGATGGACCAGTTGGACTGGGAGGAATGCGACATCATCCTGGTGACCGGTGATGCCTATGTTGATCACCCCAGCTTTGGCATGGCTATTGTCGGCCGGCTGCTGGAAGCGCAGGGCTTTCGCGTCGGCATCATTGCCCAGCCGGACTGGCAGTCGGCGGAGGCGTTCCGCGCGCTGGGGCGACCCAAGCTGTTTTTCGGCGTTACCGCCGGCAACATGGATTCGATGGTCAACCGCTACACGGCCGACCGCCGGCTGCGCAGCGATGACGCCTATACGCCGAATGCCGAGCCGGCGAAACGGCCCGACCGTTCGGTGATCGTCTACAGCCAGCGTGCGCGCGAAGCCTATTCCGATGTGCCCATTGTCATCGGCGGCATCGAGGCGAGCCTCAGGCGCATTGCGCATTTTGATTACTGGTCGGAGAAGGTGCGGCGTTCGGTGCTGATCGACGCCAAGGCCGACATGCTTGTTTACGGCAATGCCGAGCGCGCGATAGTCGATATCGCGCATCGACTCGCGGCGCGAGCGACCATCGACAGCATTACTGATATTCGCGGTACGGCCTATGCGCGCGCGGCGACTCCGGCTGACTGGATCGAAATCGATTCGACGCGCATCGACATGCCGGGGCCGCTCAACCCGCCGGTGGATCCGTATGCGATGGAAGCGGATATGGCTAAAAATGCGCCAGCGGCTGGTGGTGCGCAGGTGGTTCGTTTCATCCGTGAAGTCAAAAACGCCGACCGCGCGCGCAGCGTGATCCGCATGCCGTCGTATGAAACTGTGGCGGAGGATCCGGTGTTGTACGCGCATGCCTCGCGCATCCTGCATGTGGAGGCCAACCCCGGCAATGCGCGCGCACTGGTGCAGCGTCATGGTGACAGAGAGGTGTGGATAAACCCGCCGCCGATCCCGCTGACCATGAAGGAGATGGACGCGCTGTACGAATTGCCGTACGCGCGCGTGCCGCACCCGGCGTACGGAAAGGGAAAGATTCCCGCCTACGACATGATTCGCTTTTCGGTGACCATTCAGCGTGGCTGCTTCGGCGGCTGCACCTTCTGCTCGATCACCGAGCACGAAGGCCGCATCATCCAGAACCGCTCGGAGGATTCGATCATCCGCGAGATCGAGCATATCCGCGACGACGCGCCGGGTTTCACCGGCGTGATTTCGGACCTTGGCGGGCCGACGGCGAACATGTATCGCCTCGCCTGCAAGAGCAAGGAAATCGAGTCCGCCTGCCGTCTGCCGTCGTGCGTGTATCCGGGCGTGTGCTCGAACCTGAACACCGACCATGCGCCGCTGATCGGACTGTATCGGCGTGCCCGCGCGCTGCCCGGCATCAAGAAAATCCTGATCGGCTCCGGCGTGCGTTACGACCTCGCGGTCGAGTCGCCGGAATACGTGAAAGAACTGGCGCAGCATCATGTCGGCGGTTACCTGAAAATCGCGCCGGAAGCGATCGGCGAAGGCCCGCTGTCAAAAATGATGAAGCCCGGCGTCGGCACCTATTACAAGTTCAAGGAACTGTTCGACAAGTATTCGAAGGAGGCCGGCAAGGAACAGTACCTGATCCCGTATTTCATTGCCGCACACCCGGGCACCACCGACCAGGACATGCTGGAACTGGCGCTGTGGCTGAAGCAGAACGGTTTCCGCGCCGACCAGGTGCAGGCTTTCCTGCCGTCACCGATGGCCACCGCGACGGCGATGTATCACTCGGGTAAAAATCCGCTGCGCAAGGTTACCCGCGACAGTGAGGACGTGATCATCCCCAAGGGATTGCGGGTGCGCCGGCTGCACAAGGCGTTGCTGCGCTACCACGATGCCGAAAACTGGCCGCTGCTGCGCGATGCCTTGCGGCGGATGGGCCGGCGCGATCTGATCGGCAGCGGCAAACACCAGCTGGTGCCGACGTTCCAGCCCGCGGGTACGGGACTCAAGCCCGAGGGCGCGCGCAAGCCGAGCAAGTACCAGTCGTTCCGCACCCAGCACACGGGATTGCCTCCCTCGCCTGTGGCGCGCGAGCGCAAGGCGCCCGCGGCAAAAGGTAAACGACCGGCACGCTCAGCCAAGCCGCGTTAGGCAGTCGCTGCCTGCCCGGTTTCCGGGGCAGTTTTGCGACGACGACGCAGCGCGTTCATCGTGGTGACGACAAGCATGTCGAGCATGCAATAGAAAGTGCCGGCAGCCAGCGGCGGGTTCATCGTGGTCCAGCCGACGACAGGTACATCGTGCAGCCATTCCCAGTTGCCGATCGCGGTGCCGTAGATTTCCAGACCCAGCGACAGCATGAACATCACGGCGTACAGCTTGCGGCCGTTGCTGAACACCATACACAGCACCAGCAGCGTGTAGAGAATCAGGCCCATGGTGTCGGCGCCGATCCATGCCAGCGCGATGACCGGCGGTGCTGCGGCCAGAGGCACTGCCCAGATGATCGAGTCGGGCATGCGTTTGCAGATCGCCACGCCCAGTACAAACACCAGCGCATGTGCCGGCGGCACGAACAGCGGGATGTTGTGCAGCCGGTACTCGTACAATCCCCAGCCCAGCGACAGGAAAATTTCGCCGGCGGTGGCGTAGGCCACGCACAGCATCATGCTGGTGCGCGTTTCCGGTGCCGAGTTTGCCAGCCAGTACAGCAGCATCGCCCAGGTCACGATGCTGACCGCGTCCTGGCCCCACACGGCAACATGTTGATCGACGAGCAGGCCGATGCTGATCAGCGCGACGATGGTCCAGGCGGGAGCCGGTGGTGCGGCCGCAGTATTGAGCGCGGGCTGTACGGCGAAGGTCATTTATAAGCCATTGTTTTTATTGACTATTTGCCACTGAATCTGGCTTTACGTTTTTCCTTGAAACTGGAGATGCCTTCTTTCGCGTCTGCACTCTGGCGGATGCGCTGGATCGCGGCGCGGCCCTGTGCAGCGAGTTCCGACGGCCCTTTGGGAATGATGCGGCCGACATAGTCGCGCAACACCGACAGCACCAGCGGCGCATTGTCGGCGAGTTGTCGTGCCCACACCAGTGCGGCATCGAGTTGTGCGCCGGGTTTGACCAGCTGATTGACCAGGCCGACCTGGTACATGCGCTCCGCACTGATTTCATTGCCGACCAGCATCAGTTCCATCGCCACCTTGTGCGGGATGCGCGCGGCGAGCCCGGCGATGGCGGCGCCGGTGAAACCGACCCTGGCTTCAGGGAACATGAACTTTGCGTCGTCCGCAGCGATGCACAGGTCGCACATCTGCACGATGACTACGCCGCCACCGACCACCCAGCCGCCGACCGCGGCGATCAGCGGCTTGGTCATCGCAACGCCGATGTTGGGCACGCAACCAGGGAAATCTTCAGGCGGACCCTTGATGTCGGCGCCGCCGGTGAAATGTGCGCCGGCATGGGTCAGCACGCCGACGCGGTCGTCGCCCTCGTTCAGGCGTTCGAGTGCGGCGCGCAGCTGTGCCGCGACATCATTGTTGATGGCGTTGCGTTTTTCGGGGCGGTTCAACGTGATGATGGCGACACCATCGCGCGATTCGTAAGTCACTACAGATTCGGTCATGGCGGACTCCTGTGTAGGGGTTATGCGGCCGGCGCAGCGGTCAGCGTGGCGCGTGCATCGAGCGCAATGACGCCCGCACCGGTTTCGCGCACCAGCAGGGGGTTGATATCGAGCTCGGCGAGGCGCGGACCCAGTGCGGCAGCCAGGGCGCTGAGTTTTGCAATGGTATCGGCGAGTGCGGCGATATCTGCTGCCGGTCGGCCGCGCGCGCCGGCGAGCACGGGCGCGATACGCAGGCCTGCGATCAGCCGTTGTGCGTGTGCGGTTGAGATCGGCGCCACTGCCATCTCTACGTCGTTGAGGATTTCCACCATCATGCCGCCGCTGCCCATGAGCACCACCGCGCCGAATTGCGGATCCCAGCGGCAGCCGACGATGAGTTCGGTGCCGCCGCTGAGCATCGGTTGCACCACGCAGCCGGCCAGTATTGCGCCCGGCAGGTGTGCCGCCAGCCCGCGGGCGATGTCATGCCATGCGGTGCGCAGTGCGTCAGCGCCGGCGATGTTGAGTTTGACCGCGCCGGCTTCGCTTTTGTGAACGAGGTCGCGGCAGACGCCTTTCAGCACCACCGGATAACCGAGGTGTCCGGCCTGCTGGATTGCGGCGTCGGGTGTCAGTGCCAGGACATCGACCGTGGTGCTGATGCCGCAGGTGCGCAGCAATGCTTTGGTTTCGGGTTCGGTCAGCCGCCCGACGGGCAGCGTCGCGACATGCGTGCGCGCGGCAGCGCTGATGATGGATGGCAGTGCGGGTGGTGGCGGATCGCGCAAGGCCTCAGCGTAGTCCACGGCGGCGCGCAGCACGCGCAGCGTGTCATCCAGCCTGTTGGTATATGGACAGGCGATTTCTTTCAGCGCACTACGCGCGCCGTCGACCAGTGCCCCGGGCGTCAGCAGTATGGCCGTGGGTTTTTTGCCGGTCAGTGCGGCGCGGCCCCACTGCCGTACCTTGTCTTCGAGTTGCGGCGTGGTGGCAACTGCGATCAGGATCGCACCGACTGCCGGATCGTTTGCAAGCAGTTCATAGGCGGCCAGCGCACTGCCGAGACCGCTGCTGCGCGGCAGGCCGCCGACGTCCAGCGGATTGATGGTGCGGCCGGGTGGCAGCAGCTTTTGCAGTTCCGCGACAGTGGCTGCGCCGGGCTCTGCCAGCGTCAGGCCGGCGGCCACCACGCGGTCGCCGGTCACGGCAACAGTGCCGCCCGATGGTGACATGACAGCCACTGTCGATGTCATCGGTGCGCCGAAACGAATCAGGAAGTCTGCGCAGTAAATCAACGCTTCGGGATCGTCGAGCAGACATACCGCATGATCGCGGCAGGCGGCTTCCCATACCGCATACGATCCGGCAAGGCTGGCGGTATGTGACTGGGTAACCTGTTGTCCGGCGGCGCTCTGTCCGGCTTTCACTGCGAGTATGGGTTTGCCGGCCGCTCGCGCGCGGCGCGCGAGTTCGAGGAAGCGCGTGCCGTTTTTCAGGCCTTCGATATAAAGGCAGATCGCGCGCGTGGTGTCGTCTTCGATGAAATATTCAAGGAGGTCGCAGAGTTCGACGTCGGCCTGGTTGCCGACGGTCGCGGCGACGCTGAAGCCGGTGCCGAGGTCCTGCGCATGCGAAATCAGCGATGCCATCAGCGAACCGCTCTGGCTGGCGAGGCCGATGGCGCCGCGCGGCATCGGTACCACGGCCAGCGCCACCGATGAGGTCAGTGCGAGTTGCAGGTGCGGGTTGATGTAACCCAGGCAATTGGGGCCGATCAGGCGCATGCCGTGGCTGCGGGCGATCTGCACCAGCTCGTCCTGGCGTACCGCGCCCGCGGCGCCGGTTTCGGCGAAATCGGCGGTGATGACCACCGCGCCACGCGCGCCGGCGCGCCCGCAATCTTCGAGTGCGGCGGGCAGATGCGCGGCGGGCAGGGCAAGGATGCAGACATCAACGGGATCCCCGGCTGCAGCGAGTTTTGCAACGGCCGGGATGCCGAGCACCTCGGCGGCAGTCGGATGCACGGGCACGATGCGGCCGCGATAGCCGTGTTTGACGAGAAAGTGCATCACCCGTCCGCCGAATTTGGCGGGGTCGCCCGAGGCGCCGATGACGGCGACGCTACGCGGGTTAAGGATGGCCCGTAGTGTGGAAACCGCTGGATTCATGAGTCGGTGCCGAGCATAACATTGCCGTGCAGTGCCGCCGGCTGCCGAAGGCACCGCCCTATAATCGCCGCTGCAAAACGTAACTCTGGGAGAACACACTATGGACGGCGTAGCGGTAGTGACCGGGGCCAGTTCCGGCATCGGCGAGGCAATTGCACAGGATTTGCTGGATCAGGGCTTGACCGTGGTGACGCTGCAGCGCCGCCCGCCGCGCCTCAAGCATGCACGCATACTGCATCACGCCGTCGACCTGGCCGACGCCGCGGCGGCGACCGCGGTGGCCAAAGAGGTCGCCGCCCAATATCCCGTGCGGTACCTGGTCAACAATGCCGGCGCCAACCGGCCGGGGTCGCTGGAGGAGGCGACCATTGATGACATGGATCATGTATATGCGCTGAACGTCCGCGCGGCGATGATTCTGATCCAGACCTTGGTGCCGGGCATGCGTCAGGCCAAATTCGGCCGCATCGTCAGCATTTCCTCGCGGGCCATTCTGGGCAAAACCCAGCGCCTGGCCTATGCTGCCGGCAAGGCGGGACTTGTTGGCATGACCAGGGTACTTTGCCTGGAGTTAGCCGGAGATGGCATCACGATCAACGCAGTTGCCCCGGGTCCGGTAGCTACCGAATTATTCGACAACGGACACCCTAAGGGCAGCGCCAAGCGGCAAGCAGTGATCGACAGTATCCCGGTAAAGTGGGTTGGGACCCCTGTCGATGTGGCGCGCGCCGTCCGGTTTTTCCTGAGTCCCGACAGCGGTTATATCTCGGGTCAGACCCTGTTTGTATGCGGCGGCAGTAGTGTCAGTGGTTCGGGGGGCAATTAGCATAAGTAATTGTTTTATTTGAAGTATTATTTTTTTGAGCGCGCTCTGAAGTGTTAGTGTGCGCCCACATCGAGTGCTGGGTACTGCCCCAAAGCGGTTTGCAATGCGATGGCCCGATCCTGAGCATCGGCAGATGTCCTGCCGGCACGATGCGGCTCGCGCGCGTCGCTGGTTTCCCGAAGTCGCCACTGTAATCCGGGACGATTTTCAAGGGCTTTGGGTTTGCCGCTGCCGACCGCTGTCAGAGTGATGTTTCCCCAGCATTTTTCATGCCCACTCCGTTGACACGGCGGCGAAATCTGGCCATAATTATCGGCTTCGTTCGGAGGGGTTCCCGAGCGGTCAAAGGGGGCAGACTGTAAATCTGTTGGCTCAGCCTTCGAAGGTTCGAATCCTTCCCCCTCCACCAGGTTTTTTTGCGGGCGTGCCTGGAAGGTGTGTTGCGGCAGCGGAGTGATGCGGATCGAAGTGATGCGGATTCTCGGAATGGTGTGGCAGGGAGTTTTTCGAAAGTGCCGGGCGGGTGTAGCTCAATGGTAGAGCAGAAGCCTTCCAAGCTTACGACGAGGGTTCGATTCCCTTCACCCGCTCCAGTGACCGCAGTAAGTAATCAGTATCACAGTATCGCTTCCGATGGGAGCATGGCAGCAGCGCGATTTTGCGCCCATGTAGCTCAGTGGCAGAGCACTCCCTTGGTAAGGGAGAGGTCGCGTGTTCAATCCACGCCATGGGCACCATTAAAGTTGTAGTTGGTTTTTATAGATTTCTAATTTTTTCTAACCATCAACAGCAAATACGGTAGGGAACAGCAATGGCCAAGGGTAAATTTGAGCGGACGAAGCCGCACGTGAACGTGGGTACGATTGGGCACGTTGATCACGGGAAGACGACGCTGACTGCGGCGATCACGACGGTGCTGTCGAAGAAGTATGGCGGTGAGGCGAAGGCCTACGACCAGATTGACGCGGCGCCGGAAGAGAAAGCACGCGGGATCACGATCAACACCGCGCACGTGGAGTATGAGACGGCGAACCGTCACTACGCGCACGTGGACTGCCCGGGCCATGCTGACTACGTCAAGAACATGATCACGGGTGCGGCGCAGATGGACGGCGCGATCCTGGTGGTATCGGCCGCTGACGGCCCGATGCCGCAGACGCGCGAACACATCCTGCTGGCACGCCAGGTGGGCGTGCCCTACATCATCGTGTTCATGAACAAAGCGGACATGGTTGATGACAAGGAGCTGCTGGAGCTGGTGGAGATGGAGGTGCGCGAACTGCTCTCCAAATACGAATTCCCGGGCGACGACACCCCGATCATCATCGGCTCCGCGCTGAAGGCGCTGGAAGGCGACAAGGGCGAACTGGGCGAAGTGGCCATCATGAAGCTGGCCGAAGCGCTGGACGGCTACATTCCGCAGCCGAAGCGTGCGCTGGACGGCGCGTTCCTGATGCCGGTGGAGGACGTGTTCTCGATTTCCGGCCGCGGCACCGTGGTGACGGGCCGGGTGGAGCGCGGGATTGTCAAGGTGGGCGAAGAGATTGAAATCGTCGGTCTGAAGCCGACGCTGAAGACGGTGTGCACGGGCGTTGAAATGTTCAGGAAGCTGCTGGACCAGGGCCAGGCGGGCGACAACGTCGGTATTCTGCTGCGCGGCACGAAGCGTGAAGAGGTGGAGCGGGGTCAGGTGCTGGCGAAGCCGGGCTCGATCACCCCGCATACCAAGTTCACAGCAGAAATCTACGTGCTGTCGAAAGACGAGGGTGGTCGTCACACCCCGTTCTTCAACGGCTACCGTCCGCAGTTCTACTTCCGGACCACCGACGTGACGGGCAGCATTGAGTTGCCGAAGGGCACGGAGATGGTGATGCCGGGGGACAACATTTCGATCACGGTGGCGCTGATTCAGCCCATCGCGATGGAAGAGGGGCTGCGGTTTGCCATCCGCGAGGGCGGCAGGACCGTCGGCGCCGGCGTCGTCGCAAAGGTTATCGAGTAAGGCTGCAGGCCAGTAGCTCAACTGGCAGAGCGTCGGTCTCCAAAACCGAAGGTTGGGGGTTCGATTCCCTCCTGGCCTGCCAACAACAGCAGCATTAAGGCCGGAAGCCGGGCTGGATAGCCTGGCGCTACGGTCAGCACAAGGCGGTTTGATAGTGGACAAGATCAAGGTTGCGGTGGCGGTAGTGCTGGTTGCCGCGGGTGTCGGCGGGTTTTATTACCTGCAGGAAAGCGCCACGGTGATCCGGTTGGCGGTGTTCCTGGCCGGGCTCGCGCTGGGCATTGCTGTGCTGTGGACGACTGCGGCAGGGCGGACTTTTTTCGCCTATGCGCAGGAGTCGGCGGCCGAAACGCGCAAGGTGGTCTGGCCTACACGCAATGAAACGCTGCAGGCGACCGCGATTGTGTTCGTGTTCGTCGCCATCATGGCGCTGTTCCTGTGGCTGGTGGATGGCATCCTGTTGTGGATTGTCAAAAAGCTGATTGGCGGGGAATCATGAGCAAGAAATGGTATGTCGTGCACGCGTATTCGGGCTTTGAAAAAAGCGTGCAGCGCGCCCTCGTCGATCGCATTCGCCGCGCCGGCATGGAAGAGCAGTTCGGGCAGATTCTGGTCCCGGTCGAAGAAGTGGTCGAGATGAAGGGTGGCCAGAAAAGCATCAGCGAACGCAAGTTTTTTCCGGGCTATGTGCTGGTCGAGATGGAAATGACCGACGAGTCGTGGCACCTGATCAAGAACACCGCGAAGGTCACCGGGTTTGTCGGCGGCACGGCCACCAAGCCGACGCCGATTTCGGACAAGGAAGTGCAGAACATCCTGAATCAGATTCAGGAAGGCGTGGAGAAGCCGCGGCCCAAAGTGTTGTTCGAGGTGGGCGAGGCGGTACGCGTCAAGGATGGTCCGTTTGCAGATTTTCACGGCAACGTGGAAGACGTCAATTACGACAAGAGCAAGTTGCGCGTGTCGGTCACGATTTTTGGCCGCTCGACCCCGGTCGAGCTGGATTTTGGTCAGGTTGAAAAGGCCTGACCTCGATCTTTTGTTATTAGTTGATTGGTTGTTTTGTTCTTATTTTTGTTCTTATTTTCGTTATTAACCCCGGGGAGGGACGCATCTTTTGATGCAACCCCGTTTGTACCCGCAAGGAGAATGTAAATGGCAAAGAAGGTAGTCGGCTTCATCAAGCTGCAGGTGCCGGCAGGCAAGGCGAATCCTTCGCCGCCTATCGGTCCGGCGCTCGGCCAACGCGGCCTGAACATCATGGAATTCTGCAAGGCGTTCAATGCCGCCACACAGAAAATGGAACCCGGCCTGCCGGTGCCCGTGGTGATCACAGCCTATCAGGACAAGAGTTTCACCTTCATCATGAAGACGCCTCCGGCGTCGATCCTGATCAAGAAGGCGGCGAAGATCGAAAGCGGCAGCAAACGCCCGCACACCGACAAGGTGGGCAAAATCACGCGCGCGCAGGTTGAGGAAATCGCCAAGGCGAAAATGCCCGATCTGACCGCCGCCGACCTCGCTGCTGCAGTGCGTACCATTGCCGGCAGCGCCCGAAGCATGGGTGTCGAAGTGGAGGGTCTGTAAATGGCCAACGTTTCCAAACGTTACAAAACGGTCCGCACCAAGGTCAACCGGGACAAGCTGTACACGCTGAAAGATGCGCTGCAACTGGTCAAGGAAAGCGCCACCGCCAAATTCAACGAAGCGGTCGATGTTGCGATCAACCTCGGTATTGACGCCAAGAAATCAGACCAGAACGTGCGCGGTTCTGTAGTGCTGCCGCAGGGCACCGGCAAGACCGTGCGGGTGGCGGTATTCGCGCAGGGCGAGAAAGCCCAGCAGGCAAAGGACGCCGGCGCCGATTTGGTGGGTTTTGATGATCTGGCTGCCGAGATCAAGGGCGGCAAGATGGATTTTGACGTGGTGATCGCCACTCCGGACGCCATGCGCGTGGTTGGCCAGCTGGGGCAGATTCTCGGCCCGCGCGGCCTGATGCCGAACCCGAAAGTGGGTACGGTGACCCAGGACGTGACGCTGGCGGTAAAAAACGCCAAAGCCGGCCAGGTGCAATACCGCGCCGACAAGGCCGGCATCGTGCAATGCACGATCGGCCGTGCATCGTTCACCGTCGATGCGCTGGAAGAGAATCTCCGCGCGCTGGTCGAAGCGGTGAACAAATCGCGTCCGGCGGGGACCAAAGGCATCTACCTGCGGAAGGTGGCGGTCTCGAGCACCATGGGTCCCGGCGTGCGCGTCGATCAGTCGAGCTTCGCGCAACAGCAGCAATAATTTCAAGCCCCTGCGCGCGAGTGCAGGGTGGTAACTTTGGGCCGCCGGCAGCGCATCGCCGGCGGGTTGTCAAAGACCGTAGGCACCGAGAGGTTTAATTTTTGGAAGAAGGCCGCAGGCGAAGTGCTGGTGGCCGGACGCTGAAGTCTACGCAGACGGTGTGCCCGAAACAGGTCAAACATGTTCATGTCTGGCTCCTGGATCAGTCGCCGTGCAACAGCGGTGGGTACAGAACGAAGAAAAGTGAATGAAGAGCCGTATCGCGGTGATTTGTTCGTATTTCCCGTTCAGTGTCCGCTGATTATCGTTTAACGTTTAACGGAGAACGGCTTTGAGTCTTAATCTGGAGCAGAAGCAAGCGGTGGTGGCCGAAGTGAGCGCGCAGATTGCGCAAGCCCAGACCATCGTACTCGCAGAGTACCGCAGCCTGCCTGTGGAGGCCATGACCGACCTGCGCAAAAAAGCGCGCGAGTCGGGCGTGTACTTCCGCGTTCTGAAGAATACTTTGGCGCGCCGCGCCGTTGCCGAGACGCCGTTCAAGGGCCTGGCTGACCAGATGGTCGGACCGCTGGCCTACGGTATTTCGAGCGACCCGGTGGCTGCAGCCAAGGTGCTGCACGAGTTCTCCAAGGGGAACGAGAAGCTGGTGATCAAGGGCGGCGCGATGCCGAACGTCATGATGAGTGCCCAGGAAGTTGCGGTGCTCGCCAAGATGCCCAGCCGCCAGGAATTGCTCGCCACCCTGCTGGGAACTATGCAGGCTCCCGTCGCGAAATTTGTCCGGACCCTCAACGAGGTGCCGACCAAGTTCGTGCGTGGGCTTGCCGCCGTGCGGGATCAGAAAGAAAAGCAGGCGGCGTAAGAGCGTGCCCACGGGCGCGCTCGCCGCAATACAGTAACTTATTGTTTTTATTAAACTTTTATAGATTCAGGAGAACGACATGGCTGTTGCCAAAGCAGAAATTCTCGACGCTGTTGCAAACCTGACGGTGCTTGAGCTGTCCCAGTTGATCAAGGACATGGAAGAGAAGTTCGGCGTATCGGCCGCTGCCGCTGCTGTTGCTGTTGCGGCCCCGGCCGCTGGCGTTGCTGCTGCTGAAGAAAAAACCGAGTTCACGGTCAACCTGACCAGCTCGGGCGCCAATAAGGTCAACGTCATCAAGGTGGTGCGTGCGGTGACCGGCCTCGGTTTGAAAGAAGCCAAGGACCTGGTGGACGGTGCGCCGAAGGCCGTAAAAGAAGGTATTCCGAAGGCCGATGCAGAAGCCATCCTCAAGCAGATCACCGAGGCCGGCGGCACGGCGGAAATCAAGTAATTGCTGCATCTTGCGCCGGCCGGCGGTTACCCCGCCAGCCGGCGTCTTTTGACTGTTTTGCTGAAGGTTGAAAGTGGCAGGTCATACCGCGCAACGCGTGATTGTGATCTGCAACATTTGACTTTCTGACGCTGCCCCGGAGTGGACATGGCCTATTCATTCACCGAAAAGAAACGCATCCGTAAAAGTTTCGCCAAACGTGAGAGCGTTCTGCAGGTACCTTATCTGCTGACGACCCAGCTCGAATCGTTTGCGGCCTTTTTGCAGGAATTCACGCCGCCCAACGCGCGCAAGAATGAAGGCCTGCAGGCGGCGTTCACCAGCATATTCCCGATCGAAAGCCATTCAAAGAATGCGCGCCTCGAGTTCGTCAGCTACGTGCTGGGTATGCCGCCATTCGACGTCAAGGAATGCCAGCAGCGCGGGCTGACCCTGGCGGCGCCGCTGCGCGCCAAGGTGCGCCTGACGATCATGGACAAGGAAGCCTCCAAGCCCACCGTCAAGGAAGTGAAGGAGCAGGAAGTCTACATGGGCGAGATTCCGCTGATGACGGTCACCGGTTCTTTCGTCATCAACGGCACCGAACGCGTCATCGTGTCGCAGTTGCATCGTTCGCCGGGCGTGTTTTTTGAACACGACCGCGGCAAGACGCATTCCTCCGGCAAGCTGCTGTTTTCGGCACGGATCATTCCGTACCGCGGTTCGTGGCTTGATTTCGAGTATGACGCCAAGGATTACCTGTATTTCCGCGTCGACCGCCGTCGCAAGATGCCGGTGACGATCCTGCTGAAGGCGCTGGGGTATTCGTCCGAACAGATCCTCAAGGAATTCTTCGTATTCGACACTTTCCATATTTCGAAGAATGGTGTCGAGTTCGAGCTGAAGCCGGAGCGCATGCGCGGTGAAATCGCCCGCTTTGACATTACCGCCAAGGGCGGCAAGCTGATCGTCGCCAAGGACAAGCGGATTACCGTCAAACACGTGCGCGACATGGAGGCTGCCGGCCTGAAGCGCCTGGATGTGCCGGAAGATTTCATCATTGGCCGCGCGCTGGCGTGCAACGTGATCGACAAGTCCACCGGTGAACTGGTGGCCACCGCCAACGACGAGATCACCGAAGAAGTTCTGATCAAGCTGCGCGAAGCCGGCGTGGACAGCGTCGAAACCATCTATACCAATGACCTCGACCAGGGGCCGTATATTTCACAGACGTTGCGTATCGACGAGACCGCCGACCAGTTGGCGGCGCAGGTCGCGATTTACCGGATGATGCGCCCCGGTGAGCCGCCGACCGAAGACGCGGTGAAAACGCTGTTTAACGGCCTGTTCTTCTCCTCGGATCGCTACGATCTGTCGGCGGTGGGCCGGATGAAATTCAACCGCCGGGTTAGCCGTTCCGAGCTGACCGGCGCCAGCACGCTGTCGCCGGACGACATCGTGGCCGTGATCCGGATCCTGGTGGAACTGCGCAACGGCAAGGGCGAAATCGATGACATCGACCACCTCGGTAACCGCCGCGTGCGTTCGGTGGGCGAACTGGCGGAAAACCAGTTCCGCGCCGGACTGGTGCGTGTCGAACGTGCGGTGCGCGAGCGCCTGTCGCAGGCCGAATCCGACAACCTGATGCCGCACGACCTGATCAACGCCAAGCCGGTTTCGGCAGCGATCCGCGAATTCTTCGGCTCCTCGCAGCTGTCGCAGTTCATGGACCAGACCAACCCGCTGTCGGAAATAACCCACAAGCGCCGCGTCTCAGCGCTCGGACCGGGCGGCCTGACTCGTGAACGCGCCGGTTTCGAGGTGCGCGACGTACATCCGACACATTACGGCCGCGTGTGCCCGATTGAGACGCCGGAAGGCCCGAACATTGGCCTGATCAATTCACTGGCCATTTATGCGCGGACCAACGAGTACGGCTTCCTCGAAACGCCTTATCGTCTGGTCAAGGACGGCAAGGTCAGCGACGAAATCCACTACCTGTCGGCGATTGAGGAAGGCAAGTTTGTGATTGCCCAGGCCAACGCCGCGCTCGATAAACACGGCAAGTTTGCCGACGATCTGGTGTCCTGCCGCCATCACAATGAATTCGCGCTGTCGGCACCCGACCGCATTGAATACATGGATGTGGCGCCGGCGCAGGCCGTATCGGTGGCTGCCTCGCTGATTCCGTTCCTCGAGCACGACGACGCCAACCGCGCGCTGATGGGCTCGAACATGCAGCGCCAGGCGGTCCCCTGCCTGCGCGCGGAAAAGCCGCTGGTCGGCACGGGTCTCGAGCGCACTGTCGCGGTGGACTCAGGAACGGCGGTGCAGGCGCGTCGCGGCGGCGTGGTTGATTACATCGACGCGGGCCGTATCGTGGTGCGCGTGAACGACGATGAGACATCCGCCGGTGAAGTCGGCGTGGACATCTACAACCTGGTGAAATACCAGCGTTCGAACCAGAACACCAACATTAATCAGCGGCCGCTGGTCAAAGTGGGCGATCACATTGCCCGCGGCGACGTGGTGGCTGACGGTGCCTCGACCGATATGGGCGAACTGGCGCTGGGACAGAACATGCTGGTCGCGTTCATGCCCTGGAACGGCTACAACTTCGAAGACTCGATCCTGATTTCTGAGCGTGTGGTTGCCGATGACCGCTTCACCTCGATCCACATCGAGGAACTGTCGGTTGTTGCCCGTGATACCAAGCTCGGGCCGGAAGAGATTACCCGCGACATTTCAAATCTGTCGGAATCGCAACTGGGTCATCTCGACGAGTCCGGCATCATCCACATCGGCGCTGAAGTCGAGGCGGGTGACGTATTGGTTGGCAAGGTGACGCCCAAAGGCGAAACCCAGCTGACGCCGGAAGAGAAACTGCTGCGCGCGATCTTTGGTGAAAAAGCCTCGGACGTGAAAGACACCAGCCTGCGCGTGCCTTCGGGCATGTCCGGCACGGTGATTGACGTGCAGGTGTTCACCCGCGAAGGCATCGAGCGCGACAAGCGTGCCCAGCAGATCATCGACGACGAGCTGAAGCGTTACAAGAAGGATCTTGGCGACCAGTTGCGCATCGTCGAGAACGACGCATTCGAACGTCTGGAACGCTTGCTGAACGGCAAGACTGCAAACGGCGGGCCGAAAAAGATCGCCAAAGGTTCGAAAATCACCAAGGCTTACCTGGCTGAAGTCGAGCGGCACAGCTGGTTCGACATCCGCCTGGCGAACGAAGAGTCCGCAGCGCAGATGGAGCAGATCAAGGAAAGTCTGGCGCAGACCAAGCTGCAATTCGACAAGAACTACGACGAGAAGAAGAAAAAGCTCACCAGCGGTGATGAGCTGCCGCCGGGCGTACAGAAAATGGTCAAGGTGTACTTGGCGGTTAAACGCCAGTTGCAGCCGGGCGACAAGATGGCGGGCCGTCACGGTAACAAGGGCGTTATTTCCAAGATCACCCCGATCGAAGACATGCCACACATGGCCGATGGCACGCCGGTCGACATCGTGCTCAATCCGCTGGGTGTGCCTTCGCGGATGAACGTCGGCCAGATTCTGGAAACCCACTTGGGCTGGGCTGCCAAAGGGCTGGGACTGCGCATTGGCGAGATGATCAAGGCACAGGCAAAAACCGCAGAGGTGCGCAAGCTGCTTGACAAGATTTACAACACCAACGGCAAGCCGGTTGATCTGGATGCGCTCAAAGACGAAGAGGTCATGGAACTGGCAACCAACCTGCGCAACGGCGTACCGTTTGCGACGCCGGTGTTCGACGGCGCGACGGAAGTCGAGATCAAGCAGATGCTGGATCTTGCCTACCCGGCCGATGAGGCGCGCACCAAGAAGCTGGGCTTCACGCCGGCCAAGACCCAGGTCACGCTGTACGATGGCCGCACCGGCGATGCATTTGAGCGCCCGGTCACCGTCGGTTACATGCACATGCTGAAGCTGCACCACCTGGTAGACGACAAGATGCACGCCCGTTCCACCGGACCGTACAGCCTGGTCACGCAGCAGCCTCTAGGTGGCAAGGCGCAGTTTGGCGGTCAGCGTTTCGGCGAGATGGAGGTATGGGCGCTTGAAGCTTACGGCGCCGCCTATGTGTTGCAGGAGATGCTCACGGTCAAGTCGGACGACACTGAGGGCCGGCGCAAAGTCTACGAATCCATCGTCAAGGGCGACCACCGGATCGAGGCCGGCATGCCGGAATCGTTCAACGTGCTGGTCAAGGAAATCCGCTCGCTGGCGATCGACATCGACCTCGATCACAACCGTTACTGATCCATTGAAGAGAGTCCGGCGGGCGTAGCAGATTTTCCCGCCGAAAAGCACCGAACCGCTCAGCACAGATCGATTACGTAGGAGTTTGCGATGAAAGCACTGCTTGATTTGTTCAAACAGGTTACGCAGGAAGAGGAATTTGACGCGATCAAGATCGGGCTTGCCTCGCCCGAGAAGATCCGTTCGTGGTCATACGGCGAAGTCAAGAAGCCCGAGACCATCAATTACCGCACGTTCAAACCCGAACGCGACGGCCTCTTCTGCGCCAAGATTTTTGGCCCGACCAAAGACTACGAGTGTCTGTGCGGCAAGTACAAGCGGCTGAAACACCGCGGCGTAATCTGCGAAAAATGCGGTGTCGAAGTAACGCTGTCGAAGGTTCGTCGTGAACGCATGGGCCACATCGAACTGGCGAGCCCGGTTGCGCACATCTGGTTTCTGAAATCGCTGCCGTCGCGCTTGGGCATGGTGCTCGACATGACGCTGCGCGACATCGAACGCGTACTTTATTTCGAAGCTTATGTGGTGACCGACCCGGGCATGACTCCGCTGAAGCGCTGCCAGCTGATGACCGAAGAGGATTACCTGGCAAAAGTCGAGGAATTCGGTGACGATTTCAGCGCGGCGATGGGTGCCGAAGGCGTGCGTTCGCTGCTGCGCAGTCTGGACCTGAGCCGTGAGATCGAGACATGGCGTGCTGACCTCGAAGCCACCAGCTCCGAAACCAAAATCAAGAAAATCGCCAAGCGCCTGAAAGTGCTGGAGGCGTTCCAGAAATCCGGCATCAAACCGGACTGGATGGTGCTGGAAGTGCTGCCGGTGCTGCCGCCGGAACTGCGCCCGCTGGTGCCGCTGGACGGCGGGCGTTTCGCGACTTCCGACCTGAACGATCTGTATCGCCGGGTCATCAACCGTAATAACCGTCTGAAGCGCCTGCTGGAACTGAAAGCGCCGGAAATCATCGTGCGTAACGAGAAGCGCATGCTGCAGGAAGCAGTGGATTCGCTGCTCGACAACGGTCGCCGCGGCAAGGCGATGACTGGTGCGAACAAGCGTCCGCTGAAATCCCTGGCTGACATGATCAAGGGCAAGGGCGGCCGTTTCCGCCAGAATTTGCTGGGCAAGCGCGTCGACTATTCGGGTCGTTCGGTGATCGTGGTCGGTCCGCAGCTGAAACTGCACCAGTGCGGCTTGCCGAAGAAAATGGCGCTGGAACTGTTCAAGCCTTACATCTTCAACAAGCTTGAGGTCATGGGCCTGGCGACGACCATCAAGGCCGCCAAGCGCATGGTGGAGAGCGAAGAGCCCATCGTCTGGGACATCCTTGAGGAGGTGATCCGTGAGCACCCGGTGATGCTGAACCGCGCGCCGACGCTGCACCGTCTGGGAATTCAGGCGTTCGAGCCGGTGCTGATCGAAGGCAAAGCGATCCAGTTGCATCCGTTGGTTTGCGCGGCCTTCAACGCCGACTTTGACGGTGACCAGATGGCCGTGCATGTGCCACTGTCGCTGGAAGCACAGATGGAAGCGCGTACGCTGATGCTGTCGTCGAACAACGTGCTGTCGCCCGCCAATGGCGACCCCATCATCGTGCCCTCGCAGGACATCGTGCTGGGCCTCTACTACACCACGCGCGAAAAGCTCGGCGCTCGCGGCGAAGATTCGAACTTCATCAACGTGTCAGAGGTTTCCCGAGCTTACGAAACCGGGCAGGTCGAGATCAGCGCGCGCATCCAGGTGCGGATCAAGGAAACGGATGTTGCCGAAGACGGCACCAAAACCGAAAAACTGACGCGTTACCAGACCACGGTCGGCCGTGCTTTGCTGTCGGAAATACTGCCGCACGGGTTGCCGTTCGAGGTCATCAACAAGGCGCTGAAAAAGAAAGAAATCTCGAAAATCATCAACGCCAGCTTCCGGCGTTGCGGTTTGCGCGAGACGGTGATTTTCGCCGACAAACTCATGTACAACGGCTTCTCTATGGCGACTCGCGCGGGCCTGTCGATCGCGGTGAACGACATGCTGGTGCCGGTGCAGAAGGATCACATCATCGGTGAGGCGGAAAAAGAAGTTCAGGAAATCGAGAAGCAGTACACCTCGGGCCTGGTTACGCAGGGCGAGCGTTACAACAAGGTGGTCGATATCTGGGGTCGTGCCGGTGACCTCGTCGCCAAGGCGATGATGGACCAGCTCGGCGTTGAGCCGGTTGTCGAGTGGGAGCCGAAGTCGCGTGAATGGCGCCCGCGCCTCGACAAGAAGGGCAATCCGGTGATGCAGGAATCCTTCAACTCGATCTACATGATGGCTGACTCTGGCGCGCGCGGCTCTGCTGCGCAGATCCGCCAGCTGGCCGGCATGCGCGGCCTTATGGCCAAACCCGATGGTTCGATCATCGAAACGCCGATTACCGCGAATTTCCGTGAAGGCCTGAACGTGCTGCAGTACTTCATTTCGACGCACGGCGCGCGTAAGGGTCTGGCGGATACCGCGTTGAAGACCGCGAACTCCGGCTATTTGACGCGCCGTCTGGTCGATGTCACCCAGGATCTGGTGGTGACCGAGGATGATTGCGGCACGGATAACGGCGTAGTGATGAAGGCGCTGGTCGAGGGTGGCGAGGTGGTGGAAAGCCTGCGCGAACGCATCCTCGGGCGGGTTGCCGTGGCTGATGTTGTCAATGCGGAAACCGGCGCCACGCTGTATCCGACCAACACGCTGCTCGATGAAGAAGTCGTTGATGCCATTGAGGCGGCGGGGATTGACGAAGTCAAGGTGCGCACGCCGCTGACGTGTGCGACCCGTTATGGCCTTTGCACACGCTGCTACGGCCGTGATCTTGGCCGTGGTGCCGTGGTCAACATCGGTGAAGCGGTCGGCGTGATTGCCGCGCAATCCATCGGCGAGCCCGGCACGCAGCTTACGATGCGCACGTTCCATATCGGCGGCGCTGCTTCGCGTACTGCGGTGGTCAGCCAGGTGGAAGGCAAATCAGCCGGCGTGGTGCGCTATTCGGCGGGCATGCGTTACGTTTCTAACACCCGCGGTGAACTGGTGGCCATTTCACGCAACGGCGAAGTCATGATTCACGACGAAGCCAACCGCGAGCGTGAACGTCACAAGGTGCCTTACGGCGCGCTGCTTACGGTGCAGGACGGCCAAACGGTCAAGCCTGGCCATGTGCTGGCGACCTGGGATCCGCATACCCGGCCGATCATTACCGAGTACGCCGGGCGCATCAAATTCGAGAACGTCGAAGAAGGCGTCACGGTCGCGAAGCAGATCGATGATGTCACCGGCCTCTCGACCCTGGTCGTGGTTGATCCCAAGCGGCGCGGCAGTGCGCAGGCCAAAGGTTTGCGCCCGCAGGTCAAGCTGCTGGACGCCAACAGCCAGGAGATCAAGCTGGCGGGCTCAGACCAGCTGGTCAACATCACTTTCCAGATCGGTTGCATTATCACTGTGCGCGACGGGCAGGACGTCGGCGTGGGCGAGGTGCTGGCGCGGATTCCGCAGGAGACCTCCAAGACACGTGATATTACTGGCGGTCTGCCGCGGGTTGCCGAGTTGTTCGAGGCGCGTTCGCCAAAAGATGCCGGCATGCTCGCTGAAGTCACCGGCACCGTATCGTTCGGCAAGGACACCAAGGGCAAGCAGCGTCTGGTCATTACCGACCTCGAAGGCGCTGCCCATGAGTTCCTCATCGCCAAAGACAAGCACGTAATGGCGCATGATGGACAGGTGGTGAACCGTGGCGAGAGCATCGTCGACGGCCCGGCTGACCCGCATGACATTCTGCGCCTGCTCGGCGTGGAAGCGCTGGCACGCTACATCTGTAACGAAGTGCAGGACGTCTACCGTCTGCAGGGCGTGAAGATCAACGACAAGCACATTGAGGTCATCGTGCGTCAGATGCTGCGTCGTTTGCTCATCGTGGATGCGGGCGATACCCGCTTCATCACCGGCGAGCAGGTCGAGCGTGCCGAGTTGTTGCAGGAGAACGAGAAAGTTGAAGCCGAAGGCAAAAGGCCTGCGCAGTATGAGCATGTATTGCTCGGTATTACCAAGGCTTCGCTCTCGACCGATTCGTTCATCTCGGCTGCGTCCTTCCAGGAAACCACCCGCGTGTTGACCGAAGCGGCCATCATGGGCAAACGCGACGAATTGCGCGGTCTCAAGGAAAACGTCATTGTCGGCCGCCTGATTCCGGCGGGTACCGGCCTGGCCTACCACCGGGTGCGTCGTAAGCAGGCAGCCCAGGCGGAACTTGAGCAGGCCGCTGTTGCTGCCGAAGCGGTCGCGGCCAGTGCCGAAGGAGAGGAGCAGGTAGCTTGACAGTAATGGGCTGACCCCATAAAATCGATAGTCTTTTTTGGGCCTCGTGCGTCCTTACGTTTCGCACAGTGCTCCAGCGGTAAAAACCCCGGGACGGTGGAAACGCCGTCCCCGCGTTTTTTGGAGTAGTGGCCAAGAGTGGTTTCAGCAGTCAGGGTGAGAGCCCCGGAATAGCCAAGTAATCGTCGTAACTTATTGAGAAACAAGGAAAAATGCCGACCGTAAACCAATTGGTGCGTAAACCCCGGCGGGCGCCTCGCACGAAGAGCAAAGTGCCGGCGCTGGCGGGCAGTCCGCAAAAACGCGGTGTGTGCACCCGCGTCTACACGACGACCCCAAAAAAGCCGAATTCGGCGTTGCGGAAGGTCGCGAAAGTCCGGCTGACCAACGGCTTCGAGGTGATTGGTTATATCGGTGGTGAAGGCCACAACCTGCAGGAACACTCGGTGGTGCTGATTCGCGGCGGCCGGGTAAAGGACCTGCCGGGTGTGCGTTACCACATCGTGCGCGGCAGTCTGGATACTGCCGGCGTCAAGGATCGCAAACAGTCGCGGTCCAAGTACGGCGCGAAACGCGCCAAAGCTGCTTGATAGAGGAACAGGGACATGCCACGTCGCAGAGAAGTACCTAAACGCGAAATTCTGCCGGATCCCAAATTCGGTAGCCAGGACGTATCCAAGTTCATCAATGTGCTGATGACCGGCGGCAAGAAATCAGTTGCGGAGCGGATCATGTACGGCGCGATGGATCAGATCAGCAAGAAAAGCGGCAAGGATGCCATAGAGGTGTTCAATCTGGCGGTCAACAACGTCAAGCCGATGGTTGAAGTCAAAAGCCGCCGGGTTGGTGGTGCGAACTACCAGGTGCCGGTTGAAGTGCGTTCGGTGCGCCGGATGGCGCTGGCCATGCGCTGGCTGCGCGATGCAGCGCGCGGACGCGGCGAAAAATCAATGGGCGCGCGTTTGGCTGGGGAACTGGCGGAAGCGGCGGAAGGCCGTGGCGGCGCAATGAAAAAACGTGAAGAAGTGCATCGTATGGCGGAAGCCAACAAAGCCTTCTCGCATTACCGGTTCTAACCGGGCTTAAGGGTAAAGAACGTGCCTCGCAAGACTCCTATCGAACGTTACCGGAACATCGGGATCTCTGCCCATATTGATGCGGGCAAGACCACGACGACGGAACGCGTCCTGTTCTATACCGGCGTTAACCACAAAATCGGCGAAGTGCACGACGGCGCTGCGACGATGGACTGGATGGAGCAGGAGCAAGAACGTGGTATCACCATCACCTCTGCTGCGACCACCTGCTACTGGCGCGGCATGGGCGCGAACTATCCCGAACATCGCGTCAACATCATTGACACCCCGGGGCACGTTGACTTCACGATCGAAGTCGAACGCTCGATGCGGGTGCTCGACGGCGCCTGCATGGTGTACTGCGCTGTGGGTGGTGTGCAGCCCCAATCCGAGACGGTATGGCGGCAAGCCAACAAGTATGGTGTCCCCCGCTTGGCGTTCGTCAACAAGATGGACCGCACCGGCGCCAACTTCTTCCGCGTGTATGAGCAGATGAAGTCGCGCCTCAAGGCCAATCCGGTCCCGATTCAGGTGCCGATCGGCAATGAGGAAAACTTTGTTGGTGTGGTTGACCTGGTGAAGATGAAGGCTGTGGTCTGGGATGAGGCATCCCAGGGCATCAAGTTCGAGTACAAGGATATTCCGCCTGAACTAAAGGATGTTGCCGACGAGTGGCGGGAAAAGATGGTCGAGGTGGCGGCCGAGGCCAACGAGGAACTGATGAACAAGTACCTCGAAGCCGGCGATCTCACCGAGCAGGAATTGAAGGATGGTTTGCGCCGGCGCACGATCGCGGGTGAAATCGTGCCGATGCTGTGCGGCTCCGCGTTCAAGAACAAGGGTGTGCAGGCGATGCTGGACGCGGTTATCGACTACCTGCCGTCCCCGGTTGATATACCGCCGGTCAAGGGCATTCTCGACAACGACCAGGAAGGCTCGCGCAAGCCGGAAGATGCCGAGGCGTTCTCTGCGCTCGCCTTCAAGATCATGACCGATCCGTTTGTCGGCCAGCTGACGTTCATCCGCGTCTATTCCGGAACATTGAACTCAGGCGACACCATTTATAACGCCATCAAGCAGCGCAAGGAACGTATTGGCCGCATTCTGCTGATGCATGCCAATCAGCGCGAAGAGATCAAGGAAATTTTCGCGGGCGATATTGCCGCTGCCGTGGGCCTGAAGGATGTGGTGACCGGCGACACGCTGTGTGATCCGACGAAGATCATCACGCTGGAGCGGATGATATTCCCGGAGCCGGTGATTCACGTTGCCGTGGAGCCGAAGACCAAGGCCGACCAGGAAAAAATGGGTCTCGCCCTCAACCGGCTCGCCCAGGAAGATCCGTCGTTCCGGGTGCGCACTGACGAAGAGACCGGTCAGACCATCATTTCGGGGATGGGCGAACTGCATCTTGAGATCATTGTTGACCGTATGCGGCGCGAGTTCAGCGTTGAGGCGAACGTCGGCGCACCGCAGGTTGCGTATCGCGAAACAATCCGCAAGTCCTGCGACAAGGTCGAGGGCAAATTCGTCAAACAGTCGGGCGGTCGCGGCCAGTATGGCCACGTCTGGCTGAAGGTCGAGCCGAACGAAACCGGCAAGGGTTACGAGTTCATTGACGCCATCAAGGGTGGCTCGGTACCCCGCGAATATATTCCAGCAGTACAGAAGGGCATTCTGGAGGCTCTGCCCTCCGGCGTGCTTGCCGGGTTCCCGGTGGTTGACGTCAAGGTCACCCTGTTCGACGGTTCGTATCACGAGGTGGATTCGAACGAGAACGCGTTCAAGATGGCCGGTTTGATGGCTTTCAAGGAAGGCTTGCGCCGCGCCAGTCCGTCGCTGCTGGAACCGATCATGGCGGTTGAAGTCGAGACCCCGGAAGACTTCATGGGCAACGTCGTGGGCGATCTTAACTCGCGGCGCGGCGTCATTCAGGGCATGGATGACATCCCTGGCGGCGGCAAGACGGTGAAGGCGGAAGTGCCGCTGAAGGAAATGTTCGGCTATTCCACCACGCTGCGTTCCCTGTCACAGGGCCGCGCCACGTACACGATGGAATTCAAACACTATTCGGAAGCGCCGCGGAATATCGCTGACGAAATCATCAACAAGCAATCCGGCAAAGACGAAAAGAAATAAAGGAACAGCAATGGCCAAGGGTAAATTTGAGCGGACGAAGCCGCACGTGAACGTGGGTACGATTGGGCACGTTGATCACGGGAAGACGACGCTGACTGCGGCGATCACGACGGTGCTGTCGAAGAAGT
>Ga0163151_10000551_pt1 | contig 65401 bp, 62 predicted proteins | sample OliLakLV19MP5IB2_FD_145596 | JGI IMG/M metagenome (GOLD analysis project Ga0163151, IMG submission 145596) | Freshwater microbial mat bacterial communities from Lake Vanda, McMurdo Dry Valleys, Antarctica - Oligotrophic Lake LV.19.MP5.IB-2 | ecosystem: Environmental > Aquatic > Freshwater >... | reverse complement strand
AAAATAATGTTACCGTAATTTCAAAAGCTCCTGTTTCAGGATTTGTTATTGAAGACGGAAAGATTATTGGTGTAAAAGTAAAAAAAGAAATATTTTATGCAAATAAATTTATTCTTGCAACAGGAGGAACTTCACGACCAGAGACTGGTTCAACTGGCGACGGATACAAATGGCTTCGAGAGATTGGTCACACGGTGACAGAACCAGAGCCATCACTAGTTCCAATAGCAGTGAAAGACGAATGGGTAAAGCGCGTTGCTGGGGTAAGTCTTTCTGATGTGAAAATCACCGTGACCCAGAACAGCGAGAAACAAGACATAAAAAAAGGTAAAATTCTTTTTACTCATGTTGGCCTTAGCGGACCAACCATTCTCAACATGAGTAAAGACATAGGTGAGCTTCTCAAATATGGGGATGTGAATCTTCTCATCGACATTCTTCCAGCTTACGATCATGCAAAACTAAATCTTACTCTTCAAGAAATTTTCAAAGAAAACGACAAAAAGAAATTCAAAAACTCGCTATCAAAACTTATTCCCTCTTCACTTGTGCCTGTAATAGTGGAACTTTCCGGAATTGATTCAAATAGCAACTGTAATAGTATCACCCGAGACCAGCGTATCCAGCTTATTTCCCTTCTCAAGAACATTCCTCTCACTGTCGACAAGTTACTTGGCACTGACAAAGCTATTATTTCAAGTGGTGGAGTGTCACTCGACGAAGTTGATTTCAAAACAATGTCTTCACGCCTTCATCAAAATTTGTATCTTATTGGGGACATTCTTAATATCGACAGGCCTTCTGGAGGATATAGTCTTCAACTTTGTTGGACCACCGGCTTTGTTGCAGGAAACTCGGCAAGTAAATAATGTCAAAGGTGCCCTTTGACACAACTTTTATTTTTCCAAATCAAGAGTTTCGTCAATACGAATCTTCTCAACGAAATCAGGGACGTGACTTACAAGAATCATAGCTCCTTCATACTTGTTGAGGGCTTCGGCAATGATAGGAAGATGGCGAAAGTTGATGTGGTTGGTGGGCTCATCAAGAATAAGAAGTCCTGGCTTCTGAAGAACAAGTCGGGCGAAGGCAACGAGACCCTTCTGCCCTTCTGACAAAGAACCAATTTTTGCATACATCATTTCTCCACTAATAAGAAAACCTGCAGCAGTTGAACGCATGTTTTCCTCTACCTGAAGGTCCATGACTTCCATAAGAGAGTCATACACAGTGCTATCAAAATCAAGAGTAGAAAAATCCTGTCGGTAATAACCAATGCGTGTGTCGGTAGCAAAGGTAGTTCCATCGGCTGTTCCACTTGCAAGAGCTTCAAGAAGAGTAGTTTTTCCAATTCCGTTTGGACCCTTTAGGAGAAGGTGTTGGTTACGTCGAAGCTTCATGTCTGCTTTACGCTTCATAGGCTTATGAGTCTTTGGACTGATTATCTGAAATTCAGTAATAGTCATAATGTCCCCAACAAGATCAGGTTGGTGAGGAATACGGAAAGAACGAATAGCTTTGTCCTCTCGACGAATATCAACTTTTTCTTCCTCGAGCTCTTCTGCTTTCTCACGCATACGCTTCGCAACAAGACGCATCTGCCCTCCTTTGTTCGCGAAGGCATTTGCTTTGTCTTTCTTTTCTTGGATTTCTTTTGCAAGCATAGCGTTCTTTCGGTTCTCTTTCTCAATACGAGCAGTGATCTGTTGCACTACATCAAAATAGTTTCCTACATACTGTTCAACTTTTTTAGTAAATACATCAAGGTACAAAACTCCATCGCTAAACGCATTGAGGAAGTCGGCTTCATGGGAAATAACAATCACCGTCTTTTTATATTCTTTAAGGAATTTAGTGAGATGCTCAATACCTGGTTTGTCGAGATTATTGGTTGGCTCATCAAGAAGAAGCAGATCAGGATCCTGGATAAGCGCAGAAGCAAGAAGAAGTCGTGCCTGCTGTCCTCCAGAGAAAGAACGAATGATACGTTCGAGTGGAGCATGTAAATTCACTACTTCAAGAATCTTCTCAACGCGTCGGTCAATATCATAAACTTTTTGACCAGGAAAACATTTTTCAAAGAAAGCACGAACAGTAAGGTCGAGCTCATCACGAGGAATTACTTGCCGAGCAATAGCTACACTAAGCCCCTTCTCAATATGTAGTCCTCCGTCTTCGAGCTTATGATCCCCTGTAATCATGCCGAAAATAGTGCTTTTACCTGCACCATTTTGTCCCATGATTGTTATTTTTGATCCACGTCGTACAGTAAAATTTACCTCATCTAGGATGCGTTTTTTAGAATTGTATTCAAATACCGCTTCTTCGAAACGGAGTATTACCTCGTCCTTTGCCATAGGTTTACGAGTGTATCACACTTAGGACTTTTTTCTTAGCCTCTTCGAGCGAGCAGTTTAGATAGGCGCCTGCTGCCGGTTTGTGACCTCCTCCTCCTAGTGCTTTTGCAAATAAAGAGACATCAATTTCATTTTTTGACCGGAAACTTATTGCTACTTGGTTGGGAAATTTTTCTATCAAACTAATACCTATCTTCCATTGAGCAACCGAAATGAGAAGGTTCGCTACGATGTTGTTTCCGATTTGATCAGCACTAATTCCTTTTTCTTGAAGCTCTGCATATGACACCGAAGAAATCGCAACTGAATTATCAAAAAAAGTTTCTACATTAGTAAGTGCTAATGCATCAAAATATATTTTCTCGGGAGGATTGTTGTTTTCGATCAGATGAGTAAGCTTAGTAAATTTTGGATAAGTTTCTACCAGTCGTGCAATGACCTCCATTGTATGAGGTGTTGTATTTGAATGGCGAAATCCACCAGTATCACCGTAAATACCGATATACAGACACTGTGCAATGCTTTCATCAACCACAATTCCCCACTCTCCAAATAAATCAAACAGGTATTCAGATGTCGCTGCGTAACTTGCATCAACTAAATTAGTTTCAGCAAATTTTGTATTCGTAACATGATGATCAATAACAAGAGTACGAAGATGCGATGGGAAAACTATTTTACCTTTCTGACTTATCATCTCAAGTGATCCACTGTCTTGAATAATAAACAAATCAAAATCATTTAGATCAATTTCAAAAAAGTTTTTCTTAACAATAGCATCATATCCAGGAAGAAATGATAATATTTCTGGTAATTCAGAATCCCCTTTTATCACTGTTACTTCTTTGCCCATAGATCGAAGGGCATGATACGTCGCTAAAGCACTACCAATACTATCTGGATCAGGTTTTGGATGAAGATGTAGGAGAACTCGCTGTGAATTTGTAATGAGGTCCATAAACTCACGTGCTTTATTCATATGAACAGTATAACAAAACCAACATAAAAGACCCCTTTCGAGGTCTTTTTCTTTTATAAATGCGCGGCTGATGGGTGCTGACCCCACGGCCTCTCCCGTGACAGGGGAGTGCTCTACCGTTGAGCTACAGCCGCAGTAAACCAAAATCTACCAGATTTTGGCTCTTCTAGCAAATATTACAACACCTCCACCATCATAGTGTTTGACTCTCTTACTTTACCAAAAGGAACACCAGTTACCACCACCACTTTATCGCCTTTCTTTACCAACTTTTCCTTGAGAAGAAGTGGTTTGATATGCCCAAGCGCTTCGTCAAAAGATGAGAACCTATCAATCATCATAGGATATACACCAAAAAGAAGATTCACTTTATTAAAAGTTTCTTTGTTTGGAGTAATAGCTATAATAGGTTTCTGGCTTCGGTGTCGTGAAGTCATACTTGCTCCATATCCTCGCTCAGTGAGAGCAACTATGCACTTAGCATCAACTCGTTCGGCGGTCTTCACAGCAGATGCTGCAACTGACTCACCCGCTGTCTTGTAATGACCTTTATCTCCAGCAAGAAGTTGGTGATGAAGAAGGTCATTTTCAGTCTGAAGAGCAACACGAGTCATTACCTCTACTGCCTCAACAGGGAAATCTCCAAGGGTTGTTTCTTCAGAAAGCATCACAGCGTCTGTTCCGTCAAGAATTGCATTCGCTATATCTGACACTTCGGCTCGAGTAGGCACAGGAGACTTTATCATAGATTCAAGCATTTGAGTTGCGGTGATAACCGGCTTCCCTGCCTCGTTACACTTTCGAATAATGGTCTTCTGAATAATAGGTACCTTCTCTGCGGGAACTTCGATAGCAAGGTCTCCTCGAGCAATCATGATTCCGTCTGATAAAGAAATAATTTCATCAATACTTTCTACAGCCTGAGGTGTTTCAATCTTGGCAATAATACCAGCCCGACATTTTCTCTTATCAAGAATGGCCCGAAGCTCAGTAATATCAGAAGGTCGACGAACAAAAGAAAGTGCGAAGAAATCTACTTTATTTTTGATACCAAACTCCAGATCAGAAAGATCTTTCTCGGTAAGCGCACTAATAGAAAGATCAGAGTCAGGAAGGTTCACTCCTCTCTTTCCTTTAATCTCTCCACCAACAAGAACCTTGCAGATAACATCATTTCCTTTTACCTCAAGAACCTCGAGTTTCTTCTTTCCGTCATGTAGAAAGATAATATGTCCCTTAGCAACTTCTTTTGGAAGCTTTGGATAGTTTACTGAAACCCGTGTCTCATCTCCCTCAATCTTGTCGGTAGTGATAGTGAATTTCTGACCATTCTTGAGAATCACAGCTTCGGTCTTGAACGTACCGATTCGAATCTTTGGACCTCCAAGATCCTGGAGAATTGCAGCAGGAATATTTGTTTTTTCCATTGCTTTTCGGAGATTTATAACACGAGTTCCGTGCTCCTTGAAGTCTCCATGAGAGAAGTTAAGTCGCATTACATTCATTCCCGCTTTAAGGAGACTGGTAAGGGATGCTTCCGTTTCAGTGGCTGGGCCGATAGTGCAGACAATCTTGGTTTTCTTTTTCGATGAAATCATTGTGTTCAAAATCTATTAATTTATTAATGGATTTTGAGTCTAACACGATTTCCTTATTTCAGGAAAGGCGGATACAGTTCCGGGTCAATGGTACGCTCGAAGCATTGTCTTCCCTCTTTATGATCGAAAGAATCAAATGTTTTAGGACCATAGGCTATATTTGATGCTTGTTGAGTTGGTAGTGTGAAGTCTGCACAAAGTTCAAATCTTAAATCTCCAATTTTTTGATATTCATATACTTCACCCGTCACTGGGTCAGTAGGCATGGTAAATGATGAAAGAGGATCGTTGAGCTCAACAAGCTCAGTTGGAAGCACCTGCTTCTTCTGCCAATAATTTACAAGCTCCCACTGAATTGATGAGAGGTCTTGAGTTCGCCGTTCATCAAAACGAACCTTACGCGCGTCAGTTGGTGAACCTACACTATAAATACCAAAAGCTATTACAAACACAACAACACCTATGGCTTTCCACAGCATAAATTTAGTTGTCTTATCTGTTGTGCTAAAACTCTCTCGTTTGAGATCATTAAGATAGTGGTAAAACACAAAACCTGTAACAAGAAGAACAACTGCTGCTTTGAGAATAAAACGTGTTGTTACTTCCCCACCAAGAAAATAATTGAGAGTTACTATAAGATCTACAACCATAGTTGTTCCTGTAAGAAACAATGTTAGGAAACTAGACCACTTACGTACCCACATATCTTTCTTTTCTTTAACCTCAGCCAAACCCTTAAGAATATATTTAGTAAGAAGTAAGTAAGTTGGGAAAAGAACTACAAGTGACGAAACCGTCCAACGGAGTGTTTCTACACTGTTGTCATACGCGAGAGAATCAGGAAAATACTGATGAATGACTGCGAAGAGAAGGTTAATAAGACTGATAACTGAAAAATACAAAGCGATGATCGCTCCTAAATGAAGAAAGAAATCTTTTGGTGTTGTTTTATTGTTCATGGACTAATTTTACCACAAAAATAGGGGTCAGGAGCTATTATTAAATAGCTCCTGACCCCTATTAAAAGGGTGCGCGCACTAGGGTTCGAACCTAGGACCTTTCGAGTATCAGTCGAATGCTCTACCAACTGAGCTATGCGCGCATTATTAACATGTATATCAAACCTATCTACTTCTGTCGCACATTTAGATGCATTACTGCATGTAGGAGAAACCATACCAGAATTTTTTGTAAAAGAAAAGCCGCCCGGCACAATGTGCGCGGGCGGTTTTGAAGGGTTTGGACCTTCTTTGTTGATTTTTTTTAATATCCCCTCATCGCCTTCCAAACGGCTGTGCCGAGACAGACCGTAAAGTAGAAGGCGATGCTCCCGAGAAGGAAGCCTGTGATCTGCCCTATGATATTATCCACGGACAGGAGATTCCTGTTGTAGTACGATTTTGCTTTCGCCCAGCTGTAAGGCCGGCGAACCGTTGTTTTTTTTATTGTTTTCATCTAGGAATATTATATACCATAAAGTGTACTATTGTCAACACAGCCTAAATATGGCTTATAATATACAGAAAACCACCTCGCATTTACATGCGAGGTGGTTTATTTATTCTCTATTTTGTTCCGTCCTAAAGTTTTGTTTTTCCTGTCTTTCCAGAAAGTCATACGGTTTTGGGTTCCATAAAACCTTTGTGCATCCAATTGGAATGCGCAAAATCGACTCAATAAGTCCTGTTCCGATCGAAATCGAAACGAACGGTTTCAAATTGAATTATTCCACGAGCAGCTTCCGCTACCCGTGCCTTGTTACGACTTACTCCCTGTTACCAAACTTACCGTAGGCCCACAAAGTGAGACTTCGGGTATTCCTGGTTCCCTTGAGTTGACGGGCGGTGAGTACAAGACTTGAGAACGTATTCACCGCGGTATAGCTGACCCGCGATTACTAGCAATTCCAGCTTCATGAGGTCGAGTTGCAGACCTCAATCCGAACTTGGGGTACTTTTCTTACGGTTTGCTCCGAGTTACCTCATTGCGTCGCGTTGTAATACCCATTGTATTATGTGTGTAGCCCCGGATATCAGAGGGACATGCTGACCTGGCGTCATCCTCGCCTTCCTCCCACGATTTAATTGACAATCTTTCGATTGCAAACTAAATCGTGGGCAGTCTCGGCTGACACTTGTAACAGCCAACGAGGGTTGCGTTCGTTACCCCACTTAAGGGAACAATTCAAACCACGAACTGACGACGGCCATGCATCACCTGCCTATCCGTCTTGCGAAAGATCTGTTTCCAGACCGGTCGTATAGGTTTCAAACCCGGGTAAGGTTCTTCGTTTATCGTCGAATTAAACCACATAATCCACTGCTTGTGCAAGTCCCCGTCTATTCCTTTGAGTTTTAACCTTGCGGTCGTACTACCCAGGCGGATCATTTAACGCGTTAGCTACGCCACTTAGAGGGTCGATACTCCAAATAGCTAATGATCATCGTTTAGGGCGTGGACTACTGGGGTATCTAATCCCATTCGCTACCCACGCTTTCGTGTTTCAATGTCAGGAATGCTCCAGTCTGTTGCCTTCGCTTTTGGTGTTCCCCATGATATCAACGGATTTCACCCCTACACCATGAGTTCCACAGACCCCTCGCATCCTCTAGTCATGCCGTTTCCCCCGCAGCTTCTTGGTTGAGCCAAGAGATTTAACAGGAGACTAACAAAACCACCTACACACCCTTTACGCCCAATAATTCCGGATAACGCTTGGGGCACTCGTATTACCGCTGCTGCTGGCACGAGTTTAGCAACCCCTTATTCATGATCTGATCAATTACTTTCTGGATCATAAAAGGTTTTTACGTCCCTAAGGACTTCATCAACCACGCGGCGTCGCTCCGTCAGACTTTCGTCCATTGCGGAAGATTCTCGACTGCGGCCACCCGTAGGTGTATGGACCGTGTCTCAGTTCCATCGGTGGGGGCCAGGCTCTCACCTCCCCTAGACGTCATAGCCTTGGTAGGCTTTTACCCTACCAACTAGCTGATATCCCGCAGGCCGCTCCCGAAGCGATAAATCTTTACTACCAGAAATAAATCTGGAAGACTATCAAGAATTATCCCGCCTTTCGGCGGATTATGCTTGACTTCGGGGTGCGTTACCTACGTGTTACTACCTCGTTTGCCACGGTATTTAAACTTGCGTCTAAACCCGTTTGACTTGCATGCCTTATCCACGCCGCCAGCGTTCATCCTGAGCTAGGATCAAACTCTAAAATTAAATTAGAACGGAACAAAATAAAGAATAAATTGACCGTGTTGGCTGTTGCCAGTTATTAACTGGACTTTTGTGATTGATGTTTGTTATCCGAATTATTTTGAATACTTACAAGAACTTGCAGTTCTTAAATCTTATAATTCAATTTGATTTTCAAGGTTCTCCTCCTAAAACAGACATTTCTGAATTCAAGAGGTTTACCTAGTATAGTTATTTTTGCCCACCCGTCAAGCGTTTCTTAAGAAGTTGGTCATATACCCAAATTAGGGCGAAAAAGCTCACTGGAATGGTTACTATGAGGCCCAAAAAGAAGGTCAGAAGCCCTACCAAATTGAGCAGTCCGGTAAGAATAAAAAAGAGGAGTAATTTACCCCGACTTCCCCGGGTAATCTCCTCGCTAAGACGAAGCGAGTGGAGAGGCTTTGAACCTTGTTCAACAACTATAAAACGAGCAAAGCTAAATGTAAGAATCGCATATATACAAGCAACGAGTGCTGAAAGAAATCCTAAAATAAATAAGAATTGAAAACCTGTTACAGCACCTAAAACAAAAAATGGAAGGAGAGCAAGAATAGCAAACAATAAAACACAAAGACCATACACGATCCACCCAAGTATAATTTTAATAAAATATTCTGTGTGGAAAAGAGTTATTCCAAAATGTGGCTTGCTTCCCCTCACCACAATCAAAGCTTGTTTGATAACTTTAATCTGAATTAATACCTCAACAACAACAATAACCAAGATTACAGAAAGAACTAAGACACCTGTTTGCCAAGAAAGAGTGTTGTCTGTAAGAATACCAAATAATAAATGAAGAAAATAATTTATCGCAAGAAGGATTCCAAGAACAACAAGTACCTGAAAAAAATAATTTCGTGTTGAATTCCATCCAAACACAAAAGCATTCTTGATTGAAAAGTTCATAATACTAACAGTATACTACTTTTTGTTTTTGTTTTGCCATTTTTCGAGGGTCACTAAAAGTGTTGAGCCCAGGAAGATAGATGAGTATGTTCCAGCAGTAATACCTACAAACAGCGCTAGGGAGAAATTCTTTGTTGCTTCAGGACCAAATATGTATAGAGCGACGAGAGCGAGGAGTGTAGTGAGTGAAGTATTGATAGATCGTGACAACGTCTCTTGAACACTCTTCTCGACAGTAATTTCAAAAGGTTCATCCACTGCGTTTTTGTTCTTTATTTTTTCTTCAGCCAAATCACGAAGATGTTCACGAACTCGATCGAACACAACAATTGAATCATGAATAGAGAAGCCAAGAACCACAAGAAGGGCGGTGATGAACAATGAGTCAATCTCAGTACCATAGAACTGACCAAGAACAGCAAATACTCCTACAGGAATTATTACATCATGTGCCAAAGCTACAATAGCGGTGACTCCATACTTCCAAGAAGCAACAGGAGCTGACACTTTTCGGAATACAAACGTAATGAATAAAATAATAGCAATTAAGACAAGCGCAATTGAAAAAGATGCCTTTATTTGAAGTTCTTTACCTAGGACGGGCCCTACTGAGTCTGATCGTTTTACCTCGAAGCTATCAGCAGGTCCAAAAGCCTTAATAAACGAAGATCTGTCATTCTCTGTAAGTTCTTTTGTGCGCACTATGTAACCCTTCTCTCCAGTTGGTCGAATTGATAACTCACCTGTCTGAATATTTGAAAGTGATTGCTGAAGTACACTAATTTCAGGTCTCTCGTCTACATATTCAACTTCCACAAGTGAACCTCCTTTAAAATCAATACCAAAATTAAGACCCCAGACAAACAAAGCTGCAAAAGACGCAATAATTAGAACACTAGATATGCTGTAAAATATTTTTCTGTTTTGTACGATATTCATATAATTATTTCTTTAAACCGTGACCAAATAGGAATGAATAATGTTTTGGAGCAATAGCAAGAAGTAGTGTACGAGACACTGTAATAGCAGTAAACATACTAATGAGTACACCGATGACAAACACTAAAGCAAACCCTTTAATGAGAGCTGATGTCGCGAACCAAAACAATATTACTGCTGTGATAATACTTGAAAGATTACCGTCACGAATTGATGTCCATGCGCGGTTAAACCCTTCGCGGATTGCTTGCTCCATTGAAAGACCTTTATTGATTTCCTCTTTCATTCTCTCAAAAATAAGAATGTTTGCGTCTACCGCCATTCCGATAGAAAGAATAAATGCGGCAAGTCCTGTTGAGGTAAGAGTTACGGGAATAAGTTTAAATATTGCCAAGTTGAGGGCGACATAAAATAACAAAGATACTGCAGCAATAACACCAGGGAGGCGGTACCAAACAATAAGGAAGACCATGATTATTCCTAGGCCAATGAGACCGGCAAACATACTTCGATTAAGAGCATCTATACCTAAAGAGGCACCCACTGTTTGTGATCCAATAAGTGACACAGGCACAGGAAGAGCTCCATAGTTGAGGTTTTGAACAAGATCTCGAGCTTCGGCTGGGGTGAACCCTCCACTAATCACCGCTTCTCCGTTTAGAATAGATTCATTTACAACAGGTGCAGAGATAACTCGTCCATCAAGAAAGATAGCGATAACATTTCCCACATTTTCTTGGGTAATTTTAGCAAACAACTCTTTTCCTTCATCATTAAACTGAAGACCCACAATCGGAGCTTGTGTCTGAGAATCAAACTGGAGAGTGGCTCGAGAAAGGAGTCGCCCAGTGAGACCTGTAGAAATAAAACCGACTTCTGTAGATGTTCCTACCGACGAAGTAGTAGCTGTTTTAAACTCCAAGATAGGAGTCTGTCCGATAATTTCAATTGCTTTATCAATATCAGTAACACCTGGGAGCTCAACAATAAGTTTGTGAACTTTGTCCCCTCCTACCTGTGCTACTTGTGTCTGAATCAATGGCTCAGCAACTCCAAGTACATTAATACGGTTTTCGATAGTGTCACGAAGTGCTTCCATTGAAGAATCAACGTCTTCTGGTGCAAGTTCTGAAATATCAGCTTGATATACCAAATGAGTTCCTCCGTTCAAATCAAGACCGAGTTTGTAGGGGCTATTCACATTTTGGTAAGCAAAATAGCCGGTTCCGAGACCTAGTAAGATAATAAGTATTGCTGTGATGCGAAATTTATTCATAAATATAATGTACCGGCATTATAGGCTTTTGTGCAAAAATGGCAAATAGGGGAAATAGGGGTCAGGAGCTATTTAATTAAATAGCTCCTGACCCCTATTTTACTTTCGGGCATCGATAAATGCTTCTAGAGAGGTGAACTTGTAACTAAAACCATACAACTTAGTAACTTTAGACCCATCGACCGGTATCGGATATGAATATGACTTCCACCCTCCTTTTGATGTTGGAATATGTCCCCATGTGAGGTGACGGCCGAAGAAGAATAAAACTCTCACCATCCAAGGATAAAGAGTGAGAGGTTTCTTACCAACAATCTTTGCAATATCAACACCGAGAATGGGACTGCCTGGCGGACACGCATTAATAATTTCAACCTCCGGCATGTCTTTTTTTAGACAAAACAATTCTGTAATTGAAACAATATCTTTTTCGTGAACAAACTGTCTAAGCCAATGAGGGGTGACAGGAATAAAAGGCATGAAGCTCGTAATAAAACTCTGAAGATTAATACCTTTCTTAACTTTAAACGCCTGCGGACCCGTTATTGATGCAGGGCGAATTATCACCACCTGTGGAACATGTAGAAGATGCCCATTCACACCACGGGTTTTTGCTTGTTTATACTTTTCTATTAATGAAATCTCCACAAGCCTTTTCTCTTCTGAATATAAAAAGTCCATCGGGCGCAACCCATCGTCCTCTGTAAAAAAACGGTCTGGGGTGTTGTCTGAATAAGCTCCATAACATGCAATACTTGAAAAGTGTATTATTTTTTTTACTGAAGGGAAATTAAAAGCAAAATCAAATACAGATTCTGAGCCATTTACATTCCATACATATTGCAAATTTTTATTGGCATACATTTCACGTATGTGCCAAGCCGTGTGAATAACTACTTCAGGACCAAAGAGTGCGGCGGGGTCTTGCCACACAATATCAGCAACGTTTGCCTGTAAAAACTCTATTTTATCCTTATTTATATGGGTTTTTAGGGATTCAGGAAGTGCGTCTTTATCGACTATCATTACCTTTTCGACATCGTCTCGAGAAACAAACCTATCAACAAGCATCGCTCCCACATATCCTGAGCCTCCTGTAATGAGTATTTTCATACACAAAGTGTAACCTACTTCCCCGTTCGAGACAAAAGAGTTCGAACGGTTTTTAAAATAATACGAACATCAAGAATAATTGAACGATTTTTTACATAATACAAATCATATGCAAGGCGAACTTTAGTTTCTTCAAGTGATTGTGGTGGAAGCTCCTGACTAACTTGTGCCCATCCAGAAAGCCCTGGTGATATCACGCTTCGTACGGTGTAATAAGGAATTTGTTGCTCAAGCTGTTTACCTAAATCATAAATATCAGGACGAGGGCCAATAAGGGAAATATCTCCTTTGACAACATTCCAAAGTTGGGGGAGCTCGTCTATGCGAGTCTTACGAAGAATACTTCCTACACGGGTAATACGATCATCATCTTCTGTGACCCAAACCCCACGGTCACTATTTTTCATACTTCTAAACTTATAAAGATATATTTGTTTTCCTCCCTTCCCTATTCTTTCTTGAGAAATAAATACAGGTCCTCCGTCTTCCATTTTAATAGCAAGGATAACAAATGGATAAAACAACAGAGACACAATCCCACCAAGCAAAGAAAATACAAAATCAAATACATGTTTAAAAGTGTTATACATTATTTTTGGTGAAGCAGAAATGTTCTCAATAAACCAGTTATATTGAAGAATTGAGAAAGGAACTCTCTTGAACACATCTTCATACACCTTATACATCGCCACAAAACGAACTTTTGAGAAAATAAGCTTATAGAGAATAGGAAGTGCCTCGCGCACCATGTCATGCTCAAGATCTACAACCACAATTGAAACAGGAGAGTCTTTTATTATCCTTTCAATAAGACGAGGAAGTTCTTCTACTTTTGTATTATCAAGATTTACAATAGAAACAAAACGTAATCCATAGTTTGGGTTCTTATTGATTTCTTCTGAAAGTTCTTCAAGTTCCTTTCCTTGTCCAATAAGCATTGCAGGCTCAGCACGACGAACAATAAAAAAAGAAGAGAGCCATATTCTCCAAAAAACAATAAGTAGGAAGGAGATGACAACATAGATAAACAAATTAGTCTTAGGTGAAATTCCAAAGTACGGTACAAAGTAAAAAAACATTACAGCAATGGTTGAATTTATAATTTCAGCACGAAAGATAATATGAGGAAGTCGACTCTTTAGGATCACGGTGTGCTTCTCATAGAGGCCTGCAATATAAAAAACCAACACAGAAACCCCAAAAATCATAAGAAATGGCAATAAATGGCCTAAAAAAAGACTATTTTCTGGTATCCTCATATTGCGGAAAAAAAGCATAATCCACAACGAAATGCCCATAATAATAAGGTCTCCGATAAACAAGATGGTCGGTTCCCTTTTATTAGATATTTGCATGGAACTGATGATACAATTAAAAACCATTATGGACAACACCCCGAAACGAACGAAGGTTCTCTATGTTATTACAAAATCAAATTGGGGAGGAGCGCAAAGATACGTGTTTGACCTTGCCACCTCGCTTGATCCTGCTCTTTTTGAAGTAGAGGTTGTGGCGGGTGGAAATGGTCTACTCAAAGAGAAACTAGAACAAGCAGGGATTTCAGTTATTTCTCTTCAAACAATGGAGCGAGATATTAACTTCAAAAAAGAACTTCAATCAGCAAAGGAGTTGTGGAAAATATTTAGAGAGAAGAAGCCAGACATAGTGCACCTTAACAGCTCAAAAGCTGGGGGCATCGGGGCTCTCGTTGCACGCATGGCAGGAGTAAAGAAAATAATTTTTACAGCACATGCTTGGGCATTCAATGAGAATCGTGAGATTTTCTCAAAAATAATAATAAGCACTCTTCATTGGATGACCGTACTTCTTTCTCACAAGACAATTACTGTATCAGAGTCGGTAAAAGAACAGATCGTTCATAAACCTTTTATAAAGAATAAGTTACATGTTATTCATCTTGGTGTTCGTCCTTTTGAAATGAAGCAGAGAGAAGACGCGCGAAGTTTTATTATAAACAAAATAGGAATCGAGATTCCCACAGAAAGTTTTTGGGTTGGTGTTATCGCAGAACTACATCCTGTCAAAGGAATTCTTTATGCGCTTGATGCGATTGCTCTTCTTAGAGAGCAGTATCCAAACCTTTATTTAATTATTATAGGAGAAGGAGACCAGCGCTCTGCTATAGAAAAACAAATAATAAAAAGGAGACTGCAAGAAAACGTTTTTCTTACTGGTTTTATAGATGATGCAAAATCTCTTATGAAAGCATTTGATGTTTGCATGGTCCCTTCTTTATCAGAAGCCTTTGGATACACTCTCGTTGAGGCGGGGCACGGGGAGGTGCCTGTTATAGCAACACATGTAGGAGGAATACCCGAAGTTATAGATGATGCGGGGATTCTTGTTCCCTCAAAAAACTCCCGTAAACTTGCAGAAGGTCTAGAGTCACTTATCATGTCAAAAACCCTGAGAAGCAAGCTCGGTTGCTCTCTGCACCAGCGAGTATTGAGCGAATTTACTGTCGAAGAAATGACAGCAAGAACACTCGACATGTACACAAATAAGACATAAAATTACCTTATTATATGAGCGACGTTGAATTTGAAGAAGGATCACAAACACATCTAAGATATATTGATATCTCTAATGCTGTTTCTCATAACACTCCCGCCTTGATCAAATGGGGTTTGATAAAAAATGTTCGCCAAGCTAACTTTCTAATGATTGCTGTCACTTTAATTTGTATTGTGGTTGCAATTGTTATTTTTATTATGAATCAGCAACCTGATACTTTATTCAAGGAAGATTTTACAGCAGACCAAATAAATCGAATGCATCCAGACATGATAAATTCACTTCAAAATAGAAAATAAATTATGAAAACCAGAGGATTTACTTTAATTGAGCTTATGGTAGTAGGTGCGATTATAGCACTTATTACAAGCGTTATACTTGGTAGCTTGGGAGATGCAAAAGCAAAAAGTAGAGACTCTGAACGAATTCAGGAAATGAAAACCTTGCAAACCGCCCTTGAGCTCTACCAATTAGAATTTAATTACCCGGCACCAAGTGGTGGATTAGCGAAAGGATCTAGTCTTACCTCTGCAATGCAAAACATTGTTGCTGAAAGGTTTTTATCAGTAATACCTACTCCACCAAAAGGAAGCTCGTATCCTAACGAGTTTTATTATTACCAAACAACCGACGAGGCAGGAAACTATAGCTGTCTAGGAAAATCTCTAGCCCTAGGAGACATCCCGTATATTCTTTATTTTTCAGCAGAGCGACCACAAAACCTTCCTAAATTGATAAATAATTCAAGTCTTAACCTTGATCAATCAGTAACAAATATGTATTGTTTGACGATTTAAGCAACTGTGCTAAATTCCCAAAAACTCATTCTTAATGACATCACGGTGAGCTGCGCGAGATCTTTTTCGCATACTCATCAAGATACCCAAAGCAGCAAACTCAGTTATAAGATGTGACCCGCCATAACTCATGAAAGGCACCGTAATACCTGTCACAGGAAGAATACCAAGATTCATTCCTACATTAATAGTAAAGTGACTCATAAAAAATATTGCGACGCCTGCCCCGTACAACAATTCAAAATTTCCTGCTCCTCGTACTGCGTTCTGTAAGATGCAGTAAATTACAATTCCAAAGAGAATCAAAATAAGACTTGACCCAACAAACCCCCACTCCTCTGAAAATGCGGCGAAAATGAAGTCTGTTTGATGTTCAGGAAGAAAATGAAGTCGCGACTGAGTACCATATCCAATTCCCTTTCCAAGAAGCTGGCCTGACCCTACCGTAATGGTGGATTGATACGCATTGTATCCACTTCCTTTGATATTAGCTAACGGATGAATGAAGTTTCTAATTCTCTCTTTCTGATACTCTTTAAATGCAAAGCCCCACAACAAAAGGAAGGAAACAAGACCTATACTAAATACTATAGCAAGGTGTTTTTTGGAAATACCAGAAACAAGTACCATACCAAACCATATTAAGAAGATAATGATTCCTGAACCAAAATCAGGCTGAAGAAGAATAAAAAGAAACAATATAAAAGCATAAGCGCCAGAAACAATAATATGCCTTATGTGAGCGATTTCAATATGCCGTCTTGAAAAATACTTTGATAGTAGAAGAATGAGAACAAGCTTAGCGGGGTCCGCAGGCTGTACAGAGAAGAATCCAAGATTAAACCAGCCTTGCGTTCCCTTTGTGACTGTACCCACAAAAAACAATAAAAGAAGCACGACACAAGTAATTCCGAACATAATGCTTACTATTCGTGTTTTCTTCAAAAAACTTAGATCAATACTACTTAATCCAAAAAAAACTCCCAAAGAAATACCAATCCAGACAAGTTGCCGGATAAAATAATTATCACTACCGGTAAACGAACTCATACTAATGAGGCCAGCGCCAAGGAGTGGAAGTATAGCAAAAAATAAAAGCCAATCGATATGAGCGAACCGTTTCATTATCTCTTTGGGGGAACACTTATAAATATTTCTATCGCTGTTGGTTTTCGAGTACACATTTTTAAACCAATTTCTTTGTATACTCCCTGTAAATCATCTGCTGAAGGAGCAAGGAAAAAATCAGAAGGAGAAGAGGCAACTTGCTTAAGAAACTCCTGATTCAAATCCTTTCCAAGACCAATTGTGAATAATCGAATTCCCGCATCTTTTGCTTTCTTTGCAATTTCTGTTGCGTAAATCTCTGGGTATCGAGCTGTGCCTGCCTTTAGAGGTCTGGTTGCGACTCCATCGGTGAGAGCAATAAGCACCTTTGATGCACCTGATCGAGCTGACGAGGAAGTGAGTTCATTTGTACCTTTTAAGATACCATCAGCTAAGTTTGTATTTTGGAGGTTTCCTGGTTGCAGAATAGAGATTGAGTTGATAGCACTCTTAACTGATTCAAGATTTTTTGTAAGCGACGCGTTTGGTGCCACGCTCGCCTCATTACCAAAAGAAACTACTGAAGCCATATCAAATCGAGAAAGCTCATCGGCGAAGTATGTTGCAGCGGATTTTACATCAGTGAGAGGTTGAGGCGGATTTGTACCTAGATATTCCATACTTCCAGAACGATCAATGACTAAAGCTACATCGAGAGGGTTTTCACAGATCCTTGCCTTCAGTGGAATTGGATTAGGCCAAGTAAATGCAACAGAAACGGTTTCTTTGGAATTTATTCGAGGGAGATAAGTTTGGGATACTTGAAGAGCGTTTCCTTCATCATCATAAATCACTGCGGAAAGTGTGACATTATCCACATCAATAATATTTGGATTCTGAATTGTAGTGCTTAGTCGAGGTAGAGATTCTTCATTCGTAAGAATCTTGTTTGCAATAATAAGTTCAGGTTCGGCATAATCTGATCGATACCATGAAGGAGTACCGTCGAAACGAAATGAAGCAGAAGTAGGAACTTTATTTGTAGTAATTGTTCCCTGATACACAACAAATGTCTTACGAGAAGGAACAAAAGTAGTACCTTTTTGTGTTGCAACAATAGTGCCATCTGAGGATTTCAAATCAAATATGTACGGTGCTTCATAAGCGATTGAGGACATGTTCGGATTATTCACCCGGGCTAATACCGCATATTCGCCTTCCCTTATTTTAAACAAGCGTACCCAATCTACCACCAAAGACGAAGAATCGTTCTTGCAAATAAGAGCACATTTGCCTCCACAGTCCATTCCAGTTTCTAAACCGTTCTGTCTTCCATCAAAACAATTTGGACTTGATCTCCAAACTAAATATCCAACTCCTGCCAAAAACAGGATGATGCCCAAAAGGGCCAAACTAATAATAATTCTTCTTTGCTTTGCCCATGTGAGTTCGAGTACCATATTAGTTATTGAGGTTAGTTAGTGAATTGCTTTCTTAAGAAAAATAAACTTGTAATTATAAATACTGATATAGATAATACACCAATTACAGATGGAAGTAGAATGGAAGAATATAACATGTCTCTATAATTAATGATGAAGTGAGTAATAAGATAGGTTTGAAAAAAAATTCCTATATAGGGCGCAAGATGCTTGCGTTTGAACAAGCTGAATGAAATAAAAAAATGAACGAAGGAAATAAAGACGGAGAACAGTGCCCAACCTCGAAAACCAACCGCATATGACTCAAGAGCAGACAACACAAAGAGCGCCCCTCCAATAAAGAATATGAGCGCAATGACTGAAATAAAGATATGAGAGTGCTTACTCATGCGTAAATTGTAGCACATCTTTATAAGGAGAGAGGTTATTGAATATTTGGTTCTGGCGACTAGCTACTTTCCCCTCCAAAGAGTATCATCGCCTCAAGAGAACTTAACTACTGAGTTCGGAATGAGATCAGGTGTGGCCCCTCCGATGAATCACCAGAACTAAATATTCAATAACCGAGATCTTTTCTTATAACTAACAAACAGGTAACTAACACAAAACAATTGTGGCGTTCAGGTTTCCTAATAGGATTTGACGGATTAGTATTTCTCGGCTGAACGCATTACTGCGCTTACACCTGAAACCTATCAACCTAGTCATCTCCTAGGGGTCTATGATTTCTTATCTTGAAGCTGGCTTCGCGCTTATATGCTTTCAGCGCTTATCCATTCCCGACTTAGCTACTCTGCGATGCCCTTGGCAGGACAGCAGACACACCAGAGGTCAGTTCACTCCGGTCCTCTCGTACTAGGAGCAAATCTTCTCAAAAATCAACGCCTGCAGTAGATAGGAGACCAACCTGTCTCACGCTTGTGTATATCAGCCTTTCGGCCAATTACTCCGATTACTCGAAGGTTCGGACTGTAATATCATCTCGACAAAATAAATTGCGAGATGGTTGACGTTCAGTCTCTACGGGTTCAAGAGTTTGTCCAAATTATTAATTTGGTTACAAATCTTAATTCCCTCGGTGTTGGCCATTCACGAAATATGAATTGGGCTTTCTCCGATATAAGTCAACTGCTTTCTATCATGTCTCCATGACAGACCGCCGTTTTGGTTGGTCACTAACATTTCTATCATCGTATTGCTACGATATGTGTCGAAAAAACTAAATAACAGTGTTCAATATAATTTGAACTTTTGTCCTCTAAGGATTCAGAGTGTTCAGAAGTGTAAAAACAACAAATTATAAATAATAAGTTGAAAGTAGACTCCTGAACGGTCTGAACCCAGCTCGCGTAACTTTTTAAATGGCGAACAGCCATACCCTTGGGACCTTCTCCAGCCCCAGGATAAGTTGAGCCGACATCGAGGTGCCGAACTGTGCCGTCGCTATGGACGCTTAGGCACAACCAGCCTGTTATCCCCAGAGTAGCTTTTGTCTGATAATCTTCCACAGCATCTAATGCCAATGGTCGGTTCACTATGTTCCGCTTTCGCGTCTGCTTGACAGATACGTCTTACAGTTAAGCCAGCTTGTGCCATTACACTATCGGTATGGTTTCCATTCACACCTAGCTGACCTTAATAAACTCCTCCGTTACTTTTTAGGCATTTGTACGTTCCCCATTTTGGCTTTCATAGACTCAATAAGAGAAGTATAAGGTTCTATCATATTTCTAAAATCTTTTGATGATTCTGATTTGATATATAATCTCCAATATTTTTCTTTTTGTCTGTGAAGGCTCGTTTGAATTTTTAATTTTTCTGCAAATACACTTTGCACTCTTTCGAGATCACTTTTAGTGAATCCGAGAGTATGAATTATGAATGTATTATGTTTCTCTGATTTCCAGGAACCATCATCCATAAACCATACCGCGATACTAAGTGGATCTAACAACTTACTAATTATTTGAGGAACTACCTTCTTGCCATTAGCATAAAACTGTTGACCATAAAACCTAAAGGCTCCATGGGAATATGTGGTGAATCCTACATATTCTTTAGTGTTTGCTTTTGACTTTCTGTATATTCCTCCTCGAACCCATTCTTTGAAATGATTATATAACCATTCAGTGTAGTCATTTTGTAGAATTTGGTGTTCAATCTTGAGTCGATAAGTCTTTCCCATATCTCGAGTCTCAAGATGACCATCTCCTAACAAAGTTCCTATAAGGATAGATCTTTGTATATCAGTAAGCTTAAGAGTTTTTTTATATTCTTTAATTTCTTTTGTATTCATTGGGTTTCTTGTTAACTAACAAGACTTCATGTTGCCATGAAGATCGGACTATATCTTCTACTAAATTAGTAGATCAGCGTGTAGTCTCTGAGGGGTCAAACTTATTACAGTCGACTTCCCTGCTAGTTGTCCGCACCGAACGGATTTTTACTCTTACGAGTACCGTCGGATTCACCGGATATTCCAGCATATAGCTGATTGCTCGCATACAGAATTTCATCTATAACGCCCCCTGTTTTATTTGTTTCGCATTTATCACGTGCATGAGGCGCCATGGCTTTGACACACCAATAAATTGATGTGCCTAAGGATAGCGCCCCACTAAAACTGCCCGCCAGATACTGTCTCTCATCGTTTTTTCCGTTGAGGTTAGAATATACACAAATACAGATGGCTATTTCACTGTTGACTCCATACTAACCGAAATTAATACTTCAAAGTCTCACCACTATTCTACGCAGCAGAAATGTATATTCAATACCAAGTTGCAGTAAAGCTTCTGGGGTCTTTTCGTCTAACTGCAGGTAAGCGGCATCTTCACCGCTATTGCATTTTCACCGAGCAGGTCCCCGAGACAGTTCTCCAGTCATTACACCATTCGTGCGCGTCTGAACTTACCAGACAAGGAATTTCGCTCTTCTATTCCTTAGCAGAAGGACTCTATCTTCATCCTCTCCCTTTCGGTAGATCGGATGCACGGCGTTGGTCGCTTGTTAACCGTGTATGGACTAAACATGCATTACTGCATGTTAGGTAGCATGATGTGTAATTATTTAACTTATTTTCCAAAAACTCTCTAACAGTCCTAGTCCTTCTGGAACTTTCTTGCGAAAGTTCCAGAACCTTAGGACCGTTATAGTTACGGCCGACATTCACCCGGGCTTACAACGGTCAGCTTGATATAATCGCACCGCCATCGTTTGACCTTCGGGCATTGGTCAGGTGTCACCCCCTATACATCCTCTTACGAGTTCGCAGGGAGCTGTGTTTTTGGTAAACAGTTGCCAGAGATACTTTAGCTGCGGCCTCCTAAATTAATAGGAGGCAAGCCTTATTCCGAAGTTACGGCTGCTTTTTTGCCGAGTTCCTTGGGGACTTCTCACTCGTTCGTCTTGGGCTACTCGCCCTGATCACCTGTGTCGGTTTGCGGTACGGTCAGTATATTCATAAGTTTAGAGATTTTTCTTGGAGGAGTGCTTTATCTTGTTTGTCCGTCTTTCGGCGGACATTCATGCTTTGCTTGGACTTAATGAGTTCCGGATTTGCCTAGAACTCGTCCTTACAACACAAACGTAAATCCAATTATACGCAAGACATACTACTCCCCGTCCTCCCATCACTGAATATAGCGGTCATGGAATATTAACCATGTGTCCATCGGATGCGGCTTTCGCCATCTCCTTAGGCCCGACTAACCCTTCGCCGATTGTCGTAGCGAAGGAAACCTTGATCTTTCGACGTGCGGGGTTTTCACCCGCATTGTGGTTACTTGTGCCAACATTCTTACTTCGTAACGCTCCAGCATGGGTCACCCCTTTGCCTTCAGTGCGATACGAACACTCTCCTACCGCTCCCATCTTACGAATAAGATGAAAGCCCTCAGCTTCGGTATCATGTTTAACCCCGATCATTTGCGGCGCGGAATCTCTGGATGAGTGAGCTGTTACGCTATCTTTAAAGGATGGCTGCTTCTAAGCCAACCTCCTCATTGTCAGAGAAATTCTACCACCTTAAGTGTACTTAACATGAATTTTGGGACCTTAACTTGAGATCTAGGGCTGTTTCCCTTTTGACCAGTGGAGCTTAGCCCCCACGGTCTAACTGCTAGACTTTTGATTTTGAGTATTCGGAGTTTGATAGATCCCGCGAGATTTCTCCCTGTCAGGACCTTCCAGTGCTCTACCCCTCAAAAGAACATCTAACGCTAGCCCAAAAGCTATTTCGGAGAGAACCAGCTATTACCAAGTTCGATTAGCTTTTCACTTCTTACCACAAGTCATCCCAATGTGTTGAACGGCAAAAGGGTTCGGGCCTCCATCTACCTTTCGGTAAACTTCACCCTGCTCATGGCAAGCTCACTTGGCTTCGGGTCTGATGCATACTACGAACGCACTATTAATACTCGGTTTCCCTGTGACTGCGTCCCGTAGGACTTAGCCGGGCAGTATGCAACAACTCGTTGGCTCATTCTTCAATAGGCACACGGTCGAGGACAGCATTTAATTGCGTGCCCTCTTCCATTCCTTGTAAACATATGGTTTCAGTTCTATTTCACTCCCCTCGCCGGGGTTCTTTTCACCTTTCCCTCACGGTACTAGTTCACTATCGATCTTAAAATGTATTTAGCCTTAGCGGTTAGTTCCGCTGGATTCCCCCGAGCCATTCGTGTCTCGAGGTACTCAAGAGTAACAAGAAGAGTCATATTGTTTTCGCTTAAAGGGCTTTCACCTGCTTGGGCCAAACGTTCCAGTTTGTTCTGCTAACAATATGATTTGTAACTCTTTGTAATAAATTACGTTTGCTATCTTACAACCCCGAATCACCCAATCAAAGGCACTTAAAAAGCGCCTTTAATTGGAGAATTCGGTTTGGGCTCTTTCGTTTTCGCTCGCCGCTACTAACGAAATATCGTCCTTACGGACATTCTTTTCTATTCCTCTGGGTACTGAAATGTTTTACTTCCCCAGGTAACACCTCCTGAATCTAGTTCAGGATTCCCGCACAAGGCGGGAGGGTTTCCCCATTCGGAGATCTCCGGATCAAAGGTTGTTAGGCACCTCCCCGAAGCATATCGCAGCTACACAGCGTCCTTCATCGTCATTTTAAGTCAAGGCATCCACCATATGCTCTTAGTTTCCTATTAGGAAATCTAAAAACCACAATTATTTTATGTTTACTATCTTTACCTGTTTACAGATGTACCTTACTCAGATACATCTTTTTGTCCGCCTCCAACTGAAAAGACCTCTCATCATCCTTTGATATAATCTCGGGATAAATTGTCGGGGCGGGATGAAGTTTTCAATGTGTCATTCGTACTATGTTAATCTCGGCTTAAAAAAACCGCTCCTTTTGGAGCGGTTTCTAATAACACTCAAAATTGAGGTTATAAGTAGCGCTCCAAATTTAGGGTGATTAACATATTTCGGTGTAAGGTCGAGTATATATGATTGAATATAATTGTCAAATACTAAAAAGACCCCTCCGGCACTATGCCACAGAGGGGTCTTTTTTGAGGTTTTAAGGCCTATTTATTCCTTAGTTAATCCTTACTTATCCCCTATTTCCCGCTTGATTTTATCAATCAATTCAGAGGCATGAGACTGTCCTCCGAGACCGAAGGCAATACCAATCGCAATCGCTAGAGCAACCACGATTCCTGTGAAAAGAATACGAATAAGGTCTGCTCCGATACCAAGCTGTACAAGTACAGTGAGGATTGCAAATACCCAAATAATCCACTTAGTAACGGCACCAAGGAGAGCTGCTGATTTTAGTTCTGCTGTCTTTGCTGATGCACGAACAATTTTTTGCATTACATCACCAACTAATACAGCAACAAGAAGAATAAGAACTGACACGATTACTTGTGGAAGGTATGCAATTACAATTGCCTGCAAGAATGCAGTTACCTGTACCAAACCAAGAACTTGGAATGAAGAGAGGAGGAATATCACAATGATAAACCACTTCACTAACGCACCAACAAATGCCCCTGAGTTAAGACGAATATCTCCCTTTCGAAGAGTATCTTCTACTCCTGCGTGTCGAAGAGCAGAATCAACCTTAAGCGATACGAAGAGCTTTTGTATCAAGCTTGCAACGAATACACCAATAATCCAACCAATAACAAATATTGCAAGAGCAACTATAAGGCGAACACCTACCACAATGAGTGCTGGCCATACTGCTTGAAATGAATCAAGAAGTGTTAGACCGTATGAATTCATCATAAAAATTAAGATATTACTATTAATTACTAGCACAGTAATTATACCACAGGTAAAAAAGGAAAAGTTTATTTAACCCCCAATCGGTCAAAGGCAACCTGATGAGGAAATTCGAGAATATCGCGGATGAGGCGGTCTCCAATACCCATACGATAGTGGAAGTCTTCAGTTTCAAGAACAGCATAACTGAGCTCCCTTCCAATCTCTGACTCAAGCTTCTTGATGGTACGAGAAAGAGAATCTCGATTAAACTGATTACCTATTATAAGCATGTCTACCCTGCTCTCTGGATGATTGATGAATAGTCCCGAAAGGACAAGTGCTTTAAGTTTACATGTCTTACCAATCTTCTTCACCAAACTATCAAAGCTAACAGCAACGCTGTGGGTCATGAGTTCGCGAAGTGGACTGAGGTGAGCAAAAGTATCGTTGATATACCACATCTTTCGAGCGCCTGTTCCTTTGCTTTTTATTAGCTTTATTTTTTGGAGAAGGGTAATTTCTTTTCGAATCTGACTCGCAGTAAGACGCGTACGCTGAACAATAATCTTGGTAGTAAAGAACTGATCAGGGTTAAATATGAAGAGACGCATTATCTTTACTTTCGCTGCGCTTCCAAACAATTTCTCGAGTGTTTCCATGCCGGTAATCATACACGAAAATGGGGTCAGGAGCTATTTATTTCTTAAGGTAAAATTAATAACAAAAAAACACCGTCTCTCCAGGGCACGCGTAGTTTCTTACTAGAAACCCGCTCGGTTGGTTTGCTGTTGCAAACCAAAACCCCTTCCAAGACAGTGTTGTTTTGTTACTGTTTTTTTGAATCAGAAAATAGCTCCTGACCCCTATTTCAACTCAACCTTTCCACCAGCGTCCTCAATTTGCTTCTTGAGAGCTTCGGCTTCTTCTTTCTTCATTCCTTCCTTAAGCATTGCGGGTACTCCGTCTACGATATCCTTAGCCTCCTTAAGTCCAAGTCCGAGAACTTCCTTAACGATCTTGATGATACCGATCTTCTGAGCTCCGGCGTCCTTAAGTTCTACGTTGAAAGTAGACTTCTCTTCAGCTGCGGCTGCGCCCCCTGTTGCGGGACCCGCTACTGCTACAGCGGCTGCTGATACTCCAAATTTCTTTTCGAGGAACTTTACGAGTTCGTGAAGTTCGAGTACTGACATCTTCTCGATGGCTTCAACAACTGACTTGAACTGTGCAGGAGTTTCAACAACTTCTACAGGGTTTGTATTTTCATCTGTCATAAATAATTTATTTTAAGTGATTAATTTGTGTCAAAGGTGCCCTTTGACATTCGATTGTAATTACTGCTTCTTCTCTGCGATTGCGTTAAGTGCAATGACAAATCCCTGAATAGGAGAATTGATGAGGTTGACGAACTGCCCACGAAGTACTTGAAGAGAAGGGATTGTCGCAATCGACATCATGCTCTCTTTGTCCTTGTAGACACCTTCGAAGATTCCTCCGAGGATCGCCAACTTACCTGCAAACTTCTTCTGGAAAGAGTACACTTCACGAGCAGGCGCAATTGCGTCCGCCCCGTATGCTAAAGCTACCTCTCCATCAAGAGCAGGGAGTTCGTTTTCATAGTTACCTCCTTCAAGAGCTTTCTTGATGAGAGTTTTCTTTGTAACGAAGTACCCTACTTCTTGTGCGCGAAGTGCTCGACGCATTTCGCTAGATTCTGTCACATTGAGTCCGTGAAAGTTCACGAACACAACAGAAGAAGAATCTTTTACTGCACCCTTGATTTTCTCAAGAGTTTCTTTCTTTTGTTCTTTTGTAATGGGCATTGTTTGAGTAGGTTTTAACTACTTTTAAATCAATAATGGTCGACCAAAGCCAGATGAGTTTACCTCTCTTACAGGACTTATTGTCGCCTGTAGTCTCTGAAGCTTTGGTAGGAATATACCAGAACTTCTCTTTTTTATCAATACTTGGATAATTTAGGAATTGTTTAGGTTTTCTTTACGGTTTCTTCAGCAGGGATAACATACACTTTCATCAGAATGAGAACCTACCTGCCCTACATCCTGTTCGTCACCATCTTCAGTATTGTAATCCTGCTCTTCTTGAGTTATCAACTCCTTTGCGGAGTCGAAGCTGTTTTGGACCGTTTTTAATACCATTTTGCCGATTCTTTGGAGTCGGTTTTTTATATTTTTAAGGGGCAGAGGGGAATTGCGTTCTGAAGCGATTTCTTTTGGTTGTTTTTTATTATCTGGATTTTCGTTTTCATTTATCCTCTCTTCATCCACCACACCATCACCATCAAAGTCGATTTGCATGTTGAATGTATTTGTTTGGTTGGAGTCACCAGAAGAATATTCGAGGGTTGCTCTCGTTGAAGACGAGACGGGAATGTGTGAGAAGATGGCTTCAGTTGTTACTATTTCCCCCACTGTTTTAGTAATATCAAAACTAAAAATTCCGTCGCCTGTTCCTTGAATTAAAATATGTATTTCATTCTGCTGTCCGTTTTGCGGTTCGAGCATGGTAATGTATTTCCCTTCTCCCACTTCTTCATACACACTGTTGGGGATTTCTAATTTACTACGCTCTGTTACTCTGCCCTGCGAGTCGGTGATGTGTAAAGTGACAGGAGAATGTACAGCAAATGTAAGGATGGGGTGGTTTGTATCCCCAACAAACGAACCATGTTTCTGTACAATGTATGGAGACGTAGAAGAACTTATTCCAAGAATATTTTTAATGAGGTTGTGGATAGGTTCCGCTTCAAATATGGTTGCGTGATGTATTTTATTACTATTCCGCGACCTGTTATATCCGCTAATATCAAAGAGAAATGATGACCCCAATAAATGTTCCTTATCAACTATTGCACTTGCCACTTCCACAACCCCATCACCTACCACCGTCTTCAATGTCTTATGATCGAGAGTTTGAATAGGGATACAGGTTGGGCCTGCGGTCAAAGCACAAGACTCTTTTGTGAAGTATTCGATTCCTGATGTGGTTGGGAAATTAATACCAGCAATCTGATATATCGGAATATTAGTTACAACATTACCTATTACAGAATGAAACTCAAGAGCTCTTTGAAACAAGTCTGGGTTTAGTAATAAAGGTTGTGAGAGATTGCTAAAGGTGTTTTCGGAAATTACTCTTCCATCATTTGTACCTAAAAGAAAAGCATTTAATGAATCTGTAGACATGAGTGATTCTCCGTACGCTTCACGAAAACCTGAAACAAGATTAGTAGAACTTGCGAAGCTCACCAGCGGGACCAGTCTGTTTTTAAGAAAATCACCCACAGGAAGCAGGTTGTACGCACCAAGCATGTTTCTTCCCCATTCTCGTGCAGTCTCTTTGTTCACATACAGACCAAGAGCCACGCTTTCTCCGTCTCCATGAAGTAGTGAACCTATCGTTTGTGCAGAGCCAAGCTGAGGAGTGGCAACAAGCACCGATGACTTCAGGGCAAGCTCTCCAAAATCGGGATTGATGACCGACAAGATTTTCTTAACCATGAGCCCTCCATTGCTGTGACCTACCAAAATCACCTGACCGTCGTACGAGTGCTGGGCAAGGTGTTGAATTTTACCGAAGATCTTTCCGGATATTAAAAGGTCTTTGCGCCAGTCGTACTCAACTGTGTCCCATTCCCTTATAACCCCAGAAGACACTAAACTATCAAACATATCTGAAATTCCTTGGTACACATCCGTATCAAAAACACCAAAGCCAACATTCGTCCTCTTTATCATCTCCCCCACAGAAACATTTGAGTTGATACTGTTACCACCTTCATTAAGAAACAGATCTCGCACATCACTGTTACTGTTTGCTTCCCATAGTTGCCTGTCACCATCAAAAAGTCGTGTGCCTTTAAACCCTGGGATAAAGAGAACGCTCGAACAACACCTGGAAGATGAACCTATTGATCGTGGTTGAGGGAAGAAGATAGGTTCCAATTCTTTGAGGTAGCCTTCTCTGTCAAACGGTTCCTCCGCATACACACTCACACAACCAAACAGCACCAAAAGCGCTATAATAAATTTTATATATTTCATCTACGCAGTATGCGTAAACCTCCCTGAAGTTTCGATAAAGAAAACCTAAACTATTTCTAAAACATAGGTTTGACTTGGCAATATCAATTGATATACTACTCTTACAAAGTGCCCGCAAGGGATTCGAGAAACCCCACCATATGGTGGGGTTTCGATTGTTTACTGATCAAGAATACTTACCAATCTTGATTTAATCTGTGTAAAATTAACATTATCTAGAACATACATTTTTCTTTGCATTCTTTTAATGCTTACAAGTTTTATCTGGGCAATTATTACAGAAACATTTTTGTTATACATGTCCTTAAAATTATAATAGAAGTCAAAAGGTTTTTGCTTACTAGAAAGTGGAACGATCCAGTACATTTTATTATTTAATTTCTTAATCACTAAAACTGGTCTTGAGAAATTATCACCTCCTCCATTTTGTTCAAAACCAATATTCTTACCCAAAGCACACATCCACACCTCTTGCTTTATTGGGAAATTAGTTTGTTGCTCACAAAGAGCGTCTATCTTCTTTTTTAGAACCACCCAAGTATCGTGGTCATTTTTCATTTACACAGCATACAAAATAGTCCTGAAGTTTCGATAAAGAAAACCTAAACTATTTCTAAAATCTACTGAAACTTCCCTGCCACAGCCATAAGAGCAAAACTTAGAACTATTACCCCAAGAAACGCGAAGATGAATTTAATAGCAGTTTTGTCGAACATGGTTTTAATTAATTATTTCTTAGGATTAGTAACTACCACTTCCCCAATACTAAGACCTGACTTGATTTCAATATTTCCAAAGTTATCAATAGTGCCCGTGGTCACGTCACGACTTTCTGTCTTTCCACTCTCCTTCATAATAAGAACGGTCCGCTTACCTGTCACGCTCACAATAGCAGACTGTGGGACAGAGAGTATTGAAGGACGAGTCTGACTTGCAAGATCAATGTTGGCAGTCATACCAGAGCGAATACGGTCGTCGACACTCACAAATTGTAGAGAGGTTTTGTAAGTTGATACGCCTTGCACTTCAGTCTGTGAAAGGTCGATGGCGGTCACTACTACACCAAACTGCACATCATCTCCGTATGCATCAAGTGTAGTAGTACCAGTGTTTCCAATAAGTACCTTGGCAATATCTGCCTCAGGAACAAAGCTCTCAATCTCAAAATTAGAATCACTAATCATAGACACCACAGGGGTTCCTGGAGATACAAAACCTCCGACACTCACATCAACTTTGGTGACTATTCCAGTAAACGGTGCTCGGATAGAAGTCTTGGCAAGTGATGCTTGAGCCTGAAGTACAGAAGCTTGGGCATTCTTCACACTGGCTTGGGCACGAGCGATTTCTTCTTGAGTAGAACCTTCTGCGGCAAGATCAAGTTTTCCTTGTGCAGATATGTATGACTGATTACTTGAATTAACGGCACTAATACTTGCGTTTATTGCGCTACGCGCAGAAGAAATATTTGCGGTATATGTCACTCTTTGGGCATCAGTAATTTGATTTGAGTCTTCAAAATAGCTTGAGGCGATTACTAATTCTTCAACATATGAAAGCATTGCTTGAAGGTTTTCTAGTGTTTGTACTCTATCTGCTGATTTATAATTTTCAGTTGTTAGTGCATCTATATCTTTCTTCCAAACTTTTAACATATTACCCATTTCGACGCGAGTATCCTCGATACGATCTCGACGCGAACCATCTCCAAAATCAACAAAGCCTGGATACGAACCGGTTGGATTGGTAAACATTACGTCTATCTTTGACCGAAGAGAGTCATCTGTGACTAAGTAGGCGTTCTTAATTGCGAGCACAAGATCTGCTTTTGCAAAACGAACTGAGTCCTCAAGATTTGAAATTTCTATTGGTCGAGAACCTCGAAGTACAGCATCAAGGTCTGCTTGTGCAGACTGCTGGCGTGCCCGTGCACCAAGAAGTGATGCATACAAATCTCCACTTCCAACACTTGCAAGAACAGTTGCTTGATTTACCTTGGTACCAACTACCGCAGGAACACTCGACACTCTTCCTCCCGACTCGAAAGCAAGACTTATGTCTTTTGATGCTACCACACGACCTGTCATAGAAACTTCCTGAAGAAAGTCACGCTCTTCCACCACCACAGTTTCATATACTGGTTGGTTGAGAGCTGAGTAGACCATGATTCCACCAACGATAAGCACAACAGCAGAAAGTGGTATGTAGACTATTTTTTTTGCAAAGAATAAACGAAATTTCATATCATACTTATACCACAAATACAGCTTTACTTAAAATAGCTATTTCCAACGAAATGCTTTCTTTTCAGAATGAAGCCAATTTCCTTCAGAATCATACGCCTTCAATTTAAAGTAAAAACCAACAGTGTTAGCAGAAGAGTTTGAAAGTGTGATAGAAGAATCCTTAATTGACTGTTTTTCAAGACGCATGGCTTTCCCACAAGCATCTCCAACCATATTATTTACCATAATTGACGTAGCTTGGTCTTCACAGTAGACGCGGATTTTAAAGTAAGAAACACGACTATTGTTTACTATATCTGTTGGCTGAAAAAAGAAACGGGTAAGGTTAGTCCCTTTAATATCAGCAATTAGAGTGGTAGATACACCATAGGAAACCGTTTGAGATTCCATGGCTACTACTGATGTAGCATTAGTAAATAGTGATAAAACAAAAAAGATTACCACAGTAACCACCACCATCGTTATTTTTTTTGCTATTTTTATCATACTGGCATTATATTTCTTTTAGAAAATAAAGTAAACAAAAACACCCCTTTCGGGGTGTTTTTGTTTAAACTAACTTCTTACCAAGCTCTGACGTAAACAGGATTAGCTATTAACGTTTCGAGTTGCAGTAGGTGAAAGTTCCTTATTATCAGGGACTTCCTGTCCTGCTACTTCAGTAATGGTAACTTCGGCGAATGTTCCGTTAACTCCAGTTACAGAGTAACGAATTCGGAAGGTAGTTGTTTCACCAGCATCCACTTGGAATCCTCCAGAAATTGTATCAACAGCATCTCCTGAGCTCTTTGTAAGAACTCCAGCAGAAGTTGTTGCTGTTCCAGAAGTTGATGAAGCTATGCTTGAAGTAAGGACATTGAAGTCTTCATCTTCAGCTGAAACAGTGAAGAAGAAGTCAATGTATGCTCCTGCATTATTATCAACCGCCCAAATGAAGTTATCAATTGTGACATCTGCAAGTGAAAGAGTATGAGTCTCTCCTGTTGCAGTACCAGTAACAACCACATCATCTGCTCCTTCTGCTTCGATTTGTGAACCGATAACAGAAGCAGCGATAGTTGTTGTACCGGCTGTGTAGTTTCCAGTAGAAGCCTTGAATTGCGCTCGAACTTCAACTGTAATTGTCTCTCCTCCTTTGACAGTGTAATCCTTGTCAATATCGAAGGTTGTTGATGCAACAGTTGCAGTAGGTGCTGAGAATGCTCCGTAATCATCGAAGGTTTCTCCGTCGATTACAAGCTCAAGGTCATTGATCACATCTCCTACACGATCATTTGTGGTGAAAGTGACTGGAAGCTGATCAAGTTCAATGTCTCCACTATCTTCATCAGAATCAAGTTCGAAAGAGAAGATTGTGTACCAATCTGATCGATCAGTATCTTCAACCTGCAATGTCATTGAATCTGGATCTTCGTTTGAACTTCGAACTGAAAGATCATCATTTGATCCTTCTTCTGAAACATCGAAGGTAACAGTTTCAGCGCTGTTGCCTGCATACTGTTCAATTCCTTCTCCGTCTGTAGCTCGAAGACCATCTGTACCGATGTATACAGTCCAAGGAATGTCAGCACTGCTTGCACGATCAATTCCATTTTGAGCTTCGACTTCAACGATAAGTGTGCCCATGTCTCCTTCTCGGACAACATAATCAAGTCCGGTGAAACGGAAAGAAAATGGAGTATTTTCGTCTAGCCAATCATCTTCGTCAGATACATCTTCAGAAGCAAGCTCCTTTCCGTCTGCATCTTTGATAGTGATGGTGTCAAAAGTATTCCAAGGTTCGGTCTCATTTCCACTTACGTTAGTAGTCGTGAAAGTAAGATCAACTCGATTGATTCGAGCATCTCCATCTTCAACATCGAATTCGAATTCTGCAATTTCTGCAGTTCCTCCTTCGTCTACGCTATCATCTTCTCCGTCCTTTGCGCTAAGGTCTTCAAGAGAAGCTTCTCCACCGCTAAGTGTTGTTGATCCTCCAGTTGTTGAACCAGAGTCACATTTAGCACCTGTTGTTGAGCTGAATCCCATAGTTGATGAACATCCTGCTGGAAGATTTCCGGTTGATGTTCCTCCAGTAGCGTTGTTGATAGCTGCTCGAGAAATTGGACCGAAGTATCCTACTGCTGGAGAAATTCCAACTGATGCCTGCCACTTAGCTACGGCCATCTTTGTAAGTGTTCCGAAGTATCCCTTAGCAACTCCAGCTGGAATTACAAGGTGTCCCTGAGTAATAAGAATGGTCTGAAGTGCAGCAACATCTGTTCCGGTTGAACCGATAGTCAGATTGGTGTTGAACTGTGACAAAGCAACTTCACTTGAAGTAGTTGTCTGTGCGCTTGTTCCTACAGCAAAGCTGAGAACAAGAGCGAAAGCAAATGCGCTTAATATAACTTTTTTCATAAATAATTTAATAACTTTAATTTAATGTTCCCCGTTTACTATTAATAATGTGGGGAACGGTTTTTGATAATCTACTATCTTAATAATTACCAACAAACTCTTTTCAATTTCATTGTTTTAATGATCGACACAAAACAACGAAAAGAGCTGGAAGTGTAGGACTGAGTTTCCAGAGTGCAGACATGACAGGAAAAATCGGTTCAGGATTTTGAACTAACCTATATAGTTTTCAATGACCATTCGTCGCTTGGGTAATTATAAGCTGTAGATATCCATCCTGCAAATACAGGGCTGTGGATAACCACTTTTCAGCTTATACACCTAATGACGGCGACTTAGCGAGTATATTACAGGATTTTGGCAATATAGTCAAAAACTAAATTAGACTATAATAGAGTAATTCTAAACCAGAGAATACCGGCTCCAACGACGTTCCCCTTTCTTTTTAAGGACACCCTTAGCAACAAGAGCGAGGAGCTCTCTTTGAATAGTCTTTTCACTACAACCTGTGACCGATACAGCAATGTCTTTTATGGTTAATTCTTGTCCTTTTTTAATGCTTAAAAGTATAGTTTGAGCTCTATTTTGTGTGTGTTGAGTAATGTCCTTTTTGATAAAAGTCTTTGAGGTAACAAGTGCTTGTTCTGGTTTTTTGTATGGGACAGTATGGGCTGTAGGATGTCCTATATTTTGTCCTTTATAACTTTCAGGGCTTCCTACATCAAGAAAAGATTCCTCGAGAACGAATCTTTTGTCCATCTTGGTTTCTACCGTCTTTGTAATCAACTCAATTTCTTTTCTTATCACTTGATAGTTCATACCAGATATAACCCGAGCAAAGTACCCGGCCTCACAAAATGCTCGTGTTTCAAAGAGTGACATAAGTAATGATTCACAGACAAAGGTCCGTTCAGATCGGGAATTTTTACTCAAGGACAAACTTAGTTTGATGAGGTCGGAAGCCGTCTTTCTAAGAGACATTCTAATCGGCTCCTGCATGTCTATAAGGTCAGTAATCATGAATACTGCGTAGGCAATCTTCTGTGTCTTTTTAAGAATAAACAGTAGATCATGGTTATTACTAAAAAGGACAGATTCGAGAGTATTGCTATTGTCTTTTACTTCTATGTCTTTATCCATACTTCGATTATATAGAGGACAACTTAAAAGACAATATTGAAGCCGTCTTTTTCCTGTGCTGTAAAACAAAAATCTAGTTCTGTGTGATATTATATAGGTATATTTTAATTACATTTTTAATACCTCAATGGCTAAGAAATACAATAAACAAAAGATAGAGAAAGCTGAAGAGAAGAAGCCTTTTGTGGGCATGAAAGAAGAGGTGGTGCATGGTATATTCGCAGTCTGTTTTTTTATTATTGCTTTCTTCTTCATGCTTGCTCCATTTGGCCAGGGAGGCGTAGCAGGAGACACTATATACAGGATTCTCCACAATCTTTTTGGACTTGGGTATTATCTTCTTCCTCTTATCTTTGTCTTTCTAAGTGTGTCGTATATTTCTTCTATTGAAAAAAGATTTCCACTCTCTCGTATTCTTGGATCAATTCTTTTTGTAATCTCAGGTCTTGGTATTTTGGAAGTAATCGAGCCGAATCTTGGAGGAGTTCTTGGTGGGTTTGTTGGTGGTCCTTTGGTTGCACTTTTTGACACATACGCCGCCATTGCTTTCCTTATTGGCCTCTTTGTTATTGGAGCATTTATTCTTTTTAATACTCGTCTGAAGAAGAGTCATTTTGCATTCTTCTTTCCTTCACTTAGACCAGCAGTTGTTCCAGTTGAAAACTCAGACGTAAACAAAAGCGTTGAGAAGGTCGAAACTTCACTTAATCAAAACAAGTTATCTAATCGAGAAAACAAAGATCAGGACTTTGGACCCAAAATAAGCCTTCCTAAAAAAGAAGAGGGTGAAGGATTTATTAATGCCTCATTCACTACCCTTCTTGGAAAGAAGTTTGTTCCTCCACCACTTTCTATGCTTGAGCTCGACAAAGGTAAGCCTGGAGTGGGAGACATCAAAGCAAATGCTAACATCATCAAGCGAACCCTTCAGAACTTTGGCATCAATGTTGAAATGGACGAAATTTCTATCGGCCCTTCCGTTACTCGCTACGCTCTCAAGCCTGCCGAAGGAGTGAAGCTTTCTCGTATCCTTGGTCTTCAGAACAACCTCGCACTTGCTCTTGCTGCTCACCCTATTCGTATAGAAGCACCTATTCCTGGTAAGTCACTTGTCGGTATCGAAATTCCTAATACCGTGAAGACCACTGTGGGTCTTGGAAGTCTTCTTTCAAGTGAGGAGTTCCAGAAGTCAGACAAACCACTTCTTGTGTCTCTTGGAAAAGGTATTTCAGGAAAATCTCATTTTATGAACGTTGCGGAAGCTCCTCATATGCTTATTGCTGGAGCGACTGGTTCTGGAAAGTCTGTGACTATTCATGCAGTTATTACTTCTCTTCTTTTCCGCAACTCACCCGAGAACTTGCGCTTCATCATGATTGACCCTAAGCGAGTAGAGCTTACCCTTTATAATAAGATCCCTCACCTTCTCACCCCTGTTATTACCGATGCTAAGAAAGCCATTCTCTCTCTCAAATGGGCAGCGAAGGAAATGGATAGACGTTACAACATTCTTGAGAAGTGTTCAGTGCGAGATATTAGCTCATATCACAAAACAATCCTTGCGCCTGCTATTAAAAAAGGAGAGGAGATCGAAGCAATGCCTTACATTGTTATTATTATCGATGAGTTGGCCGACATTATGCAGACCTTCCCCCGCGAACTTGAATCTGGAATAGTTCGTCTTGCTCAAATGTCTCGAGCTGTCGGTATTCATCTCATCCTCTCAACACAGCGCCCTTCGGTGAATGTCATCACTGGTCTTATCAAAGCCAATGTTCCTACTCGTATTGCCCTTCAGGTGGCTTCTCAGATAGACTCACGAACTATTCTCGACATGAGAGGTGCTGAAGAGCTCCTTGGTGCCGGAGATATGCTCTACTTATCAAGCAAGATGCCTAGCCCGGAACGAGTGCAGTCTGCATACATTACTGAAACTGAAGTTAAGAACGTAGTGAAGTACCTTGCTGATAATTATGAATCTCTCCCTTCTGAAATAAATATTTCTGGAGAAAACGTTACCCGTGACCCATCATTTGACCCTGCCAATACTATGGGTGGAATAAACCTTGATGTTGCAGACGAAGCTCCAGATGACGACCTCTATGAAGAAGCCAAGGATACTGTGATTAAATCAGGTAAGGCTTCTACTTCATACCTCCAACGTAAGTTAAGTATTGGGTACGGTCGAGCAGCCCGTATTATGGATATTCTTGAAGACAAAGGGATAATTGGTCCTGCTAATGGCTCAAAACCTCGAGAAGTGATGGGCTACAGTCCTGACAACGATAGTAACAACGAAAAAATGTAGAAGACGGTCTTCTACATCAGACAACAACATGACACACGAAAGAAACGCAAAGACGTGGCTAAAAATAGGAATAATCACCTTTCTTGCTGTGTTAATAGTGGGTTACTCCATTTTCCAAGCTCGCAAGATTCTCGGTGGTCCAAACCTTAACCTTACCTCTCCTAAGCAAGGAATTATTTACACCGACCCTCTGATTGAAATCACTGGCACAGCATCAAATATAAAAGAAATACGACTTGATGACCGACCTATTAACATTACCGAAGAAGGTGTTTTTCGCGAGAAATTGCTCCTATTCCCTGGGTATAATATAATCAAGCTCAGCGCCGAAGATAAGTTCGGAAAGAAGACTGAAAAAAAAATTGAACTGGTATATCAAGAAAATAGCTAATATTGATAAACAGTTTAGGATTTCTTTATAACTATTTAATAACCACTAAAATATAATTACCTGTATGAAACCAAAAAAAGAAAAAAAACCAGAAAAGAAAAGTGGTGACGATATCGAATCAACACTAAATGAGATCAAGATGAAGTTTGGAGAAGACTCTATTATGAAGCTTGGCGAGAAGCCCAGGGTTGATGTGGATGCAATCTCTACTGGATCAATAGGTCTTGATGCCGCACTTGGTGTCGGAGGACTTCCACGAGGACGAATCATTGAAATATTTGGGCCAGAATCATCAGGTAAGACCACTCTCACCCTTCATGTTATTGCCGAGGCTCAAAAGAAAGGAGGTATCTGCGCATTTATCGACGCCGAACATGCTATGGACCCCGAATACGCACACCGCCTTGGTGTGAAGATTAACGAACTTCTTATCTCTCAGCCAGATACAGGAGAACAAGCACTCGAAATCGTAGAGAGTCTTGTTCGTTCAGGCAAACTCGATGTTATCGTTATAGACTCAGTGGCTGCCCTTACTCCTAAAGACGAAATTGAAGGAGACATGGGAGCACACCACGTAGGTAAGCAGGCGCGTCTCATGTCACAAGCACTACGTAAACTCACTGCAATTGTTGCTCGCTCAAAGACCATAGTTATCTTCATCAACCAGATCCGTATGCAGATTGGAGTAATGTTCGGTAACCCTGAAACCACCCCTGGCGGAAAAGCTCTCAAATTCTATACCTCTGTCCGCATCGACATCCGTCGCATTGCTCAGATTAAAAAAGGTGATGAGGTTATGGGAGGACGTATCCGCGTAAAAGTAGTAAAGAATAAAGTATCTCCTCCTTTCAAACAAAGCGAGTTTGACCTTATGTACAACGAAGGTATCTCTAAAGAAGGAGAGATGATTGCTCTTGGAGAGAAAATGGGAATCATTAAGAAACTTGGAACAAGCTATAGTTATCTTCAAAAAGATGGAACCGAAGAAAAACTTGGCCGAGGGTACGATGCTACCCGCCAATACCTCCGAGACAATAAGAAGACAGGAAACGCAGTACTTAAGGAAATCATTAAACGACTCGCCGATGACAAAAATGTCTTAAGAACGAAAGAGGTTTCATCTGACCCAGAAGAAGAAACTGCACCTGACGAAGAATAGAAAGTATGCTATAACTAGCCCCTATGCTTGAATACAATGAAATCACGGTCCGTAAATATATTATTTTTGAAAACGAGCCCTACGAAGTACTCGCTGCTCATGTATTCCGAAAGCAGCAACGAAAACCTGTAAATGCAACCAAGCTCCGAAGCCTTATCACAGGGCGTGTTGTAGAACACTCTTTCCATGTGTCTGACAAAGTGTCAGAAGCTGAAATTAATAGTAAAAAGGTAAAGTATATGTACATCAACAAAGGTGAATATTGGTTCTGTGACGAGAAGGACCCTGCCAACCGCTTCATGCTCGATGAGGAGGTGCTTGGTTCTGCTATGAAGTTCATCAAAACCAACTCTGTTGTGGATGCTCTCGTATTCGACGAAAAAATATTCGGTGTGAAGCTCCCTATCAAAGTTGATCTCAAAGTTACCGAGGCGCCTAATGCTGTTCGAGGCGACACTGCCAAAGGTGGTAACAAAGTTATCACTCTCGAAACAGGTGCTACTGTTACCGCTCCTATGTTCATCAAAGAAGGAGACATTGTACGAATCAACACTGAGACAGGCGAGTATTCTGAGAGGGCTAGCTAATACTACTGAACACAGCGGACAGAGTAATTCATGCTAACCGGATGGTATCCAAATTGGCCAGTTGCCACATTCAAATATAGGGCTTTACCACCCATACCTCCTTTATTTGCAGACCAATAAGATGTTGCAGAGAAACCTCCGGATGGATAACCAGCATTTTTTTGAGCTTGAAGTTCTATTCCCGTAGGAAGTCTCATTGATTTAGCTGCACAGGCTGTTGTTCCATTAATTGTTCCATTAGATTGCCACATGACTCCTTCATCAGTGGATGCCCATTTAGCTCCCGCACCCCCACTATCTAACCCCACACATTTCTGATACGAAACATTTGAGCTTCCAATAATAGAACAAGAGTTTCCCGTCTTTCCACTTGAAGCAGAGCTCTTGAGAGTTGCTCCGAATGAGGCAATTTGTCCAGTGGAATCAGAATAATAAACATAAGTCCCATCAATACTTTTAGGAATTGAAGGAAGGTATCCCCCAATCACAAGCTCCTGCATACTGGCATCATAGGCCGGAATTCCTTCGGCTGCAGACATGTTTCCCCCACCAGCAGCACAGTAAGTGCCGTCGCAATTATAGTTTTTAGGCACTCTTCCTAATGTGTCTTTTTGTAAAACAATAGCCTTCTCTATTTGTCCTATTTCGGTAATTTTTTTGGTGTCCTGAGCTCTATTTTTTGCTTCAGCAAATTTCATGAATCCGAAGGCTGTAAAAAGTGCAATAATACTAATAACTACCATAAGTTCAATTAAAGTAAATCCTTTTATTTTCATACGTATTTTTAAATTATAGCATAAAAAAACCTCCCGGAAGGGAGGTTTTTTTATGTTTACTTATCGAGAAAGATAAGGAAGGAGACCCATGAATCGGGCTCGCTTTACAGCTTCAGAAAGCTGACGCTGAAATTTGGCTGAAATACCGGTCTTTTTGCGAGCCATCATACGAGCGTGAGGATTAAGAAATTTCTTAAGGATTTCTGTGTCCTTGTAATCGATATGCTTTACGTTATTTTGTGAGAAGAAACATTTTTTCATAGGAATATATTTATACACTAAAAGGATAAAAAGGCAAATAATTGACTAAAATGGGATGTCTTCTGGATTAATTTCATCGTCTGGATATGCAATTGACTCCCCCATACCCCCATCGTCCTGCACAGGAGCAGAAGAAGTAGGCTGGTTGGAAGGTGAAGGCTGTGGATAGCTCCCTGCTCCTCCGGCTCGTGGACCAAACTGTACACGATCGGCTACAACCTCAGTACGGTACTGCTTCTTGCCATCTTGCCCATCCCAAGAACGAGTCTGCATGCGTCCTTCTACAAGCACTGAAGCCCCCTTCTTGAGGTATTGGTTGGCAGTCTCTGCTTGACGACCAAACACCACCACGTTGTGGTAGTCGGCAGTTTCTTGACGAGCTCCCGCCTTGTCCTTCCAAACACGGTTGGTAGCAACTGAGAAAGTAGTTACTTGGATTCCAGATGGAAGAGAACGAAGCTCAGGATCACGAGTGAGATTACCAATGATAAGAGCTTTGTTTAGGTACATATGATGTATTAGTTGGTTACGAGTTCTTCTACTGCTTTGTCAATGTCGTCAGACGACTCTTCTCCTTCTTCTGAAGAAGGTCGGCCAGACTTCTTGTCGGCATAGAGGGTGCTTTCTTTTACGGTTGAAACAAGTAGGTACCGGAGAACAGTAGCAGAAGCATCGAGGTCTTTCTTGATAGCTTCTACGGCTTCTGGAACCACTTCAAACTTTACCCAAGCAAAGTATGCTTTTGAGTAGTTGGACTTGATAGCTTTTACCACCTTAGACATAGCATAAGTGAGGTTAATAAGTTCAGGCTTTCCTTCTGAAACAAATTCTCCACCCTCCTTTGAAATCATAGCCTTAATAAGGTCAAACTCCTTCTCTACCGCGTCTTCTGCAATAGTAGGCACGAGATGAAAGCCGAGCTCGTATACTTTTGGTTCTGATTTTTCGATTTCCATAGTTAGGTTAACTTATCACACGATTTTGAACTTTGCAACAGCGTTCTTCAGGAGAACTTCAGCTGTTTCCCCAGCGTCCAGACCTTTAATTTGGGCTATTTTACTAATCACCTCAATAACCCATGTAGGCTCGTTTCTCTTCCCTCGGTATGGGACAGGGGCTACGAAAGGTGAATCAGTCTCTGACATCATGTTTCCAAGCGGTACATGACGCACCACCTCATCATAATCATGGGTAAAAGTAAGGACTCCCGTGAAAGAAACCGAGAAATCAAGGGTTCCGTACGCGTCTGCTTGCTCCTTGGTTCCACTGAAGAAGTGGGCATTTCCTCGAAGCCGAGCTCCATGAACTTCTTTCTTAGCATTGAGAATATCAAGAATGTCGGTGTTGGAGCTTCGCGCATGGATCATGATTGGTTTGTCATGCTTTACAGCAAACTCAATTTGCTGATTGAAGAGTGCCACTTGTCGAACTTTGTCAGTAGGATCAACTACACCGTCTCTTCCATAATCCAAACCACACTCCCCGACCGCTACTACTTTTGGGTGCCTTATTAATTCTTCAAAAGCCAGTTGATCAAATGAGTGCTGATTTGAATTTACATTGTCGGTCATTGCAGACTCCGCTGGATGAATACCGATACATGCAAAAACATTGTCGTATTGATCCGCAAGAGCAACTGCGCTTCGAGAAGTTTCTAAAGATGCGCCCACAGTAATAGTGGCAACACCCGCTTCTTTCATGCGAGTAATGAGTGCCTCCCTGTCAGCATCGTACTCAGGAAAGTTGATATGAGAATGAATATCTATGTATTTCCACATATAGATTAAATTAATTAAAATAACCCTCTTCTACTACTTCTTTGTCTTCGAGAATTGTAATGAGTCTGTCGAAGCGAGCGTTTACTGTCTGAAAGTTCTCCTTAATGAGCTGAAAGTTGTCGTCAAGCCTTTCAAGAGCAATACCAATCATACTTCCTGATCTGTTTTCAATTTGTTCTTCTATTTTTTTGTCATTCTTACCAAATCGCTCATCTAGATACGCTCTATTCTCTTCTTTTATTTTCTTTTCAAAAGTAGAAAAACGTCTATCAAGCAATCGTTCGATAGTTTGAACTAACTCATTTTGTTCTGCTCGTGTCATGTGTGCATTATAGACCCCGACGGCATTCCCACAAGCTAGAACTTTATTAAATCTTAAGGTGTGCTAGTGTGCTACAGAGACATTATGGATAATCCAAAAGGAAGTAGGTTAGCAGAAATAGCGTTAACGCTCGTGGGAGCCAGAGGAACAAAATACCAAGGTCCGGAGGCTCTTTATCAAACACCTGAAACTGGATTTGATTGCAGTGGTTTTATTCGTTATGCGATTAAATTGTGGGAAAATGAGTACCACACAGTAGTTCTAAAAGACGAAATTAGACACTGTAGTGATTTCTTGGATAGGTTTGGTGTGCTTGTACACCAACGGGCCATAGATGCAGGAGATATCATAATATCGCAAACACAAAGAATACTTATGTTCATAGTCCAGGTAAAGAGAATTCTGAAATAATCATTTCATCTATTCCTTTTGAAAAAATTGAAGGAGACAATCAAATTTACTTTGATAATCCAATTGGAGTAAAACGCCTCTCAAAGCCTTCAGGTCGATGGCAAAAAGTATTCTAGCAGAACCGAAGGTTCTGCTTTTTTATTACATAAATTAGTCTCGTCGCAAGAAAAGTGGTTCGCTTGGCATAGTGTTTGTTTTTATTGATTCAATAATTTTCTTTGAGGTTTCGGGTAGAAATGGAGCAAGATGCAAAGCAACGCCGTGCAGGCTCACAACAAGATTTTTAATAACCTCCTTCCCCGCTTCGGCGTTGGTCTTCACCACGCTAAAAGGTTTTTTTTCTTGGATCTCAACATCAAGGCCTTGAATCTTAGTAAACACTTCGTCAATTGCTTTCTTACAATCAAAACTATTGAGGGAATTTTCCCAACTTTCAGAGTAGTGTAGATGAGCATCTTCTACACCAGTAGTATCAACAGGAACTTCCAAGTGAGTCTCCGCCATTTTCATAATACGCGAAGTAAGGTTTCCAATACCGTTTGCAAGGTGTGCGTTATATACCTCCTTGAATCGCTCTAAGGTAAAAGGACTATCTTCAAAAGAAGAAACTTCACGAAGTAAAAAATAGCGAAGGGCCTCAGTACCGTATTCAATAACTATATCAGCAGGATTGATAACATTCCCAAGAGACTTAGATATCTTGATACCTCCTTCACCTGTGATAAAACCATTCACGATAACCTGAGAAGTAGTAGGAAGGTCTGCTGCCATGAGCATTGCCTGCCACATTGCACTCTGCTGACGAAGATTGTCTTTACCACAATACTGCACAGGGGTTCCCTCTTTCCAAAATTTCTCAAAGTTTGCAGAATCTTCAGGCCAACCAAGCGTGGAAATGTAATTTACTAATGCATCGAACCATACATACATCACATGGTCTTCGTCTCCAGGAACAGGAATCCCCCATGACATCTTCGACTTCTGGCGAGAGATACTAAAATCCCGTAAACCCTGCTTCACAAAATTCTTAATCTCATTGAAACGAAAATCGGGTACCACAAAGTTGGGATTTGCATCATATAAAGCGAGCAACTTGTCTTGAAACGCAGAATACTTGAAGAAATAGTTTTCTTCGTTGATAAGCTCGACATCACGATTAGGATGAATAGGACACCGGTCATCAACAAGCTCGGAGTCGGTCTTCTCAAGCTCGCACCCTACACAATATTTGGTCTGATAATTTCCTTTGTATATAAATCCATTCTTGTCACATATGTTCCAAAATTCCTGTGCAGCCTTCTCGTGATGAGCGTCGGTGGTACGAATAAAGTGAACTTCGTCTGAGATACCAAGCAATCCTTTTAGTTCACGAAACTTCTCTGCATACCCATCAACATATTCTTGCACTGGTTTGCCCTCTTTCTCTGCATTGACAAAAAGCTTCTGACCGTGCTCGTCTGCTCCTGTATTAAAAAATACTTCATATCCTTTTAGCTTTTTGTACCTTGCAATAACATCTGCACGGATGATTTCCATCGCAAAACCAACATGAGGATCGGAGTTCACGTAAGGGAGGGTGGTCGTAATGTAGAAAGGTTTTGACATGTGTGTATTAAAGTAAGTACAGAAGCTCTGAAGAACTAGTGATTTGGGTCCTCACCACACCCTCACAAAGCCTCGGGAGGGCCCCAGGCGCCCAAATTACTAGTTCTTCACCCGCTTCTTGATTACCACTTTAGCAGATTTCTCAGCTTTTCGGTATCGGTGGCAGGGCCGACGAGAGCAAGGGTGGTCTTGTGTGAAATAAATATCTCTTTGGCAATATTTTGTATTTCATCTGCAGTGACTGCTTCGATACGTTTCGCAATCTCGTCTGGAGTAAGGATTTCCTTGTGATTAATTTCTTGTCCTCCATAAAAATCAGAGAAGTCGTCTGATGATTCAAGACCTAGGTATAAATTTCCAATTCGATAATCTTTTGCTTTGCGTAACTCAGCTTCATCCACTGGGTTCTCTACAATCTTCTTTATTTCCTCTACGATCCCCTTCACCGCTTCTTCTAAACGAACGTTTGATACTCCCGCAGAAATACAAAACTCCCCATGATCTGTTGACGTACTGTTTCCTGAACGAATGTAATAACAAATACCCAGCTCTTCTCGCATCTTATTAAACAAACGAGAACTCATTCCCCCACCAAGAATAGTTGAGAGCAAACCAATTACCGTATTTATTTTATTGTAGGTATCAAAAGAACGAAAACCAAAAACAAGATGTGTTTGATCTGACTTTTTTTCATGAAGAACCACAGTGGCTTCTTCTTGTTCAGAAGTAATGCTTATCTTTTTTTCTTTTGGGTAAAATTCATCAAAAATAAATTTCTCGTTGAGGTCTTTCATCACCTCATCAACATCAAACTTTCCAGATATCACAACGAGGCTAGCTTCGGGAACATAGTGAGCCTTGTGGTATTTCAAAACATCTTCACGAGTGAAAGACGAGACAGTTTCTTTTGTTCCAAGAATAGTTCGCCCAGTAGACTGCCCGTCAAACATTGCAGCACTTAGTACTTCCCATACTTTCTGCTGAGGTTGATCTTCATACATATTAATTTCTTCGATAACCACCCCTTTCTCTTTTTGTAGTTCCTCTTCAGGAAAAGTTGAGTGTAAATAGATATCAGATACAATATCTATCATCTTAAAAACATGTTTTGCGTGGGCCTTAGCATAAAAACCTGTGTATTCAGAACTTGTAAACGCATTACTTTGCGATCCAAGAGCATCGAGTTCGTAGTTAATTATTTTAGAACTTGGTCGCCTTACTGTTCCTTTGAAGCAAAGATGTTCAAGAAAATGTGAAATACCACTATTCTCTTTGCTTTCATATTCAGAGCCCGTCTCCGCAAGCACCATGACGGTGACGGTCTGGTTTTCTTTAAGAGGAACAAGCATTACACGGACGCCATTTTTAAGTTGTTTTTTAAGGTATGTCATGTGAAGAGTGTGTCTCATGTCAAAGGCGCCCTTTGACATGAGTGTTAACCAAGAAAAGAGTCAAGTTTTGAAACAAGATCCGCAAGAGCAACACGTTCCTGCTCACCTGTATCACGATGACGAAGAGTCACTGTGTCGAGAAGGTCTTTATTTTCTCCGAGAGTATCAAAGTCAACGGTCACGCAATATGGTGTACCGATTTCATCCTGTCGGCGATAACGCTTTCCAATACTTCCTGTTTCGTCGAACATAACTCGCCCTGCAAATGCTGGGTTCTTGCGAAGCAAGTTAAAAATATCGCGAGATTTGTTGATAAGTTCTGGTCGATTCTTAAGAAGTGGAAATACCGCAACCAAGTAAGGCGCAACCTTTGGAGAAAGTTTGAGGTAGGCTCGAGGCTCTCCCCCAAGTTCATCTTCGGTATACGCAGATGCAATAACTGCCAAAAGAGCACGTCCCACACCAAATGATGGTTCTATGCAGTGAGGGATGTATCGCTCTTTACTCTCTTCATCAAAGTACGAAAGATCTACCTTTGAACCTTCGCTATGCTGTTTCAAATCATAGTCAGTGCGATATGCGAGACCAGAAAGTTCCTTTCTTCCGAAGGGAAAATCAAATTCGAAATCGATAGTGCGAGAAGAGTAGTGCGCACGGTCATCGTCCCCTACCTCAAGCTCATGCACTTTGTCTGCAGGCAGACCAAGCTCACTAAAAAATTCTTTAGATTGAATGCGGAAATGTTCGAAACTCTCTTTCCATTCTGCAGGCTTCACGAAGTACTCGATTTCCATCTGCTCAAGTTCACGTACACGAAAAATAAAATCACGAGGAGCAATTTCGTTACGAAAAGCTTTACCAATCTGCGCCATACCAAACGGTAACTTAGGATGAAAAGAATCTTGGATATTTTTGAAATTTACAAACATTCCCTGTGCTGTCTCAGGACGAAGGTATGAAATAGAATCAGCATCTTCAGTCGCACCGATTTGCGTCTTAAACATCATATTGAACTGACGTACATCACCCACGGGGTTGCCGTCGGGACTCTTGATTCCCTTTTCCTTTATAGTCTTGTCCATGTCTTGGATTTTCATTCCTGCAGGGTCAACATTATTTGCTTCGAGCAAATGATCGGCTCGGTATCGCTTCTTCGTCTTCAGGTCTTCAACAAGAGGATCAGAAAACCCTCCAACATGACCAGAAGAAACCCACACCTCCTTATTCATCAAAATTGCAGCATCGACACCGTACATATCCTCACGGTCAAGAACGAAGCGTTTCCACCACAAGTTCTCAATGTTTTTCTTAAGAGCGACTCCTAAAGGTCCGTAATCCCAAGTACCTGCTAACCCGCCATAGATCTCGGAACCTTGATATATAAAACCTCTTCGTTTACAGAGTGATATTAGATTTTCCATACGCACTACTGTACCACTTTGTCATGACTAAATACAAATCCAGGATCTTTGGCAGCGGTAGTAATATTTGGACTTGTAGCACGAAGAGTAACCCCTGCAAAATCGTCTTTTCCTGTAAAAATAATATTCTCAACTAAATTTGGAGATGTTCCAATCTGCGTCTGACTAGGTGAAAGACCTACTTTGAAGGAAAGGGTTCGGGGAACAGAACCGTACCCTGTTCGAGCGCGGAGCGTTCCTACTTCCCATCTAAGTTGTCGAGTATTTGGATTCCAGCTCACCTTATCGCTTTGAGGGGAAAATTCTTCTTCATAGGTTGTATGAACAGGAAGAATAGCTATCACTTCACCGCCACTAATATTATTAATACTATTTGAGAGAGCTATTGTTGCGGTATAAGTAGTCTTCTGTTGAGCTTTTGGAGGAATGGGACCGATATTTTTAAGTGGCCCTGTTGAATACAGTGATTTTGAATCAACCAAAACAGAAGTCAAAATGGGGATACGTTTGCTAAACGAAGAACGAATTGTCTCAGTTACATTATTATCCGTAAGCCGTCTTGCGCTAATGTTAAGGGTTAGATTTACGCTTGGGTTAGTAATACTTCGCGCGATTGCATCTGCATATTTATTGATTGGGACAGAAAAACGAAGTTGACCCTGACTTCCTGGCGACAATGTAGCAAATAGAGGATCGGTATTCTTGTTCCATGATGCAATTTGAGTATTCGAATCATAGAACCCTTTTTCTATAATAACATTCTCTTCATCCAACAGATTACCGGAAACACTTAAAGAGAAGTCCGCATCATTGAGAGGAACACCCAGAGTGTTTTTCCACGAGATAACTCCACGAAACGACTCCTCTGCCCTAATACTCCCCGCATTCTCATTAAAAGAAATGGAAGTTGCAAGAAAATCTCCTCGAACCACCATCTCTTGAAAGAATGAGACCAACGGAATTGAAACTCGATTATCAGAAGCGCTATTGCTTGTTCCTACTGTGAATTTAAATACCTTGTCCTCTTCGCTCTGCCCACTAATATTTCCTTTAATTATAATTTCTTTTGATCCGTTCGGAAGAAGTTCCCCTATATAGAACTCTCCACGGGTTCCGCTCTCTACTTCTTCGCTTGATTCTGCATATGTAAAGCCAAAAGGATAAGTAACATTCAAGACCACATTTTGAAGAGTGTTGTTGGAATTAGACAAAACACGAGCAACAAGAGTTATTTCTTGATTGTTATTTACTTCGTTCAAACCAACTACAGAAAGAACGATAGGAGCAAGACGAAGACCCACATCAAATGTTTGATCCTTTGAAAAAATCACATCTGATCCTCCGACCTGATACTCGTATGTTATTCTAATTTGCTTTGTTGAATTCTCTTCTCCGAACAGTCGTGCTGTAAAGGTCTGCTGTGCGACTTGTCCTTTACCAAGAGTTCCAATATCGACTCTTTCCGTTACAAGAGGACGATCACCTTCACCTATTTCCCGTGTTCCTTCTGGGTAATTAATTATAATTGTGCTTTTTGTAAGATCTGCATTGTTTCCGTTTTGGAGATGAACATCAAATGAAAGAGTATCGCTTGAGGCAATTGAAGGTGGAGAGCTAATATCTATAAGTATGTTTTTTGGAGAAATAACATTATTACCATAAATATAAATTCCTGCCGAAACTAAAATTGCGATAACAAAGAAAATAAGAGAACCTACAAAAAGCTTACGGAAGAAGCTTCCCGCTTTGTCGGTGGCTTCGTCTGAGTCGAGAATGTGAGCCTTAGCGTACTGAGAGTTCCATTCAGGGGTGGGACTAGAATCTTCGTCTGTACTACGAGGTTTTTCGTACTCGAATTTCTCATGTGTAGAAGTGACAGCAGGAGCGTCCCGTTTATACAAAACATCTTGAGCTTGTTCTATTTTGCTTTTTTTACTTTCTTCGTCTCGCCAATCTGGATCACGTAAATTCATACTAAAATTGTATCATAAACTAGAAGCATTCAGTGCGTTATTTATCTCCACAATTATGCTTTTGCGAGATAGTTGAGCCTGAATCAGAAGGTTTTCATCAAAAGAGACATCTTGGACAAATGCTTGAATTGACGACTCGGATCGCACATACCCAAGAAGAAAAAGAATTCGAAGAACAGCAAGTTCTTCAACGGTTGCCGCACGGGTAGGCAGAAGAGCATTTTCTACATTATTTATATTTTTAAGGGTTTTTAATGCTTGCTCGACAAGATCAAACAACTCAGGATGAGGGTCTTCTCCTTGTAGGAGTCGGCGAAGGAGGGCAAATATACGAAGCATCGCTTCTTGTTCTTCCTTGTGTACAATGACCGCCATTGTGCACTCTACTTTTGATGCGGTGGTGACACGCCAAAACTCTCTCCCTCGAACAAGCGAAACTCGTACGCGCGCAAAGTCTGTAAGCGAATAACGAAGCTTCGAACGGTATTGACGGAGACCTTGAGCACTTGCACGAATGAAGCCAAAATCACGAGTAAAAATATCGAGTGTTTTGTTTGCCTCACCCTGCGGATAACTTTTGAGAATAAACCCGTCTGTCTCAAAAATAGTATGCATATTAGAGTTTCTTGAGAGAAAGTTTAAACGAGGTAGTATCAAGCTTGAGCTCGTCACCATCTACTTGGTCTTCGAATACAAAATCTGCAATCTTGGCGGTTTTCTTTATTTGTTCAGAATAAATACTGATTACATTCTTTCCAATATCATTTGTTTCCACACTAAGCACAATAGTATCCTTCGGCACTAATTCTGCTTGCTTACGCATATCCTGCACAAAACGAATAAGATCACGGGCAATACCTTCTACAACAAGTTCTGGGGTTAGTTCAACATCAAGATGGACTTCTTCTTCGATAGCGCTGTCGAGAATAACTTCTTTAACATTTACTTCATCTTTTATAAGCTCGACAAATTTTGCATTCTCAACAATATCGTGCTCATCGCTTCGTACCAAAAGTCTTGAGAGAGGCTGACGAACCTTTACACCTGCTCGCTGACGAGCCTCAAGAGCAAGAGACACTATTCGACGAACTTCTTGCATGCGAGAAATAATGAGCTTGTCCCCCTCTACGTTGGTATACGAAGGCCATTTCTTAAGATGAACACTGTCAACATACTCTCCTTCTTTCTTTTCAAGAGACCTAAATAAGTCTTCGGCAAGAAAAGGAGTGAAGGGTGCCATAAGTTTTGATAGCTCAAGTAGAATGTAGTGGGTAGTAGAAAGAGCTGCTGTTCTATCCATTTCATCTTCACTCTTGTATCGGTCACGAGAACGACGCACATACCACACCGAAAGATCATCAATAAAATCTCCAATTGGTCTAATTGCTTTGTCGATTTGATATGAGTTTAGGTTTTCGGTCATTACTGCAGCAAGCTGTCGAAGACGAGCAAGTGCCCACTGATCTAGTGGGGTCAGGAGCCCTTTTCTGTCAACCACAATAGTATTTACAAATGCCTCAGAAAAGGGCTCCTGACCCTCTTTAGACATTTCATAAAAAGATAACATACTAAAAAGTCTGTTGAAGTGCTTCTTTACTACCTCATCAAGAGCCTTCTCAGAGAAAGCAGTATCTTCTGCTTTTGTAGAGGGTGACGAAGCAAGGAAATATCTCAAAGTATCTGCGCCATATTTGTCGACAGTGAGCATAAGATCTGGATAATTATTTAAACTCTTAGACATCTTTCGACCGTCTTCTGCGAGAATCAAACCGTTCACTACAACATTTTTGTATGGAGACTGACCAAAAAGAGCCGTTCCAAGAACAAGGAGAGAGTAGAACCACCCACGTGTTTGGTCGAGTCCTTCAGCAATAAACTCGGCTGGATACCGTGTAGGCTTAGTCTCCCCTGTTTCATCACAGGTAAAATACTCGGAAGCGAACGGCATCGAGCCAGACTCAAACCAACAATCAAAAACATCAGGTACGCGTTGAAGTTGTACTCCGTCTTTCATAAATACCACGTCATCAATATAAGGACGGTGAAGGTCGAGCTCATTGTTTTCATTTTTAGGGAGCGCGGAGAAATCAACATTGCGAACTTCCGCTGTATGTGGGGCTTCTTCGGCCCACATACGGTCCAAGTCTTCAATGCGTCCACCAAGAGCCACAGCTCCCGCCATCTTTACAAGAGCTTCATGAGTTACCACAAGAATCTTTTTGTCTTCATTTTTACTATCGATATCGTACAGGAACTCTGACATACGGTTACGTACATCTTTGTAGCTTTCTCCGTTAGGAATTTGAATATCAAATCTGTTCACACCAGCTTGTCCTACAAGATGATCCCAAAATTCCTGCTTTGGTTTTCCGTTAAAATCCCCCATACCAAACTCCTTGATGCGTTCATCGAAAATAATCTCACCAGAGAAACTAATAAGTTCTTTTATTAATTCTGCTGTCTGCTTAGTACGAAGAAGTGGTGATGCGTAAATCAGATCAAAAGCAGAAAGTTGTTGTGCCGATACTTTCACCTCTTCTCTTCCAAGATCTGTGAGTGCAGAGATTGAGTCGAGTTTGCAATCAAGAATACCTTTTGTGTTGTGCTCTGACTCCCCATGGCGAATAAATGTATAATTGTTTCGTTTTAGTCTCTTACGAAGGTCATTAATGGAGTGAACGAATTCAACAATAGTTCCATCTTTATTTTTCCATACAGGAATAGGTGCCCCCCAAAAACGAGCGCGAGAGATAGCCCAATCACGAGCACCTTCGAGCCATTCGCCAAAACGATTTTCACCAATTGCTTTTGGAATCCAGCTTACCTTTTTATTTTCAGCAACAAGGTCATCTTTAAGATTTGTCACTTTTACGAACCATGAGGTGGTAGCGAAGTTGAGAAGAGGAGTTTCGCATCGCCAACAATGCGGGTATGAGTGAATTATTTTCTCTTTTGCAAAGAGTGCGCCGACTTTCGCAAGATATTTGATTACTTCAACATCAGTAGACTGGTGTGCGTCCTTCCCTTCTCCTTTTGGTTTTGCTTGGAGACCCCAAAGTGGTTCCGGAACAAAATCTCTTTTAAGTTCTCCATTCATTCCTACATGATGCCAAACTGGTAAATTATTTTTTTGTGCCAACTTAAGATCGTCGTCACCATAAGGGGGTGCGATATGTACCACCCCTGTACCATCAGTATCTGTTACAAATTCTCCTGCATATACTTTCCATCCATTAATATAATTTTTTGTTTGTTCTTTTTGTAATTGTGATGAAGACAACCAAGTTTGCATCTCAGGAAACACAGGTATGTATGAAAGACCGACAAGATCTGATCCTTTTAGTTCTTCGATAATTTCATATTGTAGTTTTGCTTGTGGTTGTGAATTTACATCTAAAAACTTCTTTAGATTCTCAATTTGAGATTTTGCAAAAATAAATTTCTGACCAACCAAAGGAAGGTCTGATTCTTCGCTAGTAACAATATGTTTAATTACAACTTTCACATAATCAATATCAACACCCACAGCAAGTGCGACGTTCCCTGGAAGAGTCCATGGAGTTGTGGTCCATGCGAGTAAGAAGGTTTTGTGTAGAAGACCGTCTTCTACACCAGCTACTGCAAACTTAACAAACACAGAAATATCCGTGATGTCTTTGTATCCCTGATTCACCTCGAAGTTCGAAAGCGTGGTCTCACAACGAGGACATACCTGCATGGTCTTGAAACCTTCGTATACCAATCCCTTCTTATTCAAAGTCGAGAAGCCTGACCATACAGAAGAAGTGTACTCGGCATCCATGGTGCGATAGTCATTCTCCATGTCCACCCAACGTCCGAGACGAGGAATAATTTCTTTCCATTGATCTGCATAGCGAAGCACGGTTTTTCTAGCAGTGGTGTTGAACTTACCAATACCAAAATCAACAATATCTTTCTTCACTTTCAAGCCGAGTTCCTTTTCAACTAAGTTCTCAATTGGAAGACCGTGACAATCCCATCCCCACTTACGAGGCACGTAGCGACCAAGCATGGTCTGGTAACGGGGGATAATATCTTTAATAGTAGAAGGAAGTACATGTCCGAAGTGTGGAAGTCCTGTCGCAAAAGGTGGTCCGTCAAAAAATACAAACGGTTCACCATTTTTTGTCATCTCAAGGCTCTTTTCGAAAACGCTGTTCTCCTTCCAAAAAGCCAAAATATCCTTTTCTCGCTCGGGTTTATACATATGTAGAGCTATCCTAGCATAAAAAAGAAATAGGGTCAGGAGCTATTTCCTCCTCCCTCTACATATACTTATTATCTCCGGGTACGCATAATTTTCTGCTGAAAAATTAAGTATGTGTATCGGTCGGGAGAAGATAGTGCTTAATATCAAAAATAGCTCCTGACCCCAATTACTAATTACATCCTCTCGGGCACTGGAATACCAAGTACTGTGAGGCCGTTTTTCATGATTGAGGCGAACGCGGTGACAACGGCGAGGTGGGCGGAGGTTTCTTTTTTGCTGGTGAGGTCGATAATTGTGGTGGTTGCGTAAAAGCCGTTGAATGTAGAGGCGAGTTCAGTGAGGTAGGTCACGAGTTGTTGGGGAGCATTAAGCTGGTAGGCTTCCTCGATAACTTCAGGGAAACGATACATTGTTCGGAGAAGTGCGACTTCGTGTGGGGAGCGGTTTTCGGCTCCGCCGAAAACCGCTTTCATTGCCTCCTCATTTTCCTCCACCTCCATCCCCTGCTCATTCGCATTGCGAAGCACTGACTGCGCGCGTGTGTGTGAGTACTGAAGATACGGACCAGAATCCCCCTCAAACGAAAGTGCTTTCTCTTTGTCAAAAATAATATCCTTTCCAATCGACTGCTTGAGGATCCAATACTTGAGTGCACCTACCGCAACCTGTTCTGCAATCTTTTTCTTTTCACTGTCTTTAATTGGTCGGTCTTTCACTTTCTCATATGATGCTTCGATCATGTCATTAAGAAGAGATTCTCCAGTAATTACATTTCCAGTTCGTGATGACATTTTACCAGTAGCGAAGCGAAGCATTCCGTGAGAGATATGTGATGACTTATCTGCAATGTTGATCATTTCAGGAATAAGAGAGAGAGCTTTCAGTAACACATTAAAATAATCGCTCTGTTCGTTGGCAGTGATGACAATTCCCTTGTCGAACTGATATGTTTCGTATTTTAGTTTGGCAAGACCAACATCTTTCGCTTCGTAGGTTGGGAGATTTTCTTTGGTGATGAATACTCGCGTATGCAAACCGTATTCCTCTCCGACAAAAATAGTTGCCCCATCGCTTTCTTTAAAAACTTTCGGGGTGTTTGCTTTCACAATCTCCATTCCAATAGGAGCAGTCTGACTTTCGAAGAAGTAGTGGTTGAATGTAGTGCCAAGAATTTTGTAGATTTCTTCGAAGTGAGCGAGGCTCCACTCTCTTCCCTTGTCATATATAGTATTGATTTCTTCATCAGAACGATTGTAAATCTTTTTGTTGATAGTTTGTACTTCGCTTTCTTTGTTTGAGTCTTCAGTAATTTTCTTCGCACCAAGAGCGTACGCTTCACCAAGAAATTTGGTTTTCTCAGAAAGAGATTCTGATTCGAGAGGAAGTGGTCGTTCCATAAAGCGAAGTCCCCAGATAGTGAGTGCAACATGTCGTCCCACATCTCCTTGATAACAGAAACGTTTTACTTCTGCAGAGTTCCACTCGGCGAGGCGCGCAAGCGCCTCGCCGATAATGTTAGTCATAAGGTGTCCAATATGAAATTGTTTGAATGGGTTCGGATCAGTGTATTCAAGAGCAATCTTCTTCCCAACGTCCACACCTTTTACTTTTCCAAAATTACTTGCATCAGCAAGAATGCTTTTTATTTCCTTCACAAAGAAATTCGACTTCAAAGTAAAGTTGATGAATCCTGCTCCGGCAACCACGACACTCTCTACATCTTCAGGTAGGTTTGCGTTCATAACTTCTACAAACGAGTGCGCCAATACGACAGGATTCTGTTTGAGCAATTTCGCAGATGCGAGTGCAACATTGGTCGAATAGTCGCCGTTTGCCAAGTCGACAGGATGCTCAATAACAAAAGCCGGCATGCTTTCGGCCGAAATTCCCTGGCTCTCAAGAGCCTTTTTTACCAAATTAGTTAGTATTTGTTTCATTATCTCTATTCTATAACAATAATTCAGAATGACTACCCACCCCCACAAGCACCAACACTAGCAAAAAATCTTCTTTTTCGTAAATTTAGTACGTTACAAATCTGTATAGTTTGAGTACTTATCTCGGTAGTATATACAATGTCAGTACATACTATTGTAATAAAAAATCACCTTATTCAGGCGATTGAATCGATAGCAGAATTAATATCTTTGAAGACGGTTTCAATATCACAATTAGCATCAATGATGCGATAGTTCGGATTTACCGTCTTAAAAAATTCAAAATACCCTTCTCTTCTTTTGATTACCTCTTCGAGGGGAGCATGATCGAGATAATTTAAAATCTCATCTTTTTGGACACTTTTTCTTCTCTTGCTTTCTTCGGGGTCGACGTCGAGATAGAGGTAGACATCAGGAAGACAGGCGCTCACTATCGTTTCCCTCAAGCGAAGGAATTCTGGAATATATTCCTGTTTCCCCTCTCCCCAAAGCTGATATGCGAAAGTAGAAGAATCAAATCTATCAGAAATAACAATCTTTCCTTGTTCCAAAGAAGGAATTATAAGATTCTTAATATGATCGGCGCGTCCAGCAAAGAAGAGAAGAAGTTTGGTAATTGTTGGAGCGTTGTCTGCATGAACAGAATTAAGTAATGCATTTCTAAATTCTTCAGCGTAAGGAGTTCCTCCTGGCTCCCGAGTAAAGACAGCGTCGGGATATTGTTTTCGCAGAAGATTAAGCTGTGTTGATTTCCCGGATCCGTCTCCACCATCTATAACAATAAATTTTCCTTTTTTCATCTAGTGGGATTTTAGCACCTTATCGATTTTCTCCACAATCTTCTTAAAATCTTTCTCCTTTTTACCACGAGTGGTTTCAGCGCAAGTTCCCAAACGAATACCCGATGGATCAAAAGCACTGCGGGTTTCCCCTGGGATAGTGTTCTTATTCACAATTATCCCTGCTTTCTCAAGCTTGTCGCTCGCCTCACTTCCAGAAATCCCCTTTCCATCCATCCACACATCCACAAGAACCATATGGCTGTCGGTTCCTCCAGAGATGATTCTCCAACCTTTTTTCTCAAGTTCACTTGCGAGAGTTTTCGCATTCTTCATCACTTGCTTCGCATAGCTTTTAAATTTTGGAGACATTGCTTCTTTGAGTGCCACTGCAACCGCAGCGATATTATTGTTATGAGGACCTCCTTGAAGTCCAGGGAAAACAGCCTTGTCTATTTTTGCCGACAAGTCTTTGTGTAGAGGTCGGTCCTCTACACTTTTCTTTGAGAAAATCATAGCAGAGCGAGGACCGCGCAAACTTTTGTGAGTGGTAGTGGTCACAATATCAGCATATGGAAACGGAGACGGATACGCCTTCCCGGCTATTAAGCCGGAAATGTGTGCCATGTCCACCATAAGTAGTGCGCCCGAAGCATCTGCAATTTCTCGAAACTTTTTCCAATCCACCCGTCGCGGATATGCAGTAAAACCAGCAACAATAATGTGAGGCTTTTCTTTGATAGCAATAAGTTTAATCGCATCATAATCAATCACCTCTGTTTTTAGGTCAACACTGAACGGGATTTGTATAAAAAACTTTCCTGTAGCAGAAGCTTTGTGTCCATGAGTAAGGTGCCCACCATTGTCGAGTGACATTCCCATTATTTTCCCTGTGCCGTCTTTTGGAAGAAGTGCTGTATACACTGCCAAGTTTGCAGGAGAACCTGAAAGTGGTTGAACATTCACTGCCCAACTTGTTTCTGATAGTCCGAATAATTTTAATGCGCGCTTTTGCGTAAGAATCTCAACCTTGTCGACAATTTCATTTCCTCCGTAGTATCGCTTTCCCGGATATCCTTCTGAATATTTGTTGGTAAGCTCTGAGCCAAGTGCGGTGAGTACATCTGCTGAAACGTAATTCTCAGAGGCGATAAGATTGATCACAGACTTCTGTCGGCGTTTCTCTGCATCGAGGAGTTTCTTGATTTCGAGATCTTTCATATTTTGCAGTATAACAAAAAACCCCACCTAAGCGAGGTTGACGAACTGGCGTCCGATGATGTTCTCTGCATGATTCTTGTCGAAAAAGCGCTCGCTTCCCTCGACAAGGTAGACATTCTTAATACCTGCCTCAATCATAGCTTTCCAACACGGCTCGCAACACCACCAATGTCCCCAAAGGTATAGATCAGCGCCTTGAGTATCAATACCCTGAATCTTGGCATTGGCGAGAGCTTTTTGCTCTCCATGGTTCTTGGGGTGGCATCCTTCACAGAGGTCATACCCTTGTCCCGTAGGAATATTGAGGACTACTCGCTGGCAAGGAAACTTGTCATGAAAATCGCTCCCATTGGCTCCTTTGGCCATAACTACGCCATCTTTTACAAGAATACTCGAGTTTGGCATAGTCTTGTCTAATGAGTGAACTCGGGCATGTTCTCTTGCAATAATAATGAACTCATTGTCTTCTGGTACATACAAAATCTGTCTTCCTTCTGGTATGTATGGGTAAGAAATCTGCATACTAGCCATGATACCAAGACTCCCCTATAATGAGCAATTATGACCCCTTTCGATCAGATATATCAGAAAATGCTCAAAGATATTATGGAGGTTGGTATCCGCGAAATGAGTGAGCGAACTGGCCTCGAGACAGCTGCAATTCCCGGACTCACCTTCTCTATCGACCCCATCAAGGATGGTTTCCCTCTTCTCACTCTTCGAAAGATTCCAATCAAAGTATTTGTTGCCGAGCAGGCATGGTTTATTATGGGAAGCAGAAAGCCCGAAGACTTCTTGCGTGAATACACCAAGATTTGGGACATCTTCACCAACCCAAACGATGTGGTAACGGTCGCGTACGGATACCGATGGCGAAAACATTTCGGAAGAGATCAGCTCGCGCTTCTTATTGATCTACTCGAAAAAGAGCCAAGTTCCCGTCAGGGAGTAGTAATCACATGGGATCCTACACAAGACGGACTTTCACTGCAAAAGAAAAAGAATGTTCCCTGTCCATACACTTTCACGGTAAATATCATTGGTGGGAAACTACATATGCATAATATCGTACGATCAAACGATATGGTTCTCGGATTTCCTCATGACGTTGCAGGTTTTTGTTTGCTTCAATACATTCTTGCCCAACGTCTTGGCGTAGGAGTCGGAATCTACACACACACCATTTCAAACGCGCATATATATAGTAATCATTATGAGGGGGCACAAGAAATGATTAGCCGGAACATTGAGCATGAGAAAGTGACACTTACTCTGCCTGAGAATACATTTGAAAAAATAGAGGAACGAAACAAAGAAACTATCGAATCGATCATAAATCAAGTACAAGAGCAGTATCATCCAGCTCCCGCAATCACCGGTTTACGAATCGCGGTATAATACAAACACCATGGCAATCATCACAAAAAAACAAATTATTGAAAGAATTGAGAAAGGAGATATTGCCTTCAAGCCAGAACTCGACATCTTTCAGCTTCAGGCGCATGCGGTAGACATGCGCCTCGGTTTTACGTTTCTTGTTCCGAAGATGTGGCACATGACCAAGAATGGTCGCGAGGCTTTGAACATCGACCACTACGACAAGGATCGTCCTCCTTATTTCGATGTTGTTGAGCTGGAGCAAGGACAATATTTCGAACTTCTCCCGGGGGAATATGTCATTGTGTCTACATTAGAATCAGTAAAAGTTCCTAACGACCTCATGGCAGTCCTCTACCCTCGCTCATCGACCAACCGTAAAGGACTATCTGTTGATCTTACAGGAATCATTGATTCCGGATACGAGGGCCAACTTGCCATCCCTGTTCGTAACAACACAGCACACCAAGTTGTGAAGCTATATCCTGGTGAACGTTTCTGTCAGGTGGTATTCGACCGACTGGATCAGGAAATCGAAACTGTAGAAAGCCGATATCATAAAAAAGACATTATCGAAGGATTCGTATTAAAAAAGAAGCTTCGGGACAATACGAACATCGACCATGGGGATTCTGAGATTGAGTTGGTATCTACAGGAAAAATCACCGAGCTCAAAAAGGAATACAATATTACAAATTTCAATAAAAAAAAGTGATTTCGATTATTGCAGCTATTCAAAAGAAAGACCGAGGAATTGGCTTGAAGAACGATCTTCTTTTTCGCATTTCTGATGACCTCAAGCGCTTCAAAGCACTCACCACTGGCCATCCAATTATTCTAGGACGCAAAACATTCGACTCGATTGGAAAAGCACTTCCAAATCGAACTAACATTGTTATCACGAGAAACCCTGATTTTAATATCGAAGGGGTTACTGCATGTGCGTCCCTTGAAGAAGCATTGGGAAAAGCACATGCCGTAGATTCAGAAATATTCATAATTGGAGGAGGAGAAATATACAAGCAAGCACTTCCCTTTGCTGATCAGCTTTATCTTACGATTGTTGATTCTGATACCCCCCCAGAAATATTATTTCCAGACTATTCTGAATTCTCAAAAATAATCTCTGAGGAAAATAATCACGACAAAAAAAGTAATCTTAATTATCAGTGGGTTACCCTCGCTCGGTAGCGTACAATGACCGACATTGTAAATTATTTCCCCGTACTTCCAAACCCTCCTTCCCCGCGAGAGGTTTCTGAAAGTGAGTCGGCTTCGATAATTTCTGGAATAATAATTGGTTGTATAAGCATCTGTGCTATCTTGTGACTTTTTTCAAAAAGATAATCATCGGGAGAAAGATTGATGAGACTAATGGTAAGCTCACCGCGATACCCCGCATCTATCACTCCTCCGAAAGTCTTGAGACCATGCTTGTGCGAGAGGCCACTCTTCTCCCAAATGAGTCCCACATAACCATGAGGAATCTCGAAAGCAAGACCTGTTTTTATAGAAGCTCTGCCGCCATTAGCAGGAACTTTTATTTCTTCGACACAATACAAATCCATACCCGCATCACCCTCGTGAGCATAGGTAGGAACGATTGCGTCTGGGTGGAGTTTTTTTATCTTGAGTTGCATAGAAATAGTATAACAAAAAAGGCTCAAGAAGAGCCTAAACTGAAGACAGTTCATTGAGTCTTTCTTCGACTGTCCCCTGTAAATCGGTGAACTTGTCGAAGAAAACAAAAGGATGAGTAGTGTATCGTTGATACATCTCTGTTAGAAACTTGCTGGGTGTAACACTTTTGTGTACTGCGCCAATTAAAGGAGCACCGATAACAAGACGTTCAATGACTCCCACTTCACGGCGTAGTGCTCCTTCTTCGGTAGGATAGAACGCAATAACGAGGTCAGCAGAATGAATAATATCTAGTTCCGCATTATACCCCCGTTCTTGTTCAGGGCGAGGAAACCACCAAACAGGATCAACTGTCCAATGAATGACATGTGTGACTTGTTGGAGCCACTTGAGAAATTCTCGAAAATCTCTTTTGTCTTCGGCTCTAACAATCTGCCTAGGAGAGGCAGCAACATAGGTTGTAATTTTTTTACCACTCATATTTCTAAAAGAAGGATACACCAGATCAACAAAAACACAAACAAAGAGCGGCGCCGTAGGCGCCGCTCTTTGTTTTTACTTATTTACAATTTACAATGACCGACATTGTAATTGTGAATGAAATTACTTAGTAACCTCAACCCCCATTGATCGGCAAGTACCTTTAATGATACCTGTAGCCGCTTCAATGTCATTTGCGTTGAGTTCATGAAGCTTCTTTTCAGCGATTTCGCGAATCTGAGCTTCAGTGATCTTCCCTATTTTCTTTGTAAGGTTGGTTCCTGATCCTTTTTCTTGTCCGATTGCCTTAAGAATCATCCGAGATGCGGGAGCAGTCTTTAGGATAAAGTCGAATGTTCGGTCTTCGTACACGTTCATAAGAACAGGAACAATCTCGTCACGGCGGTCCTGAGTTGCGGCGTTGAACTTGGTTACGAAATCTCCAATGTTAACTCCCGCAGGACCAAGGGCTGTACCAACTGGGGGCGCAGGCGTAGCCTTCCCTCCGGCGATCTGTAGCTTGATTACTTTAGTTATTTTCTTTGCCATTTGTTTGTTTAATTATGTGTAGAAGACGGTCTTCTACACGATTACGTTGAAGCGCGTAACAGTTCGATTAAAATACCTTAGATTTTCTTAACTTGCAAGAAGTCGAGTTCTACCGGAGTCTCGCGACCGAACATTGACACGAGCACCTTCACCTTTCCTCGTTCTGTATCTACTTCACTCACCTTCCCCTCAAACTCCTTGAAAGGTCCATCAGCAATGATGACCGCATCGTCGATAGCGAGGTCGATCGAATGCTTAGCGGTACCTCCGCTCATTCGCTCAAAGAGCGCCTCAACTTCTTTCTTTTCTAGAGGAACAGGATATACTCCTGAACCAACAAAACCTGTTACACGAGGAGTGTTACGAACAACAAACCATGAATCGTCAGTCACTATCATATCTACAAGAATATATCCTGGGTAGATCTTCTCTTCTTCCTCAACACGCTTTCCTGCTTTCACTTTAATAATCTTTTCGGTTGGAACGATTACATTAAAAATACGGTCTTCCATTCCAAGAGACTCGATACGTTGTTTGAGGTTTCGGAGCACAGCGTTCTCATATCCAGCGTAGGTGTGGATTGCATACCAATTTCGTTCTCCTTCTGCTTGTTTAGACATAATATAGTGTTATTGATTATTAAATAATGATGCTCTGAATGAATTGTGAGAACAAATGATCGAAGAAACCGAGAAGGGCTGCTACGATTGCTGTCACAGAAATAACAAGCACAGTATAGATAACAGCCTGCCGAGTGGTAGGCCATGTTACGTGGCTCATTTCTGCTTTTGTCTCTTTTAAGTAGTTAAACATAGAGGAAATTAGTTAAATTTGGTCAAAATAAAAACCCCTGCGGGGTCACTAGTGAATATATCATGATTACTTCGTTTCTGCAATGGACTCTTGGAAGATTTAGGTGATTATCAAAAATACCCAGCATATTGCTGGGTATTATAGAAAAGTCAGGATAATTTTTTGACTATTTGATTGAGTAAGTGATTGAAACTATTGAAGTAAACTTCTGTTCTCCTGGTTGCAGGTTAGGAGCATCTACTGATTTTGTATTAATCATCATTGGTGAAATACCAGCATCCATTTCCCCATATCCGTATCCAGGTGTTTCTTCATAGAACCCAACAATGTCATCAAGCTTCACACCAAGACTCTTTGCAATGTTTTCCGCATCTTCACGAGCCTTTTCAATCGCATCTGCTTTCGCTTCTGCTTTGAGAGCATCAACACTATCGACGGTAAGGGAAAGGTTTGAAACTTCAGAAATTGAAAGTGTCGAAATATGAGTAAGGATATCACCGGCTTTTGAAATATCTCTTACTTTTACAGAAACAGTCTGAGACACTTCGAAACCTGCAATTGATTGCTTTGATGGAGGACAATATGAAGGACCACACACACCTTGAGAATATTCGTATTTAGGATTGGTGTAATAACTTTCGGTTTTAATATCACGATCCTCTATACCCTGCTCTTTGAGGTATGAAATTGCATTATTAGCTTTGTCAGTCATTGTTTGTTGAACTGAAGCTACATCCTTACCCTCTTCACGAACAGTAAAAGAGAATGAAGCAATATCAGGCACAGCAAGAGCTTCTCCCACCCCTCGAACAGAAATAACATTTGGAGAAATAGTATTGTCTTTACGAATACCAAGATCAACTACTGAAACAACTGTCTGAACGAGAAGAAATAATCCTAAAAGACCTACTACCACCAAGGAAACCTTCTTCATATTCTCATCAAAAAAATTATGCATATATGTTTTTATTATTAATAGTCCCCTTTATCTTAGCAGATTTTGGAATAATGACGCTACTGTCAGTGGACCAACTCCTCCTGGTACGGGAGAAACGGCTAATACGTGGTCTTTTACCGAATCAAAATCTACATCTCCAACAAGATTATCTCCAATTCGAGTGATTCCAATATCAACAACTATGTGGTGCGGAAGAACGTGTTTTAAAGAAATAAGTTTGGGCACACCGGTTGCGGTAATAATAATATCTACCTCATGACAGAGAGAGACTAATTCATCTGGTGTGGTGGAACTATCTGCGGTAAGTACATTTGCCCCTTTTTCTTTAAGAAGCATCGCTGTTGGCTTGCCGACAAGATTGGATTTACCAATTACTAAAACTTTTTTATTTTCAATTTCAATATGATAATACTCAAGCAAAGAATACACACCTCGCGCAGTAGCAGGAAAAAAGTTAGTATTCGCAGATAACCCATCGACGTCTTTTATGGAATCAATTGTATTGATGATTTCTTGCGAAGCTAGATGCTTAGGAAGTGGTAATTGTACAATGATTCCTCCGATTTCCTTCTTCTGATTTAACTCTTGAATGAGTGTAACTATTTCATTCTTTGATACCGTTTCATCAAACTTATACAAAGAAACACTTATTCCAATATCTTCTCCAAATTTTGTTTTTTGTTTGATATAAGAAGTGGAAGAAGTATTGTCACCTACTTGGATAATAGAAAGGATAGGAACATTACTCCCTATAGTTATTACAGTGTCTTTCAATTGTTCTTTGATCGTATTACTTACAATTTTTCCATTAAGCAAAAGGGGCATTGGTTAGTGATTATGTTTGACCAACGATCAATGAGTAGCCAAGGAAGAAATAAATAAGAGCACCTAAAAAACACAAACATGCGACAAGAAGAAGGAATTTACGTAGAACCTTTGCAGGGAGCTTTACTTTCTCAATAAAAACCTCTTCGAGTGGGGACTCAGCAGACATATCAACAATGGGAATTTTCTTGTTGAATTCCTTGTCATCAAATTCTACACCATTATTATTCTGCGAGTTTTGCATCTATTGTTTCTTTAATAAGATTAGCGTTTGCTGTACGAATAATTACATCCCCAACAAAAAAAGTAGGCGTGCTGTCTACACCAAGAATTCTCGCATCAGCAAGATCTTGTTCAATCTCTTTTTGATATGCCTTTGAAGAAAGCTTGTTTTTTATTTCAGAAGTATCCATCCCTAAAGAAGAGGCGTACTGGACAAACAAATCGCTTGGGTCAGAAACAATTGACCACTCTCCCTGCTTGGCAAAAAGTAGCTCATGCATTTCCCAATACTTACCCTGCTCTCCTGCTATGCGCGCGGTAGAAGCTGCAGAGACAGCGTTACGGTGAATATTTGAAAGAGGAAAATCTCTAAATACAAAAGTAACGTTCTCTTTGTATTGTTCCATGAGGAGTTTGATTTGAGGGGCGATATATCCGCACGCAGGACACTGATAATCAGCAAACTCAACTACAACCAACTTCTCTTCTCCTGTTGCGGATATCTTTATGCTGTTTTCGCGAACAAGAGCCTCTTGGTTGGTAGTAAGAGTATCGGGACTATCAGGCTGATTGGATGATCTTTGATAAAGAGCGGCGCCACCCGCAAGAATAATGATGCTGGCAACGAGCACAATAAGCATGGTTTTTGTTTCTGTAGTCATGTGATTATTCTACGAAAAAAGGCGGTCGCTGTATACTGACCCCCCCTTTTAAGACATGGTCTAGTTTTTCTTCTCCTGTTCGATCCAGAGACACACAATAATCACAGAGAACGCTAATAGAGAAAGAAGAGGGATGGTGACAAAACCGAAATATTCAATATATTTTGTCGTACAAGAAATACCGGCGCTACAAGGAACTACAGACTCTGGCAAGATATTGTAATACAGAAGATTGTGATAAAGAGCGATAATCCAACCAATAATAGCTAGGGGCCACGCATACACAAGCGAACCTTTTACATCTTTTTTCCAAATACCTATGGCTAAAATAATTACAAGCGGATACATAGCGATGCGCTGATACCAACATAAATCACATGGTGGCAACTGCATCACTAAGCTAAAAAATAAACTTACTAAAGTTGCAATGAGGACTTGCACCCAAGCAACCATCAATGTGTATTTTTGGAAAATCATTTTCATAGGTTATAGTAGTTTAACATGATTATCATCGGCATTACAGGATCTATCGGTGTGGGAAAACCAAAATTGTATTATTGAATCTATTCGCACACTTGGCGAAATCGAGGCACTCCGCAAGATTGGACACTTTCATTTACTTGCGATAAAGGCAGATCTCCGCAAACAAAACATTTCCGCCTACGTCAAACAAGCGGATTTTATTTTGGATAATAATAAAATGTCGATCATTTATATAAACAGATTGAAAAGGTGTTTAAAGAAATTAAAGCCGAAGAAAAATAGCTCCTGACCCTATTTATTTTTATTTGGGCGGCTAGAGAGAATCGAACTCTCGATACCGGTACCACAAACCGGAGTTTTGCCACTAAACTATAGTCGCCATGTGTTCTTACGAACGACTTCCTTTATACCAGAAAAGGGATAACATTGCACCATTTATTGGTAAATTGTGTGTCTATTGTACCAAGCTCGCACCTATTTCCAAAACAAATGATGTCGCACGCTCCGCGTGCGTGGTGGCTTGAAAC
>Ga0163151_10000548_pt1 | contig 65583 bp, 57 predicted proteins | sample OliLakLV19MP5IB2_FD_145596 | JGI IMG/M metagenome (GOLD analysis project Ga0163151, IMG submission 145596) | Freshwater microbial mat bacterial communities from Lake Vanda, McMurdo Dry Valleys, Antarctica - Oligotrophic Lake LV.19.MP5.IB-2 | ecosystem: Environmental > Aquatic > Freshwater >... | reverse complement strand
CTCCTCTGGGCCGCGCTCCTGTTGTTTGAGCGCGGCCCAGAGGAGTTCGCCGTCGATGCCGTCGGCGAGGACCGTGTAGCGAACGTAGGCGGCGAAGGCGGGCGCGTCCGCCAGAGAAATTCGGTGAGACCGGCAGAGCGATTCAAAAGCGGAATAGAACTCGGCGGGCGTCCGCTGGCCGAGGCGAAAAAGTGAAACGTCGCTGGCAAGCGACTGGATCTCGGCCGGGGTCATCGCCGCGGCGAGGCGCTCGAGCACGCGCGCCCGCTGGCTTTCCGCGCGGCGGAAATCGAGGTCCTGTTCGAGCCGCGCGGCTTCGAGGAAGGAAACCATGACCGGGGCTGGAGAAGTGGCCCGGCTCAGCGTGAGCGCGTGGTCGCGAAGCGAGGCGCGGCCGTCGCGAAACGCGGAGACGGCGGCGGAGAAGGCCGTCAGCCGTGGTGAGAAAATCCGGTTCGCCTCGTCCCGGACGGCCGCCTGCTCGACCTTGAGCCGCTCCCTTGCGGCGGCGCGATCGGCCGCGGCCCGCTGCACGGCGGCGCCGTTGGCCTGGTAGAGCTCCAGGTCTTCGACGCCGACCACCGTGGGTGCGGGCGCGAGATTGATCAGGCGGTGCGCGGGCCCCGACAAGTCGAACCGCTCGGAAAGGTAATCCGTGGAGAGCCGGAGCGCCTCGCGGTCAGCGAACCGAGCGTAATGTGACAGGTCGATCGCGCCCGACGCGCCTTCGAGCGCAACGGTGGTGACGCGACCCGCTTTGATCAGCGACGAGAGCGCCTCGCCAAGATTCTTCTGGGCCTCGGCGGAGCCGTGCACGTCCTGCAGGAGAATGATGGGAGGCCGCGACGGCGCGTTGGGGCGAACGCTTCGGGTCACCCGGCCGGGCGCGTCGGGTACGAGCCCCGAAAAATTCGCGAGCGAGTGAGGCGCGCGGATGCTCAGTTCCGATGTGGCGGCGAGGGGCGCGCCCGACTGAAGAGCGGGGAGCGTGGCGGGAAGCGCGGCGAGCTGCGTGGCCGTGGCGCGGCGGCGATCGGCCCACAGGTCCGCGGCGGCGGCGTTGGCGAGCGCGGGTTCAACGAGCAAAAGAAACGCCAGCGCGCCGCCGATCCAAGATCGGAGGCGAGCGGAGACGCTCGAAGGGAAGGGGGAGAGAGTTCTTTTCATTCGGCCGTTGTATCCCGTCTAATAATAAGGAGGATACGGAAACCTTCTTAAAACGGCCTTAATTTGCGGCAAAGAAACTGTAAACATCGGCGGGGGAAATCGACGCGAATCAACGGCGCGTTTGTGAAGGCGGGGTCAGCGCGAGGCAGTGAAAGCGGCGTTCAGGGGGAAAGAAAAAAGCCGAGGATCGGATTTGAACCGACGACCTGCTGTTTACGAAACAGCTGCTCTACCAGCTGAGCTACCTCGGCGAGAAACTTGGATGATTGTAAGACTTTTCGACGGAAGCGGAAACGGGCTATTGGGCGGAGGGCGGACCGTAAAGTTCGTCGGGATAAAACGTGGCCAGGTCGCCGGGCGCCACGCGCGCCGCGTCGGCCGGGTCGAGAATGGCGATGACGCGATACCGGTTCAGGTCATAGATGTTGATCGGCGTCCTGAAGAGGTCGTTGCGCAGCCAGAAGGCGAGGAAGCGGTAGTGTTCGGGGTTCGCGGTGTCTTCGGCCGACGGGGGTACCGCGCGCGCGTGGCTCAAGTTCCGGAAAATCTCAATGGCCGAAAGCGGGCGACCCTTGCCATCTTCGAAATGGATGTTGTTCGTCGTGTCGATCAACACCCATTTTACGAGGGACGACAGCCACGCCTCGGCCACCTCGTGCCCGATGATCGTATGTAGAAATACTGCGCGCAAAAGCCCTGTTCCTTGTCGGTCCGCAACACCTTGAGCAGTTCCAGCGCGTTTTGCGACGGATATTCGCGGGCCGTTCCCGGTTCGAATTGTTTGCGGGATCACGCCATCACGTTAAGGACGGTCGCCCATTCGTCCTTTCCGCGGAGCGCGTCGAGCTTCTCCTCGGAGCGGAAGCGGGCCAGTCGGGCCGGGTCGTCGTAATAGAAACGGAAGCGTGGTTCCTTGGGCACGGCCATTCTGAGCTGTTCTTCGGTCTGGGGAATCCGGGTCCGTCCGGCAGGGGCGGCGTCTTGGCATTTTCAACGGTGATGACGATCTTCTGGCCCGGCGCGGCGGGGATGGGGAACCGCTCCGCATCGACGAGAAAGCTGTGGTTCTTGCCTGGCTCGACGAGGAACTCCGTGCGGGCGTCGGGGCGTGCGCGGGTGAGGAAATAGGCGAGAGCGACGGTCTCGCCCACGAGGAGGGCGAGGAGAACGGCTCGAAAAGCGGAGGAGGAATTTTTCATTTCAAAAAAAATGCCAAGGGTCAGAATCGAACTGACGACACCACACTTTTCAGGCGTGTGCTCTACCAACTGAGCTACCTTGGCTTGCTGCGGAAGCGACTATACCAAATCGTTTTTCCGCCGATGCCAGCTCGCGAACAAGATGTTAATGATATGTTTGTTCTCAATGGACCTGAAAGCTTCCATCTTCTTCACACTTTAGACGTATGGCCGAGCGCGAAGGTCAGGTGAAGATTCTGGTGGTCGATGACGAACCCCAAATCACGACGCTCATCAAGCGTTTTCTCGGCGCCGCGGGCCACGAGGTGACCACGGCCGCGAACGGCGACGAGGCGGTCCTCCGCGCCGGCGACGACTGGGACATCGTGATCACCGACCTGCACATGCCCGGAAGCGTGGACGGCATCGGAGTGCTGAAGAAGGCCCGTGAGACTGGAAGCGCCGACGTGCTGATCATGACGGCAGCGCCGGAGATGGATTCGGCGATCCAGGCGATCCGAAACGGCGCCTACGACTATCTGGTGAAGCCGATCCTGCTGGAGGCGCTGGCGGTGAGCGTTCAGCGCTGCCTCGAAAAACGGCGGCTGTCCCGCGAGCTTGCCCGGGAGAAGGCCCTCCGCTCCGAACTCAACGATGCCTACAACGAGCTGACGCGGATGAGCCGGGTGAAGCACCTGTTCGGCCAGTTCGTCACGCCGGAAGTGGCCGAGTACCTGCTGATCCACGGCAACGCGATGGAGCGGCGCGGCGAGCGCCGGATCATCACCGTGCTCTTCGCCGACGTCCGCCAGTTCACCCCGTTCTCCGAAGCGGTGAGGCCCGAAGAGGCCGTGGACGTGCTCAACGACATCTTTGCGCGCATCAGCGCGGCGGTGTCGCGCGAAAAAGGAATCATCAACAAATTTCTGGGCGACGGCGTGCTGGCGCTTTTCGGCGCACCGCTGCCCGACGAATGTCATGCGAAATCGGCGGCGCGGGCGGCGATCGCGGCGCGCGACGCGGTGGAAGAACTGGCCGAGAGCCGGAGCCGCAATGACCGGCGCCCGCTGCGGATCGGGATCGGCGTGAACACGGGAGAGGTGGTGGCGGGTTGCCTGGGAACGAACGACAGGGCCGAGTACAGCGTGATTGGGCACGCGGTCAATCTGGCGGCACGGCTCGTGAACGAAGCGCCGCCCGGAAAAATCTACCTCGGGCCGGAGACGGTGGCGCTGCTGGGGGAGGGATTTAGATTCGGAGTGAAGGACCCCATGGTCCTTCCCGGCATCAGTCAGCCGGTGATCGCGACGGAATTAATCGGAAGGTAAAAAAACGGAGTCGACGAGATTTGAACTCGCGATCTCTGCCTTGACAGGGCAGCGTGTTAACCGGGCTACACCACGACTCCTAAAATTTGGATACAGCGTCCTGCGGGAAGGTCGTCATGGTAGCAGAACGCTCGCGGCCAGAGCAACCCGCGAACTTCCCGCTCGGCACCGTTAGCCAACGACCCTCAAAAATGATTTATTTCTCGCGCATGCCCGCGACGCCCACTTTCCAACGCATTACGCTCCAACAGCACATGTCGTATATCTGCTCGCGGTTGCTCGCCTACGGCCTTCCGCTGCTGTTTTTTCTCGTCACCGTTTCCTTCTATCTGAAGACCTACGACTCCGCCCAGGTGAAAATCACCTTCACCCAGATCGGTACCTTGTTTCTCATGGGCGTTTGGGGGCTGAAAATGGTAGCCGACGGCAGGCTGCCCTTCACCCGGAAGGACCTTTTGTACGTGGCGCCGTTTCTGGCGTACCTCGCGTCGGGCCTCATCGCCTGGTATCACTCGCCGTTCAAGGCGTGGGCGTTCGAAGAGACCGCCCGCCGCGTGTTCTACATGATGATCTCGCTCATCATGATCGCCGAGATGGGGTCGCGCGAGCGCATGACGCGTCTGTGGCGTTGGCTGATGGCCGCCGCCCTCGTGACCGTGGGCTACGGTCTCATCCAGTACCTCGACTCGCGTTTCTTCGACATCGGGCAGGCCGGCATCGACCCGTTCATCTGGCGCCAGGCCTTCGCCAAGCGCGTGTTCTCCACTTTCGGCAACCCGAACTTCTACGGAAATTTCCTGGTGATCCTCACGCCGCTTTTGCTGGCTTCGGTGCTCCGTGGGAAAGGCTCGCTCCTCCGGCCGTTCATCCTGCTCGGCGTCACAGGCCTCGTGGTGGTCCTCCTCGACAAGATGATGCTCGGTCTTTTCGGCGGCTTTGATCCGACCTACCGCGTGCTGGTGGGCGGGCTCGTCATCGTTCTCCTCGCTCTCTTTCTTTTCTTCGCCTTCTGGAAAACGAGCCAGTCGGGCAGCCTGCCGCTGTTCCTCATCCTGTTCGCCCTGCTGTTCCTGAATCTTTATGCCACGGAAACCAAGGGAGCCTGGGTCGGGTTCACCGCGGCGCTGGCGGCGACGGTGTGGCTCATCTTCGAGTACTTCCTTCATTTCGAGGAGAAGGTCATTGAAGGGAAAATTTACATGCCGTTTCTCCTGGGGCTCGGCACGCTCTTCACCGGACTCGTGGGCGCGATGGTGTTCGCGTTCGTGGTCCCGATGCTCCGCGGACAGGTGACCCAGATCGGCTTCCAGATTTTGTGGATTCCCACGGCGCTCGCGGCCGTCGCGGCGGTCGTAACGACTCTGCTTCTGCTCAAGCGGCCCTGGAACCTGAAGAAGATGATCTATGGCGTGCTCGTGTTCTTCATCATCGCCATGGGCGCCGTCGTCCTTCAGTTCGCCAAGACGCGCCTGACGTCAGTCAGTTTCCGCCTCTTCACGTGGATCTCCACCTGGGAAATGGTGCGAATGGAGCCGCTCCTCGGCAACGGCGTGGGCACGTTCAAAGTGATTTACCCGGCGTATCGCCGCCCGCACATCATCGTGCTCGAGTCGCGCTCGAACACGGAGACCGACCACGCGGAAGACGAGTACCTCGAGATCTGGCAGGACGAGGGCATCATCGGCTTCGGCATTTTTCTCTGGATGGTGGCCACGGCGCTCGTGCTGGGGTTCAAGCAGATGCGATGGTATTCCAAACTGCGCGTCCCCGACGCCGGGCACAAGCGCAAGATGCTCGAGATCGAGGGCGATCCGCGTTCCTACGAGGTGCTCGGGTTTCTCGGCGCCTACATCGGCGCCCTTATTCACTGGAGCGTGGACGTGTCCATCCGTTTCGTGAGCTCCGGCGTGTTCAGCGGTCTTTTGCCCGGCGCGCTCGTCGCCCAGGCGCGAGCCAACGCCAACCCGATTTTCAGCGAGCCCCGCCTTTCGTACGAGCGGTGGATCCGCTTCGGCCTCGCCGCGTTCTGGGCGGCGGTCATCCTCTGGCTCCGCATGGAGCTCGTCCCCCAGGGCCTCGTGCAGGGCGGCGACACGCAGATGGGGCAGATCATTTTCTGGGCTGTCCTCGCCGGACTGCTCATCTGGGGCATCCTCGAGCTTATTGAAGTGGGCATGACGCCCGCCGAAGAAGTGCCGTTTGAGTCCCGCTATCCGGCGAGCGCCACCGGTATGGCGGGCTTATTCCGGATTCCGGTGGCCGCCGTGCTGCTCGCGGGCACGTTCCTCGGTTTGAGCTTTTTCCGCGACCATTTCCTCGCCGACGTCAGCCACAACATGGGCATCTTCTTTTCGAAGGAAGCCATCTGGACTAAGTCGGCGGCCTACGACGCGCGCATCCTCCAGTTCCCGCCGGACATCCGCAAGCGCTACCAGGCCATCGGCGGCGCGCTCGAGCATTATGCCGACGTGACCCGGAAGAACGGCGCGTTCCCGATGGCCCATTACTTCACGGGAAACGTCTACAACGACTGGGGAAGCCAGGAGCAGAACAACGCTCTTCAGACGCGCGCCGGTGGCAATGCCGATGAAGGCCGGCGCCTGCGCGAGAAGGCCGACGAGCTGTGGAACAAATCCGAGGCCGCGTACACGGCGACGAAGAACCTCGCGCCGAATTACGTGCAGACGCACCACCAGGTGGGGCTCCTCTACATGAAGCGCGCCGAGGCGGCGCAGGCGTGGGGCGACATGGCCGTGGCCCAGACCCATTACACCGAGGCCCTTCGCAACTTCCAGCTTTACAGGATGCTCGACCCCGTGTTTCCGCCCAATTACGACCGCATCGTCCAGATCCTCATGCTTCAGGGAAAAACGCAGGAAGCCATCGATCTCTACAAGCAGGCGCTGTATTACAATAACGACGTTGCGCTCCAGATTCACCCGCGCGCGTTCCAGGACCGCGTGGCCGCCATCGCCACCAGCCTGGCGAAGCTCAATTTCGGAGAGGCCACGCGACAGAGCAAGGACCCCTATAATCCGCCCGCCGCCGGTGTCCTCGAAGCCATCAAGTACTTCCAGATGGCCGTCGACAACGATCCGAAGGCCATTGAGGCGTGGAAGGGTCTCGCCTTTCTTCAGCAGCGAACGGGACAGGCGGACAAGGCCCGTGAGACCATCGCTAAATTGCGCGCCGCGGCGCCCAACGACCCCGACGTCCTGAAAGCCACGCAGCCGGCGCGCTAACCAGATCCGCATGGCCAAGCCGGCGAAACGCGAAGCGGTGGAAGTGTCCGAGCCGGACGCGCCCCGCGCCGTCCGCGCGCTCCTCGCGCTCATTCACGTCGTCTGCCCGCTTCTCTTCTTCACCAACCTCACCCGCAACCCTTACTTCACGCAGATCGCCATGCTCAACATCGGCATCTCGCTCTGCGGCATCCTCTGGGCCGTGAAGGCGTTCCGCAATGGAACGTTCCGCCTTCCGACCTTCCCGTTCGGAATTCCCATGCTCTGCTTCCTGGCCGCCGCGCTGCTGAGCTGCCTGGTTTCGCTGGCGGTGCACGCGAGCGTTCGCCCCGGGCTCGGCTTCGAGATGACGCGGGTGTGGGTGTTCACCCTGATCAACAGCGGTGTCGCGGTGTTCCTGCCGGGCGCCTTCACGCGCCCGCTTGGGGCGGATCCCGAGCCGCGCTCCATATGGGCGGACCTGTCTCTCGCGTTTATCTGGGGGGCCTTGTGGTTCGGTTTCCACGAGATGAAAAACCCCGAGCCCGCCCAGCTTCTCTGGGACACCTACGGCGGTTTTCTCTGGTTGCTCGCGGGCCTTTACGCGGTGATGCGCACGCGCCGGGGCGATGCGCTTTCTTACTTTCACGTGATCTTCGCCGTCTCGGTCCTGGCCGGCGGTTACGGCATTTTCCAGTACTGGGGACGCGATATCATTTGGACGAGCCCGGTTCAGCCCTACGGCGGCCGCCCCGTCTCGACCTTCGGCAACCCCAACTTCCTTTCGTCGTACCTGATGATGGTCTGCCCGGTGGCGGTGACGTTCGCGCTGCGCGCGAAAAAAAGCGACCGGTGGGGTTACGCGCTGGTGGCGCTGGTCGCGGGCCTCGGCGTGCTGAGCACGCTCACGCGCTCCACCTACGTCGGCCTCGCGGTGGCGCTCATCGTGACGGCCGCCGCTTATTACCGCTTCGGCGAGGTGAAGCTGTCGAAGCCGCTCGGCGTCGCGCTGATTGTCTTCATCGGCCTGATCCTTCTGTTTCCGGCCACGCCCGTGATGCAGGCGCAGTCGCCGCTCGCGCGCTTCACGGAAATCTTCGCGGCCATGAAATCGGGCGCGTCCTACGGCCCCTGGCATCAGCGCCTGCTCATCTGGTCGTCGGCGTGGGACATGTCGAGCGGTGGATTCTTCCTTCTTGGCCGCGGCTGGGGCTCTTTTGAGCTATTCTTCCCGTTCTTCCAGGGAAAATATCTTCTCGTTCCCAGCCTCGCGCAATGGCGCACCCACGCCAACAACGCCCACAACATCCTGCTTGAGTTCTGGTCCCAGACGGGCATCGTCGGAACGGGCCTCATCCTCTGGGCGTTCGTGGCGATGGTCGTGGGCGGATGGAACGCCGTCCGCCGCTCGAGCGGAGCGGCCCGCGCCGCCACCGCGGCGCTGCTCGGCGGCATCGCGGGCATGGTGGCCGATAATTTCTTCGGAAACGTTTCCATCTTCTTCGCGGTTCCGGCCTTCCTCTTCTGGTGGAACGTCGGCGCGCTCTTCAATGAAGAGCGGCCTGCGCGCGCGTGGACGGGGAACGTCAGCAGCGCCGTCGGCCGCCCGTTGCTGGTCGTTTTCATTTTGATCTGCGCGATGGGAGCCGGCTACTACTTCGTCCGCTGGAAGCAGGAGATGTTTTACTTTCAGGGCTTCAAGCAGGCGAAGATGAACGACGTGATGGGCTCCATCAAGTCGCTCGACGCGGGGTACCGCTGGTTTCCGGGCGACGTGAATAACAACTATGAGCTCGGCAACAGCCGTTCACGCTGGGCCAAGGACCTGGCCGACCGCGGTCTGCCCGACGAGGCGAAGCGGGAGATCGACCGCGCTCTCAAGGCCTACGACGCCTCGGTCCGCGCCAACCCGGGCTACGATGAAATCTATTTCAACCGCGCGGTCAGCATGGCCCAGGGAGGGCGGCGCGACGAGGCGGTACGCGTCCTCGAGCTCGCGCTGTTCATCAATCCGATTCTCAAGGAAGCCTACGCTTCGCTGGCCACCATCCACCTTTCGCTCGACCATTTCGCGGAGGCCGCCGACGTCCTCGAACGCGCCTCCGGGTCATTTCCCGACGACAAGGACTTCTGGAACAACCTCGGCTATTCGTACACGAAGCTGGGCCGGCACAACCAGGCGTTCGACGCCTACAAGCGTGCGGTCACCATCGACCCCAATTTCGCCCGGGGGTGGGGAAACATCGCCGAGGCCGCCCGCTCCTCGGGCAAGAAGGACCCGATTCTGGAAGTGCCCGACCTCGTGACCCGGATGGAGGCGCAGCTCCGGGCCAAGAACCTGGACGGCGCGCTCGTCAGCGCCACCCGCATCGCCCAGTTGCTTCCCAATAGCCCCGATTCTCACCTGTCGGTCGGCAACCTCAACTTCTACCTGGGCAATGTCGACGTGGCGGAAGCGGAGCTCAAAATCGCGCTCAAGCTCAACCCGAATTTCGCCGCCGCCCACGCCAATATCGGCAAGATGTACGCCCTCCGGCGAAAGTTCGACCAGGCCCGCGAACACCTCTCCCGCGCCGTCGAGCTCGATCCGGCCGACGCGGATTCGAAGCGCGCCCTCAACGAAGTCACCGGCATCCGGGAACGCTCGAAAGAACCTGGTCAATAGCTGTTTCGTCGACCAGCTTCCCGTCGGTAACCTCTGCGCCGTGTGATACAATACCGCCACATTTTCACACCGTAAGGGGAGCTCTCATGTCAGGTCATTCCAGATGGGCGGGCATCAAGCACAAGAAGGCCATTATCGACGCGAAGAAGGGCAAGGTCTTCACGCGCGTCGCCCGCGAAATCGTCATCGCCGCCCGCCAGGGCGGCGGCAAGCCCGAAGCCAACCCGAGGCTTCGCAAAGCCATTGAAGACGCGCGCGCGGTGAACATGCCGCAGGACAACGTCAAGCGCGCGGTTCAAAAAGGCACCGGAGAAATTCCCGGCGTCTCCTTCGAAGAAATGACCTACGAAGGCTACGGACCGGGCGGCGTGGCGGTGTTCGTTGAAGCCACCACCGACAACAAGAACCGCACCACCTCCGACCTTCGCCACCTCTTTGACTCCCACGGAGGCAACCTCGGCGAATCCGGCAGCGTGGCCTTCATGTTCGAGCAGAAAGGCTTCATCACGGTGGCGGCTTCGGCGATGCCCGAGGAAAAGATCACCGACCTGATCATCGAAGCGGGCGCCGACGACATCAAAACCGAAGACGAGGTTTATGAGATCTACACGCCGCCGCATGACATGGAAGCGGTGAAGGCGAAGCTCACGGAAGCGAAGGTAAAGGTGGAGTCCGCCGAAGTGATGCTGATTCCCAAGAACACAGTTCCGCTCGAAGGCGACGTTGCCCGCCGTTGCCTTGACCTGATGAACGCGCTTGACGACTACGACGACGTGAAGACGGCCACCGCCAATTTCGACATTTCCAAGGAGACGATGGAGAAAGTCACCTCCGAACAATGAGAATCCTCGGCATCGATCCCGGCGTGGCCATCATGGGCTGGAGCGTGCTGGATCGCTCCGGTGGAGAAACGTCGCTTCGAAGCTACGGATGCATCCGCACCGACGCCGGCCAGACCCTCACCTCCCGCCTCACCCAGATTTTTGACGATCTCCAGACCCTGATCCAGCGCCACGAACCCGAAGAACTCGCGATCGAAGCGCTCCTGTTCGCCAAGAACGCGAAGGCCCTGGCGCAGGTGGGGCACGCGCGCGGCGTGGTGCTCGTGGCCGCCGGGCGCGCGAAGATGCCCGTTTTTGAATACGCGCCCAGCCAGGTGAAGCTCGCCCTCACGGGCTCAGGCGCCGCCGACAAAAGGCAGATGCAAATGATGGTCCAACGAATCCTCGGCCTCGACGCCGTTCCCGAACCCGACGACGCCGCCGACGCGGTGGCCGTCGCGCTCTGCCATTCCCAGTTCGTCCAGGCCCTGGGCGGAATGAAGGTGACCGTTTAATGATCGCCCAGCTTCGCGGAAAAGTGGTGTCGACCGGTCTCGAAGATCACGCGCTGCGCGCGGTGATCGACGTGAACGGCGTGGGCTATGAGGTCCAGCTCTCGCGCGCGAGCGAAGGGCGCCTCCTCGAAGGCCAGACGGTCACGGTGCTGGTGTCGGAGTCCGTGGCCGCGTTCGACGGGTCCACCACGCTCTACGGCTTTCTCTCGGGCGAGGAGAAAGATTTCTTTCTCAAGCTGCGCGAGAACGTGGACGGCATGGGTCCGAAGAAGGCGCTCGAGACGCTCGATAAAATTTCAAAGTCGATGCCGGATTTTAAACGCGCCATCATCGACGGCGACATTGCTCTGCTCGTCTCCGTGTTCAGCTTCACCAAGAAGACCGCCGAGAAACTGGTTTTCGCTCTGAAGGGGAAAGTGGAGGGATGGTTCGTCTCCGGCGGCACGCGCTTCCAGGAAGCGCCGAAGACCACGCAGGAGTCTCAGGCGCTCTCGGGCCTGGTGAACCTCGGTTACCGCGAAGACGAGGCGCGCGACCTTCTCGCCCGCGCGCGGAACACGATCGGCGCCAACGCCGTCGTTGAAAAGATCCTCCAGGAGGCGCTGCGCCTGTCCGGCGCGCGGCAGTCATGATTGAAAGTACCGACGTCCCCGCTGGAAAGAAACGCGCCGCCTCCCTGGTCGCGCCCGAAGTGGAAACGGGCGAAGACCGGCTCGACCAGTCGCTGCGCCCCCAGGACCTCGGCCAGTTCATCGGTCAGGAAAAACTGAAGAAAAATCTGAAGGTATTCCTCTCCGCCGCCAAGGAACGCAAGGAGCCGCTCGATCACGCGCTCTTCTGCGCGGCGCCAGGCCTCGGCAAAACGACGCTCGCCAACATCATCGCCAGGGAAATGGGCGTGAACCTCCGCCAGACCTCGGGCCCCGTGCTCGGCCGCGTGGGCGACCTGGCCGCCATCCTCACCAGCCTCAACCCGGGCGACGTGTTCTTCATCGACGAGATCCATCGCCTGAGCCGCGCCGTCGAGGAGGCGCTCTACCCCGCGCTTGAAGACTTCACGCTCGACGTCGTCGTGGGCCAGGGCCCGTCGGCCAAGACGCTCAAGCTGCCGCTCCCGAAGTTCACGCTCGTCGGCGCCACCACCCGCGCCGGGCTCCTCACGAGCCCGCTGCGCGACCGCTTCGGCATCGTGGCCTACCTCGAGTTCTACGAGCCGGAAGACCTCGCGAAAATTTTGCGGCGATCGGCCGGCATCCTCAACGTTCACGTCGCGGAAGACGCCTGCCTCGAGATCGCGCGCCGCTCGCGCGGCACGCCCCGCATCGCCAACCGCCTCCTTCGCCGCATCCGCGATTTTGCCCAGATGGAGAAAGGCAACGTCACGCTGCCGGTGGCCCGGCAGGCGCTCGAAGCGCTGGAGGTTGACGAGGTTGGACTCGACCGCCAGGACCGGAAAATTTTGCTCGCCATCATCGAGAAGTTCGGCGGCGGGCCCGTCGGTCTCGACACCGTGGCCGTCGCCGTGTCCGAGGAAGCGGAAACGGTGGAAGACGTCTACGAGCCATTCCTGATTAAGGCCGGTTTTCTCGCGCGCACGCCGCGCGGCCGCGTGGCCACGCCGGCGGCGTGGGCGCATTTCGGTAAGCAGGCCCCCAAGTCCGCTAAAGACCTGCCGCTGTTCGGCGGAAGCTCCACTCTTGGCCAGTAAGCTCCACCATTGGGCCCCCGCTTTCGCGGGGGTGACGGCGATCGCGTTCGCCGTGGCCGGTTGCCGCCCGCACAACACGCCGGCCACGCACGCGCCGCTCGAATTCAAGGGCGAGACGACGATCGCTCCTCAAGATAACGTCCGCATTGGCGTGCGCACCGACGTCAGCGAGGTCACCATTTCTTCGGAGAGCGACCTGATCGCCAAGGAAGCGAAAAGCGGGACCCTCGAGCGCTGGCCGGCGAAGTCTCGCCACTTCACCGTGTCGAAGGGCATTCTGCGCATCGGCGAAAAGGCCGTCTCCGGCTCCTGGCGCCTCTCGCCAGCCGACGCGGGCGCGACCATCACGGTGGGGAACTACTTTTATCGCGGGACGATCATCATCAAGCCGACCGGCGACGGCAAACTCACCGTCATCAACGAGTGCGACATCGACGATTATCTGAAGGGCGTTCTTCCGCGCGAAGCCGTGCCGACGTGGCACGAGGAGGCGCTCAAGGCGCAGGCCGTCGCCAGCCGCACCTACCTCGCCTCCCACCTCGCCCGACACACGGAGCACGGCTACGACCTCTGTTCCGATGTCCATTGCCAGGTGTACGGCGGCGCGACAAAGGAACACCCGCGCTGCAATGCGGCGGTGGACGCGACCAAGGGCCAGATCCTGATTTTCGACGGGAAGCCGATCGGCGCGTTCTTTAGCGCCAACTGCGGCGGTTTCACCGAAGGCATCCAGGTCGTGTGGGGAACGCCCGACCGGCCCTATCTCCGAAGCCGGCGCTGCACGTGGGGCACCGAAGCGCGCTGGTACGAATGGCGCCTCACGACGAACAACACCGAGATGATGAACGCGCTTCGCGCCAAGGGCCTGGTGAAAGGAAACGAGCTTCGCAGCATTTCGGTGACGAAGAAGGGCCCCTCGGGCCGCGCCGCAACGATGGCCGTGCTCACCGACGCGGGCACGTTCACGATGCTCGGCAACGATTTCCGTATTGCGCTTCACCCTGAGAAAATCAGGAGCACGCTGTTCACCAAAATCGCCAAGCTTCAGGGCGGGTACCTGTTCACCGGTCGCGGGTGGGGTCATGGCGTCGGCATGTGCCAGTGGGGAGCCAAGGGACAGGCGGAACAGGGCAAAGAATACCGCGAGATCCTTGCCTATTATTATCAGGAAACGAACCTCGCCATCTGGAGCCGACAATGACCGACAGCGCCGTACAGGAAGGATCACTCACCATTCAGATTTCGGACCGGGCCGGTTCGCGCGTGGAGCGCGGGCACCTGTGGGTTTTCTCGAACGAGATCATCAAGCCGCCGGCCGACGCCGAGGCCGGACGCCTCTGCAGGTTCACGTCGTCCGGACGAACGATCGGTCTGGGCTATTACAACCAGCACTCGCTCATCGCGGGCCGCATCCTCGCGCGCGAGGTGACCGAGGACATCGAGGCGCTGGTTGAGTACCGCCTGAAACGCGCGCTTGCCCAGCGCGCCCCTCTTGGCGAGGGCGAGGCCGCCCGTCTCGTTTACTCAGAGGGAGATTTTCTTCCCGGCATCATCATCGATGTTTACGGCGCCACCGCCACGATTCAGAGCAACACCGCGGGCGCCGACCTGCTTTTGCCGATCATTGAATCGCGCCTGCCCGTCCTTTTCAAGGAAACCTACGGACGCGAGCTCACCGGCCTCGTGGTTCGCGGAGACTCGCCCATCCGAAAAATGGAATCCATCGACACGTTCGTCCGCGTCGCCATCGGCGACGAGGCGGCGATGCGCGATGTGCGTTTTCAGGAGGGCGGCACCCAGTTCACCGCCGACCTTCTCGAGGGTCAAAAAACGGGATTCTTCCTCGATCAGCGCGACAACCGCGACCATCTCGTCTGGCAGCTCGAGGGCGCGAAGTCCGCTCGCCTGCTCGACCTGTTCTGTTATTCGGGCGGCTGGGGCCTGCGCGCGCTCAAGAGCGGCATCGAGCACGTCACGTTCGTCGACGAAAGCGCCCCGGCGCTGGCGCTCGTCGAGAAGGGGATGGGCCTGAACGGATTTTCCGAGGCGCGCGCGCGGCGCATCAACCGCAGCGCCTTCGATTACCTCCAGCACGACAACGACCGCTACGACGTCGTCGTGGCCGACCCGCCCGCCTTCGCGAAGTCGAAGAAGGACGCGCCGGCGGCCGTGCGCGCGTACGAAAAGCTGGCGAAACTTGCCTGGCGCCGCGTGAAGCCGGGCGGATTGCTCGTCATCTGCAGCTGCAGCTATCAAGTTTCCGAGGACGAGTTCACCACCGCCGTGGCTCAGGCCGTCGGAAAGGAAAAGGGGCTGGCCCAGATCGTGCATCGCGGCGCGCAGGCGTCCGACCATCCGGTCCTCCTGTCCATGCCCGAGACGCGCTACCTGAAATGTCTGGTGCTGAAGAAGGTGCCGGTTTGATGATCCGCCGTCATTCCCGCGAAAGCGGGAATCCACTCATCGCTCTCTCCACAGGGGCCCCCGCTTTCGCGGGGGCGACGGCTCTTTAGTCCGTCTCCATGCTCCGCATCGATCCCATCACGCTGGATTTTCCGCTGTCCGACGACCTGGTCGCGCAGGAGCCGCTGGAGAAGCGCGACCAGGCGCGCCTCCTCGTCCTCCATCGCGAGACGGGAGCCATCGAGCACAAGAAGTTCTCCGACATCGTTTCCTACCTGGCGCCTGGCGACGTGCTCGTCATCAACAAAGCGAAGGTCGACCAGGCGCGCGTGTTCGGCAAGAAGAAGTCGGGCGGGAAGGTGGAGATCCTTTTCCTCGGCGAAACGAAGGAGAAGAACGTGTGGCGAGCGCTGGCGCGGCCGCCGCTCAAAGCCGATACCGACATTGTCCTGGGTACCCGTTTCAAGGCGACCATCGTGGGCCGCTCGCCCGACGGCGAGCACCTGGTCAAATGCGCCTTCGACCCGCGCGAAGCGATGGAGGAGGCCGGTAAGCTGCCCCTGCCGCCGTACATCAAGCGCGCCCCGGCTGACCTGCGAACAAAAAAGGACGCCGAGTTTTATCAAACGGTTTACGCGGCGACGCCGGGCTCGGTGGCGGCACCGACGGCGGGCCTTCATTTCACGCTCGACCTGCTGGGCGAGCTCAAGCGCCACGGCATCATCATCGCCGAACTGGTGCTGCACGTGGGGTGGGGGACGTTCCGGCCGATCGCCGAATCTCTCGACACCCACCAGATGCTTTCCGAGCGCTTCGAGATCCCGGCCGCGGCCATGAGGGAAATCGCTTCAGCCCGGCAGGACCGCCGCCGCATCGTGGCCGTCGGAACCACGGCCACGCGCGCGCTCGAATCACTTCCCGAAGACCCGAAGGCCGGCGCGGCATCGGGAGACACCAGGCTCTTCATCCGCCCCGGCTTCAAGTTCCACCATGTCGGCGCACTTGTCACGAACCTGCACGTGCCCCGTTCGACTCCCGTGTCACTCGCCGCTGCCTTCGCCGGGCTCGAGAACCTCGAGCGCGCTTACGACGCCGCCGTGAAGGAACGCTACCGCTTCTATTCCTACGGGGACGCGATGCTGGTGGTTTGATGACGACGGCGACGAAGGTCTTCGAGATCACGCACCGCGATGCGGCGACCAAAGCGCGCGCGGGCGTGCTTCATACGGCGCACGGGACCATCGAGACGCCGGTGTTCATGCCGGTCGGCACGCAAGGCACCGTCAAGACGCTCGGCTCCGAAGACCTGACCGCCATGGGCGCGGGCATCATCCTTTCCAACACCTATCACCTGTTTCTGCGTCCCGGCCTCGACATCCTCAAGCAGGCGGGCGGCCTCCACAAGTTCATGGCCTGGCCGAAGGCCATCCTCACCGACTCGGGTGGTTACCAGGTTTTTTCGCTCGCCGCGCGGTGCAAGCAGTCGGAGGAAGGCGTGGAGTTCGCCTCACACGTGGACGGCCTGCGCCGCAGCCTGACGCCCGAAATCGCCACGAACTTCCAGCTCGAGATCGGCGCCGACATCGCGATGTGCCTGGACGACTGCCCTCCCTATCCGACGCTTGAGTCGGACGCGCGCGAGAGCATGGAGAAAACCCTGCGTTGGGCAAAGCGCTGCCGCGACACCTATGACCGATTTCTCGAAAAGGCCCCGGCCGCGGGACCTCCGCAACTCCTGTTCGGCATTTCACAGGGCGCCAGTTTCCTGGAGATGCGCCGTGAATCGACCGAACGCATGGCGGAGATCGGCTTTCCCGGCTACGCGGTGGGGGGGCTGGGCATTGGCGAACCCAAGGAACTGATGTGGGAGATGCTCGAGGCGAGCGTGGCGCCCATGCCCGACGCCGCCCCGCATTACATGATGGGGATCGGCCTGCCGGAGGACATGTGGGACGGCGTCGAGCGCGGCGTCGACATGTTCGACTGTGTTCTGCCCACGCGCAACGGCCGCAACGGCCAGGGATTCACCAGCGTCGGCAAGGTAAACGTGCCCAACGCGCGCTATCGCGATGATTTTACGCCGCTCGACCCCGACTGTCCGTGCCCCGTGTGCGCGTCCTATACGCGCGCGTACCTCTGCCATCTTTTCCGAGCGGGCGAGTTGCTCGGGCCCCGGCTCGTAACTTTACACAACCTATGGTTTTTGTTACGTTTGCTCCGTCACATTCGCACCTCAATTATTAATGGCGATTTTCTTTCCGCGAAGACCGAATTCCTCCGAAAATACCGGGCCGGCGATGCGAAATAACCGCTCCCTTCCATTGCTGTCCGCGCTCGCCGCCCTCGTCCTTGTCGCCGCCGGTTCCACCGCCCGCGACGTCCCCAAGAAACTCCAGACCCGCTCGTGGAGCATTATTCAGGAAGCGCTCACGTCGTCCGATTCCGTCATCCGCGAGCAGGCCGTTCAGTCGCTCGAGTTCATTCCGGGCGAGGCCGCGGAGAAGTCCCTCGTGTCATCGCTCAAGGACGAAAGCGACTACGTCCGCATCTGGGCGGGCCGAAGCCTCATCGGACGGGGCAGCCCCGCCGGCCGCGACGCTCTGCTCGCCATCCTCCTGACCGTTTCCCAGTCGCCCGATGCCAACGGGGGCCCGCTTGCCGCGTTGATGCGCATGCGCGCGCTCGCCCAGGGCCGCCTGCGCGGCGAGGCTGCCAAGGCGCTCGGCCGCTTTCGCGACCCCTCGCTCGTTTCCGTTCTCAAGAACGCCAAGCGCGACAACGACGGCCGCGTTCGCGACGGCGCCGCGGTGGCGCTCGCGCTGATGGGGGACTCCACCGAAGGCATCGTTTTCGCCAGCGCCATGAAAGACGCCGACAAGGGCGTGCGCCTCGCCGCGCTCCAGGCGCTCGAAGCGATGGGCGACGACCGCTTCGCTGCGCCCGTGGAAGCGGCGCTGCTCGACCCCGACGCCGATGTTCGCCAGGTGGCGGCGAGCGCGCTCGGCAAAATGAAGGCGGCGGCCGCCGCCGAATCCCTTTCCGCCAAGCTCACCGATGAGGATGGCCGCGTGCGCGAAAGCGCCGCCCAGAGTCTGGGCGAGATCGGTGCGCGGGAGAAGATTCCGAACCTCAAGGCCGCTCTGTCCGACCAGAACACCTACGTGAAGGTGGCCGCGGCGCGCGCGCTCGGCCGCATGGGCGACCCCTCCGGGCTGTCCGCCATCGAAGGCGTGCTTAACTCCAACGACCTCGACGGCCGCGTGAAGGCCGCCTGGGCGCTCGATTCCATCAATTCACCCCAGGCGCAGAGCCTGGCCGCTAAAACGCTCGAAGACGGGAACCTGCGCGTTCGCCTGGGCTCCGCCGTTTCGCTGCTTCGAAGCGATCGCCGTTAAAATCCAAAACACGAAAAGGTGGGCTTGTGATATGATTCGCCGACTTATGAACAGAAAATCCATTTCACTTCTTCTCAGCCGAACGTTTGTTCTCATCGCGACGCTCAACGCTTCGGCGTGGGCCATGGCCCGTCCCAACGCCGATCCATCGGCTCCGCCGCCTCCGGCGTGGACCCAGTGGGTGCCGATGATCATGCTTCTCGGCGTCTTCTACTTCTTCCTGCTTCGGCCGCAGTCCAAGCAGCGCAAGGAACGCGAGAACATGCTCAACAACATCAAGAAGGGCGACAAGATCGTCACCCAGTCGGGTTTCATCGTCACCGTGTTGAACATCGGCCCCAAAACGCTCGAAGTCCGGCTCAACGACGAAACGCGCGTGAGCATGATGCGCTCGGGCATCACCGAGGTTCTCCCTGAAGCCGCCGCCGCGGAACTGGCCGCAGCCGGCACGGGACCCAAATGAACGGCAAGCTTGCCTGGCGGGTCGGCATTTTCCTTGTTGTCCTCACCTGGTCGCTGATTCAGCTTTATCCCAACGTCGTCTGGTACAGCCTTCCTCTCGCGCAACGGCAGGAGCAGGCCAAACGGAAAAACCCGCTCGCCAAGAAAGTGATTCCGCTCGGCCTCGACCTTCAGGGCGGCGTTCACCTCGTCTACCAGGTTGACACCTCCAAGCTCCCCGATGAAAGCGACGCCACGGTCTTGAAGGCCATCGAACAGAACATGGTGGTCATCAACAATCGCATCGACGGTCTCGGCGTCGCGAACCCGCTCGTCATCCGACAGGGCCGCGAGTTCATCGTCATCCAGCTTCCCGGCGTGTATGCCAGCGAAGACGCCAAAAGCATCATCGGCAAAACGGCGCTCCTCGAATTCAGTCTCGTTCGCGATCACGAGAGCCTGGTCAAAATTATCGACGAGATCCAGAAAAGAGGCCTCCGCCCCGAAGACATTGGCGCTGGCCGCCTTCCGGTGGAAGTCACCAAGCTCATACCCCCGGGCATGATCATTCGCCCGGAACGGGAGGGCGGTTATCTCCTTCTCGAGTCGACGTCCGCGATTACCGGTCGCTATTTGAAGCTGGCTCGCGTCGACACCGGGCAGGCCGGCCAGATGGGGCTCGGCATCGATTTTGAACTCAATTCCGACGGCGCGTCGCTCTTCGAGGCCTTCACCGGCGCCCACGTCGGCGAACGTCTGGCGATCGTGCTTGACGGCATTGTCCAGTCGGCGCCCCGGATTGAATCCAGAATTCCCGGCGGACGCGGCCAGATCACCGGTTCGTTCACCACCCAGGAAGCCAAACTTCTGGCGAACATCCTCAATTCAGGCAACCTCCAGGCGCCCATGACCGTGGTCGAGGAACGTTCCGTCGGTCCCGAGCTCGGAGAAGACTCCGTCCGGTCCGGCGCCCGCGCCATGCTGGTCGGGCTCGCGCTCGTGTTCAGTTTCATGCTCATCTACTACAAGTTCTCAGGCCTGATCTCCGACGTCGCGCTGTTCCTGAACCTGGTGATCCTGCTCGCGGTCATGACGTCGTTCAAAGCCACGATGACGATGCCCGGCATCGCCGGCGTCATCCTGTCGCTGGCCATGAGCGTTGACGCCAACGTCATCATTCTCGAGCGCGTCCGCGAAGAGCTGGCGAAAGGAAAAGACGTCCGGCTCGCGGTCAACGAGGGGTACGACAAGGCCTTCTCCGCGATTCTCGACGGCAACGTCACCGCGATCCTTGCCGCGGCGTTCCTGTTCCAGTTCGGCACGGGCCCCGTGAAGGGCTTCGGAATCACCCTCATGTCGGGCCTCATCATCTCCATGTTCACGTGCGTGTACGCCACGAAGATCTTTTACGAGGTCTGGTTCGCGGCTTTCAAGCCGAAAACGCTCAGCGTTTAGGAAAGGAAAATCATGCAGCTTTTCAAGAATTCAAAGTTCGACTTCATCGGCAAGGGGAAAATCGACATTGCCATCTCGGGGGTGCTCCTCCTGGTGGCCCTCGGACTCATCTTCATCAAGGGGCCGTCACTGAGCATCGAGTTCGTGGGAGGCACGCTGCTCCAGGTGAAGTTCAACGAGCTTCCGCCCGTCGATAAGATCCGCGACGCGCTCAACACCGGAGGATGGAGCGGTTATTCTCTCCAGACGCAGCCCCAGGAGAAGACCGTCATCATCCGCGTCAAGGAAGGCGCGAAATCACGCGAGGACATTTCGAGCTCCCTGATGTCGCAGTTCAAGACGGCTTTCCCCGGAAACGTGAGTGAGATCCCCGAACGCGTGGACTTCGTGGGACCGGTCATCGGCAAGAAGCTGGCGCTGGACGCTCTCTTCGCGATCCTCGGTTCCTTGACGGTGATCGTCCTCTACATCGCCTACCGGTTCCGCAACTGGACCTGGGGCGTGGTTGCCGTGATCGCCCTGGCCCATGACGTGTTCCTCACACTGGGGCTTCTGGTCGGCCTCGACCGCGAGATTACCCTGGTCGTCATCGCCGCGCTCCTGGCGCTTTCCGGATACGCGGTCAACGACACCATCGTGATTTTCGACCGGGTCCGCGAAAACTTTCATCTCGCCCGCAAGGAATCGCGCAGGGACATTTACAATCGGAGCATCAACGAGACGCTCAGCCGGACGTTCAACGTGTCGTTCATGGCGCTCCTGGCGTCGGGCAGTCTGTTCTTCGGCGGAGAGGTGCTGTTTGATTTCGCGCTCGCCATGACGTTCGGCGTCATCGTTAGCGCATTCTCTACGATCGGTTTCAGCATCGCCCTGATTTACTTCTGGGAGACGCGCAGCAAGCGCGCCTGACCGCGCCGCTTCCGACCCGTGAAGATCAAGAAGTTTCGCATCCGGCCGCGGCTGTCCACGGTCGCCCGGATCCTGAAAGCCATCATGTCGGTCAAGCACCTCCCGCCGGACGTCGAGAGCACGCTTCCCATCGAGATCGAAGCCTTCCTGCCGAAGATGATGCCCACGGCCTTCTACCAGACGTGGTCGCGCGAGGAGATCCCTTCCTCCCTTCAGGACATCCTCAAGGAAATCGGCGGCAGGAAAGTCGTCGCCGTCTCGACCCTGGTGGCCACCATCGGCGACGAACCTGAAGACGTCCTTTCGTCCATGCTCATGAATGGTGAGTCCCAGCGCGCGCAGATCGCGACCGCCGTCTGCGAGGAATCGGCCGACCTCTGCCTCTCTTTCCTGCTGCGCCTCCTGACCGAGGAAGCGCAGGACGACGACTGCGAAGTGTCTGATCCGATCATCGTCGAGTCCGGCGCCCTCCTGGCTGAATCGCTGGCGCTCGTCGAAGCGGAGCAGGAAGGCGTCACCATCGACACCGCTTTTCATCTCTCTCCCCGATTCACCCGCGTCGCTCTCGTGGTCTGGTACCCGGCCGCTCGCAAGAAGCGCGCCGCGGCCACGCCCAAGAAGCGCTCAGCCTAGTTCGTCGCCGGCACGGCCGGCAGCCACCCCCATGGGACAGACCGACTTCCAAGTCAACTTTCTACACCGTCTCGCCGGTCATCTGGGAGCGTGCTACCTGCGTCTCGTTGGTCAGTCCTCGGCGGTTCAGACCCTCGATCATCCCGGCTTCCTCGCTTTCCGCCGCCTGAAAACGCCCGTCGTCTACGCGTTCTGGCACAAACACCAGGCCTTCCTGGCCTGGGCCCACCGCCGTGAGGGCGTCAACATCATGGTCAGCCGCAGCAAGGACGGTGAGTACGTCACCCAAATCATGTCGCGCCTGGGCGTCAACGCCATCCGCGGATCTTCGAGCCGCGGCGCCGAGGGCGCGTTCCGGCATATGTGCGCTGAGCTTGAGAACGGGGGGCAGGTGGGCCTAACGCCCGACGGCCCGCGCGGCCCCGCGCAGCGCATCCACGCCGGCGTGATCGCCGCTGCGCAACTGACCGGCGCGCCCATCGTGCCGGTCAGCGTGGCCTCCCGGCGAAAGTTCACGTTCCGTTCGTGGGACAAGTTCGAGCTCCCGCTGCCTTTCAGCCACATCGTCGTCGCGCATGGAAAGCCGATGTGGATTGCGAAGGACGAAGACCCCATCGCCGCGGCCGAGCGCCTTCGCGTCGCCCTGAACAAGAACGTCGAAGCCGCCGAGGCCGCGATGCGCACGGCGCCGCTGCTCCTGTCCTCCTTCGCGGGCTGGTTTTTATCGGCGATCTACAGCGGCGTCGCGGCCATCGCGGGCCCGCTGTCCCTTCTGGTGTTTCTGTGGCGCCACGGCGCCGACCGCACGTTCCGGAACCTGAACGAGCGGATCAACCCCGGCGGCATGCGCGCGAGCAACGGGCTTCGCTTCTGGCTGCACGCCGCGAGCGTGGGGGAGTGGCAGGCGCTCCGTCCCGTGCTGCATGAACTCGAGAAATTCGGCGACATCTCCTTCGTGATCACCGTGAGTTCGCCCGAGGCGCGGGCCGTTGTGGCGAGGGAGGAGCCGAGCATCGCCGTCCGGATGTTGCCGCTCGACCTTCCGCACGTGGTCGAGAGCTGGATCAAGCGCGCGCGTCCCGACGCCGCCGCCGTGGTCGAAACGGAACTGTGGCCGAACCTCATCGCCGGCCTCCATCGCGCGCGGGTCCCGGTCTTCATCATCAATGGCCGCCTCTCCCGGCGAAGCGCGGAACGCTGGCAGTTTCTTAAACCCTTTTCCCAGCGCGTCCTCTCGTTCATCTCCCATTTCCTTGTGCGCACCGACGTCGACGGCCGCCGCTTCTGTTCGATCGGAGCTCCCTTCACGCGCGTGACCGTCACCGGCAACACGAAGATCGACAACCTTAAAGTGCTGACGGCCGAGGACAGGGCCATCCACCGCGCGCGCCTCTTCGGCCCGGTTCCGCCCGACGATATCATCCTCGTGGCGGGGAGCACCTGGCCGGGCGAGGAAGAGGCCCTGCTGAAGATCCTCGGCAACCGGGGCGAGCGGCGCCTCCGGCTCGTGATCGCGCCGCGACGCCAGGCCCGTTTCGAGGAAGTGGCCCGGCTGCTGTCCGGCGTCGCGTTCACTTGGTCATCGTGGAGCAAGGCCAAGCTGGAAGGACGATGGACCACGGACATTCTTCTCGTCGACACGCTCGGCGACCTGAAGGACCTTTACTCCGCGGGCGACATCGCCTTCGTGGGGGGAAGCCTGACGCCGCGTGGCGGCCAGAACCCGCTCGAGCCCGCGGCCGCGGGCGTTCCGATCCTTTTTGGGCTTTCCATGGAAAATTTTCATGAGGAAGCCGCGGACCTGAAACGCGCCGGCGGGGCCCGGCAGGCGCGGCACGTCAGCGATCTCGAGCAGGACATCCGCGACCTGGCGGACGACGCGACGCTCCGCTCGACTTTCGGCGAATCGGCCGCGCGCTTCGTGCGTTCCCGCCAGGGCGCGGCGCGGCAGACCGCGGAATTCCTTCGGTCCGCGCTTTTGCTAGAAAATCCCCGTGGATAGCTTTCAGCCGCGCAACGTCCTCGTCCTTCGCTTCTCCAGCCTGGGAGACGTCGTTCTCACCACGGCCATCCTTCCCAACATCCGCAAGCGCTGGCCCAACGCCAAGATCGGCGTCGCGACGAAGGCCGCCTTCGCCCCCGTTTTTGACCGCAATCCGAACGTCGACGAGGTTCTCACCATCGATGCGCCCGGCCGTCCCTTCTCCCAACTCGTGCTCGACATGCGGCGCAAGCACTGGGACGTGGTGATCGACCTTCACGCGAACCTTCGGTCCTGGATCATCCGCCTCGTGGCCGGCGGAACGTGGACGGTGGTGGTCGACAAAGCCAACGGGGCTCGCTACGCCCTTCTTTTCACCAAGCGCGTTTCAGCCAAGCTGAACCGGTCGGTCCGCGAGCGGATCCTCGACACGCTCAAGGGCATCGACGTCCCCCTCGTGAGCGAGGAAACCCGGCTTTTTCCGGCGGACCCGAAACCAATCCTCGACGCCTGGGGCGCGCCCGCGGGCGCCAAGCTGATCGGCATCGCGCCCGGCGCCCGCCACGCCACCAAGCGCTGGCCCGCGATCAAGTTCGCGGAGGCCGCGAATCGCCTTGGCGCGTTCCCGAACACGACGATCGTCATCCTTGGGGACCGTTCCGATAAGGAGGTCGCCGCCGACATCGCTTCGAAACTGGTCGTCCAACATGTGAACCTCGTCGGCAAGACCTCGCTCTCCGACCTCATCGCCGTCACCTCGCGGCTGACGTTCCTGCTCACCAACGACTCGGCCCTCCTTCACATCGGAGAAGCGCTCAAGATCCCGCTTCTTGCCATTTTTGGGCCCACGGTTCGCCCTTTCGGTTTCGGACCCTACCGGCCGAGCTCGCGCGTGGCCGAGGTCGTGAATCTGAGCTGCCGCCCGTGCACGCTTCATGGCGACGAGCGTTGCCCGCTCGGGCATCACAAGTGCATGGAGGACATCGACGTGAACGCGGTGCTCTATTCCGTTTCGGACGTTATTGAAAGCTTCGGCGGAGGTCCGCATTGAAAATTCTTCATCTGGTGGACGAGAAATGGGACTCGGGATTGACGTCCTACGCGCTGCAGGTCGCTGAGCTCCAGCACAAACTGGGCGAACAGGTGACCGTGGGTTGCCTGGCCGGCCGGAAGGCCGAGGCGCAGGCCCACGAGCGCGGCCTCGTCACCGCGCCCTTCGAAGGCGTGTTCGGGCTCCGGAAAGTTCTGAAGCGACCGTGGGACGTCATCAACGCCCATACGGGGCGCACGCACACGTGGGCCGTGCTCACGCGCGCGCTCTCGCTCTCCTCGCGCTCGCGCGTGGCCGTCGTCCGCACACGTGGAGACGCGCGGCCGGTGCGCGTGAACGCCCTGTCGCGCCTCGTCTACGGCCGGACGGCGGGCTTCGTCGCCGCGTCCGCCCACATCGGCCGGCAGTTCGAAGACGAGCTGGGGCTCGATGAAAAACGATTTGAAGTGATCTATCCCGCCGTGTCGGCCGACCGCGCAATCACCGCGCCGCCGGTCGACCGCGTGGGAATTCTGGGCCGGCTCGACCCGGTGAAGGGGCATGCGATCTTTCTGGAAGCGGCCGCCGTCGTGCTTCGCTCGCGGCCCAATGCGCGCTTCCTTATCGCCGGCAAAGAGGCCGGCGTGACCATTCAGCTCCTCAAGAACCAGGTGGAACAGCTCGGCATCGCCGGGTCCGTTGAGTTCCTGGGCCACGTGCCCGACGCGCGCGACTTCATGCGGAGCTGCACCGTGGGCGTGGTGGCGAGCGTTGGAAGCGAAGAGATTTCCCGGGCCTGTCTGGAATGGATGTCCGTGGCGCGGCCGGTGGCGGCCACCCTCGTGGGCTCGCTTCCGGAGCTCGTGGAGCCGGGGGAAACCGGCCGGTTGGTGCCACCCGGCGACGGCCCGGCCCTGGCCGAAGCCATCGTTCATTACCTCGGTGACGAAGCGGCCGCCAAAAACGGGGGCCGCGCCGGTTGGGAACGCGTCCGCCAGCATTTTTCTCCGGTCACCATGGGTGATCGAACCCAGGTGTTCTTCCGCCGTCTCGCGACGCCCTCCCGATAGAGGCGGGGCGTTCCCTTTGTTATCCACAGAGTTATCCCCACCATCCACAGGGGAACCAATGTTAGGATTCTGTTCGTGAACCCCATCGATGGTCTCTCCGTCATCGTCATCGCCCGTAACGAGAAGCGCGATCTGCCCGGCGCGCTCGCGAGCGTGAAGGGCCTCGCCGCCGAAATCATCGTGGTCGATTCCGGCTCCACGGACGGGACGCCCGACATCGCGCGCGCGGCCGGGGCGAAGGTCATCTTCAAGGACTGGCAAGGCTACGGCAAACAGAAACAGGCCGCGCTCGACGCCGCCGCGGGCCCGTGGGTGCTCAACATCGACGCCGACGAACGCGTCACGCCCGCCTTGGCGGACGACATTCGTGCCCGCCTCGCCTCCGCGCCGACCGAGACCGGGTTCCAAGTTCCCTTTCACCACTTTTTTCTCGGTCGACGCCTGCGCTTCGGCCGGTTCTCAACGGAAACACACCTCCGCCTCTTCCGGAAAGCGGCCGCGCGCTACGGCATCGCGCAGATCCATGAAGGAATCAAGGTGGAGGGGAGCATCGGCCGGATGTCCGGCGTGATCAGTCACCTGAGCTATCACGACATCGAGGAGTACCTCGACAAGTGCAACCGGTACACGTCCATGATCGCGCGCGCCCGCTACGACGCGGGCCAACGTTTCCACGTTTGGCACCACGCGCGGCTGCCGTTCGAGTTCCTGGTCCGCTACTTTTTCAAGCTCGGCTTTCTCGACGGCGGCCCCGGCCTGACATATGCCCTTCTATCTTCGTATTATGTGTGGCTGAAATTCCTGAAGCTCCGCGACTGTGAAACGGCGGAGAAAGAGGCAACGTCCCGATGAACCCCTTTATCATCGCCGCCGGATCGGTCATCGCCGCCGGCCTGAGCGCCCGCTGGAACTGGTGGCGGCCCACCATCGCCGGCATTCCCGTTCTCATGTACCACAAGGTCGGCACCGCGCCCGCCGGCTCCAAGCTCCGCAAGCTGTGGGTGACGCCCGCCGATTTCCGCAAGCAGATGGAATACCTGAGCAAGAACGGATGGCAGCCCATCACCTTCAAGGACCTTTACGCCCACTGGGACAAAGGCACGCCGCTTCCCAAAAAGCCGGTCATCCTCACGTTCGATGACGGCTACCAGAACAATTACACCGAAGCGTTTCCGATCCTGCGCGATTTTGGTTTCCGTGCCGTCCTTTACGTGGTCGTGCAGACGGTGGGATGGGACAACCAGTGGCACAATCCCGCATCCGAAACGCGAATCCCCATGATCTCCTGGGCGCAGCTCAAGGAGCTTCAGAAGGCCGGATGGGAAATCGGCTCGCACTCCATGAACCACCCCAACCTCGCCCGGACGGACCTCAAAGACGTGAAACGCGAGGTGGAGAAGAGCCGCGCGACGATCGCCGAATTCCTGGAAGAGACTCCCGACAGCTTCGCGTATCCCTACGGCGCCGGTGAAGAACTGCCCGCCGTGGTTCAGGCGGTGAAAGAAGCGGGCTACCGAACGGCCGTGACCGTCCATGCCGGAAAATGGACGATCGACCGTTTCGTCGACAAACCGCTGAACCTTCCCCGCGCTTTCGTGCGCGGCGACGACAACATGTTCGACTTTCACCTGCACCTGACGCGAGGCCGCAGCCGGTTCTGACGCCGCGTGCGTTTTGACTCCCTCCTTGACCGTCCCGGCGTGAGGCTGGCGCTCTCGCCCGTCCTCCTTCCCGCCACCGCCCTTTATTTTCTCGGACTTCATATCGACCGCGCTCTTTCCCGCGCCCGGCGGCGACGGTTGCCCGTCCCCGTGTTGTCCGTCGGCAACCTCACGGTCGGAGGAACGGGAAAGACGCCCGTCCTTCTCCGGCTCGCCGCCGACCTTCGCGACATGGGCCGGAGCCCATTCGTGTTGACGCGCGGTTACGCGGGCCTGGGGGCTTCCACCCGCTCCGGCGTGGTCCGCTCGGCGTTACAGGCCGAGAGCTTCAGCGATGAGGTGCGACTCATGGTCGATCTTCTTCCCGATGTGCCCATCGGCGCCGGCGCCGATCGGGCCGCCTCCGCCGACGCCATTCTCGCGGCGGGCCCGGAAAACGTCGCGTTGCTCGATGACGGCTTTCAGCATTGGCGCCTCGACCGCGACCTGGACATCGTGTGCGTGGATGCGACCGATCCGTGGGGCGGCGGTTTTCTTCTTCCCATGGGAAGGCTGCGGGAAACGCGCTGCGCGCTCTCCCGGGCCGGCCTGGTCCTCGTCACGCGGTGCGAGCGCGTCACCGCCGCCGCGTCCGACGCTATCGTCGACCGCATCCGCCGGCACGCGCCCGACGCCCTCGTCCTTCGCGTCCGCTTCGATTTGTCGTTCGCCTCGCCGGATGGCCGGCCCGCTCCCACGCCGCCGCGCGCGCTCGCCGTGTCCGGGATCGGCAACCCCGCCGCCTTCGAGGAAAGCCTGAAGGCGTGGGGCGTCGAGCCCGTGTCGCTTCGTTTCGCTGATCACCATCGTTACGCCGGTGACGACTGGGACGACATCCGCGCCCGCGCCCGCACGGCGGGAGTTCCCGTGGTGACGACCGCGAAAGACTGGGTGAAGCTCCGCGGCCTTGTGTCATCGACCGAGGCCGTGCCGGTGCTGGTGGCAGCGCAGTCCCTTGCCTTTGACGACACGGCGGCGTGGAAACACCGGCTGGGCGCCGTGCTGGCGGGCCGATGAGACGGCTGAAATATCTCGTCGAGTACGGACTCCTCCGGGTGCTGCAGGCATTCATCACGGCACCGCCGCTTTCCACGGCGATCGGCTGGGGCGAAGCGCTGGGCACGCGCGTGGGGAAAGTGATGTCCTCGCGCGACCGGTTGATCGTCGCCAACCTCACGGCCGCGTTTCCGGAAAAATCGGCCTCCGACATTCGCTCCATCGCTGACGCCGTCTGGAAAAACATCGGGCGTTTGAGCGTGGAGTTCATCCGCGCCCGCGAAATCGTAAAAGACCCCGTCGAGAAAACGCAAATTGTCGAGGGTCTCGACATTCTCGCCGAGGCCTTCGCGCAGAAGCGGGGCGTGATCATCGTCGCCGCGCACTACTGCAACTGGGAGATCAACGGCATCATCCTTCACCGGCTGGTTCGCGGCCTGGGCCGCCATTTCACCGCCATCGCGCGGCCCATGCGCAACCCACGTGCGGAGGCGTGGGTCCAGTCGCGCCGCGCCGAGGGGGGCATCCCGATCATTCTTCACCGCCAGGCGGTAAAGGCGTCCCTCCGCGTGCTCCGCGCGGGCGAGTCCATCGGCATTCTCGTCGACCAGAACCTCTACACGGGCGGCGTGTTCACCAAATTCTTCGGGCGCGCGGCCGCCACCACACCGCTTCCCGCCCTTCTTCACAGCCGCACCGGATCGCCCGTGATCTTCACGCACCTCGCGCGCGTTGACGGGCGCTACCGCATCCGCTTCGAGCGCGTCGATCTGACGGGCACTCCGGGCGACGCGGACCTCGTGGGCTGGAGCCAGGCGATCAATGACCGCCTGGAAGCAGCGATCCGCGTCCGGCCGGAGTGGTGGTTCTGGATTCATAACCGCTGGAAGCGCTCGGCCGAAGCGGCCGCGCTGGCCCCCGCCGCGTGATGATGCCGCTTCGAAAAATTCTCGTGGTCGTCCTCGACAACCTGGGCGACACGGTGATGGCCACGGCGGTCCTGAGGCCGCTCAAGCGCGTATTGCCGTCCGCTCGCATTGGAATGTTCGTCAAGCGTTACGCGGCGGACCTGCTCGCCGACCACTCGCTCATCGACCGCCTCCACATGGCCGATCCCTTCTGGGACACCTCGCCCGGGCAGAAGCGCGGCGGCGTGGGAGCGTACCTGAACGCCGTGATGGGCATCCGGCGCGAAGGCTATGACGCTGCGCTCGTGCTGAACACGGAATGGCGGCGCGCCCTCAGCATGCTGGTGGCCGGGGTGGCCGCGCGCGGCGGCTATGACCGCCGGCACGCCGCCCCTTTTCTGACAACGGCGTTCCCGCCGCCCGACGGCGCGTCCCATTTCATCGCGGACCATCGCCGGCTCGTCGAGGTGCTGGCGCCCGCCACCTCTTCCGAGGAGTTCGCGCCCCGCCTCGAGGTCTCGCGGGAAGATGCGGCCTGGGCCGCCGCGTGGTGCCGCGACGCCGGCTGGGCCGACGTCCGCCCCGTGGCCATTCATCCCTTTTCCGGCGATGAGCGAAAGGACTGGCCCGTCAACCGCTGGCAGTCGCTCGTCGAGCGCCTCGAGCGTAAGGGCGCCGGCCGTTTCATCGTGCTGTGCTCGGCCGCGGAAAGTGAACGCGTCGCCGAATGGTCGGGCCGCGCTTCGAAGAACGTCCGTTTCTTCGCCGGAGCGCCGCTCCGGCAGGTCAAAGCGCTTCTCTCACGCTCGAGCCTTCTGGTGGGCGGCGATTCGGGTCTCGGCCACGTGGCCGCGGCGCTGGGAACGCCGGTGGTGTCTCTTTTCGGCCCCGGAAGTCCGGCGCGTTCCGGCCCCGTCGGACGAGGCCCGGTCACAGTCCTCCAGCGCCAGCCCCTCGCCGACCTCGGCGTTGACGACGTCGAGAACGCGGCCCTCTCTTTGCTGGCGGCCGCCACCGCGCCGGAGCCCGAATGAACCCCTCTCGCCTTCGCCTCTGGCTGTTCGGTTTGTTCGGCGTCGGTTTGGCCGTGTCCATTACCATTGCCCAGATCGCCCTGGCGCTGCTGATCCTTGACGCCTTCGTCCGCGGCCTTTCCGATGGCGCGTCGCGCCCGTCGCCGATCGCCGGGCCCATCCTGGCCGTGGTGGCGTGGGGCGTCGCCGTTACGCTCTTCGCCCATTCCGCCGGCGTGGTCAAGGCCGTCTCGTCCCAGACCGCGGTGCTTCTTTTCTTTCTCGCGGTCCGCGTCTGGTCAGTTGAGGACAACGAGCACTGGATCCGCTGCTACGTCATCGCGGCTGCGATCACGGGTGTGTTCGCCGTGATCCAGGTGGCGCTCAACGTGGACCGTTACCCGCTCCAGGACGAACTCGTGGTGCCGCCGTGGCTGAGCGAGGCGCCGGAGAAGTTTCTGCGCGCGGTGTCCCTTCGCAACGAGCGCGCGGTGGGGACGCGCAGCCACCCCCTCACGTTCGCCGAGAGCCTTCTCGGCGCGTTCGTGCTCCTCGTCGCGGCGCCGATGTGGAATTCCGTTCGCCAGCGGCGGTTCCGGTGGAGTGCGCTCGCGTTCGTCTCCGCCGGCCTCCTTTTTTCCCAGAGCCGCGGCGTCTGGGTGGGCGCGGTCATCGCCGGGCTGGCGATGGGCTGGTTCTGGCGGCGCGATCGCCGCGCGCGCCTCATCATGGGCGCCAGCCTCGCCGCGGCGTTCCTCGCCCTGGTCGCGGTGCCGAAGTTTCGCGCGCGCGCGCTGAGCATCGTGGCCCCGGCCAGCGGGCAGGCCGCCGACCAGGCCAGCCGGAGCGTTCGATTCGGTATCTGGGCCCGCGCCTGCGAATCGATCGTCGACCATCCCGTGGCGGGCGTGGGCATTCGCGGCGTTAAGCTGCCGGCGTTTGATCCGGGCCTCGGTAAAATCCGTCTGTGGTCCGAAACGCACAACATTTTCTTCCAGGCAGCGACGGAACGCGGCCTCGTCGGTTTCGGTCTGCTGCTCTGGGCCCTCGCCCTGGTCCTGATGTCGGCGCTCCGGTCGCCGCCGGGCTGGCGTGAGGCCGGCGTGGGCGTCTTCATCGCGTTCATGATCGCGGGGCTGACCGAGTCATGGATGAACGATAAGGAGATAGCGATGATCTTCTGGGCTCTCGTGGGCGCCATCGAGCGCCGCCGCCTGGCCTCCCCGGACGCCGTATGAAGCGCCCGGCGGTCTTCTTCGACCGCGACGGAACGTTGATCGATGAGCGCGGTTATCTGGGCGATCCGTCGCGCCTTCGCTTTTACCCGTCGGCCGTCCCGGCCCTGCGCCGGCTTCAGAAGGCGGGCTTTCTTCTCGTGGTCGTTTCCAACCAATCGGGCGTGGCGCGCGGATATTTCTCGCTCGACGACATGAACAAGGTGAACGCGCGCTTCTTGAAGATTCTCCGGGGCGCCGGCGTGCGCATGGCCGGCACCTATTTCTGTCCGCACGCGCCCGACGGCGGCTGCGCTTGCCGCAAGCCGCGGCCGGGCATGCCGCGGCGCGCCGCGCGCGAGCTGAACATCGATCTGAAAAAATCCTTCATGGTGGGCGATCAGGCGCGCGACATGGAACTGGCGCGCGCCATCGGCGCCACGGGCCTCCTGGTCATGACCGGCGGGGGCCGATCGGTGCGGCCGCGGGCCGCCGCGCTCGGCGCAAAAACCACGTCCAACGCGTCCACGGCCGCCGCCTGGATCCTCGCTCGCCGCGGCGGTCAATAAAGTAAAGTACCGCTTTCCCATGATCGATTTTAACGACGATCCCACACCCACACCCCCGCGTCGCGCGGGGATCAATTTCGGCTTCATGGCGGCCCTGGCCGCGCTCATCGTCCTGAACGCCTTCGCCGTTTTCCGGTGGACGCGGGCCGACACGCGCCCGCTGGCCTGGGACGAGGCCATCCACACGCAAAACACGCTCACGTATCAGGACCGCTTGTCCCGGGAATCGCTCTCCGAGCTGATGAAGCCGGTCTATTTCGATTACCCGCCGCTCTACAACCTGACAATGATCCCGTTCCTGACCCTCGCTTCCGACATCGCTGATGCGGGCGCCTACGTCAACGTTTTCTACCTGGCCGCGCTCGTCATCGCGGTCTTCCTCATCGGGCGATCGCTGATGGATGAATGGTCGGGGCTCGCGGCAGCCATGCTGGTCGGCTTTTACCCGCTCGTTGTCATGATGGCGCGCCTCACGATGATCGACCTGGCGCTGACCACCTGGGTGGCCTGGGGCTTCTACGCGCTCATCCGGTCCGAGAATTTCCATCGCCGAGGATGGTCCGCGGCCTTCGGCGTGCTGGTCGGCCTGGGCATGCTCACGAAATGGACGGCGTTCCTTTACCTCGCCGGCCCGGCGGCGGTGGCGCTGGTGGCGGGCTTTCGCGAGCGAAACTTCCGCGGGATCCTGTGGGCCGCCGCGACGGCCGCGATCGTCATGGCGCCGTGGTACCTCACCAACGTGGTGCCAGCGGTCGCGCGCGTGAGCAACACCAAGAACAACCCGCCGGCCGGGGGAGTGATCCTCCAGGGTTTCTGGTCCCTGTTCTGGTATCCGCTGGGCCTCTTCGAGTCGCTCAACGCGGTCTTTCTGTTCCTTTTCGTGGCTGGCCTCGCGCTGTCGTTCGATCAGCCCAGGCTGAGGCCCGTTCTCCTCTGGTTTTTCGTGTCGATCGCCCTGTTCACGCTGATTCACAACAAGAACACCCGCTACGCGCTGCCGGCGCTCCCGGCCGTGGCCCTGCTCAGCGCGTCGTGGGTCCGCGGACGGCGTGGCCGCTTCGGCGTCATCGCCTCGCTGGCGATGTTTTTCTTCGTGATGTTCAACTTTCTCGTGCCGGGGTCCGTCGTTGCCAGCGTGTTTGGCGCGCGCCTGACTTATTTCGAGAGCCAGCCGCCGATGGCGCAGGACTGGAAGCACCGGGAAATCATCGAGACGGTGACGCGCACCCGCGATCGGCAGGCGCCGTTCTCGATCGTCACGGTGGTCTCCAACGCGCCCTATTTCCACAGCACGACGATGAACGTGAGCGCGCGGACGATGGGGACCGAGCCGTTTTCCTTCCGGGGCGTGTCCCGAAACCGCTGGCTCGATTTCTCGGAGTTCGTCCTTCTCAAGACTGGCGACATCGGGCCGGAGTTCACCACGAAAACCGTCCGCGACTGCGTTGCCTGGCTGGCATCGCCACCCGAATGGTTCGCGAAAGTCTACCGGGAGACGGGCCGGTGGCCCCTGCCGGACGGTTCCGAGGCCGTGCTTTACCATGCCGAGCCCGAGCCCCAATCCGTCTCCGAGAACGAGTTCTTCTCCGTGCAGTTGGGGGAGGTGAGCCTGCCCCGCATCACCGCGACGGGCGTCGACGTCCAGGCCGTGCCGATCGACGCCGCCGAGACGGCCATCGGCCGGCTGGCCTCTGTGTCCATCCGGTGTTCGTCCGTGAGCTACCAGGGCATCGAGGTGTCCGGCGTCGAGCTGACGCTCGATACCCCTCAAATCAACCTTCCGCGTTACCGCGCTGACAACGACGTTCAACTTCTCTCTCTCCGCCGTCTCTCCATCCGGGGAACCATCCGGGCGGAGACAGTCCACGAGTACGCCCGTAATAAGCTCAAATGGCTGAAGGATCCACGGGTGACGTTCAACGGTGACCTTATCGAGGTCAGCGGGCAGGCGGGGTCCGTGTCGGTGACGATCGCGGCCAGGCTGACGCTCGAACCGGATTGGCTCAAGCCGCGTCTCATACGTCTGGTCGTGGCCGGCGTTCCGCTGCCGCCGTTTCTTTTTCGTGCCCTGACCGACAAGCCGCTTCCGCTCGCGCCCAACCGCGAATGGCCTTTCCGTCTCGATCTTGGAAAGATTGAGGGGCAGGCCGATGTTTTAAAGGTGGGTTCATGATTCGCTCTCGCTGGATTCTTTCCTTGTTCGTCGCGCTTTGCGTCGCTCCGATGGCGAGCGCCGACAAGTTGCCCTCGCCCTCCCCGTCGGTCGCGCTTGAGCTCGTCCCGATTCACAACAACGCGTTCCGGGTGGGGGAGAAGCTTGAGTTCGTCATCAAGTACGAGTTCGTTGCCGGCGGCGTGGCCACGATGGAAGTGACCGAAGGCCCGATCATCGGCGGTCGGGCGACCTACAACGTCCAGTCACGCGCCGAATCGAACAACTTCGTCGACGCGATGTTCAAGGTGCGGGATTTTAACGGCGCCGCGATCGACAAGGTCTCATTGAAGTCGCTCCACTTCCATCAGAACCTCAAAGAGGGGAAGTATCAGGTGGTCCGAAACACGGCGTTCGATTACACCAACGGCACCTACGACTGGGAAAAAATCTACAAGGGAAAAACGACCCGACGCTCGGGCAAACTTGAGATGCCGATGAACGACGTCCTCTCGGCGTTCTTCGTCGCGCGGACGCTGCCGCTCGAGCTCGGGAAGGAATACCGGATCACCGTGTTTTCCGACGAGAAGGTTTACCCGCTCATCGTGAGGGTCGCCGACAAGCTCGAGACGGTGAAAGTGGGGGCCGGCAAGTTTGAGTGCGTTCGCCTCGAGCCCACAATCCAGGGCGACGCCATTTTCAAGGCGCGCGAAGGCCGGATGACCCTCTGGCTGACCAATGACAACCGGCACATGCCGGTGCTCATCCGCTCGCGCGTGGCCGTTGGCTCCTTTGACGCCGAGCTGCGAAAGTTCAAGAACTGACAGCCCGCCGGGAAATATGTTAGAGACTGTAATCCCGGCTCGCAGTGCGTCGTTTGAGCCATGACCTTCCCACAAAATCGGTGAAAAAAAGAGTTTCGAACCAAGCATCGTCCCGTTTGCTGACCTGGGTGAACCGATTCCGGAACATCCCCATCCTCGTCGTCGGCGACCTCATGGTGGACCGCGCTTTTCGTGGCCCGGCCGAACGCATCTCCCCCGAAGCCCCCGTCCCCGTCGTCCATGTGCAGGACGAGTCCTGGACGCCCGGCGGCGCCGGTAACGTCGTCAACAATCTCCGGGTCCTGGGCGCCCATCCCTCCCTTGTTTCGATCCGCGGCGACGACGCCATGGGCGAGGACGTCCAGATGGCGCTCCAGAACCTGGGCGTCGACGTCTCCGGCCTCATCACGGACGCTCACCGGCCCACCATCACCAAGACCCGCGTGTTCGCCGGCCACCAGCAGGTGGCGCGCTTCGACCTTGAAAAGCGCGGCGGGCTTACCGACGACGTCCACGCCGAGCTTCAGGCCCGCATCCGCGAGCTCATGCCCCGGCAGAAGGCTGTCATCATTTCCGATTACGGGAAGGGCGTCATCACGCCGCTCGTCATCCGCACCTGCCTCAAAGAGGCGCACAAGCGCGACATTCCGGTGATCGTCGACCCGAAGATCGAGCATTTCTTTCAGTACAGGGGCGTGGACTGCATCACTCCCAACACCAAGGAGGCGATCGAGGGCATGCGCTCGTTCGCCCCGCGCACGGAAGACGACTTCGTCCGTCTCGGCGAGCGCATCATGAAGCGCCTTCGCAGCCGCTCGCTTCTCATTACCCGCGGCGAGAAAGGCATGACCCTTTTCGAGAAGGACCGGAAGCCGGACACGATTCCCGCCCTGGCGCAGGAAGTTTACGACGTCACCGGCGCCGGCGACACCGTGATTTCGGCCTTCACGCTTTCCCGCGCCGTCGGAGCGCCCTACCCGATCGCCGCGCGCATCGCCAACGTGGCCGCGAGCCTCGTGGTGGCCAAGGTCGGCACGGCCGTGGCCACGCGCGATGAACTCATCGCGCGGATCAGGGACCTGTGAGCGGCCCGAGCGTCCTCGGCGTCATTCCGGCGCGCTACGCTTCCGTGCGCCTGCCGGGCAAGCCGCTCGCCGACATTCTCGGCAAGCCCATGATCCAGTGGGTGTGGGAATCCGCCCGTCGCGCGCTTGAGCGCGTGGTGGTCGCCACCGACGACAAGCGTGTCGCGGATGTGGTCCGCGGTTTCGGCGGCGTCGCCATGATGACGCCGGCGTCGTGCCAGAGCGGCACCGACCGCATGGCTCACGTCGCGAAGAAAATCGATGCCGCGTATTACGTGAACATCCAGGGAGACGAGCCTTTGATGCATCCGTCCACCGTGGGCGGCGCCGTCGAACTCGCCATTCGCCGCAAGGCCATCGCCACCCCGGCGATGAGGCTCACCGAGGGCTTCGGCGACCCCAACGTCGTGAAAGTTGTCGTCGACAAGGACAGTCGCGCCCTTTATTTTTCCCGCGCGCCGATTCCTTTTCCGCGCGACAAGCAACTCTACCTTCAACCGCTCAAGCACCTCGGCCTGTACGTTTATCCGAAGGCCATGCTGCGCGCGTTCGTGGCGCTCAAGCCCACGCCGCTCGAACGCACCGAGAAGCTCGAGCAGCTTCGCGCGCTCGTGAACGGCCTGCCCATTTTTGTCTCAATTACTCCGCACGACTCCATTGGCGTTGACACGAAGCCGGACCTTCTGGCTGTCGAGAAACGCCTTCGGGCTTCGGGCGGCAAATCACGTCGGCAAGGGCGGTGACATGACCAAGTACATTTTCGTGACGGGTGGCGTCGTCTCTTCACTCGGTAAAGGAATCACGGCCTCGTCCCTCGGGCGGCTCCTCAAGGCCCGCGGGCTCAAGGTGACGATGATCAAGCTCGATCCCTACCTGAACGTGGATCCGGGGACCATGAACCCGTACCAGCACGGCGAAGTCTTCGTCACCAACGACGGCGCCGAGACGGACCTGGACCTCGGCCACTACGAACGGTTTCTCGACGTCGACATGACGAAGAACAACAACTGCACCACCGGCCAGGTTTACGACACCATCATCCAGCAGGAACGCCGCGGCGAATTTCTCGGGAAAACCGTCCAGGTCATTCCTCACGTCACCAACGAGATCAAGCGGCGCATCCGCGCGGTGGCGGGCGACAACGACGTGGTTCTCGTCGAAGTGGGCGGAACTGTCGGCGACATCGAGTCGCTGCCGTTCCTCGAATCCATCCGCCAGATCCGGCTCGACGTGGGCCGCGACAACGTTCTTTACGTTCACGTGACGCTGGTGCCCTACATCAAGGCGTCGGAAGAGCTCAAGACCAAGCCGACTCAGCATTCCGTCGGAAAGCTTCGCGAAATCGGCATCGAGCCGGACATTCTCGTCTGCCGCACTGAACGCGAGCTCGGCCGCGACCTGAAGGAAAAGCTGGCCCTGTTCTGCAGCGTTCCAGGCGAAGCCATCATCGAGGCGATGGACGTTAAATCCATTTATGAAGTGCCGCTGATGTTCCACCGGCAGGGCATGGACGAGCAGGTGCTCATGCTGCTGCGCCAGCGCGTCGGCCAGGGCGACCTGGACGCCTGGACGAAACTGGTCCAGACGCTCAACACGCCCGAAGGCCACGTGACCATCGCCGTCGCCGGCAAGTACGTCGGCGTGAAGGACGCTTACAAATCCATTTCAGAAGCGCTGCTTCACGGTGGCGTCGCCAACAAGGTGAAGGTCGAGATCCGCTGGGTCGACGTGAACTCGTCGAGCCTGGAGGAGGAACTCTCCGGCGTTCATGGCATCCTGATTCCCGGCGGCTTCGGCGACCGCGGCATCGAGGGGAAGATCAATGCCGTGCGCATCGCGCGCACCCTTGGCATCCCGTTCTTCGGCATCTGCCTCGGCATGCAGGTGGCCTGCATCGAGTTCGCCCGCAACGTGGCGAAGTGCAAGGGCGCGAACTCGACCGAGTTCGACCCCAAGACGCCACACCCGGTGATCAGCCTGCTCGCCGAACAAAAGAAGGTGAAGAACCTTGGCGGAACGATGCGCCTCGGCACCTACCCGTGCGCCCTCCACAAGGGTTCGCGGTCCTACTCGCTTTACGGCAACAAATCGCTGATCCACGAGCGCCACCGCCACCGGTATGAATTCAACAGTCATTACCGCGCCAGGTTTGCGAAGCTGGGCATGAACGTGGTGGGAGAGTTCCGGGCCAAGCGCCTTCCGGAAATCGTGGAGATCAAGAAGCACCCGTTCTTCGTCGGCGTCCAGTTTCATCCGGAGTTCCAGTCGCGTCCGCTTCGCCCGCACCCGCTGTTTGCGGGCTTCGTGGCGGCCGCGCTGAAGAGGAGCATGGAAACGCTGTGAGCCAGAAAACAGTCACGCTCGGGAAAATCCGTTTCGCCAACGACCGGCCGTTCGTGCTGATCGCGGGCCCATGCGTGATTGAATCGGCCGAGCTTTGCCTGTCGGTTGCCACGCGCCTCAAGGCCGTCGCGGCCGCGCGCAAGGTGCCCTTCATCTTCAAGAGCTCCTACGACAAGGCCAACCGCTCGTCGGTGGAATCCTTTCGCGGCCCGGGGCTGCGCAAGGGCCTCGAGATCCTCGCCATGGTGAAGCGCAAGCTGAACGTGCCCGTGCTCACCGACGTCCATTCCGTCGACGACGCGATTGAAGCGGGAAAAGTGGTGGACGTTCTCCAGATTCCGGCGTTCCTTTGCCGCCAGACCGACCTTCTCATCGCCGCCGCTCGCACCGGGTGCGTGGTGAACGTGAAGAAAGGCCAGTTCCTCTCGCCGTGGGAGATGAAGAACGCGGTCGCGAAGATCGAATCGACCGGCAACCGGAAAATTTTGCTCACCGAACGCGGCACGACCTTCGGTTACAACAACCTGGTCGTCGACATGCGCGGCCTGGCCATCATGCGGACGCTCGGTTACCCGGTCGTCTACGACGCGACCCACTCGGTCCAGCTTCCGGGCGGTAAGGGAAACGCGAGCGGCGGGCAGCGCGAGTTCGTCGCGCCGCTGGCGCGCGCGGCCACCGCTGTGGGCGTGGCGTCGGTGTTCATGGAAGTCCACCCCGATCCCGACAAGGCGCTTTCCGATGGGCCGAACTCGGTCCGCCTCTTTGACGTGCCCGCGCTGCTCGACGAGTTGCGCGCGATCGACGGCGTTGCCAAAAGGTCAAAGGGGGCGTGAGATGATCTGCATCGTTTGCCAGACGGACAACAAGGACACGGCGAAGGCCTGCCGCAAGTGCGGTATCGACATGGCGACCCCGGCGCTCTGGACGCCGAGCTGGGCTTGGCACGGAAAGGTGCTGGCCGCCATCTACCTCGGTCTCACCGTGGCCTACTTCGCCATTTCGACGTTCCTCAGCAAGATCCCCGAACCCTACCGCATGAGACAAGTGCCCAAGGAAGTGACGCCGTGGATCAAAAACGGCTGAACATCTCTAAAAGCGAGCTCATTGAGCGCGCCCGCTCGATCAAGCTGCTCGCCATGGACGTCGACGGCGTCCTGACCGGCGGCGAGGTCATCGTCCTCGAGTCGGGAGAGGAAGTGAAGTTTTACAACTCGAAGGACCGCCTCGGCCTGGCCGTCCTTCGCAACGCCAAAATTCCTCTGCGCCTGGCCTGGATCACCGGCCGCGCGTCCAAGACCGTGACGACCGCGGCGCACGACCTCGGCGTGGAGGACGTGGTGATGAAGTGCCATGACAAGCGCGGCGCCCTCGAGACCATCCTCGCCAAGTACCAGATTCCTTTCAGCGAAGCCGCTTTCATCGGCGATGACCTCATCGACCTCTCGGTCCTCAAGAAGGTGGGCTTCTCCGCGTGCCCGTCGGACGCGACGGAGGACGTCCTGAACGCCGTCCATTACGTCTCGCCGTTCGCCGGGGGGAAAGGCGTGGTCCGCGATGTTCTCGAGTTGATCCTCAAGGCGCAGGGGCGATGGGAACGCGTCGTTTCCTCCTTCTTGCTCTAGCGCTGGCTGGCGCCGCGGGCTGCCGCTCGCCGAAGAAGCCGGCCTCCACCCTGGCGGCCTCGGAAAGGCCCGCCGAACTGAGCATGCACGGCCTCACCGTGCAGTCCTGGGGCCCGCGCGGCCTCGAATGGGAACTCCGTTCTCCGCTCGGCGAGGGCTTCACCCAGCGCAACCTAATCCAGGTGTCGTCCATGAGCGTCGTGCTCTATGAGAACGGGGAGCGCTCCACTGAAATTTCCGCGCCGCGCGCCATCATGGCGACCGGCGACCGGCCGCGCCTGCCCGAACTTCCCCGTCCCGTCGAACCGTCGCCCGGCATCAAGCTCGTTCCGGGCGACATGTTCCTGGACGGAGGGGTGGTCGTGGTGTCGACGGAAGGAAGCCGGCTTTCAACTTCCTGGGCGCAGTATTACGTCGATGAGTCCATTATCCGCTCCACCGCGCCCGTTGAAGTGCGCCGCCCCGACTCGATCACGCGCGGCACGGGCATGGAAGCGACTTCCGACCTCTCGAGCGTCAAGATCTTCAAACAGACGCTCATCATCCCCGGTCCGCCCGACGAGAAACCGGAGCCCGCGAAGTGAGACGGGTCGTTTTTCTCGGCGCCGCCGCGCTGTTCGCTGCGGTGCCGATCCTTTACAGCGTCACCACCACCATCAGCGGCGCCCGCATGGAAATGATCGGCAAGGGTGAGGAGGTGCTTTTCACCGGCGGGGTGAAGCTCGTTCGTGGGACCGACACGCTGATATCGCGCGAGATGCGCACCAACCGGACGCGCGACAAGGTCAACGTGAAGGGCGACGTGAAGCTCATCCGCAAACTGAGCTCGACGGAAACGTGGAAGGCGTTCGGCGATAGCGGTTACTACGACACGAAGGACGGGACGGGTTACCTCCTCGGAAAGGTCAAGCGAGCGCACATCATGCGCGCCGAGGTCCTCTCGGCGACCCAAACGCGCGTGACGGACATCTGGGCCGACCGCATCGACTTCGAGCGCGAGGGCCAGCGCGCCTTCGCCCAGGGGAACGTCTACGGAAAAACCATCGACCCCAAAACGGGCGACGTCCTGGAATTCAGGTCGCAGGAAGCCGAGCACCTCGGGCAGGAGGGGAAGGTGACGCTCACTGGTCCGACGGAGAAGCCAGTGCTGGACCAGACCACGCTGAAGGGAACCAAACGGATCACCGGCAAAACGATCATTTACTATATTGACGAGCGGCGGCTGATCAGCCGGGACACCGCCGAAGCCGTGATTCGTCAGGAGAAAAAATAAGTGGCCCTTGTCGCGACCAACCTCGAGAAGACGTATGGACACCGCAAGGTCGTGAAGGGAATTTCTCTGAGCGTCGCGCCGGGCGAAATCGTGGGTCTCCTCGGACCGAATGGCGCTGGAAAAACCACGACCTTTTACATGATCGTGGGAATGGTGGCCTCCGACAGCGGCTCGGTGGCGCTCAACGACCTCGATCTCACCAAGCTGGCGATGTTCAAGCGCGCCCGCGCGGGCCTCGGGTATCTTTCCCAGGAACCCTCCATTTTTCGCGGTCTGTCGGTTGAAGACAATCTTCGCGCCATTCTCGAGCACTCGCCGGGACCCAAGGACGAGAAGGAAAAACGCGTCGACAAACTGCTCGAGGAGTTCGGGCTCACCCGGCTTCGCAAGCAACTTGCCTCGACGCTTTCAGGCGGGGAGAAACGGCGCTGTGAGATCGCCCGGGCGCTCACAATGAACCCCCAGATTCTTCTTCTCGATGAGCCTTTTGTGGGAATCGACCCGATCACCGTGGCCGACATCCAGGGCATTCTTCAGACGCTCAAAAACCGCGGCCTCGGCATCCTGATTTCGGACCACAACGTGCAGGCGACCCTGGACATCGTGGACCGCGCGAGCATCGTTTTCGAAGGCCGGATCCTCACGGAAGGCCCCGCCGAAAAGCTGCTCAATGACCCCGAAGCCCGTCGGGTTTATCTTGGGGAGAAGTTTAAAATCTAGGGGTCCCGCCCTTTGACACTCCGTCGAGGGATTTCATACCATTCGAGCATCCCAGTCGCCTCCCCACAGGATCTCTCGAAAACATGAAATTAATTGATTTTCTCGACCCTTCTGCGATTTGCCTCGAGCTTAAAAGTCCCGCCAAAAAAGAAGCCATCTCCGAACTTTGTGCGTTGCTGAAATCCGGCGACAAGATCCTGGACGCCGACGCCGTTGCGCAGACACTGATGGACCGGGAAAAGCTCGGCTCGACCGGAATCGGGCAGGGCGTGGCCATTCCGCACGGGCGTAACGAATCTGCCAGCAAGCTCGTCGCCGCCCTTGGTGTTTCGCGCCGCGGCGTCGACTTCGCGTCGCTCGATGGACTTCCCGTTCACGTGATCTTCATGCTGGTTTCGCCGAAGGACGGCGGCGCCGAGCACCTCAAGGCGCTGGCGAAAATTTCCGGCCTTCTCAAGGATAAGTTTTTCCGCCAGGGCCTCAAGGATGCCAAGAGCGTCGATGACGTTCTCACCATTCTCAAAGAAGGGGACGAGTTCTGAGCGATCTCTCAATCAAGGAAATCTACGAGACCGTCGGAAAAGATCTCGGTCTTGAGTTGATCGCGGGCCATCGCGGCGAGACGCGCGTGGTGCGCGTCGGCGAAGTGAACCGCCCCGGCCTCTCCCTCGCCGGCTACTTTGAGTTTTTTCGCCCGGAGCGCATCCAGATTTTCGGCCAGGGCGAGTACGCTTACCTTCAAACGCTCGACAACGCCCGCCGCCTTGAGATGGTGGGCAAGGTGTTCGGATTTAAAGACCTTCCCTGCGTGATCATCACGCACGGCCACGACGCCACCGATGAGATCGTCGAGCAGGCCAACCGCAAGGACGTCCCCGTTTTCCGCACCAGCCTCACCACCGCCCACCTGATCCGCGAGCTTTCCGCCTATCTCGAGAACCGGCTCGCGCCGATGATGGTGGCGCACGGCGTGCTCACGGTCGTTTACGGCCTGGGCGTCATGATCATGGGCGATTCCGGCTCGGGCAAGTCCGAGTGCGGGCTTGAGCTCGTCAAGCGCGGCCACATTCTTGTGTCGGACGACATCGTCGAAGTTCGCCATCACCCGGGCGACATTCTTATCGGCTCGCCGGGCCCGCTTCTGAAGCATTACATGGAAGTGCGCGGACTCGGCATCATCGACATCAAACAGGTTTTCGGCGTGAGCTCCGTGAAGGACTCGGCCCGGATCGAACTCATCGTGCGGCTGGAGATGTCCAAGGACGATGGGAATTACGACCGCCTCGGCCTCGAGAATCACACCGCCTCGCTTCTCGGCGTGGAAGTGCCGGAAGTGGTTCTTCCTCTGCGTCCGGGCCGCAACGTCGCGGTGCTCCTCGAAGTGGCCGCTCTCAACCAGCGACTCAAGCAGGAAGGGGTTTTCGCCGCCCGTGAGCTCAACAACAAGCTTCTCGAGCGGATGGCTGCGCAAGGCAAGGGCGCGGCCGGAACCGTCTCCTGACGCCGGCGCACCGGCGGGCTCCTTGAGAGACTCACTCCACTGCATCATCATCACGGGAATGTCCGGCGCCGGCCGGAGCGTGGCCCTGAACGCGCTCGAAGACTTCGGCATTTTCTGCGTCGACAACCTTCCCCTTCAGCTTTTGCCCCGACTCGTCGACCTTTACCATGAGAGCGGCGTCGACTTAAAGCAGATCGCGGTCGGCGTCGACGTCCGCGTCGGCGTGCTCCTCGATGAAGTCACCAAATCACTTCAGGATCTTTCTCGCCGGGGCATCACCTACCAGATCCTGTTTCTTGAAGCGAAGGACGACGTCCTCACCCGCCGCTTCTCCGAGACGCGCCGCCGACACCCGCTCGGCCGCACCGTTCGCGGCGGCATCAAGGAAGAGCGCCGCCTGACGAAGTCGTTGCGCGCCGTCGCCGACCGCATCGTCGACACGTCCCACACCAGCCCGGTCGAACTCAAGGGCATCCTGATGCGCACGATCAAGCTCGAGCACTCACGCACCATGGCCGTCACGGTTACGTCGTTCGGTTACAAGTACGGCATTCCCATCGACGCGGACATCGTGCTCGATGTCCGCTTCCTGCCGAATCCCAATTACATCACGAGCATGAAGCACCTCACCGGCCTGCACGCGCGCGTCTCGTCCTACGTCCTCAAGCAGAAGCTCGCCAAGAAGTTCCTCGAGGCCGTGAGAAGCCTTCTCGATCTCGCCGTGCCCCAGTACGCCAACGAGGGGAAGAGTTACCTCACGGTGGCGATCGGCTGCACCGGAGGCCGCCACCGCAGCGTCGCCCTGGCCGAGGTCATCAAGGCATACCTCGCCAGCAAGAAATTTCCCACGCGCGTCGTTCATCGCGACGTCAGCCTTTAGCCCGCCATGATCGGCATTCTGATCCTCACGCACGGCGCCTTCGGCGAAGACCTTCTCAAGACGGCCTGCGGCATCATGCATGAGTCCGAGAAAATCGGCGCGCTCAACTTGTCCCGGCGGTCCGACTTCGCCACGCTGCGCAAGAAAGTCTCCGACATGATCATGCAGATCAAGGCGGAGAACGGCGTGCTGGTGCTCATCGACGCGTACGGCGGCACGTCGTACAACACGACGCTGCCGCTGATGAGCGAGCACACCATTTCGCTCGTCACGGGCGTGAACCTTCCCATGGTCCTCTCGGCTCTCACCAACCGCCACCGCATGCCCCTCGAAGCGCTGGCAAAGAAAGTGTCGGAAGACGCGAAAAAAACCATTTCCGTTCTGTCTCCCTCGGACGTCGCCCGGTGACCCTTTATGGTTGAGAAAACATTCATCATTAATAATCGCCTCGGCCTGCATGCGCGACCGGCGTCGCTCTTCGTGAAGACGACCAGCCGGTTCACCAGCAGCGTGAAGATCGTCCGCGATGGCCAGGAAATCGACGGTAAGAGCATCATGGGCCTTCTCATGCTCGCCGCCGGCCCCGGCACCGAGCTCACGATCGTGGCGGACGGTCCCGACGAAAACGACGTGCTGGCCGCCGTGGGCGACCTGTTCCGCCGTCATTTCGACGACGATATCGAAGGGGATTGATCTGTCCGAAGACGCGATGATCACGCTGACCGGCGTCGCCGCCTCCGACGGCATCGCCATCGGCCAGGCTTTCGTCCTTGAGGATGAAGACGTCGCCATTCCGCGCTGGGAGGTCCCCAAGGAGCGCGTGAAGAGCGAAGTCGCGCGCTTTCGCTACGCCCTCGGCCGCACGAAAGACGAGATGGTGGCGATCCACAACAAGGCGCTCAAGGTTTTCGGCAAATCGCACGCCAAGCTCATGGACGCCTACCTGCTGATCCTCAACGATCCGTTCATCAGCAAGGACGTCGTGAAGATCATCGAGACGACGCACGTCAACGCGGAGTTCGCGCTCACGCAGATCATCGACCGCACCATCAAGGTGATGGAAAATTTCGAAGACGAGTATTTCCGCGACCGCAAGTACGACATCCTCGACGTCGGCCATAAGGTGCTCCGCCACCTCATGGGCCACGAGAAGAAGACGCTTCAGTCCATCCTGGAGCCGTCTGTCATCATCGCCCACAATCTCACGCCCACCGACACGATGAATCTGAAGGAAGGCCTGACCATCGGCTTCGCCACGAACATCGGCGGTAAGACCTCTCACGCCGCCCTGCTGGCGCAGTCCATGACGATTCCCGCCGTGGTCGGCATGCGCGACGTCACGAGCCGCGTGCGGACGGGCGACCCGGTCATCGTGGACGGCCACGACGGGCTCGTCATCATCCGGCCCGACGCCGCCACGCTTGAGAAATACAAGGCCGACCAGTACCGCCGGGGCGAGCAGGAGCGCCGCCTCGAGGACCTCCGCGACCTGCCTGCCCAGACCACCGACGGGCATCGCATCACGCTCGCCGCCAACATCGAGACGTCGGACGACGTTAAGATCGCGCTCAATCACGGCGCCGAGGGCATCGGCCTTTTCCGAACCGAATTCCTTTTCCTCAACCGCCGCACCTCTCCCAACGAAGAGGAGCAGTATCAGAGCTACCGCCAGGCGGTCCGAGCATCATTTCCTTACCCGGTCATCATTCGCACGCTCGACCTGGGCGGCGACAAGCTGCCGATGCTGGGCGTGAGCGACGTTTCGCCGGAGAGCAACCCGTTCCTTGGACTGCGCGGCATCCGCCTCTGCCTGAAATACCCGGAGATCTTCAAAGTCCAGCTCCGCGCTATTCTGCGCGCGTCGACCGAAGGGAAGATCAAGGTGATGTACCCCATGGTCTCCGGACTCGACGAGCTTCGCGCGGCCAACGCCATTCTTCAGGAAGTGAAAAGCGCGCTGCGCGGCCAGCAGGTCCCGTTCGATGAGTCGATGGAGGTCGGCATGATGGTGGAGGTGCCTTCCGCCGCCCTGATGGTCGATATCCTGGCCCGCGAAGTGGACTTCTTCTCCATCGGCACCAACGACCTCATTCAATACACGCTCGCGGTCGACCGCATTAACGAAAACGTCGCCTCGCTTTACCAGCCGCTTCATCTCGCCGTCCTGCGCCTGATCGATCAGACCGTGAAGGCCGGGCACAACATCGGCAACAAGTGGGTGGGCGTCTGCGGCGAGATGGCCTCCGAATCGGACCTCGTCCCGATTCTGGTCGGCCTCGACATCGACGAACTGTCCGTGGCGCCGAGCGCGGTGCCGCGCGTCAAGGAAGTCATTCGGTCGACGAGCTACGCCGACTGCTCGCGTTTGACGCGCGAGGTGATGAATGCCTCGAGCGTGGAAGCCGCCCAGCGCATCCTCCGTCTTTTTTCCAGCTCCCGCCTCGCCCAGCAGCCGCGGCCAGCCGTCTCTTAATCTCCGGAACACCACATGCCCGACAACATTCGAAATTTCTGCATCATCGCGCACATCGACCATGGGAAGTCGACGCTCGCCGACCGGCTCCTCGAGATGACGGGAACGGTCTCCCTGCGCGAGATGCGCGGGCAGATCCTCGACGGAATGGACCTCGAGCGCGAGCGCGGCATCACCATCAAGGCCAAGACCGTCCGCATGACCTACCGGGGCCTGACGCTCGATCTCATCGACACGCCCGGCCACGTGGACTTCACCTACGAGGTGTCGCGCGCGCTGCACGCCTGTGAAGGCGCGCTGCTGGTGGTCGACGCGTCACAGGGCGTGGAGGCGCAGACCATGGCCAACGCCCAGCTCGCCAAGGACGCGGGGCTTAAAATTATTCCCGTCATCAATAAGATCGACCTGCCGGCCGCCGACCCCGAAGCCGCCCATGAGGAAATCATGGAGCTCCTCGGCATTGAGGACGACCCCGTTCTGATTTCGGCCAAGACCGGCCAGAACATCGAGGCCGTGCTCGACGCCATCCTCGACCGCATTCCGGCTCCGGGCGGCTCTCCGGACAATCCGGTCAAGGCGCTGCTGTTCGACTCCGTGTTCGATGTTTTCCGCGGCGTGATCATTCAGGTCCGCATGATGGAAGGCGTCTTGAAAGTGGGGGACCGCGTACGGTTCATGGCCAGCGGCGACGAGTTCACTGTGGAGGAGCTGGGGCACATGGTGATGAAGCTGGTGCCCGCCAAGCAGTTGACGCCCGGCGAAGTGGGATACCTTATCCTCGGCATCCGCGACGCCGCCCAGGTGCACATCGGTGACACGGTCACCACCGTGGCCAATCCCACCGCGGCGGCTCTGCCCGGTTACCACGAAGTCAAACCATTCGTTTTCTGCGGCACGTTTCCGGTGAACTCCAGTGACTACGAGCTGCTAAAGACCGCGCTCGGGAAGCTTCACCTGACGGACGCGTCGTTCCAGTACGAACCCGAAACCTCCACGGCGCTCGGCTTCGGCTACCGCTGTGGCTTCCTCGGTCTTCTGCACATGGACATCATCCGCCAGCGCCTCGAGCGGGAGTATGACCTGAACCTCCTCATCACCGCGCCGAACGTGGTCTACGAGGTCGAAGACATCAAGGGGGCCGTGTCGGAGATCCGCAATCCATCCGACTTCCCAAAAGAATTTCGCGAGGTCCGCGAGCCGTACGTGAAGTCCACGATCCTCACGCCCGCGGATTACATGGGCGCCATCATGCAACTCTGCCAGGACCGCCGCGGAAAGATGCTCGACATGAAATACATCACGACCACCCGGGTTCGCCTGCAATACGAGTTGCCGCTGGCCGAGATCGTGGTCAACTTTTTTGATGTCCTGAAATCCATCTCCCGCGGCTATGCCTCCTTCGATTACGATCCCATCGGCTACCAACCAGGCGAGCTGGTGAAGCTGGAAATCATGGTGGACGGAGAGCCGCTCGATGCGCTTTCTTATATTGTTCACAAGACCAACGCGTATGAATGGGGACGCAAGATCACCGAGAAGATGCGCGACCTGATCCCGCGGCAGATGTTCGAGATCGCGCTCCAGGCGCGGATCGAAGGCAAGATCATCGCCCGCGAAACCGTCCGCGCGGTCCGCAAGGACGTGCTGGCGAAATGCTACGGTGGCGACATCTCGCGCAAGCGCAAGCTGCTTGAGAAGCAAAAGGAAGGAAAGAAGCGAATGAAACAGTTCGGAGCGGTCGAGATCCCCCAGGAGGCTTTCCTGGCGGTGCTAAAACTTTCGGACAGCGAATAACATGGAAGCCCGACTCTTCTTCCTGTCCCTCTGGTGCGGCCTTTACGGTCAGATCGTCCGGCTGGTCCAGCGCTATCCGCGCGCGAGCGAGAACCGCTGGTCGACCGTCGCGCTGAACGGCCTCTTCTGGGCGACGTTCTCGGTCATGGCCGGCATGCTGCTGGCGTCGTACACCGAGAAAATGGACATCTCCTTTCAGTACGGCGCGCTGTTCGGCGCCTCGGGCCTGGTCATCGGCTGTATTCTCGGCTTCTTCAAGTCGAGTGAGGCCGAGTCCCGCGAGGCGTTGGTTCGCGACAACCTCGAGTGGGCCGACACGGGATTTTCCGCCATCCTGCTCGCGTCCGTGGTCATGTTCTTCCTCATGCAGGCGTTCAAAATCCCGTCGGGCTCGATGAGGATGACGTTTATCGAGGGGGACCATCTTTTCGTGAACAAGTTCATTTACGGCGTGCCGGTCCCATTCACGAACAAGAAGGTCATTCCCTTCACCCACGTCGCCCCGGGCGACATCGTGATCTTCCGCTTTCCCGCCAAGGGGAAGGGTGACCAGCACTACGGCAAAGACTTCATCAAACGATGCATCGCCCTGGAAGGGCAGGAAGTGAAGATCGTCGACCGGAAGCTGTTCGTCGACGGCGTGGCGAGAGAAGAGGCGTTCAAACGCCACGTCGAGGCGTTCGCGTTCCCCGGGCTGGATTTGCCCCCGGCCGAGTACCAGCGCGCCTGGGAATCGGGAGAGTTCTCCCGGCTTCAGTCCAATGAGGTTCGCGACAATTTCGGCCCGATCAAAGTCCCTCCGGGGACGGTCTTCGTGATGGGGGACAACCGAGACAGGTCTTTCGATTCCCGCTTCTGGGGCCCTCTCAATATCTCCGCGATCAAAGGAAAGGCCTGGCTCCTGTACTTTCCGTTCAAGCGGGCGACGCTGGTCAGATGACGTCCGAGGCGGGGCTCTACGTTCACGTCCCGTTCTGCGACAAGCGCTGCGACTACTGCGACTTCGTCACCTTCGCTGACCGTCCCGACACCATCGCGCCATACCTGAACGCGCTGGAACGCGAGCTGTCGTTCCATTCCGGCACGCCGATCAGGACGATCTTCATCGGCGGGGGAACACCCACCGCCCTCTCGCCCCACCAGATCTCAAGGTTGATGAAGTCGCTGCGCTCCACGCTCGACCTCTCTCGGTTGACGGAAGCCACCGTGGAGGCCAACCCGGAAAGCGCGACGACCGAGCGGCTGGCCGCCTACCGCGACGGCGGAATCAATCGCCTGAGCATTGGGCTCCAGACCACCAACGACGAAACCCTGAAGCGCCTGGGACGTCTGCACGACTTCGATGGCTTCCTGCGCGCCTACCGCCGCGCGCGCGACATCGGCTTCGCCAACGTGAACATCGATCTCATGTTCGGCCTGCCCGGACAGACCATCGCCGACTGGCGAGATACCCTGTCCCGCGTCATCGATCTCGGTCCGGACCATGTGTCCGCGTATGCGCTCAAGGTTGAAACCGGTACGCGGTTCTTCCGCGACGGCGTGGAGGCCGACGGCGACCTTCAAGCGGACATGTACCTTCTGGCGTCCGAAACGCTCGAGCGCGCAGGCTTCTCTCATTATGAGATCTCAAACTTCTGCCGGCCCGGCCGCGAGTCCCTTCACAACCTGCGCTATTGGCTCAACGAAGACGTGATCGGGATCGGCGTGTCGGCGGCCGGATACCGTGGTGGCGTGCGCCGGAAGAACACATCCAAGCTTCAGTCCTATATTGAACGTTGCCTCTCCGGGCAGCTCCCCGAGGCGGAGGAAACCGCCCTTGAGTCGAACGAGCGCGGTCGGGAAGACCTCATGCTTCGGCTGCGGCTTCGCTCCGGTGCCGACGCCAGCGCGCTTCGGAACGCCGGCGTCCCGAATCTCGACGTTTTCCTTTCAAAAGGCCTGGCCGATGAAGTGGATGGCCGCTTTGCCCTCCGTCCGGCCGGTTGGCTTCTTTCCAACCAGCTGTTTCAGCACCTCGTTTCCTGAGCCTTCCCAAACGGTTGAAAATCATTGTCTTTATCTTGGCGCTCGAGCCGGGCGACTGCTTGACATCCAAAACCGCGCGTGTGTATACTCTTAGCACTCCGAAAATTAGAGTGCCAAAAAACAGGTCATGAGAATTCTTCCATCCGACGAAAGCCAAGCCCGAAAGGAAAAAATCCTTCAGGCCGTGGTGCACCTCTACATTCGCACGGGGAAGCCGGTGGGATCGTCGACGATCGGAGACAATTATCGGCTGAACCTCTCCCCTGCCACCATCCGGAACGTTCTGGCGGACCTGGAGAAGGAAGGCTTTCTGACGCACCCGCACACGTCGGCCGGCCGCATTCCCACCGACCGCGGCTACCGTTTTTACGTCGACTCGATCGTGAACATTCAGCGGCTCGCGGCGGAGGAAGAACAGAAGATCCGGACCGAGTACCTTCAGCGGCGGCGCGAGCTCGAAGACCTGATGCTGTCCACCACGCGCGTCCTGTCGGCCTTGTCTCACTGCACCGGCTTCGTGCTCCCTCACAAGGAGAGCGTGGAGAAGCTCAGACGCGTCGACCTCATTCCTTTTAATCGCGAGCAGGTGCTGGCCGTGCTGGTCTCGGAGTCCGGGTTCGTGCGCAACCATGTGATGAACGTCGAAAAAACGCCGGACCAGGATGCGCTGCGCAAGGCGTCGAATTTTCTCAATGATCGACTCGCCGGGCTGGAGTTTCCCGAGGCGCAGACGCGGCTGACCTCGGAGCTCATGCGGTTCGAACACGAAATGCGCGATGAGCAGGCGCTTCTGACGACGCTCGGCAAGGAGTTATTCGGCGTGCGAACGCCGCAGGACAAAGACCTGTATGTCGAGGGCGCGAGCAACATTCTCAATTTTCCGGAATTCCACGACTACGAGGCGATGCGCACATTCGCCCACCTCGTGGACGAGAAGGAAGCGCTCGGAAATGTCCTGGCGCGCGAGCTTTCGCAGGAAGGGCTTCAGGTCCGGATCGGGGCCGAGATGCCGGAACTCAAGGACTTCAGCGTCGTTTCCACCGGCTACCGGTTGAACGGGCGGCCGGTGGGCATCATCGGGATCCTGGGACCCAAGCGCATGGAATACGAACGGATGATGTCGATCGTGAACACGGTCGCCAAACTCATGAGCGGTTACTTCGAGGGCCGCCCGGGGATGCTGGAGGAGAAAGAAAGACCATGACCGAAGAAGCAGAACGGCCGGAGCTCGCGGAGAAGCTCTCCGAGCTCGAAATTTTGCGCCAGTCGCTTGATGACGTGAAGGCCAAGGAAAAGGACGTTTACGATCAGCTCCTTCGCCTGAACGCCGAGTATCAGAATTTCAGAAAGCGGAGTGAAACCCGAATCACCGAGGCGCGCAGCGCCGGACGGGAAGACGTGCTCCTGAATGTCATTTCCCTCGCCGACGCGATGGCGATGGCGGAGCAGTCGAGCGTGAATGCCACCGACGTGGGCGTTCTCAAGACGGGCCTCAAGCTGTTGCGCGAGCAGTTCGAAAAGTTTTTGTCGGAGCAGGGCCTCGTGGCCATCACGGCCGCGGGAGAAGTGATGGACCCGCATCGTCACGAAGCCATTGCCCAGGTATTTGACGCCGATGTCCCGGAAGGGACGGTCGTCGACGAGATCCAGAAGGGATATACGTTGAACGGCCAGGTCGTGCGTCCTGCGCGAGTGCGCGTAGCCAAGTCGACCGCCTAGGCGGTCCGACTTGATCGAAATCGGAGGAGGACCAGAACCATGTCTAGAATCATTGGAATTGATCTTGGAACGTCGAACTCAGCCGCCGGCGTCATGGAAGGCGGCAAGCCGACCATCATTCCGTCGGCGGAAGGCACCACGCTGGGAGGGAAAGCCTTTCCGTCGTACGTCGCGTTCACCAAGGGCACCGAATCTCAGCTTTTGATCGGAGAGCCGGCGCGCCGTCAGGCCGTCTCAAACCCCGAGGGGACCATGAGCGCCTTCAAGCGCAAGATGGGAACCGACCACAAGTACAAGTTCTTCGGCAAGGAATACACGCCCCAGCAGCTCTCGGCCTTCGTGCTTCAGAAAGTGAAGCGCGACGCCGAGGCGTACCTGAGCGACAAGGTGGAGAAGGCCGTCATCACGGTCCCCGCCTACTTCAATGACAACCAGCGTCAGGCCACGAAGGACGCGGGTACCATCGCCGGCCTTGAGGTCGTGCGCATCATCAACGAGCCCACGGCGGCCTGTCTCGCCTACGGCATCGACAAGAAAGGCCACGATGAAAAGATCATGGTCTTCGACCTGGGCGGCGGAACCCTCGACGTCACCATCATGGACTTCGGCGGCGGGGTGTTCCAGGTGATCTCCACCTCGGGCGACACGCAGCTCGGCGGCACCGATATGGACAAGGTGCTCATCGACCACATCGCGACCGAGTTCAAGAACGAGACGGGCCTCGATGTCCGCAACGACGCCATGGCCTTCCAGCGTCTGCGCGAAGCCGCCGAGAAGTCGAAGATTGAACTGTCGACGACGCTCGAGACGGACATCAACCTGCCGTTCATCACGGCGGACGCCTCGGGTCCCAAGCATCTCACCATGAAGCTCACGCGCGCGCGGCTCGAGCAGCTTATCCGCCCGATCATCGACCGCTGCAAGCATCCGATCGAACAGGCGCTCTCCGACGCGAAGCTCACGCCCGACGGCATCACCAAGATTATCCTCGTGGGTGGTCCGACGCGCATGCCGATGGTCCAGCAGTTCGTTGAGAACGCGGTCGGCAAGAAAGTCGAACGGGGCATCGACCCGATGGAATGCGTGGCGATGGGCGCTGCCGTTCAGGCCGCCGTCCTCACCGGCGAAGTGAAGGACGTCCTTCTCCTCGACGTGACCCCGCTCTCCTTCGGCATCGAGACCCTAGGGGGCGTGTCGACGAAGCTCATCGAGCGAAACACGACGATCCCGGTCCGCAAGTCGCAGATCTTCTCCACGGCGGCCGACAACCAGCCCGCGGTGACGGTCCACATCCTTCAGGGCGAACGCCCGCTGGCCAAGGACAACGTCTCCCTCGGCAACTTCGACCTCTCCGGCATTCCGCCGGCGGCGCGCGGCGTGCCGCAGATCGAAGTCAGCTTCGACATCGATGCCAACGGCATCCTGAGTGTGACGGCGAAGGACCTGATGACGAACAAGTCGCAGAACATCACCGTCAGCGCCTCCACGAAGATGAGCAAGGAAGACGTGGAGAAGGCCGTGAAAGACGCCGAGCGTTTCGCCGAGGACGACAAGAAGGCCAAGGAACGCATTGAAGTGCGCAACGAAGCCGACAGTGTCGTCTACAACGTCGAGAACTCCCTCAAGGAAATCGGCGACAAGATCGAGAAGTCGGAAAAGGAGGCCATCGAAAAGGCTGCCACCGACGTCCGGGAAGCGCTGAAAGGCGACGACCTCGAACGGATCAAAGTCGCCAAAGACGCGCTCCTCAAATCGTCCCACAAGCTCGCCGAGGAGATGTACAAAGCCGCGGCCGCCAAACAGCAGGCCGCCGCCGGCGCGCCGGGCGACGGCGCCCAGGCGCCCAACGGTCCCGACGCCGATAGCGGAAACGGGAACACGGGCGGCGACAACGTCGTCGATGCCGAGATCGTTGACGAAGGCAAGAAATAGCCGTCTTTGCGAGGAACGACGTGACGAAGCAATCTCATGATGAGATCGCCACGGCCCGCTTCGCGGTCCTCGCGATGACACACTGAACATGGCCAAACGCGATTACTACGAGACTCTCGGCGTCAACAAGACGGCGACGCCTGAGGAAATTAAGGCGGCCTACCGCCGTGAAGCCATCAAGCATCACCCGGACAAAAATCCGGGCAACAAACAGTCCGAGGAACGCTTCAAGGAACTGAATGAGGCCTACAGCGTCGTCAGCGACACCGACAAACGCCAGGCCTACGACCAGTTCGGTCACGCCGGCGTGGACGGGTCCTCAGGCGGCGCGCGCGGCGGGGGAAACCCCTTCGGCGGCATGGGCGGCCTGGGTGACATCTTCGGAGATATCTTCGAGGAAGCCTTCGGCATGGGCGGCCAGCGCCGCCGCGGCGGCGCGCAGTCGGGCCGCGACCTGCGGGTGGACCGTGAGGTCACGCTCCTCGAAGTCGTCAGCGGCATCGACGTCACGCTCGACGTTCCCAACCTCACGCCGTGCGACGTGTGCAGCGGCTCGGGCGCGAAGCCGGGTACCAGCCACAAGAAGTGCACGGACTGCCAGGGGCGCGGCCAGGTGCGCGTGTCCCAGGGGTTCTTCACGATGGCCCAGACCTGCCCGCGCTGCCGCGGCTATGGCGAGATCGTCGAACACCCGTGCGTGGGCTGCAACGGCTCGGGGCGCATTCAGCGCAACCGCAAGGTGAAGGTGCGCATTCCGCCGGGCGTCGAAAATGGCACCACACTTCGGGTGACCGGCGCCGGCGAGGCCGGCGAACGCGGCGCGCCCGCGGGAGACCTTTATGTGGTCATCCGCGTCGCCGCCGACAAGCGCTTCGAGCGCGATGGGGCGAACCTCATCACCGACGCGAAGATTTCCTATCCGATGGCGGCGCTTGGCGGAGAGATCGACGTGCCGGCACTGGAGGGAACGCTCAAGCTCAAGATTCCCAATGGCACACAGCCTGGCGTTAATTTTCGCCTGGCCGGCCACGGCCTGCCGCATCTGCGCGGGCGTTCGAAGGGCGACCTTTTCGTCCGCGTTCAGGTGGACGTTCCTAAGAAGCTCACCAAGGAAGACCGCAAGCTCCTGCTCGACCTCGCGGAGAAGCTGGGCGACAAGGGCGTCTCCAAAGACGAGAGCGTTTTCAAGCGCGTCTTCGGAAACTGATCCCGCATGGCCCAGACGCTCGTTCGGCCCGACGCCCTGCGCGGCGAGCGTTTTCACATCGAAGGGCCTGAAGCCCACCACCTGATCCGCGTGCTCCGCCGGAAGGTGGGAGACGAACTTGTTCTTTTCGACGGAGCCCGCCGCCGTTGCCGTGGCGTCATCGACGCCATTCATCCAGACATCCCTGCCGCCGACGGCCGCATCATCGCGGAGCTTCCCGTCTCCAACGACCGCTACCAGATCCGGCTCTTCCAGGGTCTCCCCAAGGGGTCGAAGATCGATTTCGTGGTCGAGAAGGCGGTCGAGCTCGGAGCGGTCGCCATCTTCCCGTTCACGAGCGACCGCGGACAGGTGAAGCTCGACGGCGACGCGGGCGCGTCCAAGGCCGCCCGCTGGGGCCGCCTCGCCGAAGCCGCCTCGAAGCAGTGCGATCGTCCCGACGTTCCGAACGTGGCCGCGCCGGTCTCGTTCGACGGCCTGAAGGAGGTTCTCCAGGAGGGGTCCACCCTGGCTTTTTCCTTGAGCTCCCGCGCCCAGTCGCTCAAGCGGGGCCTCCGTCTGGATGAAGGCCACATTTTGAAACCCAATTCGGTTATCATCAACGTGGTCGTGGGTCCCGAAAGCGGACTGTCCCCGGCGGAGGAAGCGAAGCTGGTGTCATGGGGGTCCGTGCTGGTCTCGATGGGCTCGCGCGTTCTTCGCACGGAAACCGCCGGCCTCGCCGCTCTGGCCATCCTCCACCACGAACTCAACGAACGTTAAATGAAAATCTGGACTTACACTTTTGGATGCAAGGTCAATCAGTACGAGACCGAGTTGCTTCGCCACCGGATGGCCGGTCCGGCGGACACTCACGTTCAGGACCCGGCCGCCGCCGACCTGTGCCTGATCAACACCTGCTCGGTCACCTCATTTGCCGACAAGGAGGCGCGCCAGATGATCCGGCGCGTGCTGCGGGTGAACCCCACGGGGCGCACCATTGTTACGGGCTGCTATGCCACGCGCGCGCCCGAAGAGATCCGCAAAATTTCCTCGCGCCTCGAGATCTACACCAACGCGGAGAAAAACGACCTCCCGTCGTGCGTCGGCTTCGAAGTGGCTGACCGCCCGCTGGGAATTCACCAGTTCGCCGGCCGCACCCGGGCTTTCCTGAAGATCCAGGACGGCTGCCGCGCCCCGTGCAACTACTGCATCATTCCGACGGTGCGCCCGAAAATGAGCAGCAAGCCGTTGACCGACGTCATGGTCGAGTTCCAGGCGCTGGTGGCCCATGGTTACCAGGAGATCGTCTTCACCGGCATCCGCCTCGGCCTCTACCGCTCGGCGGACGAGAACAAACAGCCGCTGGACCTGCTGGCGCTCCTCAAACGCCTCGTCCAGTTGCCGGGCCGGTTCCGCATCCGGCTCTCGTCGATTGAAGTGACGGAGATTTCCGATGAACTGGTTGAGTTCATTCGCGATAACCCCAAAATGTGCCGGCATTTCCATATCCCCATGCAGTCGGGTGAAACCGGCGTGCTGGCGGCCATGAAGCGCTGGTACACCGCGGACTTCTACATGGACCGGATCAGCACCATCCGCCGGATCATCCCTGATTGCGGGTTGACCGCGGACGTGATGGTCGGGTATCCGACCGAGTCGGACGCCGCTTTTGAAACCACCCGGGCCAACATCGCTGCCATGGCGCTCTCCGGCCTTCACGTTTTCCGCTTCTCCGCCCGCGAGGGCACCCCCGCCGCGAGCCTCAAACCGCTGGATCCGCGCATCGTTTCGGAGCGTGCCCACGTCCTGGGTGCACTCGACAAGACCCTCCGGCTCGACTTCTACCGGAAGTTTGAGGGCACGATCCGGGAGGTCCTCCCGGAGCCGACGGGCGAGTGCTGGACGGACAATTACATCCGCGTGGACGTTCCCCTGGACGCCGTTTCACGCGGCCTGCACCTGGCGCCGGTGACTTCCCGTGACCATGTCCCGGCCGATCGCCAGGCCGTGGCCGGCTGATCAAAAAGAGGGGGCTCCTTGGACTGTATTTTTTGTAAAATCGCTGCCGGTCAGATCCCTGCGACATTCGTTTATGAGGACGCCCGCGTCGTGGCTTTTCGCGACATCAAGCCTGAGGCGCGGGTTCATGTTTTAATCGTGCCTCGCAGGCATGTTGATCGTGTGTCGAGCCTTGTGTCCGATGACGACTTCGCTCTCATCGGAGACATTCACCGGGCGGCCCTCAAGATCGCAACCAACGAAGGGCTGTCGTCGGGCTTCCGACTGGTTACGAACAGCGGTCCGGATGCCGGGCAAGCCGTGGATCATCTGCACTATCATCTTCTCGGCGGACAAAAACTGCCGATCCGGTGATCAAAACGATTTTTAATTAACGCCCCTGAAAACGGGGCACTCGAAAAGGTGGTGTTATCACAGTGGTTCTAGTCAAAGTCCGAGAGGGCGAGACAATTGAAGAGGCTCTGCGTCGTTTCAAACGCGAATGCGAACGAAACGGCATTATGCAGGAGATTAAGCGCCGGGAATATTTCGAATCGCCCTCCGTGCGTAGAAAACGTAAAGCCGCCGAAGCTCGTCGCAAGATGAAGCGTCGCATGATGCGGCAAAAACGGCGATAACGCCAAACCAAAAAATCCTCAAGAGAGCATCAACCAGCAAGCCCGCTCCTTTCCGGGGCGCGGCTTGTCTGTGTTTTATGGAAGGTTGTTATGGTCAACCGCGAGCAAATTGACCAGGTTCGCGCCGGCGTAGACATCGTCGAAGTCATCCGAGAGTACGTTCCGTCGCTGAAATCGGCGGGGCGCTCGGTGAAGGGGCTGTGCCCCTTCCACAGTGAGAAGTCGGCGTCGTTCCATGTGCACCCGGAGAAGGGCCTCTATAAGTGTTTCGGGTGCGGCGAGGCGGGCGATGTGATCGCCTTCATCGTGAAGATGGAGCAGGTTGGTTTCTCCGACGCACTTCAGATGCTGGCCGATCGGGCCGGCATCCGCCTGGTCCGGGACGTCGCGGCGAAGCCGGAAGTTGAGGGGATTCGAGAAAAGCTTTTCCGCGTTCTGGAGTCAGCGCGCGGGCTCTACGAGCAGCAGCTTTGGGATGAGCGGACGGGCCAGGCGGCGAGAGCATACCTGGACGGCCGCGGGATCCGGGAAGATACGTCGCGCTGGTTCCGCCTCGGGTACGCCGCGTCGGGCGGAAACGCGATCTTTGAGCAGCTCGTGAAGAAGGGTTTCAGCATTGAGCTCTGCCAGCAGGCGGGGCTCGCCAGCCGGTCGGCCGCGGGCCGGTTTTACGACCCGATGTTCGGGCGGCTGGTGTTTCCGATCCTTGACAGTTTTGGGCACGTGATTGGCTTCGGCGGGCGCGTCCTGCCGGGCAAGAAGTCCGTTCTCGGCGGTGATGACGGCGATGAGGGGCCGAAATATTTGAACTCACCCGACTCTCCGGTGTTTTCAAAGGGGAAGTCCCTCTACGGCCTCTTTCAGGCCAAATCGAATATTCTGACCGCGCGGTCCGTAATCATTCTGGAAGGCTACATGGACGTCATCGGCGTTCATCAAGGCGGGGTTCAGACCGCCGTGGCCACGCTCGGGACGGCCTTCACCCGGGACCACGCGAAGCTGCTGAAGCGGTATGCGGACGAGACGATCGCTTTCTTTGACCCGGATGAAGCGGGCCAGCGGGCGGCGATGCGAAGCCTCGAGCCGATGCTGCAGGAAGGGTTTTTCCCGCGCGTGGTGCTCACGACGGACACGGGCGATCCGGATGAGATCATCCAGGAAAAGGGCCGCGAGTATTTTGAGTCGCTGTTGAAAGCCGCACCGGACTTCGTGGACTTTGCTTTGCAGAACCTGATGAAGGGAAGCGATTCAGGGCTTCAGCACCGCTCGGCGGTTGGGGCGCAACTGGTGGGGTTGGTTTCACAGAGCCCCAATGAAATTTTGAAGTCGGAGTGGCTCTCGCGCATCGGCAAGGGCCTCGACCTCCGGACGGAGTCGCTCCAGAAGGAACTGGGACGGAGCGCGCTGGCGCCTCAGGCGCCGACCCGGCCGCCGGCCGCGCCGAAGCGGCGGGCGCTTCCGACGGCCGAGGAAGAATACTTTCAGTTGCTGATCAATCACCCGGGGCTGCCGGCGTTCTCGTTGACGGCGGATGATTTCGAGAGCGAGCGAGACCGGAAGTTGATGGACGTTTTGAACGAGCAGCGAACGCGGAACAAGGTGTCCGCGGCCGCTGCGGCCGATGAGCTCGGCGACGAGCATCGGGAATGGCTTCTCTCGCTGTCGACGGAAGACCGGGAATATTCGGAGCCGGCGGAGCGAGAGGCTCAGTTGGCGCTGGACGTGCGTCTTAAGCGTCGACGGGCGAAGCTGGAAGCCTTGAAAGTCCGGATCCAGAGCGGAAACGCGACGCAGCAGGAAACGGCGGATTATCTCGAGATTTTGAAGCAGGTTAAAGGTTCTCAGGCGCGCACCGCGCCTCTCATCAGTTAACGAAGGAGTGGGTAGAAAATGATTCAAGACCACAACAAGTCCATCATCGATAACGACGTCCTGATGAAGGGACTCATCAATCAGGGCAAAGAGGCCGGTTACATCACGTATGACGAGATCATGCGGCGGCTCCCTGAAAACACCACTCCCGAAGATCTCGACACCTTCTTCGGCCAGTTGGAAGAAATGGGCATCCAGGTCCTCGAATCCGAGGAAACCGGACGCGCCAAGCCCGAAGCGCCCGAAGGCGAGAAACCGCCGGAAGTGGAGCTCGACACCCAGAATTCCATCCGCATGTACCTCTCCGAAATGGGCCGCGTTCCGCTGCTCACCCGCGAAGAAGAGGTCAACCTTTCCCGAAACATCAAGGAACACGAGAAAGAGCTCCGGCTCCTCGTTCTTCAGTCGCCCATCACGCTTCGCGAAATTTCCAACTGGGAAACCCTGCTCGAACAGCAGGAAATGACGCCCAAGGAACTGATGCCGCGCGGCCGCAAGACGTCGGCCGAGTTGTCGCGCATGCGCGCCAAGGTGAAGGTCGTCGCGCACGCCATCCAGAAGAGCGAAAAGATCATCAACTCGATCACCGAGAAGCTTCTTGAGACGACCATGCCGCTCAAGGAGAAAGCGAAGCTCCAGCTTAAGCTCGACAACGAGAGCCGCGAGATCGTCAACCGGATCATCAGCCTCAACCTGAACCAGGACAAGATCAAGCGTCTCACGAACAAGATCAAGACGATCGCCGCCAAGATCCGTGAGTGCGAGGACGAGCTTTCCCGCTACGAGAAGCGCCTCAACATTCCTTACAACGAGCTGCAGGTCATCTACAACAAGGTGCTCGCCAAGAAGATTACCGTGGCGGCCTTCAAGAAGCTGACGGGATACACGATGACGGGCATCGAATCGACGATGACGAACATCCAGAACGTCGAGAGCCGCCGCATCCGCATCCTCCAGGTCCTTCCGGTCAGCCGCGACAACATCATCGCGCTCGATCTCAAGATCCGCGACCTCGAGGAAGCCATCCTCAAGGACAAGCTCAAGCTTATTCGCGCGAACCTTCGTCTCGTGGTTTCGATCGCCAAGAAGCACGTGGGCGCGTCGAATCTCGAGCTGCCCGACCTGATCCAGGAAGGCGGCCTCGGCCTCATCAAGGCCGTCGAAAAGTTCGAGTGGCGCCGTGGCTTCAAGTTCTCGACCTACGCCACCTGGTGGATCCGCCAGTCGATCAACCGCGCCATCGCGGACCAGGCTCGCACGATCCGCATCCCGGTTCACATGAAGGAGATCATCTCCAAGCTCACGAAGGTCGCGCGCAAGTCGCGACAGGAGCTTGGGCGTGACCCGACGATCGAGGAGTACTCCAAGGCCCTCCGTCTTTCCATCGACAAGGTCCGCGGCATCCTGCGCATCATGCAGGACCCGGTTTCGCTCTCCACGCCCGTCGGCGAGGACGAGGACTCTTATCTCGAGGAGTTCATCGAGGACAAGGCCGGCCAGGAGCCGTCCGAAGGCGCCCAGGATTTCCTGCGGCACCGCGAAGTGGAGCGCGCCCTCTCGACGCTCTCCGAGCGCGAGGCGCAGATCATCCGCCTGCGTTTCGGCATCGGAACCGGGTATCCGCGCACGCTGGAAGAGCTCGGACGGATCTTCAACGTCACCCGTGAACGGGTGCGCCAGATCGAGGCGAAGGCCATTCGCAAACTTCGCCATCCATCGCGCAGCCGCGTGTTGAAGGAATATCTCGAAGGCTGAAAAGATCGACTCATTTCGGTTGAAAACCCCCGGTCGGCCCCGCGCCGCCGGGGGTTTTCTTTTAGGGGCGGGAATCCGGTTTTTGGTTTGAATTCCCGCAACGATTTTCGTTAACGAGTCGTTCATCGAACCTTAAGGCCTCCTTAAGACCGGTTCGGTAAACTTTCTTAATGATGGGGCTCCTCTCACCTCGGCTCGGCCACCGCTTTCTCGCCGCGTTTCTGGCCGCACTTATTGCCATCGAACCGGCCGCCGCCGCGATCTCGGAATCGTTCTGGAACGAGCGACGCTCCGCCGCGCCCGCCAACCGCCGCCTCGAGGTCGCCGGCCTTCCCGCGCCATCGCTTCACTTGCTGGGACAACCCCCCCGTTCTCCCCTGCCAGCCGTCCGTCCCGGCGCCCCGGCCTCCTCGCTGAATCCGCTCGAGTCCGCCGTGGCGTCGCTTCCGTGGTCGCTCGGGCGCGCCGGAGCGAAGGCGATCAAGGGCGCCGGCCGCGTGGTCGTCCACATCCAGGACATTCATCTCAACGCCGAGGCCCAAAAGAACATTGGTGGCGCGCTCATCGCCCTGCTTCCTCACACCGGCGCGGTGGCCCTGGAAGGCGAATGGGGCCCGCTCCGCCTCGATGGATTTCAGGACCCGAAGCGCCGCGACCACGTGCGCCGGGTGGCCGATCACCTCTTTCGTTCGCAGCTTCTCGATGGACCGCTCCACGCTCTCCTCACGTCGCGGGCGCGCGTTCCGGTGTCGGGCGCGGACGAGGGGAAGGCGTACGAGGCCAACGCGCAGGCCTACCGCGACGCGATCGCCCGCAAACCCGCGGCCGCGCGCGCTCACGCACTTCGCCGGGCCGTCTTTGAGAAAGAAGCTGAGGCCGTTCTCTCGCCCGCCCTGCGCTCGCTCGACCGTTCCATTGCCGAGTATCACGCCGGGCGCCGGTCGCTGGCAGACCATCTCGAAGGCCTGACCCGGCACGCCCGCCGCGTCCCGCCCGCCGTTTCCGATTTTCTCACCGCCTCCCGGCTGGAAGGGTCCATCGATCTCGATCGCACCGCCGTCGAACGCCGGCGCCTGATCGAAGAACTCTCGCGACAACTTTCTCCCGGTGACGTGCAGGAGCTCATCGATCGAAGCGTCGCGTACCGAACCGGCGCGGACAGCGCCGCCGCTTTCTATTCCTTCCTGGAGACCATCTGCGGCCGATGCGGCGTGAAGCTCGGCCGCTACCCGGCGATGTCCGCCTACCTGTCCTATGTCCTGCTGGCCGATCGGGTCGACCCGGCGGCCCTTCAGCAGGCGTCTCTCGATCTCGAGCGCGCCGCCGTGACGGCGCTCTCGCGCACCGCCGCCGAGAAGCGCGTGGTCGAGGCGGGCCGCCTCCTTCGCCTCGAGGAGAAACTTCTGGCCTTCGCGTTGTCGCCCGAAGAATGGCGCGCGTACCGCGGCGAGAGGGGACAAAACCCTGAGCTCCGACCGTTCGAGTCCTTTTACGTGGAAGCCGAACGGCGAGATGGCGCGATGGCCGCGCGCGTCGGGAGAATGTTCGCTGAGCAGAAAGTGTCGGCCATCGTTCTTGTCACGGGCGGATTTCACACGGCCGGACTGCGCGAGCGCCTCGAAAAATCCGGCATCCGCGTGATCGACTGGACGCCCCGGATCACCCGTGTGGACCTCGCCGAAGGCTCTCGCGCCCTCGACGTGTTCGCTCAGGAAAAGACGCCGCTCGAAGGAATTTTCCGGGGCCGCACACTCTTTCTCGCGCCCCGGCCCACGCGGGCCCTTTCCGTGGGTGCCGCCGCCGTGGTCGCGCTCAATCTGATGTTGCCTGCGTCCGCCATGACGCCGTTAAGCCCGCTGTCCGAATACAACGAGCTCGTTCCGGGCGCGCGCGCCACAGAGGTTTCGGTGAGCGGCGTCTCGCCGCGCGCGGCCGACGTGACGGTCCAATCCGACCAGGGCGCCGCGACAGTCCATGTCGAGGCCGGAACAGGCGACGAACTCGTCGTTCGACAGAGCGCCGCAAACGCGCCGGCGGCCATGCTGCCGACCACCGCTGAGCTGGGGCGCGCCCTCGGTCTCACCGCCGCGGAAACCGCCGTTCGCATCGCGCCCACGTATGAGTTGCCGCACACACTTTTCGACTATGCTGTGTTCCTGGTGACGGCGGTGCTCACCCTCGGACTGGTCCGGACGGACTATTTCCTCGATCTCCATGATCACGCGACGCCGCAGATGCGCACTGATCGCGCGCGCGGCGTGCTCTCCATCCGGATCTGGTCGACCGCCGCTCTGGTTCTGAGCGTCGCCGCAGTCGTCGGAATCCAGTTCCTGGCCGGCGGCGCGATCGGGCAACTCGGTTCGTTCGGCCCGATCGTCCATGTCTCTATCGGCGCGGTGCTCGTTGTTCCGTCGATCGCCTACGCCCAGGTGCGCGCTCACCGCGCCTACAACCGGTGGGCGGTCACGCAGGCGGGAAAGCCGACGCTCGTTCTTCCGGGCGTCGAATCGCGCGACGGCGAAGCTCTGGCGATCGCGGAGAGCGAAGGCCGCGTCCTTCAGCAGATCATCAATCACTACAACGCGGTCGACGGGTGGCGGAGCCTTTTCGGCGGCGTGCTCGTGTTTCCCGCCCACCTTCTCCCTGCCAATTTCGTGGCGCCGGCGGAAGGCGACATCGCGGAGGCCTGGTGGGACCAGGCCAACGTGTGGTTCTCTCCTTACTTCGAGCGCGCCCACGACATGATGGCGGGGCCGAACCCGGCGATCAACGTGCCGACGGCCCAAATGCAGAGCCAGATCATCGGCCAGTCGCTCGCCGGACAGACGGTCCTGGAAATCGGCGTGGGCGTCGGGAACACGATGCTCGCGATTTCCGCTCTTGGCGCCGCCGTGATCAACGCCATCGACGCGGACCCGGTGAGCGTCGACCGCGCCACGCGCAACGTATCGCTCATTGCCAATTCCGCAGCGCAATTCCACGTCCGCCGGGACGACGCCACCCGCCTCGCCACGGTCGCCGATGATTCCATCGACACCGCCACGTTGTTCGCCACCGCGGTGTACGTTCTTCCCGGCCTTCGTCCGCGGATGTTCCGCCGGATTTTCGACGTCCTGAAAGGCGGCGGACGCCTGATCATGCTGGAGTTTCCATCCCGCGGCCCCGCCGTGGCGGACGGAATGGACATGGCGTGGTCCGGTGAGCAGTGGCAGGCCGCCCTCGAAGCGGCCGGGTTCCAGGTGAAGATTCAGACGTTCGAAAACAACGGCGCGTTCTACCTGCGGATAGTGGCGGACAAGCCGGGGAAGGTGACGGAGGCCGCGGCGCCCGCGGCGAAGCCGCCGACCCCGCCCGCGGAGTCGCGAGCGGTGATCGCCGACCTCACGAACGACGAAGAGCGGTTTGTGGCCGCCGTCGCGCATGCCTATGCGAGCAAGTTCGACGACGTTGTCCCGCCGGAGGCTGTCG